>Ga0335083_10005837_pt1 | contig 15507 bp, 11 predicted proteins | sample Lox_Sample_42_FD_206716 | JGI IMG/M metagenome (GOLD analysis project Ga0335083, IMG submission 206716) | Soil microbial communities from Loxahatchee National Wildlife Refuge, Florida, United States - Lox_Sample_4.2 | ecosystem: Environmental > Terrestrial > Soil > Wetlands | place: USA... | reverse complement strand
TGATCTTCCCGTCGTCGTCGTAGCACTGCGTGTTCGGCGACCGGAACCCGACGTCGACGACGCCGCCCATCAGGCGCCCGTAGCGTGCGCTGAAGTTGCCCGGATAAAAGTCGATGCGATCGAGGAGCTCGGTCGGGAAAACGCTCGTGAGGCCGAGGAAGTGATAGATGATCGGCACGCCGGTGCCGTCGACGAACGTCGCCGTGTCCTGCGGCGCGGAGCCGCGCACGATGAGCAGGCCGGCGATGCCCGGTGCCTTGCCCACGCCCGGCAGGCTCTGCAGAGCGCGGAGCGCGTCGCCGCCCGTGCCCGGAATGCGCTCGAGCTCACGGCGTTCGACCGTACGGCGGGTCACTTCGCGCGCGGGCCGCTCGCCGCGCACGACGACCTCGACGCCCTCGCTCACCGGCTTCAGGCGCAGCGTCACGTCGGTCTCTTCCCCGACGGCCACTTCTTCGGTCGAGTCGAGCGCTTCGAAGCCCGGCAGGGTGACGTGAACCTTGTAGGTGCCGGGCGGCACGTTCTCGAGACGCCAGCGGCCGTCCGCGTCGGTCGTGACGTGGTGCTCGTCTTGGTTCGGACCGGTGAGCAGCACGTCGGCACCGACGACCGGCGCGTCGGTGTCGGCCAGACGCAAGCGCCCGATGAGGTTACCCGTCGTCGGCGGCGGTGGGGGCGGAGCGGCCGGGGCGAGCGTGAACTCGTGCTTGTAGAGGATCTTCGCGGCGACGGGCTTGCCGTCGCGCGTCGCGGGCGTGAAGTGGAACTTCAGCACGGCGTCGCGCGCCGCGGCGTCGAAGTCGTCGCCGCCCGACTGGACGACGTCGGCGTTCGTCACGTGGCCCTCTTTGTCCACCGTGAGCTTCAGCACGACCGTCGCTTCGCGGCCTTCCTTCTGCGCCGCCGGCGGGTATTCGGGCTCGGCGCCCTCGACGAGGACCGGGTCCTTCAGGACGGGCTTCGGCGCCGGTGTCTCGGGGGCCGGCTTGATGATCGCGCCCGAGGTTCCGCGTGGAACGTCCTCTTGCGCGAACGCTCGCCCCGGAAGGCCGAGCAAGACGCTGAGAGCGAGCAGGGCCGCACCGTCCCGGCGAATCATCCAGCCTTCGCGTTTAGTGCTGCATCGTGACAGCCACAAGGGGGCCGCGACTCCGGACGGCGGGCCCGCCCCGCGACGGCGCGCCGCTCGCTCCCTTGCCTTGTATCTTGGAGGCGTTTGAAGCTCGCGACTTGGAACGTGAACGGCATCCGCGCCCGCGCCGAGGGCGTGTGTGCGTGGCTCGCCCGGCACGAACCCGACGTCCTCTGCATGCAGGAGACGAAGGTCGTTGACACGGACTTCCCTTTCGAGGCGCTCTCGCGGCTCGGCTACGGCGTCGCCGTGGCGGGAGAGCGGGGCTACAACGGCGTCGCGATCGCGTCGCGCCACGCCCTCTCCGACGTGCGCATCGGCCTCCACGGCGACGGACTCGACGCGGAGCGCCGCTTGCTGCTCGCGACGGTGCGCGGCGTGAGGGTCGCGAGCGTGTACGTGCCGAACGGCAAGAGCGTAGAGCTCCCGAGCTTCGTCGAAAAACTCCGCTGGCTCGAGCGACTGCGGCTCACGCTCGACGTGAATCACAGCCCCGCCGAGGCGCTCGTCCTGACCGGCGATTTCAACGTCGCGCGCGACGACATCGACGTGTTCGATCCCGAGGCTCTGCGCGGAAAACTGCATTTCCATCCGGACGAGCGGCGCGCTCTCGGCCGCGTGCTCGACTTCGGTCTGGTCGATGCGTTTCGCGCGGTTCACCCCGGTCTTCGGCGCTACAGCTGGTGGGACTATCGCAGCGGCGACTTCGGCAACGACCGCGGGCTCCGCATCGACTACGTCTTCGTCTCGTCCGCCCTCGTGCCGCGACTCGGCCGCGCCGAGATCGACCTCAGCGCTCGAGCCGCGCCGAGGCCTTCGGATCACGCGCCGGTGCTGGTGGAGCTCGCGTGAGAACGCCGGCCGCCGCGAGTCCGATCCGACCCCGCTCGAACCAGCGTTCGAGCCCCGGCGCGTCGGCAAATGCGCGCCGGACGGCAAAATAAGCCGGCAGGTACACGATCTCCCGAGCGAGCCCTCCGCCACGCTGCACGCGCAGCGTGAGCTCGAGTGCACGCTCGAGTGGGACGCCGAGCTCGACGAGCTTCTCGCAGGTGTCGCGCGGTTCGTCGCCGGCGCGCACGCCGAGCGCCGCGACGTGACGGAGCGCGAGCTCCCGCCGCCGCTCGGTGTCGAGCAGGCCCGCGCGCTCTTCGGCGAGGAGCGCGCGTCCCTCCTCGTCGTCGTTCGCGCCGCGCGTTCCGGCGCGAAAGAGCGTCCACGGCGCGTGCCGCGCCCGCGCGCGCGGCAGCGCGTGACCGAGTAGCTCGTGCGTCGCGATGCGCTCGGCCGCCGCGGCGGCGAGCCGCACGCCGCCGCGCACCGAAACCAGGCCGTCGCCGGTCGCCGCGGCTGCGAGCTGGTCGCGCACGACACGAACGCTCACCGCGAGCCCGAGCTCGCGCGCGCGCACGCGCAAGCGGGCGACGAGACTCCGCGGGTCGCCTTCGTCGTCGCTCCGGTGCAGTTCCACGGCCGAAACAGAGGCGCGCGCGAGCGCGTCGGTCACGAAGTCGTCACACTCGCGCGCGAGCGCGGCGGGAGGTCGCGGGAAGCGCTCGGCGGCGAGCTCGCGAAACCGAGCCGAACCGAGCGCCTCGACGAGCCGCGCCTCGAGTTCGAGCTCCGCGGCGCGTTCGGCGTGCAATGCTCCGAACGCGCCGAGCGGTTCCGTCACGACGCGCACGCGCTCGAGCGCGCGTCGCACGTCGGCGAGGAGCGGCGGACGTTCACCCGTACGGGTGACGAGCAGGGCCTTTCCGCGCGTGTAATCGCGTCCGAGCCGCGCGAGCTCCGCGCCGAGGTCGGGCGGCGCTACGCGCGCGACGAGCTGGATGCGCTCCTCCGCCGCCACGAGCGCACGCGCGGCCTCCTCGAGTAGCGCATCGACGCGGGTCACCGGCGTAGGATAGACGCCTACCCGGCGCTCCCGCCAACCGGCCTGCCAACCCTCGTAGATTGCGCTGCGTTTCCGAGCACGCGCGCTCGCGCTCGCCCCCTCGCGAAACTCCGCCTAGCACGCCTCAAATATGAGACGCTCGGCTGTCCCGACTCGAGACCGCGGCATGCCGAGCTTGAACCACTGATGGAGGTGCCGAACGTACGCCGGCGGCTCGTGAGCGCGGGCCATCTCGGGGGTGATTTCACTCAGGGATTTCCGGCGCGCATCGGGCCGTACAAGATCCTCGGCACGCTCGGCGAGGGCGGCATCGGCGTGGTCTTTCGCGCCGAGCACGAGGAAACGGGGAAGCTTGTCGCGCTGAAGACGGTAAGGAAGCGCACGACGGCGCACCTCTCGAGCGTACGCCGCGAGATCCTCGCGCTCCATCGGCTCCGTCACCCCGGCATCGTCCGCATCCTCGACGGCGGCGTCGCCGACGGACGTCCCTGGTACGCGATGGAGCTCCTGTCCGGCATCACGCTCTCGCAGGCGATCGGCGGCAGCCAGGCCGACGCCTCGACGATTCCGAGCCTGACGCACACGCGCACGCTCGAGCGGCGGGATCCGGTCTCCGGTGCGCGGCGCCTCCGCCGTCCCGCCGCGAGCGGCAAGCTCGATGAGCTGCTCACGCTGTTTCGCTTGCTCTGCGCGCCCCTCGCCTACCTCCACGGCGAAGGCATCGTGCACCGCGATATCAAGCCGGGGAACGTGTTCATCCGCCCCGACGGCACGCCCGTGCTCATGGACTTCGGCTTGGTCGGTCGCTGGCGGGGCGCGCTCGGCCGCGAAATTCTCGAGGAAACGCAGACTTTCGGCGGCACGCTCGTCTACATGGCGCCCGAGCAGGTGCGCGGCGAGGTAGGCGACGCGCGGAGCGACCTCTACGCGCTCGGATGCACGCTGTACGAGGCCGTGACCGGCATGGTGCCGTTCGAAGACTTCGGCGCGAGCGTCGGCGCGACGGAGGTCGGACCGGTGCCGCCGTCGGAGATCGTGGTCGGCGTGCCGCGCGGGCTCGACGAGCTCGTGTTGCGCTTGCTCGCGAAGGATCCCCGCGATCGCCTCGGCCATGCGGACGACGTGGCGCAGGCGCTCGCCGAGCTCGGCGCCGGCGACTGGCCGCGGGGCGCGCTGCCGCGCGGGCGTCCTTACCTTTACCAGCCGCGCCTGGTCGGGCGCGCCGACGCCCTCGCGACGATGCTCGAAGGCGTCGACTCCTCGCGAAAGCTCGGCGGACTCTTGCTGCTCGGCGGTGAGAGCGGCATCGGCAAGACGGCGCTCGCGGCCGAGGTCGCCCGCATCGCCTACCAGCGCGAATACGAAGTCGTGACGAGCGAGTGTCCGGCGACGACGCCCGGGCGCACCGAGCGGAGCTTGCCGCTCTTGCCGTTTCGGGGGCTCTTGCGCCGCATCGTCGAGCATTGTCTCGCGGGCGGCCCCGAGACGACCAAGCGCGTCGTCGGACCGTGGCAAAAGCTGCTCGCCGGCATCGAGCCCTCCTTCGCGGAGCTCGCGGGGCAGAGCGACGTCGCGGAACCGCCCGGTTTGCCCGTCGCGGCGGCGCTCGAACGGCTGCTCGGCGCGCTCTCCGAGACGATCATCGCCTTCGCGCACGAGAGCACGGCGCTCCTCGTCGTGATCGACGATTTGCACTGGGCCGACGGCCTCTCGCTCGCTCTCGTCGCGCGGCTCGGCGCCTACGAGAACGAACGCGCGGCGGGACGCCTGGTGCTGCTCGGCACCTACCGGAGCGACGAAGCCGGGACCTGGCTGCCGTCGCTCTGCGAGCTGCCGCGAACGCTGCACGTCGAGCTCGGGCGGCTCACCGCGTCCGACGTGAGCCGGATGGTCGCGGACATGCTCGGCATCGCCCAGGCGCCGCTCGACCTCGCGACGTACGTCGCGCGACAATCCGAGGGCAATCCCTTCTTCGTCGGTGAATACCTGCGCGCCGCTCTCGACGCAGGGCTGCTCTACCGCGACGCCGAAGGTCGCTGGCAGAAGTACGAGCAGAGCGCGGAAACGGCGCTGTCCTTGCCGCACGAAGTGCGGGCGCTCGTCGAACGGCGGCTCGCGGCGCTCTCGGCCGCCGCCCGCGCGCTCCTCGACGTCGCCGCCGTGATCGGGCACGACATCGAACCGGAGCTCCTCATCACGCTCGGCGAACGCCGGCTCTCCTCGCGCCCGCAGAGCGAACGCGAGCTCGTCTCGGAGCTGAGCGACCTCTCGGCCCGCCACCTGCTCGTCGAAACGCCGCGCGAGACGCTCGCCTTCGCGCACGACACCGTGCGCAAAGTCGCCTACGACTCCATCGCGGAAGACGAACGCCGCGCGCTCCACGGGCTCGTCGCCGAAGCGATCGAACGCGACGACGCCGAGCGCGGCGGCGGGGGCGAGCACGCCGCGCTCCTCGCGCACCATTACCGCTCGGCCGGCGACTTCGAGAAAGCGCTCGACTACCTCGAGCGGGCGGGCGAAGCGGCGCTCGCACAATCGGCCGGCAACGAAGCCGCGCATTGTTTTCGCGAAGCGCTCGAGCTCGATCGCAGCCTCGCGCTCGGCGCTCCGGCCGAACGGCGCGCGCGCTGGGAAGCGTCGCTCGGCCGCGCACTCCAAGGCACGGGCGACCTCGACGCCGGCAAGCATCATCTCGAACGCGCCGTGGCTCTCTTCGGCTATCCGTCGGCCAAAGCCGCGCTCGGCCTCGCCTTGCAGACGCTCTTCGGCGTCCTCGTCCAGGTGCTCCATCGCCTGCTCGGTCGCGGTGAACGGCGCTCCGCGGCGGCCGCCCGACTGCTCGACGCCGCGCGCGCCTACGATCACTTGCTCCAGATCCGCTACTTCGAGGCGGCGCCGCTGCCGCTCCTGCACGCGACCCTGCGCACCTTGAATCTCGCCGAGCGCGCCGGGCCGTCGCCCGAGCTCGCGAGCGCCTACGCGAACACCTTCGCCGGTCTCGCGCTGAGCCCGGCGCTGCGCGGCCTCGCGCCGAAATACCTCGAGCGCGCCGAAAGCTGCCTCGCCGCCGCCCCCGACGCCGCGGTGGAATCGTACGTCTGCCTCCTGCACGGCCTGCACTTGGCCAACATGGGCCGCTGGAGCGAGGGCGAGCCTTGGGTCACGCGCTCGGTCACGCTCGCCGACGGCCTCGGCTACCGGCGGCGCTCCGAAGAGGCGCGCTCGATTCTCGCGTACAACCTGGCCCTGCGCGGCAAGACCGAAGCCGCGCTCGAAACCGCCGAGGCCGTCTATCGCTCGTCGCTCCGCGGCGATCCGCAAACGCGCTGCTGGAGCCTCATCGAGCGCGGGCAGGCGAAGCTCGCGCTCGGTCGAACCGAAGACGCGTGTCGCGATCTCGAAGCCGCGGCGGCGCTGGCCGCCGATCTCGGACGCGACGAACGGCTCTGGGTTTCCGGCTTACAGGCGCTCGCCGAGCTCAGGGCGGGCGACGTGGCGCGGGCGACCAAACTCGCGGACGGGACGCTCGTCGCGATGGGCGGCCGCTTGCCGCTCGTGAGCGCGAGCGGCACGGCGTACGCCGCGCTCGCCGAAGCGTGTCTCGAGCTCCACTCGCGGGCGAACGACGCCGAACGGTCTGCGCGTCTCAAGGCCGCCGTCGCCGCGTGCGCCGCGCTCACGCGTTTCGCGCGTGTCTTCCCGTTCATGCAGGCGCGCGCGGAGCTCATGCGGGGCGAGCTCGCGCTCGTGCTCGGCAAGGAGTCGCGGGCGCACGCCGCGTTCGCGGCCGCGCTCGCGAGCGCTCGCGCCTGCGAGCTCGGGCCGGTCGAGGAAGCGGCCAAGCTTCGCAGCGGGGAAACCTGACGGCGGCCCGCACCACCCGAGCACGAGCGTCGGCGACGCGTTATCCTTCGTTCATGCCGAGCACCTTTCAAATCGTTCCTGCGACGGGCACGTGGGTGCTCGGCGTGATGGTGGCGGCTTGCTTCGCGCTCCTCGGCTTCGTCGCCATTCGCGTGGGCTCGGCGATGGTCGGGTCACAGCGGGCGAGCTTCGAGGTGAGCGACGCGGGCCTCCGGCTGCGGGGCGACTTCTACGGCCGTGTCATCCCGCGGGCAAAGCTCGTCGGTCACGGGATCCGCATCGTCGACCTCGAACGCGAGAGCGGACTCAGGCCCGTTCGACGCTTGCTCGGAACGGGATTACCCGGCTACCGCGCCGGTTGGTTTCGCCTCGCGAACGGCGAGAAAGCCCTGCTCTACGTGACGGACGAATCGAACGTCGTCTACGTCCCGACGACGGAGAATTACTGCGTGCTCGTGAGCGCGACGGATCCGCAGCGCTTCGCGGAGCAATTGCGACAGATCGCTCAGTGACGGTTCAGTCGGGGCCCCAGCCGCAAACGCCTTCCGACGAACACGCGTACGGCGGCACGCCTTCGAACGGACAACCGCAGCGGACGTCGGGCGGCTCGCAACCCGCGTCGCTGTAGGCTTGGAAAGCGGCGTCGATACCTTGCGTCGTCGTGGCCGGCGTCGGACACCGGCACGGTACGGAGCTCCCCACCTCCGTGACGCACTGATTCACCGGACTCGCGGGGTCGCAACTCGTGTCCGCGGCGACCACGTTGGCGTACGCGGCCGCGAGCGCGTCGCAGCTCGGCGGAGCTTCCTGTGCGGCCCCGGCGGCAGCCCCCTCCCCTGCGGCGTCCCCGCCGCACGGACAGCAGAAGAACATCAGGCCTCCCGGAATGGGCGGCTCCGTCGAACGGCACCCCGACGGAACGCTGCTCGGATCCGGCGAGACGCATTCGAGTCCGTATTCGGCCGCATTGCACACGTTCGTGCAATCCGTGCCCGTATTTTGAGAGCCGGGACACGCGTCGAGTGAGTCGCTCAGGCAGATCACTTGTGTGCATTCGAGAACCGCGCGATCGGCGCGGCACGAGCCACGCGGGAGATCGGTTCGATCGAACTCGGCCGGCCAAGCGCAGGCGCTCGAGCCCGCGCTCCCACCCTCGGCCGTGACACCCGCCGTACCGCCCTGCGCCACGCCGCCTTGCAACGCACCGCCCGCCGTGCCGCCTTGTCCCGCTCCCGGCGTCGCCGGCGACGAACGTTGCGACTCACCGCCGCACGCCGCGAGGGCGGCCGCGACCACGAACGCCGTCACGTTCACGCGCCGGAACGCCGCGACCGCTCCCATGAGCTCACGCACTAGCACTGAGCTTGCGCGGCGCCCAGGCGCGACGCAGGCGACGTGCTTCAGCGCGGCATCGTGAGCGCGCCCCAGAGCCACCACGCCCCCGCGCCGTAGAGCACGCCGACCAGACTCAGCCGTAAACCGCCGAGCGGCCCCGAACGGACGCGGTAAAGCATCGGGGCGATGAAACAGAGGACCGCGAAGAGCGCCTGACACACGAGCCCGGCGCCGATGAGCGCGCGCTGATGGAACGCGACCGCGAGCGCCGAATAGAGCCCCCAAAACCAGAGCACGATCGCGGCCATGGGTACCCAGGCCGCGCCCTTCACCGGCAGGCCGAGGCTCCGCAGCGTCCCTTCGGGGAAGAACTGAAACGCGAACGCGCCGACCAGATTCAACACGCCGAGACAAAAGAAACGGCCCGCGGCGGCATCCGTCGCGAGCGACATACCGCTCCAAATGGCGCTCGCGGCTTCCGGCGCCGCGACCATGAGGAGCAGCGGTGAGCCTTTGTGACGCCCTTCCGTGAGGTAGAGCACCGACAGGAAAACGACGATGCGGCCCGCCACCGAGAACCAGAAGAAGAGCGTGACGTTGAAGAGCGCCGCGGTGGCGTAAAACGTCGCCATGAGGAGCGGCGTCGCGCCGAGGATCGGGATCCACGGACCGTACTCGTCCGGAAAGCCGAGCGCGCCGAGCGTCTTCTTGGGCATGAAGTAGAGAGAGACACCGAAGATGACGAGGTAAGCGGCGTACCAAAACTGCGCGCGCGCGGCCGGCGTCGGCGCGGGCACGGCGTAGAGGCACGCCGCCGAGTCGACGTTCAGGTGCGTCGCGACCCGGCACGCGCCGTGGAACGCGAACGCCCACGTCTGATCCCAGATCTGGGCGAAGCCGAAGAGCAGGCCGGCGACGACGGCGCCGAGCAGCCAGAGCGTCCGCGGCACGGAAGCGAGCCACGCGAGCACCTTGAGCCCGGCGACGCCGAAGAAGAGCACCACGAACGCGAGCGCGTCCGAATACCAGGGATTTTTGGCCGGAAGCTTGCGTCGAAACCGCTCGGTGTCGCGCGCCCGGAGACCCGCGAACGGCTCGACCAGCGGCTGAATGTGGCACGGCGTCGCATTCGAATGCGCGGCGGCGAGGATCGCGTTCGTGGCGGCGCGCGCCGCTTCGTTCGCGGCCTCCATCGTCGCGAGGTTCGTGTTCGTCTTCAGGTAATCGGAGGCGAGGTAGAGGTTCGAGATGGCCGTCGTGGCTTCTGGCCGCAAATCCCAACTATCGACGAGGTTGACGAGCAGCGGCTCGGCGTTCGTCAAGAGATCCGGCTCGTCGGGGTTGCCTTGCGCGCGCTTCTTCTCCGCGCGATGCAGGCGCTCGCGGCGGGCGAGGAGCCGCTCCTTGCGCACGCGCTCGACGATGTCGTCGTCGATGTGCCACGGCGTCGTCGGGTGGAGCATGTCGTCGCTCAAGACGACCTGATCGCGGTTCAGGGACTGCTTGAGCTGTCGCCACGTCTCTTCGGCGACCTCGCGGTAGTCGCAGTCGCGCGCTTCCTTGCCCGACGGACTCGGGATGTCCCACGCCGAAATATCGACGGAAAGAATGGTGCGAACCTTGCCGTCGGCGTATTCGGCGTTGGGAAAATCAGGCCAAAATTGCGATTGAGAGATGCTCGTGAGCGCCCACGGCGTGTCCACGTGGTTGATGTGGCCGCGCGCGATCGGCACGTCCGCCGTCAAATAGAATTGGATGCCGTTCATCCACTCGACTTGGTTTTTTCCGATCTCGACCACGCCGGCGAGCTTCGGATCGAGCTTCACGAGCTCCGGCTGCTTCTCGAGCAACGCCGCCATCACCTCGACGGGCAACGCGAACACGAAATGCTCGGCCTCGAGCGTCAGGGTCTCGGTGCTCGGCGCCTCGGCGCGCACTTCACGGGCGAGCGCGGCGTTCGCGGCGCGGCGCGCGGCCGCGTGTTCGCGCCAGCGGGCGTGACGCTCCTCGCGTCCGAAGCGCCCGGGGTGGTCGCTCGCGGCGTTCGCCTCCGTGGCCACGTCCGGCTCGAGGTGCCGCGTCAGTGCCTTGCGCACGACGACGCGCGTCACCTTCTTCGCCACCGGATCGACTTCGACGCGGTCGAGCTCCCAGCCGAGGCGGTACTCGACTTTCAGCGTCTTTTCGAGGTGCTCGACCCACGGATCGATCCAGACGTCGTTCGTCGGCCCGTCCAAAATGCGGTCGGTCGGGTGCGCGCCGGTGACGAGATCCAGGAGCAGCTGGATCCCCACCTGCCCGACGGTGCGGGCGTTCGCCTTCTCGGCTTTGCTCGCGACGAGGTTCCGCGTGACGCCGATGACGAGCAGGTGCTGGAACGCCTCCGAACGATTCGAAGCGTCCACGTAGTTCCACCACGACTCGTGCTCGAGCGTCGCGATGCGGCGGTCCGTGCACGTCGTGATGATCTGCCAGAGCCGCCACCAGATGAACACGAGGTCGTCCGAGCTGATCCCCATGTCGCCGAGGGCCGCGACGTAACGGAGCACGAGCTCGAAATCGGCCCAGCTCCGCGGCCGGTGCGCGGGGATGGCGTAGGCGGGCGCGGCGTCGAACGCGAAGGTCATCGTGTCGACGGCTTCGAGGTGCTCGAAGACGCTCTTCTTGCCGCGCGAGGGGATGCGCCGCATCGTGTCGGGCAGGTGCCAATAGAAGCCGGGGAAGAAGCGAAAGCCGTGCTCGCCGGGCAAGGGCTTTCGCGCGCCTTCGGCCGAGCGCGGTACCTTCGTGCTGCGCGCCTTGCCGCCCGGCACGTCGCGCTGCTCGAAAACACGGACGGCGAAGTGACGTTCGGCGAGCTCGTGCGCGGCGCTGAGCCCGGCCACGCCCCCGCCGAGGATGACTACCCTACCCTGGTTTTCGTCCGGCACGTCTTGTACTCATATCACGCTCTTCCCCGTGCCTCACTTCACCTGCCAAGACTGCGGTCGCAAGTTCGAGTTGTCCGAAGCCACGCTCGCGAAATATCCCGGCTGGACGCCGCGAATTTGCATGCGCTGCAAGCAGCCTTCGAAACAGGCGAGCCGGCGCCTGATCGCGTCGCTGCGTGAAGAGAACCTGACGACCGCCGAGGTGCTGAAGAAGTACAGCGGCGGCCCGAAGAGCGGCGTCTTCACGGACGGCTCCGCCGAGCCGAACCCGGGCCCCGGCGGCTGGGGCGTCGTCTACGTCGAGAACGATCGCATCGTGCGCGAGGAGTCCGGGCACGACCCCGACACCACGAGCAATCGCATGGAGCTCGTCGCGCTCGTCGCGGCGTGCCGCATCGTGCCGAAGGGCACGCGCACCGTGCTCTACAGCGACAGCCAGCTCTGCGTGAACACGTTCAACGAATGGGCGGACGCGTGGGAAGCCCGCGGCTGGAAGCGCAAAGGGGGCGAGATCAAGAATCTCGATCTCGTGCAGGAGCTTCATGCGCTGTTCAAGGGTCGTCCGGAGCTCGAGCTCCAATGGATCAAGGCCCACGCCGGCAATCGCTGGAACGAATACGCCGACTCGCTCGCCACCGCTTATCGTCGCGACGTGCGCTGAAAGCGCCGTTCATCGACGTGCGTTGTTTGAAAGTTAACTCCAGACACCCACGTCACCAAGTTCCCGCGTGAGTGCCTGTCGCGGTGTGAGCACGTCAAATACCGTTTGCCATCGGACGGTGAAGTAAAGTCCGATGCTCTGGTCCGGTAGAGCGAGCGGAGACGTGAGCGCGGCATGGACGGTCGACCGAACGGGCAGAGCACGGGCGAGGCATGAACGAAGGGACCCTTTCGGTTCCCGGCGCGCGCATTTGCTACAAGGTGCGCGGCGCGGGGCCGGTGTTGCTCGCGATTCAGGGCGGCGGAGGCACGGCCGACGCGACCGACGGCATCGCGGACGTGCTCGAGTCCGAATTCACGATCGTGAGCTACGACCGGCGCGGACTCTTGCGCAGCCCGCTCACCGATCGCAAGCAGCCGCTCACGATCGAACGACACGCCGACGACGCGCTCGCGCTCCTCGACGCGGTCGGCGCGGCACAGGCGTTCGTGTTCGGTTCGAGCCTCGGCGCGCTGATCGGACTCGCGCTCGTGCTGCGCGCGCCGGGTCGCGTCACGCTCCTCGTGGCGCACGAGCCGCCGACGCCCGAGCTTCTCTCCGACGAGCGGCGGGCCGAGTTCGACGGCGTGCGACGGAGCGCTCTCGAGATCGCGCTTCGCGAAGGACCGCGTGCGGCATTTCGTCACGTGCTCGCGGCGATGGGCATCGACCGGGACGATCGCGAGAGCGAAATCGAGCCGCCCGCTTCGTGCCGCGCCCAGAGCCGCGACACCGGGTTCCTCTTGAGCCAGGAGGTGCGCGCCATCGACGCCTATCGGCTCGATTTCGCGGCGCTCGAGCGGGCGGCGAGCCGCATCGTGCCGGCGTACGGCGCCTCGTCACACGCCTTCTACCCGGCCGAATGCGCGCGCGCCCTCGCTCACAAGGTCGGGCGGCGGCCGGTCGAGTTCCCGGGCGGCCACAACGGTTACGTGCTCCGGCCGCGTGCCTTCGCGGAAACGCTGCGGGCGGCCCTCGACGGCGAGAGTTCCCGGGGTTCACGCGCCGAAGGGGTCGTGTTACCGGCGTGATTCGACTCCCTGGAGGTAACGAACTCATGCGCATGCACTCGCTCGTGGTCTCGCTCATCGGTCTCTCCGCCCTCGCGCTGCCGGCTTGCGGCGGCTCGCAAAAGCCGGCGGAAGAACCGGCGGCGGAAAAGAGCGCCGACTCCGCCGACGCGAAGAAGGAAGAACCGAAGGCGGACGACGCGAAGAAGGACGAGCCCGCGGCCGACGACGCCAAGAAGGACGCCAAGCCTGCGGACTCGAGCGGCCCCGAGGTGAAGCGCACCGCGAAGGACATCATCACGGCGCCCGAGGTGACCTTCATGTTCGACTTCAACGACTCGGAACCGAAGGAAAAGGCCGAGAAGGCCTGCACCGCTCAGTCCGGCGACGACGCGAAGAAGATGGCGCTCTGCATGAAGAAGGAGAGCGGCAAATTCCAAGCCGACGGCATGCAGTTCAAGAAGGACAAGGCCGGCGAGTGGACGTGGGTCACGCTCCGCCGCAAGGGCTCGGCCATCACCATCCTCCACGACATCCACATCGACTTCGGCGACGACAGTCCGACCTCGGTCGTGATCAAGCCGAAGGGCAAGGACACGGGCAAGCAGCCCGGCAAGATCCCGGGTGAAGTGACGATCGAAGTGCCGAACGAGTTCGAGATCGCCCTGAAGGATCCGACTTACGGGCGCATGGTGTACGAAGCGAAAATCGGCATCATGAGCAGCGACAAGGCGCAGTAAGCCGCGCGCCGCCGCCCACCGCTCGCGCCGTCGCTCACTCTTCTTCGGGCGGCGCGAGCTCCCAGAGCACCGTCTGAAGCCGGCGCTTGACCTCGGGGTCGAGCCCGACGAGCCGCACGCCCATGCCGTTCGGCGCGTCCTCGGCCTGGCTGCCGCGGCGGATCCAGCGCACTTCTCCGGTGCAGCGGATCGGGCCTTTCACGCCGTTCAAGTGCAAAGCGAGCGCGAGCTGGGTGCCGAGCGGTCGTTCGAGGTCGGTCACGACGAACATCCCGCCGTCGGAGAGGTTCCGCGTCACGCAGGCGACCGGCCCGTCTGCGCCTTCGACGTCGATTTCGATGCGTACTTCGCAGCGCAAGCGGTCGCGCCGCTCGTTGGATCGCAGGAGCGGACGGCGCGGCCTCGCGGCCCCCATCGGCTGGAGCAGGGCGCGCTCGTCGGCGGACATCACGAGCCGCCCTGGCGCTTCGACTCGGTCTGGGCGATCTCGACGAAATCGCGGCCGAGGGACATGCCGCGCTTGTCCTTCACTTCGACGCGCACCACCCACGGACCCGGACCCGGCCGCGCCGGCAGCACGCCGTGCATCCGCGTCCCGTCCCGCGTGAACTTCACCGCCACGGGCTCCACGCCGACCATCACGCTCGGCTCGGCTTCGAGCACCTCGTCGGGACCGCTCGCGCCGTCGACGCGCACGTCGATGGCGAGCGGCGTCCCGGGCCAGCTCGGCACGCGGGGTCCGAACGCGATGGTCGCGTGCGTCGTGCGCGGTGCGAGCCAGAGCTCTTGGGCCGCCCCGTCCGCCGCGGCGCGAAAACGCACGAGGAACGGTTGCGTGCGGAAGAGCCCGAGCGAAGGCGGCGCCGGAGCGAACGCGTCCGCCTTGCCGTAGCCCATCTCGACGGCCTCGGAACCCGCGAACGCGATCGTCGCGCCGCCCGGCGCGTAACGCACGACACCCTGCGGATCGACGAAGGCGCCGGCGGGCAAGCTCATGCCGAGCACGGCGAGCGGCCGGGTCACCGGGTGCGCGCTTTCGAAGCCGCTGGCGTCGACCGCCGCGAGGCGGATCGAATAGGCGCCCGGTTCGAGCGCCGTGAAACCGGAGGGGAGCGACGTGGCTTCCGTCTGGGCGTGCGCGACGACGCGCGAGGTTTCGTCGCGCACTTCGACGCGATACGCGCGCGCGCCGGGCACCGCGGACCAAGCGAGCGCTTCCAGCCCCGCGGGCTCTCCGTACGAGAGCAACACCGAGGGACCGTCCGTCAGGGCCGGGGCGCCGAGCAGCGGACGCTTCGGCAAGCCGGGAATTTCCACGTGTCCGGGCGCGAGCGCGTGAAAGCGCGAGCCTTCGAACGCGACCGAAGTCGACCCTTCGGCGTTCGCGACGGCGACCTGCTGGCCCGCGGCGACGCTCGCCTGGCCGTTCGCGACGATGACGGAAGTCTTGTGCGGCGCGGAGACGAGCACGGCCGTCGCGCCGTCCGTCGGCACGCTCATGCGCACCACGCCCGAGGTGAGCACCACCGTGTAGCTTGCGACCTTGCGGTGTCCGCCGAGATCGAGATGTTGCGGCACGCCGAGCACGCGGAGCTCCGCGTCGGCTTCAGCCTTCACGCGCGCGCCGCCCGGAAGCGCCCATTCAGCGCCCGTGTCGCCGGCCTTGAAACCGGCCGGCACCGGCACGGCGACGCCGAGCACGAGCGTCGGATGGACCAGGGCGGACGGTGTTCCGGCCACGGCGGAGCCCCCGCCCGCCAAGCCAGTCAGAGTGAAACCGAAAGAGAGCGACGTGAAAAGTCGACGAGTCACCACCCTCAGCTAAACGGCGCCGGGTCGCCCCGCCTTGAGACGGGCGATGCGGAGTTCACGCCGATTTCGGGGTGCGGCGGGGCCGCT
>Ga0335083_10005836_pt1 | contig 15507 bp, 12 predicted proteins | sample Lox_Sample_42_FD_206716 | JGI IMG/M metagenome (GOLD analysis project Ga0335083, IMG submission 206716) | Soil microbial communities from Loxahatchee National Wildlife Refuge, Florida, United States - Lox_Sample_4.2 | ecosystem: Environmental > Terrestrial > Soil > Wetlands | place: USA... | reverse complement strand
TGACGAGCGCTCCTACCGGGTCGCGCTGGTGGCCGACCGCTACGTCAACCCGGGCCCGGGCCAGATCGACGGGCTGGCCGTGCTGGCCGCCGCGGGCTGGGGCGTCATGCAGCTGCCCGACGACGCTTACCCGGCCGAGGTAGCGGGGCCGCTGCTGGCCGAGGTGGCCGAGCAGGCCGAGGAGTTCTCCCGGAAAGGCTACGGCCTCGTCCTCGTCGGCGAGCGCGACGGCCTCGCCGAGGCCCTGGCCCGGGTCGGCGTGGCTGTCCCGGACCGCGTCGCGCCGGCCAGCGCGGCCGAGCTCAGTGAGTTCCTGGCCGGCCGGCCGGCGCCGCCGGCTACAGCTGCCCGGGAATGAGTTCGAGCCCGTCGGCAGCGTCCGTGTCCACCCGCCAGAAGGTCCCGGTCCGCTCGGACGCCTCGATGTCGGCCGAACGAGTCGCGGTCACGTAGAGCGCGGGACCGTCGAAGGCGCAGTTGGTGGCGTGCTCGCCCAGGTTGATCTCGGTCAGGACTTCCCCGTCGGGCGAGATCACGGTAACGCCCTGGGAGATCGTGGTGGCCACGAACAGCCGGCCGTCGGCGGCGAAGGCCATGCCGTCGGGCACGTGTTCGTCGGACAGCTGGCAGAAGGTCACCGGCTTGCCGTCCTCGAGCCGGCGGACGCGGTGCGCCATTGACTCGGTCCAGTAGAGCCGCTGGTCGCGGTCGAAGGCGATCCCGTTCGGATAGACGCCAGGCAGTTCCATCAGCATCTCCCCGGAGCCGGAGCCGGAGCCGGAGCCGGAGCCGGAGCCGGAGCCGCCGACCGCGAAGAGCCGGCCCGGCGCGCGCACGTCGAACCGGAAGTCCTGCTCGGAGCCCGACTCGGTGAAGTACAGCCGGCCGTCGGGACCGAAGCAGAGGTCGTTAGGCCCGTACAGCTGGTACCCCGCCACCTCGGAGAACAGCAGTTCCACCGTCCCGTCCGGGTTCACCCGCTGGATCCCGGAGATCGCGCTGGTATCCCCGCTGCCCGGCACGTTGCCGCCCTGGGTCACGTAGAGGGCCCCGTCCGAGCCGGGGACCGTCCCCCACGGTGACCCTCCGGTTTGCGCGTAGGTGGAAATGGCGCCGTTGTCGTAGCGAAGGAGCTCACCGGTGTTGCCGTCACACAGCACGACCCGTCCGCCGCCCAGGATGGTCGGGCCCTCGGGGAACCCGAGGCCGGATGCAAGCAACGTGGATTGCAACAGATGATCCTTTCGCTGGTCAGATGAACGAGAACTGCTCGAAGTTGAAGTCGGACAGCGGCTGGCCTACCCGGGCGGGCGCGTATCCGGTGATCTTCGTACTGTAGGCATCGAGCGCGTCGATGAAGGCCGGAATGATGTATCCACCCTGGGTGAAGTCGATCTGCTGCATCTCGTGCTCGATCTCTTTGCGTACCGCCGGGTCGGCGGTCGCGTTCGCCTGCTTGTACAGCTGGCCGTAGCGGGGCAGGGTCCAGTGCGTCTCGTTGAACGGGGAGGCTGGCAGCAGCGACTCGGACACCTGGCTCAGGTAGGGCGAGTAGTTGTAGAAGTCCTGCGAGAAGGTCCAGCGCAGGTAGTTGGGCCCGAAGAAGGTACCGGGATCGACCGTCTTGAGGCTGATCGTCACCCCGGCCGCCTTGGCCTGCTGCGACAGCACGGTCGCCATCGCGACGGTGCCGGTGGCCACCGCCGAGGTCACCAGCTGGACCTTGAGGTTCTCCTGCCCCGCCTTCTTGAGCAGGCTCTTCGCCTGGGGGATGTCCTGCTCCCGGTGCAGCGAGGTGTCGTAGTTCGGGTCGTAAGGGGACGAGACGTCGGCTCCGATCGTCCCGGACCCGTCGAGGGCCGAGTCGATCAGCTGCTGGCGGTCCACCAGTAGCCGCATCGCCTGGCGGACGTTGACGTCGTTGAACGGGGCCTGGTCGACGCGCATGGTGAAGGGCGTGATCGCCCCGGTGTGCGACTTGACGGTCCGCACGCCCCCGGTGGCGGCCAGGGCGGCCAGCTGCGGGCCCTCCAGGGCGCCCGCGCCCTGGATGACGCCGGTCGTGAGCGCGTTTTGCAGCGAGGTGCTGTCGCTGAAGTCGATGATCGTCAGCGTGTCGACGTAGGGCAGGCCCGTTTTCCAGTAATTCTCGTTCCTGGTGAAGACGCTGCGCTGGCCCGGGGTGAAGGACTGGTACTTGAAGGCGCCCGTCCCATTCGGCTTGGCCGGATTGAAGCCGTCCGGCACGATGTACAGGTAGTACCAGTAGGACAGCTGGTCGACAAAGCTGCCGTAAGGGCTGGTCATAGGCACCTGAACGGTGTGCTTGTCCAGCGCCTTGAGGTTCTTGAGGTCGATCGGCCCGAGCGGCGTCGCGCCGGTCAGCTTCCCGCCGATGATCCGCCGGAGCGTGAAAATGACGTCGTCGGCGGTGAGCGGCTTGCCGTCGTGGAAGGTGATGCCCGACCGGAGCTTGATCACCCAGTTGGACGTCGAGCCGTGCGGGCTGATCTCCTCGGCCAGCACGAATTCGGTCTGGGCACCGCCGTTCAGCTGGAGCAGCGGCTGGTACAGCGACTGGGCGCGGGCCGTGTCGAGATACGTCAGGCCCTTGTGCGGGTCGAGGGTATCGGTGCCGGATCCGCCGGTCAGGCCGACCTTCAAGGCGCCCCCCCGGCGCTTGGCCGTGCTGGTCGGGGACGCCGCCCCCTGGCCCGACGACGTCGACCCGGAGGAACAGGCGCTGAGCAAGCTCCCGGCGCCGGCCAGCGCCCCCGCCGCGACGAGTCCCCGCAGGACTTGGCGGCGTTCAATCGCGTTCCCGTGATCGGGTCTTTCCACGAGATCCTCCTTAGCCTGGGGCTCGGGCACGGTATTCATGTAAATCGGGGAACGTCGCTCAGCGGGCAGTCAACAGGTAACAGTTGGCTTTCTTTTTGGCCCGTAATGTCATCCCGAGGCGAGGAAATGCAGAATTCCCGCAGGTCAGGCTGAATTTGTGCCATTACTATTGACGATCGTAGTTCCGCGCGCATTTCCGGTCGGCAGATAAGCCCCGGCCGGCTCCGCCCCCACCCAGCGGCCCTGCCTGACCAGCATCCGGCCGCCGAACAGCACGTCCCGCACCTGCCCGTGCAGCCGTTCGCCTAGGTAGACGCTGTCCCCGGTGCCGTCGTCGAAGGTCCCGGCCGTGATGGTGGTCTCGGCGGCGGGATCCCAGATCACGACGTCGGCGTCGGAGCCGGGGACCAGGGCGCCCTTGCGCGGATAGTGGCCGAAGGCCCGGGCCGGGTTCGCGCAGGCGACCTCGGCCAGCCGCTCGACCGGCAGGCCCCGGGCCAGGCCGTGCGACAGGAGCAGCGGCATGCGCGCCCCGATGCCCGCGATCCCGTACCCGTAGCCGTGGCCGTCCGGGGCGAACTCAGCGATCGTCACCGAGCGTTCCTGGCAGTGGTCGGAGCCCACGGTGTCGAGGGTCCCGTCCGCGAGCGCCTGCCACAGCGCTTCGAGATCACCTGGCGGCCGCAGCGGCGGGCACACGAGATAGCGCTCGGCGTCGGCGTGCCGGTAACGGCGGTCGTCGAGCAGCAGGTGGTGCGGGCAGACCTCGCCGTACAGCGCGGGCGTCCCGTGGTCGGCTGGCGACCTGCGCCCGCGGGCCAGCCGGACCTGGTCCATGGCCTGCGCGCAGGACAGGTGGACGAGGTAGCAGGCGGCCCCGGTGACCGCCGCCGTGCCGAGCACGACGGCCACCGACGCCGCCTCGGCCTCCGGCGGGCGGGTCCGCGCGAACACGTCCGCCCCGGTGCGCCCGGCCGCGATCGCCGCGGCGGCCAGCCCGTCGATCACCTGGCCGTCCTCGCAGTGGACCTGGACCACCTGCCCCAGCCGGGCGGCCGCCGCCATCAGCTCGAACAGCCCGCGGGTGGACCACATGATGCCCAGCTCGGAGTAGGCCATGAACACCTTGATCCCGCTGACCCCGGCGTCCCTGAGCGCCCGCAGGTCCGCCGGGGCCACGTGGTCGGGGCGGTAGAGCATCGCGTGCAGCCCGATGTCCACCGCAAGCCGGGCACCGGCGAGTTCGGCCCGGCGGCGGAGCAGGCACGCGACCGCCTCCTCACCCGGCCCCGGGTTCGTGAACGACAGGACGGTGGTCGTGCCGCCGAGCGCCGCCGCCCTGGTCGCCGCGGCCAGGTCGGCCGTGATGTGAGCGTGCGGGTCCACCCCGCCCGGCAGCACGTAGCATCCGGTGGCGTCGAGCCGTTCGGCCCCGGCGGGCACGGCCCCGGCGGGCCCGGCACCGGGCCCGGCACCGGGGTCGGCCAGCGCGATCACCGTGCCGTCGGCGATCACGACATCAGCCCGCCTGGCCCCGTCCGGCGTGACCACGATCCCGCCCGTGATCGCCAGCGTGCCCCCGGATCCGATCCGCCCCGTCACGGCGATCCCGAGCTGACGGGCTCCACCGGTTCGAGCCGGTGAACCTGGCCCGCCCGGACGACGAGCCGCGGCACGACCAGCGTCTCCACCACCTCGTTCTCTCCCGCGCCGTCAGGGAGCAGCCAGCCGCCGCCGCGCAGCTCGAAGCCGGTCAGGTCGGCCACGGCTCCCGGGGCCAGCGAGCCGATCTCGCCCCCGCGCCTGATGGCCGCCGCCGGGGCCGCCGTCGCGGCCGTGATCACCTCGGCCAGGCTCATCCCGCAGTGCAGCAGCTTGGACAGCGTGGTGGCCTGGTCGAACACCGGCCCGCCGACGTTGTGCGCGTGCAGGTCGCTCGACACCGTGTCCGGCGGGAAGTCCTGAGCGAAGGCCGCCCTGGCCACCCGGTAGGCGAAACTGCCCGCGCCGTGCCCGACGTCGAACAGGACCCCCCGCGCCCGGGCCCTGGCCACCGCCGGGTACAGGCGCCCGTCCGGCCCGAGGATCCCGCCCTCGTTGGCGTGGAAGCAGTGCGTGACGATGTCGCCTTCGCCCAGGTACCGCAGCAGCCAGCTGACCGGCCTGCGCATGTCGATGATGTGGGTCATCAGCGGCAGCCCGAGCCGCTCCGACGCCTGGCGGGCGAGCAGCAGGGCGGGCTCGGGATCGTCGCCGACCATCTGGTACCCCAGTCGTACCTTCACGCCCACGATCACGTCGGGATGCTCGCGGGCCCGCGCGACGGCCTGCTCGGGCGAGGCCCAGCGCAGGTCCTCGAGCTCGCCCACCAGCCGCGTGATCATCCCCTGGACCGCGACGTGAAGGAAGGCGAGCACCCGCGTCTGCGCCCGCTCGATGACGTAGCGCCGGAATCCGGGGAAGGTCTGGGCGCCCGACGAGCCGGCGTCGACGGCGGTGGTGACCCCGCGGCGCAGGCAGTTCGCGTCCGGGTCGATGCCGTAGTGCGAGACGCCCTCGTACAGGTGGGTGTGCAGGTCGACCAGGCCGGGCACCAGCACAAGACCGCTGGCATCGACCGTCTCGGCCGCCGGGCCGCCGTCGCCGGCCGCGGTCAGGAGCCCTCCGGTGACGGCGATGTCGAGGCGGCCGTCGATGCCCCGGGCCGGGTCGACGACCCGGCCGCCGGCCAGGACCAGATCGGTCACGGCAGCAGCGCGGCTGGGAGGCGGCCCAGGGTCGCGGCGAAGGCCGCCACGGTCCGCTCGACGTCCTGCTCGGTATGGGCGGAGCTGAGGAAGCCGGACCCGTGGAAGAGCTGCACGCCCTCCAGCAGCATGCCGTTGTGCAGTTCGGCCGACAGCTCCGGGCTCATCCCGGCAGCCTTGAGCGACTCCAGGCTCGCCTGCTCCGGCTCCCCGGCGTCCCCGATCAGCAGGTGGAAGGCCGAGCTCTCCCCGTAAGCCCGCCCCGGCACCCCCGCGTCGGCCAGGGCCGACGTCAGCCCGGAGCGCAGGTCCGCGGCGAGCCCGGCCGCGCGCCCCTGCGGTTCTCCCGAGCGGCACTGGCGCAGCGTCGCGATCCCGGCGGCGGCCGACAGCGGATGCGCGTTGTGCGTGCCCGGGTGGCCGACGCGACGCGGGTCGCCGCCGGGCCGCGCCAGCTGCCCCATCAGGTCAGCCCGCCCGGCCACGGCCCCGCCGGGCATTCCCCCGGCCAGGATCTTCCCGAGCGCGGTGAGGTCGGGCGTCACCCCCGCCGCGGCCTGAACGCCACCGGGTGACCAGCGGAACCCGGAGACCACCTCGTCGAAGACCAGCACCGTCCCGGTGGCGGCGGTCAGCTCGCGCATCGCGGCGAGCAGCCCGGCCGGGAGCGGCACGGTGCCCCACGCCGCACCGGACGGCTCGAGGATGACGGCCGCGACATCCCGCCCGGCCAGCGCGTCCGCCACCGCTCCCGCGTCCGCCGGGACCACGGTGACCGCCTGCCCGAGCACGCCGGGAACCCCGGCCGTGTCCGGCCCGCGGAACGGCGCGTCGGTGCCGAACGAGACCTGGTCATGCCAGCCATGGAAATGACCGGCCAGCTTCACCACCTTCTCCCGGCCGGTGGCCGCCCGGGCCAGCCGCAGCGCCAGCAGCGTGGCCTCGGTCCCGCTGGAGGTGAACCTGACCAGCTCGGCCGACGGCACCAGGTCGGTGACCAGTTCCGCCCACTCGCATTCCAGTTCGTGGCACGCGCCCGGGTGGAAGGCCAGCGTCGCCTGGTGCTGTACCGCCGCCACCACCTCGGGGGCGCAGTGCCCCAGGAGCAGGGCGCCGTGGCCCATCACGTAGCAGATGATCTCGTGCCCGTCGAGATCCCACTTGCGCGCGCCCTCGGCCCGCGCGACGGCGAGCGGGAACGGCGCTGCCCGCCGCACGTCGTGGGTGACGCCGCCGGGCAGCACGCGGCGCGCGCGCTGCGACAGGGACCCGGATCGCGGGTTGGCGGCGGCCCACGCCTCACTGCGCCCGGTTACGGCTTGTTCCTCCGCGGCTGTCATGACTTAAGTTTCCGCCGTGACATCCGATGCCGCCAGTACTGTACTGATGGCAGGACGCCCCTGGTAGCAGGGCAACCGAGCGAGGAGGGCCACATGGCGGATCTGTCCGCGATGCTCGAACGCGGTCCCGTGGTCTGCGCCGAAGGGTACCTGTTCGAATGCGAGCGGCGCGGGTACCTCCAGGCCGGGGCGTTCGTCCCCGAGGTGGTGCTCGACCACCCGGAGGTCGTCACCGAACTCCACCGCGAGTTCGTGCACGCGGGCTCGGACGTGGTCGAGGCCTTCACCTACTACGGCCACCGGCAGAAGCTGCGGGTCATCGGCAAGGAGGACATCCTCGAGCCGCTCAACCGCCAGGCCCTGTCCGTCGCGGCCGCCGTGGCCAGGCAGACCGGGACGCTGCTGGCGGGCAACGTCTGCAACACCAACGTCTACGAGCCGTCCTCCCCGGCCGTGCCCGAGGTCCGCGCCGCGTTCGAGGAGCAGGTGGCGTGGGCGGCCGAGGCCGGGGCGGACATGATCATCGCCGAGACGTTCAGCTGGCTGGGCGAGGCGCTGCTGGCCCTGGAGGTGATCAGGGCGGCCGGCCTGCCAGCGGTGGTGACCTTCGCCGTGCACCGGGACGGAACACTGCGCGACGTGGACAGCCCGGAGGACGCCTGCCGTCAGGCGGAGCAGGCCGGCGCCACCGTCGTCGGCCTCAACTGCATCCGCGGGCCGCGCACCATGCTGCCGCTGCTCGGGCGGCTGCGCGAGGCGGTCTCCTGCGAGGTGGCGGCGCTGCCCGTCCCGTACCGGACGACCGAGGCCGAGCCCACCATGCAGTCCCTGCGCGACCCCGTCCGGGGCGGCGCCCAGGCCTTCCCGACCTCGCTCGACCCCTTCACCTGCACCCGCGAGGAACTGAGCGAGTTCGCCGCCGCCGCGCTCGCGCTCGGCGTCCGCTACCTGGGCGTCTGCTGCGGCGCGGCGCCGCACCACATCCGCGCCGTGGCCGAGGCGGCCGGCCACACCCCGTCGGCCTCACGCTATTCCCCCGACATGTCCAGGCACTCGTTCCTCGGCACCGCCCCCGGCATCACCCCGTCCTACCAGGACTACGCCACCCGCCTCTAGGACGACCGCGCGAGATAGGCGCTTTGTCGGCAGTTTCGGGGCTTGTGCGGCCGGTGCGCGGGGCTTGTGCCGGTCCTGCGCGGGCGGGTGCGGTACTGGGCGGCCGGTGCTGGTCTAGCCGGGTGGCGGGGCGCTGGCGGCGGCCAGCTCGGCGGAGGAGTAGACGGGCAGCCGCTCGCTGATGCCGGTCAGCTCGATGACCCGGCTGACCGCGCCGCCGGGGGAGATGGCCAGGCGCAGTTCCGCGCCGGCGGCGGCGGCCTTATGGCTGGCCTGGACCAGGCGCTGCAAGCCGCCGGAGTCGCAGAAGGTGGTACCGGTCAGGTCGGCGATGAGCACGGTGACACCGGGCGCGCATGCGGCGGTGATCAGCTCCAGGACCTCGTCGGCGTTGGTGATGTCGATCTCGGGGGGCAGCGTGATGATGACGGGCGATAGCTGATCGCTCATGACTGGGACTAACCTCCTAATCCCGGTGCACGAACCTGGTCCCGTTCACCGAACGCCGGAACGGCTCTCCCGGAACGGGGCTAGGGAGCCTGCTGCCGATTATCCCGGCAATGCCGGGCCGACCGGTAGCCCCGGTCCGCGTGGCGGGGGTGAAGCCCGGCATGACCGGCGGCCGGTGTCACGGGCGCGGGATGCGGGGCGCGGGATCAGGGATGCTGCGGCGGCGGGTAGAGCGAGAGGCCATCGTGCAGTCTCCGGCTCCCGGCAGCGCCGCGTCCTTGGCTGCCGGCTTTCCGCGTCTAATGCGCAGGATAGCCGCCAGGCGAGCCCCCGGGCCGTTGCTACCGGGGCGAAGGCTTCGGAAGGGCCGGTGTGCAGGCAAAACCTGCGGGTAGTCAGATTCTTGCATCGGCAGGTGAGCCAATCACCGTAGAGGGTATAAGGCGCGGCTATCCGTTCGGCTGCGCCGGCACTCGCCTGATCTGAGGTACAGGAGGCATGATGAGGAGGTCCAGCCGCTACCATCTGTCCGCTGCCGGTGAGCTTCCCGGCACGTTGCGGCGTTCGCCTGAGGACGCGCAGGAGGCGTTCCGCCGGGCACGCGAGGACGCGGTCCGGGCTTACGGCGAAGGGGACCAGGCTGACCGCGCCGCTTACGCGGCGCTAAAGGAGAACTTCGAGAAATGCGGGGATCACTGGATCGCCAGGGGGCAGCGCGCGAACTGGCCTGAAGCGGCCGGCCGCGCGGCCCGAGATTTACAGCGCCCCGGCCCGGCCGCTTGTGCCACGGCGGCCGGGCCCGGCAGTCTGTCCGGGTCCATGGCGGACCTTCCTGTGCAGTGACCGGCAGGTCCCAGGCTCCGGGCTCCCGGCGGCTAGATGGGATCAGCCTGTCACGGCGGTGCCGACCAGGGGAGCGCCGTGAGCGAAGCGTTCCTGGCACGGAGGACGCGCAGCGAAGCGCGAGCGGGTGACCTTGTAACGGCGAGAGTCCTGGGCCATTCCCCGGCCGGGATCGGAGAACGGCCGTTACCGCGAGGTAAGGTCAAAGCTGGATCGTGGCCTCGACGGTGAACTGGCGGGGTCGCCGGGTGTTTGCAGAGTCGCGATCTGCCGCTATGACACCCGAAACTGCGGACAAAGCCGGGGCAAGGCACCCGTAACAAAGCCTCGACCGGAACGGCTCGCGCGGTCCGCAGCGCCTCCTCGGCCGCCACCGCCACTGCCAGCGTCGCCGCCGCGTCGCCCGGCGTACAGGCCACCGCGCCCGGGTCGCGATCACGAACCGCGTCCAGGAAGCAGCGCACGGACCGCCCGAACGGGTGGGCCGCCGCGCGCAGGGAGACCGGCTCGCCCCGGCTCACGCCAGACACAGTGAAGTCCGGATCGAGAGCCAGCCGCAGCGTCGCCTCGGACGCGACGATGTCCAGGCCGTAAGAGCCCGGCTGGCCGGCCCGGGTCCAGGCGATCACCACGGTCGCCAGCGCGCCCGAGGCGAGCGAGAGCAAGATAGTGAGGGCGTCGTCGATGTCCCCGGCCCCAGCCCCAGCAGAGCGCGCCAGCCGGATCCGCGACGCGGCTGCCTGCACGGCCACCACCTCGCCGGCTACCGCCCGGATCAGGTCCAGGTGATGGCTGCCGCGCTCGAGCAGGTTGCCGCCGCCCGCGCGCATGTCGGTGAACCACGGCCGGCTCTGCGTCGGCCCGATGCTGGTCCCGGTCAGCAGCCCGATCTGCTGGCCCGCGAGCAGCCCGGGTAGCGAGCCGAGCAGGTCGAGCGCGTGCCACTGGTACCCGACCGCGCAGACGGTACCGGCCGCGGCCGCCACGATCTCGGCCGCGTCCGAGGAAGTCCGCGCGACCGGCTTCTCCAGGTACACCGGCAGCCCGGAACCGAGAGCGGCAACGCTAACCTCCCGGTGGACGAGGGGCGGGGTACACACGAACAGCGCCCCGAGCTCCTCGCGGTCCAGCATGTCGCGCCAGTCCGCGTACGTCCGCGCGCCAGTGCCGGAAGCCAGCGCCGCCGCGCGCCCGGGGTCGGTATCGCACACCGCCGCCAGCTCAACCCCGGCCGCGTCGTCGAGCACCTCCCGGTGCGAGCGCGCGATCCAGCCCGCGCCGACGATACCCACCCGGATCACGGCCACCGGTAGTCAGCTCCAGGGGAACGGCGAATGGCTCACCGGGTGCAGCTCACCCGCCTCGTACCGACCGAACCTGAACGGACCGAGCAGCCCCTGCTGCTCCCCGAGAAGCTCCCTGGCCACCAGGGCCCCGACCCCGATCATCTTGAACCCGTGATTGGAGTCGGCGATGACGTACGCGTTCTGCCGGAAGACGTCGAACACGGGGAAGCTGTCCGGGGTGAACGCGCCGATCCCGCCGGTGGGCTCGTGCCGGTACAGCGGGCGCTTGCCCTCAAACCGCTTGTGGCAGTGCGCAAGCCCCGACGTCCACATCCGCACGAAGTCGTCGGTCACCGTGAACTCGGGGCTCTGCGGCCCGTACGGGTCGATGGCCACGTCCCCCGCGGGCTTGCCCACCACGTAGGGCGAGGCGCCGCCCTGTAGCCCGGCGAAGTTGAAGTCCGGCTTGTAGTAGATGCCCCACAGCTGATCGGTGATCAGCTCGCCGGTGACGTCGTCAAGCAGCGGCGCGTCGGAGTCCACGTGGGTCACCGGCGGGAAGCCGCCCCCGTTATCGGTGAACTCGGACGGCTCGATCCCGAGCGTGCCCTCCTGCAGCGCCCAGTACGTCCACATCGGCCGGTCGACGCCCCCGGTCCCGCCCGGCCCGGCCACGGTAATCGTCGAGGGCAGCTCCAGCCACGCCCACAGGTCACGGATCCACGGCCCGGCCGCGATCACCACCTGGTCGCACGCCACGCTGCCCTGATCGGTCTCGACCGAGGTCACCGCGCCCCCGTTCAGCCCGAACCCGGTCACGCGGACGCCGGAGACGATCCGGACTCCCTCTGCTTCCGCCTTCGCCGCCAGGCCGCGGACGGCGCGGATGTTGTTCGCGTACCCGCCCTTCTTCTCGTGCAGCACGATGGTGCTCCCGGGCGCCTGCCAGTCCTCGAACAGGCCGAGCAGGTACCGCTGGCAGTCGTTCGTGCCCTCGACGAGCACGGACGGGTAGCCGATGGCCCGCTGCTCGGCGTAGATCTGCGCCACGTCCTGCGCCATCGCCTCCGGCGCGATCTGCAGGAAGCCGACCGGGTGGTAGGAGAAGGCCTCAGGATCGCTTTCCCACACCGACACCGAGTGCGCCATCAGCTCGCGCATCGCGGGCTGGAAATAGTTGTTGCGGACGGTCCCGCACGCAATTCCCGACGCACCGGCGCCCGGCCCCCGCTTGTCGAGCACGACGATGTCCTCGCCCCCGCCGAGCCCGCGCGCTCGCAGCTCCCTGGCCAGGTGCCAGGCCGTGGACAGGCCGTGAACACCCGCGCCGACGATGACGTACCGGCTGTGCGTGCCGATCATGGCACCTGCCTTTCGACCCAGGGACCCGCCAGGACCGTAACCACGCTACCGCGCAATCAGAAGATCAAATAGGGCCGAACGACGACGGTGCCCGCCCCGCGGACCCGGCAACCGCCCTCCTGGCTCGGGCGCCTGTCCGCGGCTCGAGGGGCCTGGCACGGATCTTGCGGGGGAGGGGACCGACGCGCACACTCTGAGCAGCGGGAGGAACGGACGATGGCGTTCAGTACTGGCCTCGACCTGGTGCCGGAAGTCGGCATGGTACCGACACCCGCGCTCATGGCCTACGTGAAGCTGCTCGCCCTGCCAGGAGCCGAGCTCGAGCAGGCGGTAGCCGACGAACTGGCCCGCAATCCCGCGCTGGTCCAGGACGAGGCCCGTGCCTGCGGCACGTGCGGGATGCCGGCCGGCCCGCCGTGCCCGCACTGCGCGGAGCGACCGGCCGCGCCGAGGGTGGCGCCCGGTCTCGACCAGGGCGAGAGGCCGCGGGCGGCAGGGCCGGCCGCGCCGACCTCGTGGACCGAAGCCGTGCTGCGTGACCTGCGGCTCATGGTGGCCAGCCGGGACGCTCCGATCGCCGCGTCCGTCGTGGCGAACCTGGACGAACGGGGTTACCTCACCGAGGATGCGCACGACCTGGCGCGGGCCGCAGGGGCCGCGCCCGCCGACGTGGAACGGGTCGTCCGGATCCTCCGGGACACCGCCCCGCCGGGCGTTGGTGCCCGTGACCTGCAGGATTGCCTGCTTCTGCAGCTGGACCGGCTGGCCGCGAAGGGCGTCACGCACCCGCTGGCCCGGGCCGTGGTCGCCGGTCATCTCGAGGCGCTCGCCCGGGGCGCCACCGCGTCGATCGCGCGCCAGCTCGGCGTGCAGCCGCCGGAGGTGGCCGATGCGCGCGCGTTCATCCGGCGTGAGCTGCTGCCCCGCCCGGCTATCGACGACGGCCCTGACGCGGACCGCCCCGCGGTGCTGCCCGTCAGGCCCGACGTCGCCGTGAGCCGGCCCGCCGGACAGCCGGGGGCTTGCCACGTCGACGTGCTTGAGGAGCACCGCCTGATGCTGCGGGTCGACCCCTACTTCCGGCGGGTGGCCAGGGCTGACGCGAAGGTAGCGGACCTGGTCCTGAGGGGCGACTTCTTCCTGGCGCGGCTGCGCGAGCGGTGGGCGACCATGCGCCGGATCACCGAGTACGCGGCCGGGCAACGGCCCGACCTGATCGCCGGCGAGGCGGCCGGCGGTCGGCGGCTGACGCGGGCGGAGGTGGCGGCCGGCCTGGGGCTGAACCCGTCTACGGTGAGCCGGGCGACGGCGGGCCGGTACGTCCTGCTGCCGTCGCGGGACGTCGTTCCCTACGCCGCGTTCTTCGATGCCTCGCGCGACGTCCGGTTGCAGCTGCGGGACATCATCGCCGCCGAGGGCCGGCCCCTGTCCGATGCCGAGCTGTGCGAGCGGCTGCACCGCGCGGGTCATCACGTGGCGCGCCGCACGGTGGCCAAGTACCGCAGCCGGCTGCGCGTCCTGCCCTGCACGTACCGCTGAGGCGAAGTTCGCTTCGCCGCCGCGGGCCGGCCAGCCGTAAATCCCGAAGCCTGCTTCGCCTGGTCCTGGCCGCCCGGGGCGTGCCCGCCAGGTGACGAGGCCTGGCACGGAACGTGCGATGTGGTGGTCGCGACGAGAACAGCGGCGACATCGACCCAGGCGGCGCGCTACCGCCGGGTGAGCCAGGAGGGATAGATGCACGACATCGGACGGACACAGCTGGAACGCCAGTCCTTCGGCGAGTTCGAGGGCGGCGAGTTCGAGAGCGGGGAGTTCGAGGGCGGAGAGTTCGAATCGCAGGAATTCGAGGGTGAGGGGTTCGAGGGCGAATTCTCTGAGTACGGCGAGTCGCCGGGTTTTGAGGTGCCTGCCGAGCTGGCGAGCCCGCTCAGCGAGATGCAGGAGATGGAGCTGGCCTCCGAGCTACTTGAGGTCGGGAGCCAGCATGATCTGGAGCAGTTCCTCGGGGACGTGTTCAATGCGGTCGGCCGGGCCGCGGGGAAGGCGATCCGCTCCGACACCGGCCGGGCGCTCGGCGGCATTCTCACCGACGGCCTGCGCAGCGTCGCCAAGCAGGCGCTGCCGGTAGTGGGACGGGCCATCGGCGACACGGCGGGCGGCTTCGGAGATCTGGGCGCCCGGGCCGGAACGGCCGCCGGCTCGCTGCTCGGCCTGGAGCTCGAGGGGCTGTCGGCCGAGGACCGCGAGTTCGAGGTGGCCAGGCAGCTGGTCCGCTTCGCGGGCTCGGCGACCGCGCAGGCCGCGACCGCGCCGCCGCAGGCGCCGCCGGCCACCGTGGCCCGGACGGCCGCCAGCCGCGCGGCCCAGGTGTACGCCCCCGGACTGCTGCCCCGCCTGCACGGCCGGTCCACCCAGTCGTGGCCGCGCGGCGGCCGCTGGGTCCGGCGGGGCCGGTCGATCGTGCTTTACGGGTTCTGAGTGAGGACAACGGAGTAGAGGAGAAGGCCCATGAGCATTCAGGAAGCCGAGCTCACGGAATTCGGTGAGTTCGAAGGCGGAGAGTTCGAAGGCGGCGAGTTCGAGGGCGAGTTCGGGTTCGAAGGTGAAGGGGAGGGCGAGGGAGAGGGCGAGCAGTTCCTCGGTGACATCCTCGGCTCGGTCATCGGCGGCGAGATGGAGTCGCCGTTGTCCGAGTCGGAGGAGATCGAGCTCGCCTCCGAACTCCTGGAACTCGGCAGCGAGCAGGAACTCGAGCAGTTCCTCGGCAACATCTTCAGGGGCGTGTCGAAGGCCGTCGGCGGGTTCATCAAGTCGCCGATCGGCAAGGCGCTCGGCGGCGTGCTGAAGAACGTCGCGAAGAAGGCCCTTCCGGTCGTCGGCGGAGCGCTGGGCTCCATGGTCGCGCCTGGCCTCGGCACCGCGCTCGGCAGCAAGCTCGGCTCGATGGCCAGCGGGCTGTTCGAAGTGGAGCTCGAAGCCATGCCGGCCGAGGCGGCCGAGTTCGAGGTGGCCAGGCGCTTCGTGAACCTGGCGGCGACGGCGGCCCGCAACGCCGCCATCGCCCGTCCCAGCCCGCGGGTGAACCCGCAGGCCGTGGCCCGCGCGGCCGTCGCGGCCGCGGCCCGCCACCATGCCCCGGGTGTCTACCGCTCGATGATGCGGACGCTCGGCGGCCCGGCGGCCCCACGGCACCCGATGGCGCCGGGCATCGGCCGGGCGGCCATGCCCGGCCGGCCCGCGTACCGCGGCTCGGCTGGACGCCGGATGGTCGGCTACCAGCCGCGCGGGCACGCGCAGGCGCAGGCGCAGACGCGGGCGCGCGGTTACGGCATGGCCTCCGGTTACGGCTCGCGGCGCCGGGCTGGCCAGGGGTACTCGCCCTACGGCGGCTCCGCAGGCGGCGCGCGCCGCTACGGCGGAGGCTATGGCGGCGGCTGGTACGGCCCGTCGGGCGGCTACGACCCGTCCGGGCCGTCTGGCTGGGACGAGCCGCGGGACGAGCCGTGGGGTGGCGACGGCGAC
>Ga0335083_10005833_pt1 | contig 15511 bp, 16 predicted proteins | sample Lox_Sample_42_FD_206716 | JGI IMG/M metagenome (GOLD analysis project Ga0335083, IMG submission 206716) | Soil microbial communities from Loxahatchee National Wildlife Refuge, Florida, United States - Lox_Sample_4.2 | ecosystem: Environmental > Terrestrial > Soil > Wetlands | place: USA... | reverse complement strand
GCAGAACGCGAGCGTTGAGGGCAACCTTGGGATCGGACTTCAGGTCCAGTGTGACGCGGGCGGCGGTGCCCACCGGGAGTATCGGAGAGCATTGAACGAACATCCCGCCGATGCTCAGGTCGAGCGTGGAGCCGGTGATGCGCGCCGCTCCGGCTTCGATGGACACATTGCACTGCACCTTGACGCGGCGAAAGCGGCGCTTCTCCTGTTCGATGGAGCCGTGAGTCGCGCGGAGCAGGCGGAGGATGTCCTGGCGGTCGATCGGCTTGTAGAGGAAGAAATTGGCGCCGGCTTGAAACGCGCGGGCGAGCAGAGCGTGATCCTGTTCGCCGGTGATGACCATGATGGGAGTGGAGGCGTTCAATCCGCCGGAGCGAATCCTGCGGGTCAACTCGATGCCGTCGGGCTCCGGCATGTGAACGTCGAGGAATACGGCGTCGAATTTCTCCTTGGCCAGATGCTGGGGGGCCAGAACGCTCCTGGTCAGCGCGAGAGATTCGATCTCCGCGGCCCTCAGGGACTCCTGAATCAGCTCGCAGGTGGCTGGATCGTCATCGACGACGAGAACGCGAATCGGCATGTTTCTCTCCCAAGAGGCGAGGGCCAGCGCAGAAGGGCGCCATCTGGTTACTCGCGCGGCGGCAGGTTCGTGGCGACTCCGATCCAGCGATCGAGCTGAGCGCGGAGCGCACGGAAGTCGATGGGTTTGGACACGCACGCGTTGCAGCCGGCCTGCATGACGCGCTCGTGATCGGTGACCATGGCGTGGGCGGTGACGGCGATGATCGGAAGCTGACACAGCGCGGGATCCCTGCGGATCGCCGTGGCCAGCGTCAGCCCGTCCTCCGGTCCCAATTGCACGTCCAGCAGAATCACGCTGGGCAGCTCCCCCTTGAGAGCGGCGTTCGCCTGATCGAGATTCGCCGCATGGATTACGTCGAAGCCCTCGGCTTCGAGCCAATCACTTACGAGTTCTCGATTCGCTTCGTTATCTTCGACTACCAGGATTCGATGAGTCATGATTTTCCCACAGGCACCAGTGGTGCGGCTCGTTGCAAGCTCTTGAACAACGCGTCTTCCCAGCGCTCCCCCTTCTGGAGCAGAGCGACGCTGTTCGCTTCCAAAAACTCCTTCTCCGCCGGTGTCAGGTCCTTGCTAGTGAGGATGAACACCGGGAGTTCCGCCGTTCTCGGCGTGATGCGCCATTCGGCCAGAAGCTGAAATCCGTTCACTTTTGGCAGGATCAGATCGAGGATCACCAGCTCGGGAAGCGACCGCGCCAGATGGGCGCGGGCTTCGTCCCCGTCGGCGGCCGCGTTGACGACGTATCCGCGCTGGGCGAGCGCTTCCGTGATGTACTCGCGCGTGGGAGCGTGATCCTCCACAACGAGTATCGAGCGCGGGTTGGCGGGCGCCGCGCGCCGCAGGCAGTTTTCGACCGCCGTCAGGAGGACTTGCTTTTCGACCGGCTTGACGATGTATTCGTCCGCGCCCAGCAGCGCGCCCGTGGAGCGCTGGTCCACGATGGAAACGACGATCACCGGAATGCGCGCCGTTCGCGAATCGCTCTTCAGTCTGGTCAGGATCTCCCAGCCGTTGACCGGCTTCATGATGATGTCGATCGTCACGGCCGAGGGTTGCACGGTGGCCACGGTCTCGACGGCCTTCGTGGAGTCGTGGCAGGCATTGACTCTGTAACCGGCCGATGTGAGCTGCGTTTCGAGCAGAGTGGAGGCCGTGCGATCGTCTTCGATCACGACGATCAGAGGCGGCTCGCCCGAAACCATTTTCGCGGCGTCCCTCGCTTCCCGCGGCTCGACGGAGGGAGCGGCCGGCAGAGTGAAGTAGAAGCAACTCCCGGCGCCCATTTCGCTCTCGATTCCGAGCGTGCCTCCGTGCAGTTCGACGAGGCGCTGGGTGATCGCGAGGCCAAGTCCGGTGCCCTCGACCGTCTGATCTTTCTTTCCGATCCGATAAAACGCCTCAAAGATGCGCTTTTGTTCCTCGGGAGGAATTCCCGGGCCCGAATCGCGGACATCGATGCGAACGGAGTCGCCGATTTTCCTCGCGCCCACATAGATCTTCCCTCCGTCCGGCGTGAACTTGACGGCGTTCGCGAGCAGGTTGATCAAGATCTGCTTCAACCGCGTGGAGTCGGCGCGGACGCTCAAATCGGGAACGGGCTGTCTCAGCAGAGACTGCATTTTCTGGCCGGCGAGCGGGTTCAGCGTGTCGATAGCCTCGGCGAAGGAGATGTCGAGCCGCACCGTTTCGATGGCCAGTTGCAGGCGGCCCGCCTCGATGCGGGAGAGGTCCAGAATGTCGTTGATCAACTTGAGGAGATGGCGGCCGCCGCTGCGGATGTGGTTGATGTAGCGGCGCTGGCGGTCGTTCAGAGGACCGTAGCGATCTTCGGTGAGCAGATCGGAGAATCCGAGCACGGCGTTGAGCGGCGTGCGGAGCTCGTGGCTCATGGTGGAAAGGAACTGATCCTTGAATCGATTCGACCGCTCGGCGAGATCCTTCGCGGCGACCAGTTCCTCTTGGGTTCGCTTCAAGTCCGTTATGTCGCGGGCCATCGCGTGGATCTGACCGTCAAAGGCGGGCGTCGCGTTCCACATCAACCACCGATAGGACCCGTCCTTGCAGCGATATCGGTTCTCGAACTGTAAGGTCGATCTTCCCTGGGCAAGCCCCTCGGCTTCGTGCGCGGTCGAGGCGCGGTCATCGGGATGGATGAGGTCGAGGTAGGGAGTGGAGAGAAGCTCCTGTGTGCTCCAGCCCAGGGCCTTTTCCCAGGCGGGATTGATCTTCTTGAAATAGCCGTCGACTCCCGCGATGCAAAAGAGATCGATCGCCAGATTGAAATAGGTGTCGAGTTCTTCGCGGGCGCGCTTGGCCTCCGCGACGCGGTCCTGGAGCTCGCGATTCAGCACGCGGTTGGCGATGAGGAGTTTGTTCTGGCGCCGCACCAGCTGAGCCGCGTAGGCGGCAGTGGCGAGATAGATCAGGAGAAGGTATAGGCTCGCCGAGCGGTCGCGCTCCTTGATCAACATCACCGGGCCGAGCGCCTGGGCAGCGGGCCGCTCAAACAACGCCGCCCAGCCGAGGCGCGGGATGGGAGTGAAGCCGACGTACATGCTGCGCCCGTCCACATCAACGCTCGCGCTGCCGTGCTGGCCCGCCAGCGCGCGGTCCACCAGCCCACCCACCGAGACTCGAGCAGCCTCGGTGCGCGAAGCTATGTCTGACGAGGCGGCCAGAACGCCGTGTTGATCCACAATGACGAAACCTTCCCACCCACCCTTTTCGATGGTGTTGAACTTGGCCGCCAGCTCCGCCAGGCTGTAGGTGGCCATCAAGATGCCGGCCGGCTTGCCGTCCTCGCCGTTGATCGGGACGGCGACGGCAACGACCAAAGGTTCCGAATCGGCGGCCGTGCGATACACCTCGGAGACATAGGGCTGCCAGTCCGAAGTGACACCCCGGTACCAATCCCTAAAGGCGAAGTTGCGGCCGACGATCGGATCGGCGGGAACGATGGCGCGCAGGGTTCCGTCGGTCTCGTAGACGCTCGCGAATAGAAATGCCGGCTCGAATCTCCGGACGTCTCGAAGCTCGGCTGTGAGACTCGAGACGTCGCGCCGGGCCCATGCGGTGCGAAGAGAGGAGCGATCGGCAATGGAAGTCAGAATGTTTTCGGCGGACGAGAGGTCTTTATCGACCATGGACGCGAGCGTGCTGGCCCGGACCAAGTCGCCCTGCAGTTCCCTTTTCTCGAACTCGCGCTCGGACTGCCGGTACATCCAATAGGTGCCGCCGAGCAGCGGGATCACGAAAAGGAACAGCAGCGCGGTCAGAAGCCAGGCTTGGCGGCCACCACTGACGGCGAGCTGGCGAGTGTTGGCTCTCCTCACATCTTTGGTAACGGACATTGAGACCTCGAGAGGGACGCCAACACAACATTAGAGCGAGCTAATACGCAGCGGCCCCCACGAACTCCACGCGGTCGTATACAAGCACTCCATCGGCCTAAACGCGCCGCTCGTGAGTCCAGGGAACCAGAAAGTTAGCCTCATCAGTTAACAGCAGAACTGCGTAGATGCCGTGGGCGGGCTCGCGGCGGGTGGCTGGCGGGACCCAAGTCCGGTAGAATGCCGCAGGAGCTACCGATGCCTTCCTTTCCCGGCGTTGATTTCCTCGAATTCGACTCCCTGCTGACCGACGAAGAAAAGCTTGCGAGAAAGACCGCGCGCCAATTCGTGGACGAAAAGGTGCTGCCGATCATCGCGCAGCACGACCGCGAAGGAACGTTTCCGATGGAGCTCGTGCCCGAAATGGCGGAGTTGGGGTTTTTCGGGGCGAATCTGAAGGGCTACGGCTGCGCGGAAATGTCGAACGTGGAGTATGGGCTGGTGACGCAGGAGCTCGAGAGGGGCGATTCGGGGCTGCGCAGTTTCATCTCGGTGCAGTCGGCGCTGGTCATGTATCCGATCCACGCCTTCGGCTCCGATGCGCAGAAGGAGAAATGGCTGCCCCTGCTGCAACAGGGCAAGGCCATCGGCTGCTTCGGCCTGACGGAACCGCAATTCGGATCGAATCCCGGCGGGATGCTGACGCGCGCGGCGCAAAAAGGCGACAGCTACGTGCTTGACGGCGAGAAGATGTGGATTACAAACGGAACGATCGCCGACGTGGCCGTGATCTGGGCGAAGTGCGAGGACGAAAAGATTCGCGGCTTCCTGGTCGAGAAAGGCACGCGCGGATTCAAGGCCTGGGCGATTCATGGAAAGCAATCGCTGCGCGCGTCGATCACGGCGGGGCTTTCGATGACGGGCTGCGAGATTCCGGCGGCGAACGTACTGCCGCGAGTGGAAGGGCTGCGCGGCCCGCTTGCGTGTCTCAATCAGGCCCGGTATGGAATCGGATGGGGCGCGATCGGCGCGGCGATGGCGTGCTACGACACGGCGCTGAACTATGCAAAGCAGCGGAAGCAGTTCGACAACCGGCCGATCGCGTCGCATCAGCTGGTGCAGGAAAAGCTCGTCTGGATGATCACGGAAATCACGAAGGCGCAGTTTCTGGCGCTGCAGACGGGCAAGCTGAAAGATCAAGGCCGCGTGCATCCATCGCACATTTCGATGCTGAAGATGAACAACGTATGGATGGCGCGCGAGACGGCGCGGTTGGCGCGGGAAATTCTGGGCGCCAACGGAATCGTCGAGGACTACGGCGTGATGCGGCACATGAACAATCTCGAGTCGGTCTACACGTACGAGGGCACGCACGACATCCACAAGCTGGTGATCGGCGAGCGCATCACCGGAATTCCGGCGTTCGTGTGACTCGGCGCTGGGAACGCTTCCGGTTTATTCCCATGCGTGATATATGCTGCTGAAATAGAATCGTGTGGACCTTTCTGCGCGAAAATAGTTCACATTACGGAGCGGATGCATGGAACAGGAACTGAGTCTCGAGTATCTGCGCGTCGTCGAACGAGCGGCCATCGCGTCGGCGCGCACCATGGGATTGGGAGACCGCCACAGGGCGGACAAAGTCGCCGTCGAAGCGATGCGCGCGGAGATGGACACGGTCGGCATGGACGGCACGATCGTGATCGGCGAGGGCGAGCGCGACAAGGCGCCCATGCTCTTCATCGGTGAGAAGGTCGGCCTGGCCGCACGCGATCGGCATCACCAGTATCCGACCGTCGATATCGCGGTCGATCCGCTCGAAGGCACAAACCTGTGCGCCACCGGAGAACCGAACGCCATCACCGTGCTGGCGGCGAGCGAGCACGGCGGCCTGCTGCACGCGCCGGACCTCTACATGGAGAAGATCATCGTCGGCCCGCTGTGCAAGGGCGCGGTCGATCTCGATGCGTCGCCGGAAAAGAATCTGAGAGCGATTGCCAAGCGGCTCGACCGCAAGGTGCAGGACCTGGTCGTAACGGTGCTGGATCGCCCGAGACACGAGAAGCTGATTGCCGACATTCGCAGGGCCGGCGCGCGCATTCGATTGATATCGGACGGCGACCTGTCGGCGGGGATCAGCGCGGCCGTTTCGGACATGGGCATTCACGCCGTGATGGGAACCGGCGGGGCGCCGGAAGGGGTCCTGACCGCGGCGGCGTTGAAATGCCTGAACGGACAGATTCTCGCGAGGCTCGTGGTCTCGACCAAGGAGCATCGGGAGCGCGTGGCGAAAATGGGAATCAAGGACCACAAGCGCGTCTACGACACGGCCGATCTCGCGCCCGGCAAGAAGATCATCTTCGCGTGCACCGGCGTGACTCCGGGCGGCTTGCTGCGCGGCGTGCGCTTCTTCGGAGGCGGGACGCGAACGCAGTCACTCATCATGACCTACGACGACCGGCAGGTTCGCTTCATCGATTCCGTGCACATCGAGAAGGGAGCGAAGGACGTGCGCGTCCGGTTCTACTAGAACCGGCGAAGCGCGCTCGGGGCCGGAAGACAGCGAAAGACAACGCGGCCCAGCGTCTCCGTGTGGGAGACGCCGGGCCGATTCGAGGATCTTGGAAGCTATCGGTGAATGGAAGCCGCGGCGTGCCCGCCGGGATTGGCGCTATGGCGGCGAGGCATGTGCGGAATGCGTTCGGCAGGCTGCGGGGCGAGCGGCCGCACGTGAGTGTTCGTGCTGACGTGCTCGCTGATGGCTTGCAGCCTTTTCAGAATGCCCTGCCACTGCGCCCAGTCGAGCTGGCGCAAGTACGGGCGAAGCCCCTGGATGAACGGATCCTCCAGAACGGTCTCGCCGTTTGTTTCCGGCACGAAGAAGCGGTTGAGTCCGACACCGAGCGCTTCGGCAATCTTTTCGAGAGTGCCGAGGCTGGGCGTCATCTGACCGCTCTCAATGCGGGAGAGGTACGATCGGGAGACGCGCGAGCGTGCCTGTAGCTGGCTCTGCGTCATGCCGCGAGATTCGCGCAACTGCCGAATACGCTGGCCGATGTTCTCCACGGTTTCGCGGTTCGGCCAACTTTCGAACAGTTGACGATCGTCGCCGGGCAAGTCCTGGGGCGACGGCGTCGGAATGACGAACGTCACCTTCGGCGGCAGCAGGCGCAGACAGCGCCGGCAGTTGCCTGTGCGTGTGCGATATTGAACTAATCCGCAAACCTGACAGCGGATTACTTCCCGATCGAGCTCCATATTTGCTGCTAAGCCATCTTTTTCCGCCACCGGTCTCCTCACAGACTATTCCCGGCGATGCGAAAGGGGAGGAACGGTCAACACTGGGGAAGGCAGGAACTGGCGCGCAAGGCATTCTCCATAGGGTGCCAATTCTTGTCAAGCCCTATTTGATTGCTCCCCGAAATCTATTCTAGCGCCGTCAGAAGAGCCAAGACAAATGGGGTCCAGTCGCAGGAGGCGACACTCGCCATGCGAGGTGACGCATCGCGTCCATCGACCGGCGCGGGGCATCGACGCGATTGGGCGCGTATTTCGAAGTGCGGCGCTCGCGGGTCCTCGCTATACTGTCTGTGGGGTTTGGGCGACAATCTCTTGATGACGCGAAAAAAATGGCTGGCGACGATCGCCACGTGCGCGGCGGTTTGGGCGGTAATCGGCGGCACCGGGCGAGCGACCGGCCAGGGCCGGTCAACGTGGACGGTGGAAAGCGTCCTCAAGCAACTGGACTCGACCGCCAAGGATTTTCGAAGCCTCTCCGCCGACGTGGAGCGGACCAAAGTGACGGTGGTCGTCAACGACCGCTCCACCGAGAGCGGGACGATTCTCGTTAGGGGCGACAAGATGCTGCTCGACTTGAAGTCGCCGGATGCTCGCGCGATTCTCCGCACCGGGGATAACCTCTACATCTACACTCCGGGGCTGAAGCGCGTCGAAGAATACAATCTCGGGAAGAATCGCACGCTGGTCGATCAGTTCCTGCTGCTCGGTTTCGGCACCGAAGGGAAGGAATTGCAGAAAGGCTACCTCGTCGCGCTGCTCAAGGAAGACAAGATCGATGACCGCAAGACCGTCGAGCTGGAGCTGACGCCGAAATCGCAGGCCGTGCGCAACCAGATCGCAAAAATTCAGATTTGGCTGGACGAGTCGAGCTGGCTGCCCGTGCAGCAGCAGTTCTACGAAGCGGGCTCAGGCGATTATTCGATCGTCCACTATTCGAAAGTGGTCCGCAATCCGTCGATATCGGACAACGAATTCAAGCCACACTGGCCGAAGGGCACTGAAAAAGTCAAACCGCAGGGCTGATCGGCAACAGATTACTTCCCCTTCTTCGACTGAGCCGCCGCGGCTTCTCTTTCCAGCAATGTTCGTTTGCGGCCGATTCCCCACCGATAGCCTGCCAGATTGCCGTCACCGCGCACCACGCGGTGGCACGGGACGACGACCGAAACGGGATTCGTGGCGCAGGCGCGCGCCACAGCGCGAACGGCCGACGGGCGGCCGATGGCGCGCGCGACCTGGCTGTAGGTTCGCGTGGCACCATAGGGAATGCGGCGGAGTTCCTCCCAAACGCGGCGCTGAAAGGCAGTCGCCTGCACGTCTGTCGGCAAGTCGAGATGCGGTTCCTGGCCGCGCAGGTGAGCGAGAATCTTGCCGACCCACTCGCCGAAACCCGGCTTCCCCGCCGAGCCCGCGTCTGATGCCGGCGTCAACGCCGCGCGCGGATACTCCTTCCGCAGGGCATCGCGAAGAGCGCCGTCCGATTCGCCCAGGTACAAAGCGCTGACGCCGCGCTCGGTGGCGCCAACCAGCAAGCGCCCCAGCGGCGAACCGACAATTGCATAATGAATTTGCATGCCTTCTCCTCCTCTGCCATAAGCGGCGGGCGTCATGCCGAGGTGCCCCGGCGCGCGTTCATAGAGTCTGCTCGAAGAGCCATATCCTGCCTCGTAAAGTGCCGTGGTCACGTTCTCTCCCTTCTTCAATCGCGATTTGAGGCGGCGCATGCGTTGCGCATCCGCGTACTGTCGCGGCGTGATTCCCATGGCGGCGCGAAACGCCCGCTCAAGCTGATGGGGACTCATGGCCACTGGCTCGGACAAAGCCGCCAGAGTCAAGCGGCTGTGCCCCTCGCCGTCTGGGTCCTGGATGAGCCGGTCGATCTGGCGACAAACCCGGGCAACCGCATCGATTCGGGGATCGCGGAGCCTCGCCGTTTGCGGCCGGCACCGGCGGCAAGCGCGAAAGCCTTTCTGTTCAGCAGCTTCCGGAAGAGCGAAGAAGATCACCTGCTCCCGCCGCGGCTTCTTCGAAGGACAGGACGGCCGACAGTAGATCCCCGTAGACCGAACGCCGTAGACGAATGCGCCGTCAGCTCGGCGATCCCTGGCTTGGACGGCCCGCCAGCGGGAGCCCTCTTGAAGGAGTCTCACTGGTTCTAGTACGCTGCTCGTGATGGCAAGCACGGAATGAATTCTCCTTGGCTGCTGCCGAACGCGGTCAGACTACCGGAGGATGAGATTGGGGGCTATCCGAATTTTGCGCTCAAATCCGTCGCCGGACGGCCGATAAGGTATTGGGGAGATCCAGCGGGGATCGCCCCGTTTCGGCAGCGCCAGAGTGTTACATCATACGGCACGCGGGGTTGTTCGTGCGTTGACCCGCTGTTCGTGGTGACGCATATTCGGACAACCTGCTTGGGGGTTATCTTTCAGCAAGACTTGGGGGCAGTGGCATGGGAGCACTTCCGGAGCGTGAGGCTCGGGCCGTAGTTTCTCCGATTCGTGAAGCTGAAGGTCGCACCCAGACAATCACAGCGATATCCGGCAAGCCGGGACCGCGCCGTTTCATGCGCGTGCCAACGCACGCCGTCGGCGTTGCCGACGAGCGGCGCCGCTATCCGCGCGCTTCCCTTGCGTTGCCCCTGCGCCTGACGAAAGTCTCGGGCGTCGAGGAACCGATACCGGTCACCTTGGTGACGCGCAACATCAGTTCGAGCGGAGTCTATTTCCTCGCGCCGCGCGAGCTGATGCCGGGCACGGCCATCGAACTGGAAGTTGCTCTGGTCGAGCGGCCGCTGGGCTTCGGAAGCGTGCAGATGTGCACCGCAGCGCACATCGTGCGCGCCGAAGAAACCGACATGCCGGGATGGCGCGCCTACGCCGCGAGCTTCGACGATTTCGCTCTGCAACGGGACGATCGCGTCCCCCAGCGATTCGCTTCCGCATAGCCGCAATTTTTCCCCGCATTCTGATCGCTTGAGCGGATTCGTGCGCACATCTGCTACGATTCTTCCGCAGTGAACGGATCCCCTTTTCACGCCCGCGTCGTGCTGCTCGATTGGGACGGCACGCTGCTCGATTCCTACCAGGCCGACGCTCGCGCCTACCTGGCGATGTTTCGCGCTCTCGAAATCAATTGGGGTCTCTCCGATCTCGCGCGGCACTATTCACCCGACTGGTATCGCGTGTACCGCGCCGCGAAGATTCCGCGCGCGAAATGGGCGCTGGCGGACCAGTTGTGGCGTTCCGCCTACGTCGCGGAGCGGCCTCCCCTGCTGCCGGGCGCACGAAGCGTCATTCGAAGCCTCGAAAAGAGCTACACGCTTGGAATCGTAACGAGCGGGAGCCGGGACCGGGTCCGGCAACAGATTCAGGAATTCCAATTGAGCGAATCCTTTTCGACGTTCGTCTTCAGCGAGGATGTGACGCGCCGCAAGCCGCATCCCGCGCCGCTGCGATTGGCGCTCAAGCGTCTGCGCGCCGAGCCCGAGGACACCATCTACGTCGGCGACACGCCCGAGGACGTCGAAATGGCTCAACGCGCCGGCGTGCGGGCGATCGGGGTGCTCGGGCCTTTTCCGGCGGCGAAGCGCATGCGATCCGCGCGCCCGGATATCCTTCTCGAGTCGATCCGCGAACTGCCCCGGCATCTGCGATCCCACCGGTAGGCGCCCTTCGGCAATCAATGCGAAGTGGAGGGATTGGGAGCCATGGGCGCTGGCACGGCGGCTGCGTTCGGCTTGAAGTCGGTGGAGCGCACGACGAGGCGCAGGTGCAGCTGGTCGCCGCCGGTGTAATCGTCCGAACGGATATACGTCGGCAGCCAATACTTCTGCTGAAAGTTCTGGCGGAAGACCTCGTACATCGAGAACGGCAGCGGCGTTCCGCTGCCGCCGATTTCGCTGACGAATTTTCCGAAACTTTCGACGATCGCGAGGTCCTGATCGTCCACGTAGACGATCCCGTCGAAGAAGCGCTGTGCGCGATTCAGCCGCTTCGGCTTAACCTGCAAGATGTACGTATTGAGATCGTCGAGCTTTTGCTGTCCGAGGTACACGAAATCGTACTCGCTGATGTGATCGGACGTGAGAAAGAAAAGCGGAATCGTCATGATCGGGCGGACGTCGTCGAGCTGGTACGTCGTCAGCTGAAGCGTCGAGACGGGCGGCTTCGTGACGCGCCAATAGCGCTGGCCGTCCGGTTTCACGTAGGAATCGCCCACCACGGTGAACTTGCCGCCGCCATCGACTTCCTCGATGCGGATCGTCTCTGTGAAATCGTAGGCTGCGTACGCTCTCTGTGCCGCATCTTCATTGGCCGCGAGTTTTTGGACGATCTGCTCCTGAGGAATTGGCGGCGGACCGGGCTTCGGCGTCGAAGGCATCCGGTGGGCCTCGAACGTCGGCGGTGGGGCCATCGGGCCCTGGTTCGGGTTCTGCGCGCGGGCCGATCCGGCGAAGAGCAGCATGCCGGCCGCGATCGCCGCTGCCATCAGGGAGGTTCGCAGGATCGTCGAAGTCATTCGCAAATGATTAGATGCGCGGAGCGCGGCTCGCGTTGAGGCGCGCCGCTTGCTGCGCTGGCGAAAAATAGCACACATGACGGCAATCGCCCCGCAAAAACGCGGCCTCGTCGCGTGCCGCTCTGGTAAGATCGGGCGTTTGCGGGCCGCGGACCGAAGCGAACGTGGGCGACGAACTCAGCTGCAAGCGCTATTTCGTGAGCGGGACGGTGCAGGGCGTGGGATTTCGCTACTTCGTGCATCGCGCGGCGCGGCAACTGCAGCTCAGCGGGTTCGTGAGGAATCTGCGCGACGGCCGCGTCGAGGTCTACGCCATCGGCGTGACTGAATCGTTGACGCTGCTCCGTCGCGAACTTGAGCGCGGGCCTGGCGCCGCCTGCGTTTCCGACGTGATCGAGGAAGCGGCCGGAATCGAGTCGCGGTTTTCGCAGGCCTTCTCGATCGAATACGACGTCTGACATCCCAACGAGGAACCGAATGGACGAACTGAAAAAGCTGATCCGCGAAATCCCCGACTACCCGAAGCCGGGGATTTTGTTTTACGACGTCACGACGCTGCTGAAGGACCGCAACGGGTTTCACGCGCTCGTCGACAAGCTGTGCGAGCACTACAGCGGCACGAAAGTGGACGTCGTGGCGGGAATCGAGGCGCGCGGGTTCATTTTCGCGCCGGCTCTGGCGTACCGCCTGGGCGCGGGATTCGTTCCGGTGCGCAAGCCGAAAAAACTGCCGTGGAAGACGGCATCGATCAGCTATCAGCTTGAATATGGCAGCGACACGCTCGAAATTCACCAGGACGCCGTCACGCCCGGCCAGCACGTGCTGCTGTGCGACGATTTGCTGGCGACGGGCGGCACGGCCTCGGCCAGCGTGAGCCTGATCCGCAAGCTGGGCGGCGAGGTCGTCGGGGCGGCGTTCGCCGTGGAGCTGAATTTCCTGAAAGGGCGCGCGAAGTTGGACGGCGTCGACGTTTTCTCGCTGATCAAGTACGACTCTTAGAAACGAAAAAAAAGAAACGGACGAGCGAAACTTGAGCGTCGCTCCGCTATTTTCTTTCTTCTGCGGCGCGGCGCTGGCGGACGGCTTCGAACAGCATGATTCCCGCAGCGACGGAGACATTCAGCGAACGCACCGGGCCGGTCGTCGGCAGCGACACGAGGAAATCACAGCGTTTGCGGGTGAGTTCGTGCAGCCCCTCGCCCTCGCGGCCTAGCACGATTCCAATCGGCCCCTTGAGATCGACCTCGGTGTATTTTTTCTCGGCTCGCTCATCGAGCCCGACGAGCCAGTAGCCCGCTTCCTTCATTTCCTCCATCGCGCGCACAAGATTTTTCACGCGGGCGATGGGCAAGTGCGCGAGCGCCCCCGCAGACGCGCGTTCGACCGTGTCGCTGAGACCGGCCGCGCGGCGCTCCGGAATCACCACGCCCTGCGCGCCCGCCGCGAGCGAACTGCGCACAATGGCGCCCAGATTGTGCGGGTCCTCGATGCCATCGAGCAGAACGAGCAGGCCCTGCGATTTGCGGGCGCGGAGCAGATCCTCGAGCGCGACGGCCGGCTTTGCGGCCGCGAGCGCGGCGATGCCTTGATGCTGGCTCGTCCCGGCGAGGCGGTCGAGCTGCGCGCGATCTTCGAAGCGCACAGGCACGCCGCGCGACTTGGCCAGCCGCACGACGGCCTCGACACGTTCGCCGTGGCGCCCGCGCGCGACCACGATGCGGTCGAGCGCGCGCCCGGCGGCGAGCGCCTCTTCCACCGCGTGAAATCCGGTCAGCCAGTTCATTGGTCTCTCTGAGATCTCTGCCTCTGTGGCGGCCTAGTCCAGAGCGGAGCAGAATTCCAGCATCCGCTGCCGCGCGGCCTTCACGGGCACGGCAAAATCGAGCTTTGCGGCGGAATCGAGCAGGAGAATCACGCGATCGAGTTCGCCTTCGCCCGCGCGTCCCGCGAGCGCCAGCCGAACGGGATGAAACAACGCGCGGCTGCGCTGCGGCAATGCCGCTTTCATGCTGTCGATGATTTCCTTGAAGCGGTCGGAATCGATATCGCCCGAGTCGAGCACGCGGTGCGCGAGCTCGCGGATGACGTCGCGCGAGCCTTCGCGCGCGAGGACGTCCTGGCTGGAGGAGTCGCGCAATACGGACCCGGCGTCGTACGCGAAAACGAGCCCGAGCAACCCATCGAGAGCGGCGCGGTCCGCTGCGTGGGGACCGAGCAGGTCCGCCGCACGGGTGAGCCAAGCTCGCAGCGAAGAGCCGGCCGCAGGGTCGATCTCCGCACGAAGCCAGCCGCGCGCGACCAGGATCTCGGCTACATCGTCCGCGCTGAAAGAGGTCGCGGCGGCGGACGCTTCGGATGGGGCGTCGAAAGCCATGGCCTCAGTGCTGGCTCAGGGTGGCGATGGCGTGCGCGGCGATCGCCTCTCCGCGGCCCACCGCGTCGACGCCTTCGTTGGTCTTGGCCTTCAGGTTGATCTGATCCGACGTGATGCCCAGCGCCTTGGCGAGCGCCGCGCGCATGGCGGGAAAGTGCGGGCCCAGCTTCGGCCGTTCGCAGATGACGACGGCGTCCACATGCACGAGGCGAAATCGGCGGCTCGCGAGAAGATTGCGAATGTGTTCCAGAAATACGAGGCTCGACGCGCCCTTCCACTTCGGATCGGTGTCCGGGAAATGCGTGCCAATATCGCCCAGACCCGCCGCGCCGAGCAGCGCGTCGCAGATCGCATGGCAGAGCACGTCGCCGTCCGAGTGCCCTTGCGAGCCTTTGTCGAATGGGACCTCGATACCGCCGATCATCAGCTTGCGGCCCTCGACCAGCCGGTGCAGATCGTAACCGATCCCTGCGTAGTTCATTCGTGCCTAATCTCCTAGCGGTTGATTTTGGATCGGCGGCGCACCGGAAGGCGGAGCCGGGCGGCTGCGCCTTCTCTTCATCGCGACTACGACGACAGCGCTCATGACAGCGACAGCAGCGGCGAGCGCGGCGGTTTCAGTCGAACCACCTCCCTCTTTTCGCTCAACCACCTCGATCGTTACTCCCTGCTTGCGCAGGCGCTCCGTTAGATCGGGAACCACGTCCTTGGGAACCGTCGTCTCGAAACTCTGCGCAGGCTGGCGGAGCGTGCCCTGCAAGCCGGCGGTGCTTTGCGAAAGGAAGAGCTTCGCGCTGGCGACGTTGTTTTGATCCACATTCTTCATGAAGTCCGAATAGCTCATCGGGGAGGCGGGGCGCTGCCTTTCGTCGCTCCTGCTGGCCATTTGCCAAAGCACGGCGGCCAGCGCAATCATCATGATCCAAAAGACGACTGTGCGATACGCGCTCGAACCGCGGGCGGCTCCGCCGCGACCGGGAACAAACGTCATGCCTTCGCCTCCCGCCGCTCCTGAGCGAGATAAAACCGCGCCAGATCCATGTCCGCGGGGCGCGTGATTTTCAAATTGCGCTCGGAGCCCAAGACGACGAACACGTCGCGACCCAAGCGCTCGACGAGCGCGGCCTCGTCCGAGGCGGTAACGCCATCCTGCTCGGCCTTGCGGAACGCGTCCCGCAGCAGCGGGTACGAAAACGCCTGAGGCGTCTGCGCCAGCACGATCCGCTCGCGCGGAATCGTCGCCGAAATCAGCGCGACGTTTTCGGGCAGGCTCGTGCGCTTCACTTCCTTCACCGTATCGATCGCGGGGATGCCCAGAATCGCCGCTCCGCGCGCGCGCGCCTCGGCAATCACGCGCTCGATCTGATCGAGGGTGACGAACGGCCGGACGGCGTCGTGCACG
>Ga0335083_10005831_pt1 | contig 15515 bp, 11 predicted proteins | sample Lox_Sample_42_FD_206716 | JGI IMG/M metagenome (GOLD analysis project Ga0335083, IMG submission 206716) | Soil microbial communities from Loxahatchee National Wildlife Refuge, Florida, United States - Lox_Sample_4.2 | ecosystem: Environmental > Terrestrial > Soil > Wetlands | place: USA... | reverse complement strand
GACGATGCTCGCGCGTCACTTACGCTGGACGATGATGCGCTTCAGGCTGCTGCCGATCGCCGCCGCGCTCGAACCGATCGCGAGCCCGCTCGTGCTCTTGCCGCTCGCGTGGCTCCTGCTCGGACCTTGGGCGATCGCCTGGGCCGTCGCGATGCTCGCGGTGCGCGACCTCGGCGGCTGGCTCGTGTTGCGCGGCACCACGCGCTGGTACCTGCCGCTCCTTCTGGCGCCGCTCCGCGAGGTTCTCGTGCTCGCGGTGTGGTGCGTCGCGCCGCTCAAACACCACGTTTCCTGGCGCGGCAAGCGCTTCCGGCTCGGCGCCGGCACGTTGCTCTACCTCGAGGGCAGCGGCGTCAATCGCGCATCAACCGCTTGAGCTCGACGCCCGCCGCCGTGATCACGCGCTCCTGCACGCTCGTGAGCTCGGCGATGCCCGTCAGCGCGAGGTCGACCATCCGATCGATGCTCTCGCGCGGGACGGCTTCGCCTTCGGCCGTGCCCTGAATCTCGACGATACCCGCGCGCCCCGTCGCGACGACGTTCAGATCCACGCGCGCGGCGCTGTCCTCGGCGTAGCAAAGGTCGAGCGCGAGCTCGTCGTCGACGTGACCGACGCTCACCGCGGCCACCGTGTCGCGCAACACGGGCTTCGCGAGCCGCCCGGCCTTTTGCAGCTTGTCGAGCGCGAGAGCGAGGGCGATGAACCCCGCCGTGACCGAAGCGGTGCGTGTCCCGCCGTCGGCCTCGAGCACGTCGCAGTCGATGGTGACGCTGCGCTCGCCGAGTCGATCGAGGTCCACCGCTGCGCGCAGTGCACGACCGATCAAACGCTGAATTTCACGCGCGCGGCCTCCGAGCGGACGCTCTCGCCCGTCGCGCGCCTCGCGGCGTTTGGGGTTCGACCGCGGGTGCATCTGGTATTCGGCCGTGACCCAGCCGCGCCCGCGGCCGGCCATGAAATCCGGCACCGAGTCGTCGATGGAAGCGGTCGCGAGCACGACCGTTCCGCCGGCACGGTAGAGTGCCGAGCCCTCGGAAAGTTTGTGGAAACCCGGAATCACTTCGACGGGTCGGATCGTGCCGAGCGGCCTGCCTCCACGTTTCGAGTTCGCCATGCTGCCGCCCGTCTACCACGCCTTCACCGGCGCGGAACGTAGGACACCCTGCCACCTAAATCCGAGCGCCGGGCGCCGTTGGAACCTCTACGCCTGGCGAGGGTCCGGGGCGCGCTGCATGCTATTCATCCAGGGTTAGCTTCTAAGGGTCACGGCTTGATGCTGAGCACCGGCGACATCATCGACGGCAAATACCGCATCGTGCGCCTCATCGGTGAGGGCGGCATGGGCGCCGTCTACGAAGGCGAGAACACGCGCATTCACCGTCGCGTCGCCATCAAGGTGCTGCATGCCGGCGTCGCCGAGCAGGCCGAGGCGGTGGCGCGCTTCGAGCGCGAGGCGCAAGCCGCGGGGCGCATCGGCTCCGATCACATCGTCGAGGTGCTCGATCTCGGTGCGCTGCCGGGCGGCGATCGCTACTTGGTGATGGAGTTTCTCGACGGTGACGGGCTCGGCGCGCGCATCAAGGCGCGCGGCCGCCTCACGCCGAGCGAGCTTCACCCCATCGCCCACCAGCTGATGGAGGGCCTGGCGGCGGCGCACGGCGCGGGCATCATTCACCGCGATCTGAAGCCCGATAACGTCTTTTTGCTGCGCAGCCGCGCCGGCCAGACCGACTTCGTCAAGCTGCTCGACTTCGGCATCTCGAAGTTCAATCAACTGAGCGGCGACAGCGGCTTCAGCATGACGCGCACCGGCGCCGTGATGGGCACGCCTTATTACATGGCGCCCGAGCAGGCGAAGGGTTCGCGCGAGATGGATCATCGCGTCGATCTCTACGCCGCGGGCGTGATCCTCTACGAAGCGCTGACCGGGCAGGTCCCGTTCAGCGCGGATACTTTCAACGAGCTGCTCTTCAAAATCGTGCTCGAGGAGCCGAAGCCGCTCGCCGTCGTCGACCCGACGATCGATCCGGGATTTGCCGCGATCGTGACCAAGGCGATGGCGCGCGACCCCGGGCACCGCTTTCAGAACGCGCGCGAATTCCAGCAGGCGCTCGCACAATGGGCCGCCGGCCAGGGCCCGATGCTGACTCATGCGCTCAGGGTGCCGGCGGCGCCCGTGCTCGCCTCGTCGACCTTGCGGCAACCGGCCGCACCGATGCTCGGCACCGGCACGCCCGGCGCGTGGTCGCAGACGGGCCCGACGCTCGACGCGCCCCCGCTCTCGATTCCGAAGAAGAGCAACGCGCCGTTGTTCGTCGCGCTCGGTGCGGGTGCACTCTTGCTCTTGGCGGGCGGCGGGTTCGCCGCGATGAGCGTCCTGCGTGACAAGAAGGCGCCCGTCGCCGACGCTGCCGCCGCGGACGCGTCGGCTCGAGCCGCGGCCGAACAAGCCGAGCACGATCGCATCGCGAAGCTCGAAGCGGACAAGGCGGCGGCCGAAGCCCAGGCCAAGCAGGCGGAGGCCGACAAGGCAGCGGCCGAAGCCGAAACGAAGAGGGCTGAGGCCCAGGTGACCGTGACGCCCTCGGCCACGGTGGCGGCAGTCGCAAGCGTCGCGCCACGGCCGGTGGCCCCGCATGCCGCCGCGCCTCAAGCGCCCAGGCCGAGCTCGGGTGTCTCCGGCGGCCGCAAGATCCGCACGTCGCTGTGAACACGGATCCCGGCGCCCCCGCGCGCGGCAAACTCGCGCTCTCGGAGCTTTTCACGAGCGTCCAGGGCGAAGGCCCGAGCGCGGGCGAGCCGTGCCTCTTCGTCCGGCTCGCGCACTGCAACCTTCGCTGCACGTGGTGCGACACGCGTTACAGCTGGGATTTTGCGACGTTCAACTACGCCGACGAGGTGGAGACGGCGCCGACCGCGGAAGTGGCGGCGCGGATCCGCGCGAGCCGCGCCACGCGTCTCGTGCTCACCGGCGGCGAGCCGCTCATTCAACGCACCGAGCTCGAGGCGCTCCTCGCGTCACTCGACCCCGCGCTCGTCGTCGAGGTCGAGACGAACGGCACTCTCTCGCCGGGCGCGGCGCTCCTCGCGCGCGTGAACCAGTGGAACGTCTCGCCGAAGCTCGCGAACGGTGGTGATCCGGCCGAGAAGCGGCTCAAATTCGCGACGCTCCGCGAGCTCGCGGCGAGCGGCCGCGCCTATTTGAAGCTCGTCGTGTCGACGGCGGCGGACGTGGTCGAAGCGGAAGAGCTCAGCGTCGCCGCCGGTTGGCCGCGCGAGCGCGTGCTCTTGATGCCCATGGCGGCGACGCGCGCCGAGCTCCGCGAGCGGGCGCCGCTCGTGCGAGCCGAGGCGCTCACGCGGGGACTCGGCTACTCCACGCGCCTGCACGTCGAACGCTGGGACGGCGAGCGCGGTCGCTGAGCCCGGGGTCGCGCCAGTGACGCCGAGCTAGGGCGGGATGTCGCCCCAGACGGTCAGAGCCGCGCGCGTCTCGGGATCGAGCTCCACCGCGGTGCGCTGGGCCGAACCGAGCTCCTTCGGTACGCGCGCGTCTTCTCCGAGCAGGGTCGCGAGCCAGGCCGCGCGTGCGGCGATGCTGCGCTCTTCGAACGCGTCGACGGCGCACGCCGGGTCCACGTCGAACGCGCAGAGCCTCGGTCGCGCGCCGAGCTCGCCGCGGAGCAGCCAGGGGCCGATGCGCGTCGCGTAGCGCCCGGGGAGCGTCGCGTACTGCGCCGTGCGCTCGACGGCGACGCCGGTGAGTGCGCGTTCGACGAGATCGATCGTCGCCGGGAATTCCGGCGCGCCGAGGTCGAGGGCCCGCTCGAGCGTCGCCGCCACGTCTTCGGCGGTCACGGGTTCGGCCACCTCTTGGCCGCGGAGCGCGCCTCCCGGAAACTTCACGAGCAGCGGCGCCGCGAGCCGATCCTCGGTGAGCGGGCCAGCGGGATCGAACGGTAGGTCGACTCCGCCGCCGGCGGCAACGTCGCCCATCACGACGAAGAGCGTGCTGTCCCAAATTCCAGCCTTCTTGAGCGCGCGCACGATCTCGCCGACTCCCACGTCCTGCTTCGCGAGCGCGGCCTGACCGAGCTCGTTCAGGCGCGTCCAGTCGTCGTCCGTGAGCTTCTTTCCACCGCGGCCGGCGCGCGCGCGCAAAGCGCCGAGGATGATGCCGGCGCGGCGTGGTTCGATGGCGCCGTTGTATTCGGGCGGCTTCAGGCGCTGAGCGTCCTCGCGCGACACGTCCCACGGCGGGTGCGTGCCGCGTCCGTGCACCACGACGAAATGGCGCGCGAGAGGTCGCTCCTCGAGCTCGTGCGTGAGCCACGCCGCCGCGCGGCTGAACGGCTCCGTCGCCGCGATGTCCTTGACCGGCGAAAAGGTCTCGAAGGCGTCCCAACTCGCGTCGAAGCCGAACGGCGCGAAGCTCGTGGGCACGCCGCTGAAAAACGCGGCTGTGCCGTTCGCCTCCTTCACGAGGCGCGCGAGGGTGCGCAGCGTCGGCGGCAGCTTGAGCATGGGCGCTTCGACGCTGTGAGCGCGCGGCGAGAGACCGGTCAGCAGCGTCGCGAGCACGCTCGCGCTCGCGGTGCTCGGCGCGCGATAGCGACTGAACGCCGCCCCGTCGCGCGCGATGCTGCCGAGCGTCCCGAGCGCACCGGTGGGCCCCCAGGGCGGCAACTCGGCTTGCTCCACGGACGAGAGCACCACGAGAACCGCGACACGCGCGCGTCCGACGCCGGCCGGCGGGGTTCCGTGCTGCACGAGCTCGGGATCGCCGAACGCGATGCGCCCGCCGCGCGACGTGTCGATGGCGCGGAGCTCGAGCGCAATCGGATCACCGGCAAAGCGCGAGAGGTCGACGTCGAGCTGCGTCCACGAGCTCGACTCGCCGCCGGCGATCCGATGGGTCTCGAGCGTCGCCGGAGGCGCGCCTTCGCGCGTCGCGACGATTTCGGCGGCGCCCCGACCCGTACCCCAAAAGCCGAGCGCTACACGGAGACTCGTGCCGGCGACGGGCCGCACGAAGCAGCGCACGGTCGTCGGCGCACGGAGGGCGAACGCGCGGCGCGGGACGTTGCCGAGCGCGACGTTTTGCACGATGTCCGAGAGCGTCGGCGCGGCGTAACCCTCGTCGCCGCGCCGGTCCTCGCTGCCGGATATGCGCAGCCAATCGAGCTCCGCGAGCGGGGCGTGCGCGCCGCGCGGAGCCCCGCCGAACGCCACGTCGATGCGGTGGAGGCCCGCCTCGATATCGCTCGTGAGCTCGGGCAAATCGAAGATTTTCGGTTCGCCTTCGGGCAGTCGGACCACGCCGAGACGCTTGCCGTCGACGCTCACCTGAACGCGCCTCGCCGAGCCCGCGCGTCCGCGCAGCGTGACCCTGAGGTGCTCCATCGGACGGTTCAGCCAAACCTCGTAGCTCAGGTTCCGCGAGCTCACCTCGAGGTACGTCGTGCCGTCGCGGGTCACCACGTCGTCCGGCGACGGCGTCATGAGCCGGAAGTTGGTCCACGGCGACGACGCCTCGATGCCGAGGTCGAGCAAGCGGCCGTGGTGCTCGATCTCGCAACTCGGCGCGCGATCGATGAGCGAGGCGTGCTCGCGCGCGGGCGGCTCTGCGTCCCCGCTCGGTCCGACGCTTTCGGCCGCGATGCTCGCCACGGGAAACGGTGCGGGCGGCGGTGGCGGCGGCGCGGCCTTGCGGCACGAGGCCGTGACGACGGCGAGCACGACGAGCGCACGCGGCGCGAGGCCCGAGCGCATCATCGCGGAGAAGCGGCCGGAGCCGCGCTGCCCGCACCGGCTTCCGTCACTCGCGCGCGCTTGCCGGCCGCCACCGTGATGCGCAGCGGTTGCAGCGCCGCCTCACCCTTGACCTGCACGCTGTGCGGGCCCGCCCCGGCCGCGACACGGCGCGTCGGCCCGAGCCCGACGAACGCGTCGTCGACGTAGATGGGATCCGGACCCTTGGTTTCGACCTCGATCATGCCCTGGCCCGGTGGAAGCTCCATCCCGTGCGGCGGGTCGAGCTCCTCGACCGTGAGCCCGGCGGGCGCGGGCGGCGCGGCCGAGGGAGCCGGCGGCGCCGCTGCAGGAGCCTTCGCCGCGGGCGGCGCGCTGTCCTTGTCGTTCGCAAACATGGGCACGATCACCCACGTCGTCAGGAAGAACGCGAGACCGCCGGCCACTGCCGACCGAAGCAGCAGACTGCCGATGCCGCCCTTTTTCTCGGGCGCGGGAGCCTGCGGCGTTTCCTGGCGTCGCCCGCTGCTCGACTTGCCGGACGGCGGCTCACGCTTCGCTTCGGCGTCGCCCTTCGAGTCCGGACCCGCGGGGGCTTTCGGCGTATCGCGGCGCTTGGCAGCCGGGAGGGCAGGCGACGTGTCGGGCTCGAGCGGCTCATTCATCACGAGCGGCGGGTTCGACAGCGCTGCCGGCGGTTCGACGCTCTCTTTTTTGGGGGGAAGCGAATCGGCGGCGGGGTGCGCCTCCGCCACCGCTTCGCCCAGCAAGCCGAGCCTCTCGACACGCAACTCGGTCGGATCCGAGCCACCGATCCCCTGAAGCGTCTCGTCACCGAAAACGAGCATCGGCTGCGAGTCGCCGGTCTCCGCGGGCGTGCGCTCGTGACTGAAGGGCAGCTCCGTCGCTTGTCCTTCCACACGCAGCCGATCGCCGACCGAGGGCGGCGGCGCGGACGCGGACACGGCGACGGTGACGGTGACGCCCGGCGGCTCGCTCGTCACGGCTTCGTGGACGGCGCTCGAACCCGCGTCGGCGCTCTCCGTGACGACGGGGACGCTCGGCGTGGGAGAAGCGGAAGCGGGCGGAGCGCTCGACTGAACGGGCGTCGGCCGGATGCTCTGACCGGGCGCCGGCAGGACCGAAAGCACGCCGCCGCGGCGCGCGATGTCGGAGAGCACGACCTCGAGCAAATGCGCGGAGACGGCGCCCGACAGAATCATTTCGCGCGGCGATTGGCCCTCGAGCAGCCGGCGCGTCACGAACGCCGCGGGTTCCGGCGTGCACGCGAGGTACGTCTCGAGCAGCGGCTGGTCGAGCTCGACGCGATCGAGCCGGAGCAGCGCGTCGGTGGCGACGGCTCGGAGCGCCGCGCGAGCGTTCGCGATCGGCTCCCGCAAGATCTCGAACAGCGTGCCCGCGAGCTCGACGCGACAATGCGAGCCGTCCGGTTCCACGCTGAAGCGACCGGCTCCCGCGCCGAGCAGGCTGCCGAGCACGGCCGGGCCGCGGAGAAAGCTGCCGTCGGCCGCGCTGCGCGAAAGCGACACCAGCCGCCCCCGGCGGATTTGTGCCTCGAACAGAAACGCCGCGTCGCGCACCGACACGCGAGCATCGCGTTCGCCGCGGCAGGCAAGCTCGAGCACGAGACGCGGCGTGAGCCCGTCGAGTCGCCCGCGCACCTCGCCGCCCGCCGCCATGCGCTCCTCGACGCGCGCGCGGGCCCGCAGAATCTCCCGCACCCGTTCGACCACCGCGGAGGCCGCGGCTTCTTTGCGCAAGTAGCCGTCCGCGGACGCGCCGAGCTCGCGCACGCGCTGCAGGAGATCCTCTTTCCAGGACAGCAGAATCACCGGCACGTCCCGCAACGCAACGTCGCGCTTCACCTCGTGACACAGGGAAAAGCCGTCGAGCTTCGGCATGAGCACGTCGCTCACGATGGCATCCGGCCAATGCTCGAACGCGAGCTCGAGCGCCTTCTTGCCGTCGTGCGCTTCGAGCACCTCGACGCCTACGGCGCGCAAGAGCCCCGCCATGAACCACACGACGGCAGGGTCGTCGTCGGCGACGAGGATGCGCCGGCCCTGCAGTGAAACGCCCTCGGAATCGCGCGCGGCGCTGCCCGCACGCTCGCCCGCGCGCCGCTCGCCGCCGATCCAGGGAGCAATCGGCACGGCACCTTCGGGGCCGGTTTGTTGAAAGCGGAGCGCTCCGCTCGAGCGCAGGGTGACGAGCTCGCGCACCCGCGCGACCGCGCCCCACACGGCGGCGAGCACGTCGTGCCCCTCGCCGAGCGCCACGCGCGTGTTCGGCGCGTTCGCCTCGAGCGCGTCCACGAGACCACGCTTGAACTCGCCGGCGATGCGCTCGGCGAGTCCGTTCATGCTGACGTCGCCGAGCGGCTCGCGCACGACCCGCGGCCGCGCCGCCCGCTCGCGGAGCTCGTCGATGCTGCGCTTCAGCGTGTCGGGGCTGCACGGCTTCGGCAGCACGCGCGCGACGCCGAGATCGACGAAGCCGGCGGCCATTTCGGGCTGCGCGAAGCTCCCGACCACCACGACCGGCGTCGGCTCGACGAGCTCGTCAGCGAGCAGCTTGGCGACCGCTTCTCGCGCCCCGTCGAGATCGCCGTCGACGACCACGACGTCGGGGCCGACGATGTGCGCGAGCTCGACCAGACGCGCGGCCTCGGCCAGGCGCTCGCACTCGACGGGCGGTGTGCCCTCCGGATCGGCAATCGCATCCGCGAGCGCCTGCGAGCCGAGGAGCAGCACGCTCGTGGGCCAGGCCGGCGTCGCCCCACGCGCGCGCGCCTCGGGGCTGCGTACCGACACCGCCGCGCCGAGGACGAGCGACGGCAAGACGTCGAAAGCACGCGAAATCTCGTCGAACGGCGCCGGTCTGCCCGCCGCCGCCGCCTGGCGAACGCTGCGCTCCGCTTCCGCGAGCGCTTCCGCCACGCTCGCGAAGCCGAGCACGCGCGCCGCCGATCCGACCGCGTGCACGCGTCGCAAGAGCCCCTTCACGCGATCGGCGTCCGCGGGATCCTGCTCGGCCGCGGCGAGCGCCGAGCGCAGCGCCTCGAGCCGGCGCGGCAGGCTGCCGGCAAATTCGGCTCGAGCTCCGGTGAGCCGAGCCTCTTCTTCGCGCGGTCCTGGCACCGGGGGCATGCGCGGCCCGTAGCATACCATCCACGGATCGAGCGAGAATTCAGCCGAAATTTCGGCGTTCGTGGCTCACAAAAGGAACGAGACGCCCACGCTCAGCGTGGGGCGACCGACGCGCAGCGTCAGCGTGAAGCGGTCGGTGAAGTGATAGCGCCCGCCGAGCCAAACACCGAGCCAGCCGAGGTGATCATTTTGCGGACCCTCGAGCCCCTGGCCCAGGCGAAACGCGAGTCCCGGCTCGCCGAACACGGACCAATTGCGGCTGAGCCAGAAGTTCCACTGCATCGCGACCGGCACCCAGACGCCGTTGTCGACCCAGTCCGCGCCGAACGTCACGCCGATGCTGTTGTTGATGCTCGGCACGAAGCCGTTCTTCAAGACGACGATCGTCCCGCGAAAGCCGACGCCGGGGAAGATCTTGTCGAGCGGCTCGATGAGCGCGTGCGGCTCGGCCTCGAAGACGTAGTTCGGGTGCAAGCCCGGGAACTTGATCACCATCTCGTCGGCGCGAGCGCGGCCGGCGACGCCGAGGAGCGCGAGTGCGAATCCAGCTGAAATGAGCCGTGGCAGTGTTTTCATTCGGTTCCTGCGGCGCGCTCGAGCGTCGAGCGGACGAGCGCAGCCAAGCGTTCCGGATCGGCTTCGCCGCCGTGACCGAGCACGGCTTCGCCGTCGACCAGCGGCACCGACGCGAGCCGGCAGCCGGCTTCGAGCGTCTCGAAGGGTTCGTCGTCGAGTCGCGCCACGGCGAAGAGGCTCGGTAGCACGAGACCCCAGAGCGGCGCGAACGCGTCGACGAGCGGCAAGCCCACGAGCTCGAGCGACACGCTCTCCGTCAGACGCAGCGTGGCGAGCGGGTGCGGTGTCGGCGCCGCGGGCACGTCCGTGACGACGCTCGCGTCGCTCAAGCGCCCGAGCGCCGACATTACGGCCGCGAGCTTGCGCTGCGACGCGGCGAGACCGAGCCGCGGCATGCCCTCGAAGCCGGCCGGCGCGGCCCGCTGCGCGAGCGCCGCGAGCACGTTGAGGCGCTCCGGGTCCGCGAGCTCGACCCGGAGATTCCCGCCGGAAAAGCGCCGAACGGCACCGCCCGCGAGTAGCCCAGCGAGCGCCTGCAGCACGTCGAGGTCGAGCGCCGGCACCTCGTCGAGGAGCTCGGCGAGCGTGTGCGGCGTGACGAGCACCTCGAGCACGCGTTGCTCGATGTCGCGCTGATCGGGCCGCGCGAGCACGATCGCGAGCAGCGCGTCGTTGCCCAAGCCGAGCGACGCTTCGATCGTCCGCGCCTCGTCGAGTTGGCGCATGCCGTCCATCAAGAGCGCGTGCGACGGGCGCTCGATGCGGCGGAGCGTCGGCGCCGAACCGCCGACGAACGCGAACGAGCCGTCGCTCTCGCCGAGGAGCCGCATCAGCGCCTTCTCGCCGTCGACGCGGCGATAGACCGCGTCGAGCACGTCGCCGTCGCCGAGCCGGACTTCGCCCGCGCCGCTCGGCGTGGCGAGCGACAGGGTGCCGCTCCGCCGGTTCGCGCCGAGCAGCTGGAGCAGATCGGCGACGCTCACCTGCTTCAAATCTCCGCGAAAATCGCCGCCGGCGGCCGCGACGGGCTGCACGGATTGCCCGAGCCCGTGCACGCGCTTCGCGATGGCCTCCACGTCCCAACGCGGGATCTCGCCGTCGTTGCGGGAACCGATGCCGTCCACCAGCACGAAGCGCGGCAGCGTCGCGAGGCTCGGAAAGGACGCGAGCGCCGCTGCGAAGTCCGCCGCGGCGGCGACAGCGTTCGACAAGAGCACGACGCCGGCACGCACCGCCCGCGCGCGTTCGGCGCCGTGCTCGAGATTGTCCGCGATGGCGACCTCGAGCCCGTGGCCGCGAAGCTTCGAGGCGAGCGCGCCGAGCTCGTCGACGTCGGGCTCGATCAAGAGCACGACGCGCGCCATCAGTCGCCGAGCCTCGCGCCCGCGGCTTGACCGAGGCGCTGAATCAAGAGATCGGCGAGCAACGGGTCGGCCGCGTGCACGGCGCGGACGGAGTGCCCTTCGACGCGACCCGCGAACGCGTACGCGCCGTGCTCCGAAACGAGCGCGCAGACCTCGACGTTGGCGCAACCGGGGACGTGACTCACGTCCACCGCGTGCACGGGCCGCGGACTGCCTCCCCGGCCGGCGTCGCTGCTCACCGCGCCACCGATGCCGACACCCGCGTGCCGCGTGAGCACGACGAGCGCGGGCCCGCCGCGTGCCGCTTCGCGCACGGCCGAGAGCACGAGGCCGACCACGTCGGTCGTGGGCAGCTCGACGACGCGCGGCGCTTCGAAGCCGGGCGTCGCGCCCGGGCGGCCCGGCGGCTCGGCGAGCAGCGCGTCGACAATCTGCGCGAGGCCGAGGCCGCGCAAGCCGAGGCGCTCGACGACGGACACGCGACACACCTCGGCGCGGTGCCGCGCGGCGCGGAGCAAGCGCGACAGATCGCCCCCGTCGTGCGGGTAGACGGCGACGCCCACGCCCGTCTCGTAGTTCTGAGCTTCGGCGGTGAGGAGCAGGCGATCGAGCACGCGGCGGCGACACGAGTGCGCGCCGAGCCCGTTCGTTTCCGGCAAGAGCAGGTAGAACTCGTTGGCATCGACGCGCGCGAGCACGTCCGTGTCGCGCACGGCGCCGAGCACGTGCTCGACCGTCGCGAGCGTCGGTTCGACGCCCTCGGGCGCGGCTGCCGTGCGCGGGTGCACCGTGATCGTCGCGAGCGCGAAGCGGCGCCGGTGGCGCCGCGCCATGTCGATCTCGCGGCCGGCGACGTCCACGAAATAGGCGAACGTGTAGGCGCTCGAGCGCGGGTCCTTCATGCCGCCGCGATGTTGATCTTCGCGCGCGGCGATGAGCCCGAGCGTCGTCGCGCACTGCGCGGCGAGCGTCGCGAAGGCGGCGTCGCGCACCTCGGGCAGCAGCGTCTCGAGCAAGCCGTCCACGAGGAGCACGCCGCCGAGCTCGCGCCGGAGCGCGAGCCGGATCACGCGCAAATTCCTGCGCTCGGCGTACGCGAGGAGCTCGAGCTCTTCGCAAAATGCGGGCGACGCCGGATCGGGCGGGCTCGCCGCGGCGCGCAGGAGCTCCCGCGCGCCCTCGCCTGCCGGCAAGTAGACGAGCGCGCGGCGCGCTCCCGATTCGGCGAGCGTGGCGATGAGCTTGTCGCTGGCTTCGCGCCGTGTCTCGCATTCGGCGAGCTCGGCGACGCGCGCGAACAGGCGCGATTCGAGCCGAAATACGTCCGCGCGCCGCTCGACCTCGCGCACGTGCTCCTGTTCGGCGCGGCGCGCGCGCACGCCGGCGAGCGAGGTGAGCACGTCGTCGCCGGTGAGCGGCATCACGAGCACGCCGGTCGCGCCGAGCGCCATCGCGGCGCTCCCGAGCTCGAGCCGGCTCTGATGCGTCAGCGCGTAAATCGCGACTTGCGGCGCGAGCGCGCGGATGTGGTGGATCACGGCGAGCCCGGCGTTTTGCCCGAGTGCCACGTCGATGAGGGCGACGTCCGGTACCTCGGCCGAGACGCGCGCGAGGCCGTCGGCGAGCGTCGGGGTGATCGTGAGCGCGTCGCCCGCCCCGCCGACGGTGCGCTCGAGCAACGCGCGCGACTCGTCGTCCGCCACGATGCCGACGACGCTGAGCGCCGCTGCGCCCGCGTTCACGCCTCCACCCGACCCGAAAAGACCAGGCGCGCGGGTCCCCGCATCGTCGCATTCAGCGTCTTTTCATCGACGGTGACGTAGAGGCTCCCGCCCGGGAGCCGGACCTCGACGGGCTCTCCAAACCGCGCGATGCCCGTCGTTGCGGCGGCGACCGCCACCCCGGCCGCGCCCGTTCCGCACGCCAAAGTGCGTCCGACGCCGCGTTCCCACACGAGCACGTCGAGTCGCCCGGCGACGGGCGTCACGATTTCCACGTTCGCGCCGTGCGGTTGCGTCGCGGAGAGGGCCGGCCCAACCACGTCGAGCTCGGCTTCGGTGAGCGGCGCGCCGAACGTCACGGCGTGCGGGTTGCCCATGTCCACCAAAAGAAATTCGCGTTCCTCACCCTTCACGGTGAAACGCGTGCTCCCGCCGAGCCGGCCGCGTCCCATGCCTTGCGTGATTTGCGCGGCCGAACCGCTGCGCTCGACCTCGGCGCTGCGCTCGCCCGCGTCCGTTTCGAGCCGATAAGAAGCGCGCTCGAGCGCGTCGCGGCGGGCGAGGTGAAGCGCCACGCAACGCAGGCCGTTGCCGCACATTTCCGGCCGCGAGCCGTCGGCGTTGAGGACGACCATGCGCGCGCGCAGAGCGGGATCGGCGGCCGGCACGACGAGCAGGACGCCGTCGGCGCCGACGCCGTAGTGGCGATCGCAGAGGGCGATCGCGCGCTCGGGAGAAACGGCGCGCTCGGACGAGGCTTCGACTACCAAAAAGTCGTTCCCCGCCCCTTCGTATTTGACGAAATTGAGCGGATCCATCGTGGCTGCCGAGCCCATCTAGCCTATCATGAGGGCGTGTGGCGGGTCCTGGCGAGTCTCCTGGGCGCGGCGGTGGTGCTCGCGGCCCGGGTTGCCGCTGCGAGCACGCCGCCGGTCCATCTCGAGGTCGAGCATTGTGAATCGCTCGACGAAGCGAGCATTCGGCGCATCTTCGCGGCCGATCTCGGCGCGCCGGCGGCCGCCGAGCTCGGGCCGGAAGTCACGGAGGTGAGCGTGACGTGCGAGGGGGACCGGGTGGTGGTGCTCGTGAAGGATCCCCTGAGCCGAAAGACGCTACGGCGGTCGTTCGATCCGAAGTCTTTCGGGAACCAAGGTCAGTCGCGGCTCATCGCCATCGCCGCGTCGGAGCTCGTGCTCGCGAGCTGGGCCGAGCTCGCCGAGAACCCGACGCCCACCGTGCCCGCCGAGGGTGCCCCTCCGAACGCCGCGACCGTGGAGACGGCGCGCAGCGTCGTGAAGGCGCACAGCGCCGAGCACGCGCGCCCGGCGCCGGACACGACGGCGGGCCCCACCGACGCGAGCGGCAGGACGGACGGCGCCGTCGCGCCTGCCGCGACGGCACCCGAGGCGCGCGAGCCCCGCGAGCGCGGCCCGACCCTCGACACCCCGAATCTCGACAGCGGCCCGCCCGGGCCGCCTCCTCACCCGGCGTTCGAGCGGGTGATGGCGGTCATTTCGACGCGGTACGTCTCGGGCGGGAACGGGCTCTTGGTGGGCGGCGGCGCACGGGTCGGGCAGGATCGCTATGGGATCGTGAGCTGGGCGGCGGACGCGCTCATCGAGAGCGGCCGCATCGGTCCCCACGCCGTCACGAGCGCAACCCTCGGCGGCTCGCTCGCGTTCTACCTGCACGCCGAGCCGGTCACGTTCCGGCTCGGCGGCGGCCTCCGCGGCGGCGTGCTCGGGCTCGCCAACGGCGCCGCGGTGGCGCCCTGGGGTTGGCCGATGGCCGTGACCTCCATCACTCTCCGCGGCGGGCCGCTCGTCTTCGATCTCGGAGTCGAAGGCGGGTTCGTCGAGCTCTTGCTCCGAACTCAGACCGAACACGGTCCGTGGGTGAGCGGACAACTCGGATTGGGGCTCGTGCTTTGACGGCTGAACGCCTGATTACCCTCAAAGCGGCGGCAGGGGGAGTGTCATGGGTCGTCGGTAGGGCGAGCCCCGGGTGGGGGCTCAGGCGCGCGAATGGCCTGGAGAATTGCCGCAGGACGCCTAAGCTTGGTGAGGGCGATTGAGCCTTTCCGCGCCATGAAACGCACCCAGGTACCGAGCGAACCGATGCGCGACCAGCCCGCCATATCGCTCGTGCGCCTCATCGCGCCGACGCCCGAGCAAGAGGCGTCCGCGGCGAACCGCCCGAGCGAGCCCCCCGTCGAGCCGGCGCTCGATCTCGACGGCCTCTTTCGTCGGTACGCGCCGTACGTCGCGGCAATCGCTCACCGCCTGCTCGGCCGCGACGAAGACGTGGACGACACGATTCAGGAAGTGTTCGTCGCCGCGGTGCGCGGCGTGCACGCGCTGCGCGATCCGGCGGCGATTCGCGGCTGGCTCGCGCGCGTGACGGTGCGGGTCGCCCGGCAACGGCTCCGCAAGCGCCGCGTGCGCGTCTTCCTCGGGCTCGACGAGCCGGTCGTTTACGACTGCGTCGTCGATCAAGGCGCTTCGGCCGAACAGCGCGCCCTGCTCGCGCGCGTGTACAGCGTGCTCGACGATTTGCCGGCGAATCAGCGCATTGCGTGGTCGCTCCGGCACATCGAAGGCGAGCCGCTCGAAAACGTCGCGTCGATGTCGGGCTGCTCGCTCGCGACCGCAAAGCGCCGCATCGCCGCCGCCGCTCAGCGCATCGAGGAGGCGTTCGCGGATGTCTGAGCTCGCGCGCCGCATCGCCGCCGCGAGTGGCCACGCCGATCCGGTGTGGACGCCCGAGCGCGAGGCGCGAGTGCGCGCCGGCGTGGGCCGCGGACTCGCGCGGCAACGCCGCAAGCGCGTGACGCTCGTGGTGGCAATGGGCGCCTCGACGTTGCTGCTCGGCTTCATGCTGGGGCGCCTGGGGGAGCAAAAGGCGCCCGCCGCGGCTCGCCTGGCGACGCCCG
>Ga0335083_10005830_pt1 | contig 15516 bp, 13 predicted proteins | sample Lox_Sample_42_FD_206716 | JGI IMG/M metagenome (GOLD analysis project Ga0335083, IMG submission 206716) | Soil microbial communities from Loxahatchee National Wildlife Refuge, Florida, United States - Lox_Sample_4.2 | ecosystem: Environmental > Terrestrial > Soil > Wetlands | place: USA... | reverse complement strand
GCTGGGACCGAAACCCACTCGTCCATCAGGCCTTCCTCACCCTTGCCGCAGCGATCATCTGTTATCGTACTTGGCTTAATGAAAGCTAGTTTTGTCCGGTGGCTCTAAATCAAGATGCTGCGGGTTACTCGTACCGTATCTCGCGAATTTCAAACTTCATCGTCCCGGCGGGCACCGGAATTTCCACGCGCTGGCCAATTTTACCCCCCATCAATCCTTGTGCCAAAGGACTGGTGACGTTAATTTTTCCAGTGTCGTAATCTTCTTCGCCGGCTCCCACTAAGGTAAACGTTTCCTCGTCGCCGAAATCCAAATCCTTCACCACCACGGTGGCTCCAAACGCAACTTGATCTTTGGGCATTTTCGATATGTCGACCATCGAGGCCCGCGCCAACTTGTCGCGCAACACGTTGATTTTGGCCTGCAGCAAACCTTGCGATTCGCGCGCGCCGTGATACTCCGCATTCTCGCTCAAATCTCCCTCCGATCGCGCGCTGGCGATCCGTTGGGCAATCTTGGGCATTTCGACTTGTTCCAAATGATCCAGCTCGCTTTTCAGCTTATCGTAACCGGTGCGAGTCATCGGAATTAAATCAGACATAAGTACCTCGGCGCAAATCAAACAGCGCAAAAAAAACGCGGCCTCCCACCGGGGAGACCGATCCGATTATTGTGCCCTTGGAATGATCGCTTGTAAAGATGGGCTAAGCCGAGAAGCAGCTTTATCGAGGTCGCGTGTCTTCGGGCAAATACAACACCCGCCCGCACGATTTGCACAGTACCACCCGACCCATGTTGATTTCGTTGACCATGTTCGATGTCAACTGCTGGTAGCAGCCGCCGCAACTGCCTCCCTCGACCACGGCCATGGCGTCTTCCCCCTTGGCGTTCACGACGCGCTGATACAAAGCGCGAAAATCTTCCGGCAATGCCGTTTCGGCCTCCGCCAATTCCTTTTCCAAACGTTTTACGTCCGTCCGCAGCATTTCCTCTTCAGCGCGAATTTGCTGCTGGATTTTCGTCAGCTCTTCTTTGGCCTTCGTCACCCGGCCTTCCGCCTCCGGCACCAGGGCTTTCATGCCATCCAGCTTTTCCATCGCCTCCAGAATCTCGTCAGCCAAAACACTGCCGGCCATTTCGTCGGCGGCAATCTGGTCCTTTAGCGCCTGATATTCCCGGTTCGTGTTGGCCTGGTTGAGCTTAACTTTCAGGTCCACCACTTTTCCTTCGGCGGTTTTAAGCTGCAATTGTTTTTGATCCAGCGCCACGCGGTTAGCCTTCAAGTCGGCCTGAATCTTCGCCAATTGCTCTTCCGCTTGGGCCACGCCCGCCGTGCGCGACCGCACTTGTTTGGGCCCGCTTTCGAGCCGTTCGCGTAAATCGGAAAGTTGCCGGTGAATGCGGTGCAATTCACGCAAGGCGACGGCATTAACGGCCATGATGTTTAACTTCGCTTTGAGGTGCCAAGGATCAACAGCATACCCGCGGCGGGTATCCGTACTTAAAAAACTAATGTAGCAAGAATTTCCAAACAAAAAAACGGTAGTGGGCCAATTTGAACATAGCCCGACTGTGTCAGTCGGGAAAAGCGGCTGTCGGAATTTCAAACTGACCCACCACCAAAAAAACCGCCGGTCGCAGGACCGGCGGCGTTTTCTCGATGATTGACTTGAATTTCTCCATTTCTTCGTGTTCGTCTACCCGGCCAGCGGAGTAGCCACTTCCTCGGGCAGTGCCACCGGCAGGCCGCCCAAAAAACCTTCCAAATGCTGGCTCCGCACCGGATGTTGCAGCTTTTTCACCGCTTTGGCCTCAATCTGTCGCACGCGCTCGCGGGTCACTTTGAATATCCGCCCCACTTCTTCCAAAGTGTAAGTGTAACCGTCTCCCAGTCCATACCGCAGGCGAATGATTTCGCGTTCTCGATACGTTAAGGTTTTAAGAAGCGATTCAATCTTTTGCCGCAGCAAACCATTGCTGGCCGAATACACCGGGCTTTCGGTGCCGGAGTCTTCGATGAATTCGCCGAAACTGGCGTCTTCACTCTCGCCGACCGGCCGATCTAAACTCACCGGATGCCGCCCAATGTTCAGCACCCGCCGGGTTTCTTCCAGGCAAATATCTGAAGCCGCGGAAATTTCTTCCGGCGTCGGCTCGCGACCCATTTTTTGCTGCAACTGCTTGGCCACATTGCGCAGCTTGGAAAGCACGTCGATCATATGCACCGGAATGCGAATCGTGCGCGCCTGGTCGGCAATCGCCCGGGTAATCGCCTGGCGAATCCACCACGTGGCATAGGTGCTGAATTTGAACCCGCGACGATACTCGTACTTATCGACCGCTCGCATCAGCCCGGTGTTGCCTTCCTGGATTAAATCCAAAAAGCTCAGCCCGCGATTGCGATACTTTTTGGCAATGCTTACCACCAGCCGCAAATTGCCGCTGGAAAGCTGTCGTTTCACCAGCTCGTAATCGGTGAACTGCCGGGTCACGACCGCCAGGCGATTTCGCAAGCTGCGCGGGCTTTCCCAAGTCAGCATCATCAAGTCGCGCAGCTCTTTGCGGAAAGAAACCCATTCGTCACGATCGTTCGGATCGACAGCCAATTCTTTCATGCGACGGCGGATAAAATCCATCCGCCGCGAAAATTCTTGCAACTGCTTTACCAGCGGCTGCACGCGCCGAGTCCGCAAACTCAATTCCTCCACCAATTGCAGCGCCTTGCGGCGGCGGCGGCAAAATCGGCGTCGCGCTTCTTGCCGTTCCTGTCGCTCCGTGCTGCGGCGAATGAGCTTGCGGAAATCGTCCCGATTGTGCTGCCGAATCTGTCGCAACGTGCTCAAGTTGTGCGGCATCCGCGCCAAAATCTGATCTTTGGTCAGGCATTCCGTCAGCGACACCTTGATGGTGCGATCGAACGGCAACACGCCCTGTTGCACCTTCTCCAGCGTGTCGATCGTCACTTGCATGGCGAAGTTGCAGCCCAACACGGAGCGGCGGAACCGTTTCCGCGTCACTTCGATCTTCTTCGCCAGCGAAATCTCCTGCTCCCGCGTGAGCAGTGGGATCACCGCCATTTGGCTCAAATACATCCGCACCGGATCGTCGCTGAGCTTGGGCAAACCCTCGGCCGGCGCCGCCAGCGTTTCTTCTTCGGCGGGCTGCGCCGGTCCTGCCTGACCATCCGGCGGCGTCGAACCGGCCGGCGGATCGTTCAGCAGCTCGATTCCCGCTTCGTCCAACGCCATCAGCAGGTTATCGAGCTTCTCTGGGTTGACTGCCTCATCGGGCAGGTAGGCATTGACCTGATCGTACGTCAGATAACCTTGCGTTTTTCCTTTGGCAACAAGTTCGTTCAAATCCGTGATTGCGTGGTCCACCATTCCCTCCTCCGCGCCAGTTCCACCGGCACGTTAGGCTAACAACATTCCGGCCGGCCGGGCAACAAGTTTGCGGGAGTTGCACGGCCCACCGCGACAAGGCTCTCACCCCTCCATGGGCGAAGAAATGCCTTGTCGTGTTCGCTCTTGTTCGATCATTTGTTTCAATAGGGCCAACTCTTCCTCGGCCCCTAAATTTTTATCGCGCAACCGCCGGGCATGGTTATCGAGAGTGCGGTCTTGCTGGCTGCGCCGCAGCGTGGCCAGCAAATCGCGCAATCTCGTGGCGGGTTCCGCCGACGGCTTCATATTGCCGTTGTCGTCGTATGTTTTGGCTCGCCCTTGCTCGTCCAAATCGACCAACAGGCTCTTGATTTCCTGCTCGTCGAATTCCAGCAGCAGGCGATCAAAATCAGGTGTAACACCTGCCTGGCTCAAAAGGCAACAGCGCGTGAAAATTATTTTGGCGGCGGGCGATTCCATCTGCTCCGCCGAAACGACTTCCGCGGCCGCCGGAACGCTCTCGGGTTCCAACAATATGATTTCCAGCAACTCGCGCTCCCACATTTGCAGCGAAACTGCCGCCGCAGCCACCGCTGCATTCGCCGATTCCAAATCAGTAGTTTGTTCACTCTGGGCGATTGGCGAAGAAGCAGCCCGTCGACGCAAATCGCGCAACCGCATCCGCAATTCTTCTTCCGCCACGCTAAATTGCCGTGCCAACCGCGACAGCACTTGATGTTCACGAAGCCGCGCCTGGGCCGAAGTGCCCGATTGCAACCGCGGCGCCCGGGCCAGCGTCGTGAGCATGTCCTCCAAGGTCTGATTGATTTGGTGCATGGCCGGCCGGTCGCCCAGCTTATCCGTCATCACATTCAGCTTGTGCTCCAACGCATCGACGGCTCCATCTAAAAATTGACGAAATGCGTCCGCCCCGCGCTGCAGCAAAAAATCAGCCGGATCGAGCCCATCAGGCAACGTAACGATTCGCAAATCGGCCTGTTCGGCCACAAATAAACCCAAAATTTCGTTGGCCCGACGCTGCCCCGCCTCGTCGCCGTCCAACACCAAGGTGATGGAATCGGCAAATCGCTTTAACAACCGAATGTGCCGCTCTCCCAGCGCCGTTCCCAGTACGGCCACGGTGTTCTCAAATCCAAACTGTCGCGCCACGATGGTGTCGGTGTAACCTTCCATCACAATCGCCACCCGATTGCGGCCGATGGCATCGCGCGCTGTATCCAGCCCGTACAACATGCTGCTTTTGGAAAACAGCGGCGTCTCCGGCGAGTTGACGTATTTTGCCGGATTCTCCGCGGCCAGTTGCGGAAGGATTCGCCCGCCAATGGCCACCGGTCGACCCTGCAAATCGTGAATCGGAAACAGCACCCGGCCTCGGAACCGATCGTAATGCCCCGGCCCATCCTGTTTGCGGACAATCAAGCCGACGCTTTCCAACGATTTGGCGGCAATCTCAGTGCTGACCGCTTGCTTCAGCAGCCAATCCCAACGGTCGGGAGCGTACCCCAAATTAAAGCGACGAATGCTGTCGGCGGTGATTTTTCGTTCGGCCAAATAGCTGCGCGCCGGTTCCGCTTCCGGCGCACTGACTAGGAATCGATGGAATTGTTCTTGCGCCCAAGCCATGGCCTGGTAAAGCGGACGCTTTTCGTCTTTCTCCCCACCGCCTGTTGCCTGCTGCCTGCCGCCCGCCGCCCGAAGCGGAACGCCGGCCCGCTCGGCCAACATGGCCAGGGCTTCCGGAAATTCCACATTTTCCATCTTCATCATGAAGCTGAAAATGTCGCCTCCCACGTTACACACCCAGCATTTGAACGATTGCCGCTGGGGATTTACGTGCAGACTGGGCCGGGTGTCATCGTGCCACGGGCACAGGGCCTTGTAGTTGCGCCCTTCGCGTCGCAATTGCAGATAGCTGCCGACGAGCTCGACAATGTCGATCGCCTGCCGGACTCGCTCTTTGGTATCGAACAACGCGGGGGAAGCCACCGACAACTCCTTTGCGGTGCTTACGGGGGGAAAGGGGGATGTGGCCGGCGTCGAACTTCTAGGTCATCGATGCAAAGAACTCGGCCCGAGGGCCCACCCTGACCCTACCATTGCCAATTTTCAACCCTCTGAATGAAAACCGGCTTGCCATCCGTGGCAACGCGTCGATTATAGGACCGTTTCCGACGCTGGGTCAAGCCGATAAATCATCTCTGCCAGCACGGAAAACCTTGGCTAGAGGTCGTTTTTTTCGCCCCCCAGCGGGTATGATAGAGTTAGGGTGGAATTTCAAATTCGCGAGGAATTTTCCTATGCCGCAGGCCATTGTCGATCCGGCTGAATTGCGCCGCTTTGTGCAACATCTCAAGCAATTCAACGACGAAATGCTGGAGCAAATGCAAAACGCCCAACGGCAATTGACCACCCTCGGCTCCACCTGGCGCGACCAAGAGCACGAACGCTTCCTCGAAGAATTCGAGCAACAACTGCGCACCTTATCACGGTTCGTTGACATCACCAATCAGTACGTTCCGTTCTTGCTGCGAAAGGCGGAGCGAATTGAAGAGTATTTGCAGCAGCGCTAAAAAAGTACCGATCCTTTCCGATTTCTATCACTTCTGAGCAGGGCCATTCATGTCTGAAGCCCGCGTCACCGAGGTTGCCGCCATTGGCGAATTTCGCGCCGACCTGGTCGATTTTGCCGGCGCCGTCCGCCGCGCGCTGACCGACATCCAATTGGAAGTCCGCCGCGCCATGGATTGGATTACCGTGGAGCAACCCGGCCATTGGCAAGCGGAAGTCCGCCGCGGTTATGATGCCGTGGCTCGTGCCAAAGACGAATTGGCCCACGCCCGCACTTACAAGCAAATTGGCGATTACATTCCCTCCTGCGACGACGAAAAAAAAGCGGTCGAAATGGCCAAGCATCGCCTGGAACACGCCGAAGAGAAGCTTCAGACCGTGCGGCGCTGGACCATGGCCGCCCGCCGCGCCGTCGACGAATTTCAAGGACCCGTGCAACAACTCATGGGCCTGCTCGACGGCGATATTCCACACGCTATGGTCCTTTTGGAGCGGATGAGCATGGCCTTGGAACAGTACACCTCGGGCAGAACTCCCGCGGCCATCACCTGGGAAGAGCTCGCCGCCAACAAGCCTGGCCAGTCGATGGCTCGGCCAACCGACGAGCTTGCCGCCTCGCCGGCCGAAAAAAATGCGGATCAATCTACACCTCAAAACAGCTCATCGCCCCAGCCAGCCGGCAGCGTTAACCCCCGCGCCGCGGAGTCCAGCCTCCCATGAAAATTGCCGATTTAACGAGCGGCTCCGCGAAAATTGCCTCCGCCTACAAAACCTTGCGCCTGCAGTGGGAGTCGACCAAAGAACACTGGCACGACGACAACCGGCTCCGCTTCGAGGAAAACTATCTCGATCCGCTGGAACCGCAATTATCGGCCGCCTTGGACGCCATCGCCGCCCTGGCCGAAGTGCTGGGCCGCGCCGAACGTGAATGCGAATAGACTCCAAATCATTCGAAACTTCATCCAGCCGAAAATCGATAACGCACCGCCCGCTGGGCCACTCTCTTCAAATCACGCATGTCTTTTTCCACCGCCGCTCAACGTGAAATGCTGGCCGAGCTGTATCGGTTCTCCGCCGAACGCGAACAGGCGGAGCGGCACATGCGCGCCGAGTTCGAAACCGTCACGGCCCGCATTCAACGCGAGCTAAGCGACGCCCGCCAATCCGCCATCATGCGGTTCCAAATGGACCGCGACAACACGCAGCGCGAATTCGATTCCGCTCTGGCCGGAGCCCAAGCCGCCTACGAAACCCGCCACGACATCGCCGCCGGCGAGTTGCAGTCATCCCTCAAACACATCGAGTCCGAGTTCACCAAATCCCAAAACAAGGCCAAGAAAAGGCTGACCGAGGAAAACTGGGAAACCAACACCGTATACGAAGCCACGCACACCGCTCCCAAATTGCAATTCGATCAAGACCACCAAGAGATTCTGGCCCGGCACGATGTGTTGCGGCAGGCGGTCGAAGTGGCGAATCGGTATCTCGCCGTCTGCCGCTTGGGACGCCTGCGGCGGGCTCCAACCATGCAGGCCGAAACTGCCGCCTCGGATCCGGCTCAAACATGGCGCACGGAAGAAACTCCTCCCGAAAATGCCGCTGTGCAGCTCGGCGACCTGGCTGTGGCCGCCGTCAAACACTTAGAAGCGTTCCGCCAACTCCGCTGGCCCAAATTACTAATTGGCAAGCGGCCGGCTGGATTCGTATTTCTGCTGCTGGCCCTGGGATGTGGTTTGGGTTACCTGATTTTCGGTACCCGCAACTGGACAAGCTGGACGTGGCTCATTGTGGGTGCATCCGTCGGCGCGGCAGCTTCGGTAACGCTCCTCGTTTGGCTGTATCGCCAAGCCAAGGCTACCGCAGTAGAACCGTACGAGCTGTTTCACACCATGCTGCATCAATCCGAAGGGCTCCGCTTCGCTGCGTTGGAACAAGCCAAAACTCGCTGCAAAGAGGAATCCCGAAAAATTGTCGAGCGCCGCGACAACGAGCTGAAAGCCTCTCGCGAAAAATTCGAAACCAGCATCACCGAGGTCACTGCCCGCCACGATTCCGCTCTGCAGGCCGCTCACGAAAAGCACAAACACACGGAAGCGGAGCTCTTACAAACCCGCGATTCCGCCCTGGCCGAGGCCCACGCTTTTTATCCCCACCGGCTGGACGAAATCCAGCAGCGCTACCAGTCCGATCTTCGCTCCGCCCAAGAACACGCAGCCGCCGCCACGCTGGCCAACCGCGGGCGGCGCGATCAGGCCTGGAACAACCTGGCCGAAACATGGCGCTCCGGCATGGCTAAGGTCCGCGCCATCATCGAAGAAAACGTGCGGCAACATCAGCACTTCTTTCCCGCCTGGAACGATCCCCGCTGGAATACCTGGCAACCTCCCACTGCTGCCCCACCCACCTTGCCCTTCGGACTATATCACGTCGATTTGCACGCCATCCCCGGCGCTATCTCCACCGACGCGCAGCTCAATGGGCTCATTCCCACGCAGTTCGATCTTCCTGCGCTGCTGCCCTTTCCGCAAAATGCCTCGCTGTTGTTCAAGGCCGCCGGCGAGGGCCGCCACATCGCCATCGAAGCCGTCCAGGACATGATGCTGCGAATGCTCACCTCCATTCCGCCGGGCAAGGTGCGCTTTACCATTATCGATCCCGTGGGCCTGGGCGAAAACTTTGCCGGCTTCATGCACCTGGCCGACCACGACGAACTGCTGGTCACCAATCGCATTTGGACGGAGCCGGCGCACATTGAAGCCCGGCTTTCCGATTTGACTGAGCAAATGGAAAATGTCATCCAAAAGTATTTGCGAAACGAATTCCACTCGATCGACGAATACAACGTCTTTGCCGGCGAAGTGGCCGAGCCCTTCCGTGTATTGGTAGTCGCCAATTTCCCGGTCAACTTTACCGAAACCGCGGCCCGTCGCCTCACCAGCATTGCCAGCAGCGGCGCTCGCTGCGGCGTATACGTGCTAGTGGTGAACGATGTCAAGCTGCCGCTCCCGCCCGCCTTCGAAATGAAAGACGTGGAGCGTCACACGCTTACGCTCAATTGGAACGGCAAGCAATTCGTATGGCAGGATGCCGATTTCGAAAAATATCCGCTCCGTTTGGAATCGCCGCCGCCGGAAGAGCAATTCACGCCGCTGGTGCAAATCGTCGGTCGTGGCGCAAAGGCCGCCAAGCGCGTGGAAGTGCCCTTCGATTACGTCGCTCCGTCGCGCGATAAATGGTGGACCGGCGATACCGCCGGAAATATCCGCGTGCCGCTGGGCCGCGCCGGCGCCACCAAGCTCCAATACTTGCAACTGGGCGAAGGCACTTCGCAGCATGCACTCATTGCAGGAAAAACCGGATCCGGAAAATCTACCTTCCTCCACGCGCTGGTCACGAATCTCGCCCTGACATACAGCCCGGAGCAAATCGAACTGTACCTCATCGATTTCAAAAAAGGGGTCGAATTCAAAACCTATGCCACGCATCATTTGCCGCATGCCAGAGTCATCGCCATCGAAAGCGAACGGGAATTCGGCCTCAGCGTCATCGAACGGCTCGATGCCGAGTTGAAACGCCGCGGCGATTTGTACCGTAAAGTCGGCGCGCAAGATATCGCCGGCTACCGCGCGGCCGCCGGCGCGAATTCGATGCCCCGCATCATGCTCATCGTCGACGAATTTCAAGAACTCTTCACTGACGACGATAAACTCGCCCAGGACGCCGCCCTGCTTTTGGATCGACTCGTTCGCCAAGGCCGTGCCTTCGGCATGCACGTCCTCTTGGGTTCACAAACTCTCGGCGGTGCCTACAGCCTGGCCCGCAGCACGTTGGGGCAAATGGCCGTCCGCATCGCGCTGCAGTGCAGCGAGGCCGACGCCCATCTGATTTTGAGCGAAGAAAACTCCGCCGCCCGCTTGTTGTCGCGCCCCGGCGAAGCCATTTACAACGATTCCAACGGCACCGTCCAGGGCAACCATCCGTTTCAAATTGTCTGGCTGGGCGAGGAGCGACGCGAAATTTACTTGCACGGTTTGCAACAACTTACCCAGCAGCGCGTGGCGGAACAAACCCTTAAACCCCAGCCCGCGCCGATTGTGTTCGAAGGCAATCTCCCCGCCGATATCCGCAACAATCGCGGTTTAAGCGACCTGCTTCGCGCCGCCGATTGGCCCGTGCAATCGACCCCCGTGCATGCCTGGCTGGGCGAAGCCATCGCCATCAAAGATCCCACCGCCGCGGTGTTCCGTCCGCAAAGCGGCGACAACATGCTCATTGTCGGCCAGCGAGCCGAGCCTGCAATCGGCTTGCTGGCTTCCGCCCTGATAAGCCTGGCGGCCCAACATCGGCCCCGTTCGCAAGGGGGAGCGGCAGCCAGCTTGGCCGCCGGCAGCCCTGCGCGGTTCTACATTTTGGAGCACGATCGCCCGGCCGATTTGCCCATCGATCTACCCTTGGCTGACTACCGCGGTGGTTTGGCGGCGTTTTCCACCGTGTTGCCCCACCCGCTGCAATCCGCCAGCCGGCGCGAATTGCCCGCAACTTTGGCCGAAATCGCTCAGGAAGTGGATCGGCGGCAAGGGGCCGATGACCGCCAGGCTGCGGCCATTTACCTATTCATTTCCGATCTCGGCCGCTTCCGCGATTTGAGAAAAGACGAAAGCGACCTGGGCTATTCCTTCCGCGGCGGCGAAAAAGCACCATCCCCCGCCCAACTGCTGGGCAACATTCTGCGCGACGGGCCCGCCGTCGGCGTGTATACATTGGCTTGGTGCGATTCGTTCACCGCCGTGCAGCGCTCGTTCGATCGCCAAGCTCTGCGCGAATTCGCCCTCCGCGTGCTGTTGCAAATGAGCGCCAACGACAGCAGTCATCTCATCGATTCCCCCGTGGCCAGCAAATTGGGGCCCAACGTGGCGCTGTTCCACAACGAAGAAGAAGGCCGACTGGAAAAATTCCGCCCCTACGCTTGGCCCCCGCTCGATTGGCTGGCCATCGTTCAGGAACGCTTCAACTTGCGCGTCCCCGCCGAAAACGTATAGAGTTGAACCTCTTTTTTTTCGGCTCCGCGACCATCGCTCACTGCCTTCTGCCTTCTGCCCTCTGCTTTCTGCTTTCTGCCTTCTGCTTTCTGCCTTCTGCTTTCTGCCTTCTGCTTTCTGTCTTCTACCTTCTGCCCTCTGCACTTCATCACTGCAACTGTGCCGGCCGCTCCACCACGTCCACATCCAACATCATCTCTTTCCCATCGCGATATAACTTCACGGGCACTTTAGTTCCTATCTCCGTGCGGGCAATTAACAACCGCAATTCCCGGTCTTCGTTCACCGGTCGTCCGTTCCATTCCACGATAATATCGCCCGGTTCCAGTCCTGCTTTTTCCGCCGGCGAGCCGCCGGTCACGGCCATAATTACCGCGCCATTGGTTCGCTCGGCCGGCACTTTCAACTGCCCGGCCAGCTCGGGCGTAATCGTTGCCAGGCTCACGCCCAAATATCCACGGATCACTTTGCCATTGGCCCGAATTTTTTCGTACACCTCTTTGGCCACGTTGCTGGGAATGGCGAAGCTAATTCCCTGATACGTCCGTCCGAAAATTGCCGAATTAATTCCCACCACATCGCCGTTCACATCCACCAGCGGCCCGCCGCTGGAACCCGGGTTAATGGGCACATCGGTCTGTAAAAATTCCTGCAGCGGGCTGTTCCCCAAGTCGCGCCGGTTTTTGGCGCTGACGATACCCGCCGTAATGGTTTGATCCAACCCAAACGGATCGCCGATGGCCCACACCATTTCGCCCACGTCCAATTTGTCGCTATCACCCCACGTGATAGGAGTTAACCCCGATGCGTCGATTTTCAGCACCGCCAAATCCAGCGCCGGATCGACTCCCACCACTTCCGCCGTGACCGTCCGTCCATCATCCAGCGTGACGGTAATCTCCGTGGCGTTTTCCACGACGTGCAAGTTCGTGAGCAGGTATCCGTCCGCATCCACGACGCAGCCTGACGCCTCTCCTTCTTCCTCGAGGGAATTCGGCCGACCTCCAAAAAAGGGCGCAAACCCATTCCGTCCGGCGCGTAGTTCACGCCGCGTATCAATGTGCACCACGCTGGGCTTCACCTTGCGGTAGACCAGCGAAAAGGCCTTGCTCAGCGATTTCAAATTCAGTTCCGGCAGCGACTCCTGTAAAGCCTGCACTTCTTTTTTCGTCCGGGCGTATTCAATTTGCCCCAACAGCACGGGCAAAAAGGCCAACACAATCACGCCCAATAGCAACAACAGTAACCACGGCAACCGATTGGGCGGGCGTTCCCGCCGGTCCTGCTGCGGCGTGGCGGCTTGCCCAGAGTAAGCCGGATTATTGAAAGAATCCATGAGGCAAGGGAGGGTTTTCGGCCCGATGTAGTTCGCGTTTATTCCCCAAGAGAACCACAGTATACCGCATGCGTTGGCTGGTCGAAAGCTCCCGCCATGTATTCTGGCTACACTTGGGCACAGCTGGCGCGCGGCATTGCACTTGGGAAGCCTTTGTAAAAAGTTTCCGGTTTCGTCGGCCCCGAGGGGTCGTGCGTTTTTGGATGATGTCTACAACCGAGGACGGACTACCGCCCTGCGCACGATTGCCGTTAGGGCAATCGTGCTCGGTTGCTCCGATCGGCGGGGGGAATGCCTAACCCACCCATTAAAACTTCGGTTGCCGATCGACCTATCACGACCCCGGCGCTCGTTTTCTCCGTGCGACGGTCCGTTGCAACGGCAGATCGCAGGCAGAGGCGCTTTGTCGGGCCGACGTTCTTGGGAAGCGATTAGCAACTAGCGGCTAGCAATGAGCCAGCAGCAGAGCAATCAGCAAAGCTAGTTGCTAATTGCTATTTGCTTTTCGCTTCTTACTTCCGGAGGATAAACTCCGCAGAGGCACGTACTGCAAGGCGTCACGTCGTTCATATCCTGGTTCCAACGTAACAGTGGCCGGGCTACCATCCCGGCGGGTTTGCCTTTTGTCATGGATCGGCTTCTAGAAAACCGTGAGTTTGTGCCGCCAACGCCCGACTGACACAGTCGGGCTATATTCGTCGAAGCATTGGCTGCACCACTCCAATCCATCAAGCAGTCGAATCACGAAGGGTGTTACGTTCAATACGTTGCACGTAACAAAAAGAAGCATAACAAACCCGTGGCCCAATTCTCGAATAAGTTTTTTGATGTGTTCGATGTGCTATGCTTATTCCTCATTGTCCACCGGTGGATTAAGGTTGAATTTATGCCCGGACTGCCGCCATCTCGATGGTTTCCCTCCGCCGAATCGGCCGACGAATTCGGGCTGGTGTGCATCGGCGGAGATCTATCGCCTGAATGGCTGCTCGATGCTTACCGGCACGGATTGTTTCCGTGGCCCTTAATTCACGGCGTCGACGAGCCGCAATGGTGGTCCCCCGACCCACGCGCGATTTTCGAACTCGACCAATTCCACGTTTCCCGGCGCTTAGCCGATGTGATTCGTGGCCGAAAATTTAAGATTACCAGCGACAAAGATTTCGTCGGAGTTATCCGCGGTTGTGCCTCCACGGGCGATCGGCGCGGAAAAACATGGCTCACGCCGGAGATGATTGCAGCTTATCAGGAACTGCATCGGCTGGGACACGCCCATAGCGTGGAGGCCTGGGCAGCCGGCGAACTGGCCGGCGGCGTATACGGCGTGGCGGTCGGCGGTTTTTTTGCCGCCGAATCGATGTTTTACCGCCAGCGCGATGCCTCCAAAGTGGCGCTATACCATCTCATCCGGCACCTGCACCGACGACACTACCAGTTGTTCGATATCCAGCAGCTTACTGACCACACGGCCAGTCTGGGCGCGGTGGAAATCCCCCGCGACCAATATCTGCAGCGATTGGCCGATGCCTTGGAACAATCCGTCCAGTTCGCCAACTTGGAATCCATCCATGACTGACGTTCTTCAATTTGAAGCGGCCGATGAAACGGCCACGCTGGCTTTCGGTGCGGCATTGGCAGAATCACTTCTGGCCACACAGAAGCACAATGCAATCGTCGCGCTAATTGGCCCTTTGGGGGCCGGCAAAACCCGGTTGGTGCAGGCCGTAGCGCATGCCGCCGGTGTGGAACAGGCAGCCATCGCCAGTCCCACGTTCGTGCTCATTCACGAATACATGGGCCATGTGCCAATTTTCCACTTCGACGCCTACCGGCTGCGCAGCGAAGTCGAATTTATGGCGCTCGGGCCCGAGGAGTACTTTGCGCAACCAGGTTGGTCGTTTGTCGAATGGGCCGATCGCGTGCCGAATTGCCTGCCGTCCAACCGGTTGGAGATTTCCATTTTGCCAACCGGCCAGACGGCGCGGCAGTTAACCATCCGGGCGCTTGGCGCGCCGTATGAAAAAACGCTCGACGAATTAAATCGCCGGCTTACTTTTTATTAACCTCGACATCAGCTCCGGGAGTTTTCACTTCCGTTCCATTTTTATCCGACTGCACGGTCGTTCCCGGTCCTTGCACTTCCACGGCCGGATTGTTCGGCGGCGGAGTCGGATTCGGCTGTGGATTCGGATTATTGCAGGCCGCCATGGGCAACAAAACCGCGACAAAAGCAGCCAGTGTAAAGCGCTTCATGATTAGGCTCCAAAAAGAGAAAACATCCGCCTAGACAAACGTTTGTGCTGAGCAAATTGCGTACCTTACAAAATGAATTTGCTCAAATCTTCATCTTCGGCCAAAGCAGAAAGTTTTTGACTGACGTAGGGCGCGTTGATCGGCACGTGGCCATTGTGCATGTCAGGCGCCTCGAAGCTCAACTCTTCCAATAATCGCTCCATGATCGTGTACAGCCGCCGAGCGCCGATGTTCTGCGTCGTTTGGTTGACGCGAAAAGCAAAATCCGCCAGCGTTTCGATGGCATCGGTCGTAAATTCCAATTCCACGCCTTCGGTGCCCAACAGTGCGATGTATTGTTTGGTGAGCGCACTTTTGGGTTCCTTGAGAATCCGGATGAAATCGTCCTTCGTCAGATCGGTCAGTTCCACGCGGATGGGAAACCGGCCCTGCAACTCCGGCATCAGGTCGCTGGGCTTGGCCCGATGAAATGCACCGGCGGCGATAAACAGCACGTGATCGGTATGAACATAGCCGTAACGAGTTTGAATGGTGGTGCCCTCGACAATCGGCAGCAAATCGCGCTGCACGCCCTGGCGCGAAACGTCGGCCCCTTTGCCTTCGCTGGCCACAATTTTATCGACCTCGTCCAGGAAAATGATCCCCAAGTTCTCCGCCAATTCAATCGCCTGCTGATGAATGTTCTCCTTGTTCAACAAGGCCTCGCATTCATGGTCGAACAAAATTTTTCGGGCTTCGGCCACGGTAACTTCGCGGCGGGTGGTGTTCTTGGGCAAAATTTTCTCGAACATGCCCTGCAGATCGAAATCGACTTGCTCCATCCCCATGCCGGTGAACATCATCGGCACGGCTTTTTGCTCGATAGTCAGTTCCACTTTGCGCTGTTCCATTTCTCCGGCAGCCAACATGGCCCGCATTT
>Ga0335083_10005829_pt1 | contig 15518 bp, 12 predicted proteins | sample Lox_Sample_42_FD_206716 | JGI IMG/M metagenome (GOLD analysis project Ga0335083, IMG submission 206716) | Soil microbial communities from Loxahatchee National Wildlife Refuge, Florida, United States - Lox_Sample_4.2 | ecosystem: Environmental > Terrestrial > Soil > Wetlands | place: USA... | reverse complement strand
GGAAGGGGCGCGCTGAGACCCGCGCCAAGGCGATGGCGCCGAGGGCGCCCTCGAGGCTGGCATACGGCGAGCCGGGCACGCACCAGATCCCGTGGTAGGCGGCCAGCTGGTCCGTCGGATCGGCTGCGAGCGCGTCGGTCCGGATCCAGCTGGATTCGAGAGCCACCTCCTGCTGCAGGCTGGCCAGTCTCAGCGCGAGCGGGATGGCCTGATGGGCCAGGATCTCCGAATTTCGCTCGCCGATCAGTGCAATTCGTACAATTGACATCGCTTCCTCCGCGGGGGATCGTAGCTTCCCCCTGCCGGATTCGCCAGCGGCGTCCCTGAAACTCCCGGCCGGTGGGTCCGTCAGGACTGGCTATCCAAACCGATTTCATGCGATCACTCCTGCCGCTGCTCTTCGCCATGGCGTTGTGCACGGGCCGGCCCGCCGTCGCCGAGCAGAGCGACGACCCGCCAGCCGCACCGGCGCTGCCTCCGCCGGAGGCGCGTGGTCACGCCGCGTCCCCGACGGTCTTCGCGGCGCCGCTGACGGCGGAGCTCCACCTGGATGGAAAGCTGGATGATCCGGCCTGGGCGACGGCGACGCCAGTCTCGCACTTCACGCAATACGACCCCGAGGAGGGGAAGCCGGGCAGCGAGCGCACCGAGGTGCGGGTGTTGATCAGCAACAGCGCGATCTACATCGGGGCGCGCATGTATGAGAGCGACTACAAGAATCTCCGCCGCCGGCTGGCCCGCAAGGACGAGCCGGTCGAGGGTGACGTCTTCGCGGTCTACTTCGACTCCCGTCACGACCATCTCACCGCCTACTACTTCCGGGTGACCGCGGGCGGCGCCATGCGGGACGCTGTCCTCAGCAACAACGGGGCGGGATTCGATATCTCCTGGGACGCCGTCTGGGACGCCAAAGTGAATCGGGACTCGCTCGGATGGACGGTAGAGATCGAGATCCCCCTCTCCCAGTTGCCCTACAGCCGGGACGCCAAGGAGTGGGGGATCCAGTTCGAGCGCTACGGCTGGAACAAGCAGGAGCTGGATCAGTTCGCCTTCGCCCCCAAGAAGGAGCAGGGCGGGGTCCGGACCTTCGGCCACCTGGTGGGGCTCGGCGACCTGCCGGCCCCCCGCCGACTCGAAGTGTTGCCCTACGTGAGCGGGCGGGCCGACTACCAGACCATCGACCCCGGCGACCCGTTCGGTGATTCCAGCGCCTACGACGGCTCCGCCGGGGCGGACCTCAAGTACCGGGTCACCGGCGGGCTCACGCTCAACGCGACCATCAATCCCGACTTCGGGCAGGTGGAGGTCGATCCGGCGGTGGTCAACCTGAGCGCGTTCGAGACGTTCTTCCCGGAGAAGCGGCCGTTCTTCGTCCAGGGCCAGGAGCTGTTCACCTTCGGCCAGCTCCAGACCTTCAACTCCTACTCGTTCCCCGCTGTGTTCTTCTCGCGGCGCATCGGCCGCGCGCCCCAGCGATCGCTGGCGGACGAGGGATGGAGCTTCTACGCCTCACCGGACCATACCACCATCGCCGGGGCGGCCAAGCTCACCGGGAAGACCAGCTCCGGGTGGTCCATCGCCATGATCGATGCGCTGACCCTGGACGAGCATGGACGCTACGCGGACACCGCCGGCGCCCAGATCAAGGCCAGCGTCGAGCCCCTGACCAACTACTTCACGACCCGGATCCGACGGGAGATGCGGCAGGGACAGACCCAGGCGGGAGCCTTCCTCTCGGCGGTCAATCGTGACCTCTCCGACTCCGTGCTGGGCGCCACGCTCCAGCGCGAGGCCTACATCGGCGGGCTCGACCTCAATCATTCCTGGAACGAACGGCACTGGGCGCTGGACGCCTCGATTTCCGGGAGCCTGGTCAGGGGAACCACGGCGGCCATCGTCGCCACGCAAGAGGCGAGTCGGCGCTACTATCAGCGTCCCGATGCAAAGTCGTTCTCGCTGGACAGCACCCGGACCTCGCTGCCCGGCGTGGCCGGCCAACTGGCGCTCACCCGCACCTCGGGGGTGCACTGGCTGGGGAACCTTGCCTACCAGGTGACCAGCCCCGGTTACGAAGCGAACGACCTCGGCTTCCAGACCCTGGCCGACCGTCATGCCGTGTCGACCGATCTGCAGTACAAGGAGGACCGGCCCAATCGGTTCCTGCGTTTCTACAAGTTCGAGGTCTTCACCAATCAGGCTTGGAACTTCGATGGCGACCTGATCAACAACAGCTATTCCTTCTTTACCGCCAACACACTGCGCAACTTCTCCACGGCGATTGCGCGCTTCGACTACAGCCCCCGGGTCTACGACGACCGGCTGACGCGGGGTGGGCCGCTCGCCTATATGCCCACTGGTTACACGATCTATGGCGAGTACGACACCGACCGTCGGAACATCTGGACCGCCGCGATTCACGGGCAGTGGTTCCATTCGACCGCGAACGAGCACAAGGCCGACTACGGGATCATCTTCGCAGTGCAGCCCTCCTCCCGGGTGCGGCTCCAGTTCGAGCCCCGGTATACCGTCGGGGTCAACCAGTCCCAGTACGTCACCACCGGCACCGATCCGCTGGCAAGCGCGACCTACGGCAATCGCTACGTGTTCTCGACCATCCACCAACGGGAAGTCTCGATGGTGGGCCGGGTCGACTGGACCTTCACGCCCCGGCTCTCGCTCCAGGTGTTCCTGCAACCGCTGATCTCTTCGGGGGACTACGCGGACTTCAAGGAGCTCAAGGCCCCGCGAACCTACGACTTCCTGGTGTACGGGAAGGACCTGGGGACGGTCACCCGCAGCAACGGTGTCGTCACCATCGACCCCGACGCCAATCCCGGGACCGCCAACGACATCGTCTTCGACGAGCCCAGCTTCAACTTCCGATCGATGCGGGGGAATGCGGTGCTACGGTGGGAGTACCTGCCCGGCTCGACCCTCTTCCTGGTCTGGCAGCACCAGAAGCAGGATCAGGTGGCGACTGGGGACTTCGACCTGGGACGAGACATCTCTGGCCTCTGGAACGCTCCGGCGCACAACATCTTCGCGATCAAGGTCTCCTACTGGCTCAGCCGCTGATCCGCGTTACCCCTCGCTCTCGAACTCTCCCACGAACCGCTCCTCTTCGGTCAGCTGCTCCCCCAGGTCGTCGATGGTGCGGTAGGTCTCCTCGCGCTCTCTCCGGAATCGCTCGTAGTACGCGCGGGACGCCCAGCGGTCTACGGTCAGATACCAACCGGGACGCTCGACCGATTGATAGAGCTCGGTCCCAAGGTAGGACGCGTCCTCCCGGAACAATCGGGCCCAGGGCCCCTTGGGGCCGTACATCTGCTCGAACGATTCCCGCTTCTCGCGTGGGACTCGGAACTCCCAGAGGATACAGAACATCACGCGCGGCCCGCCAGGGCGTTTCGAACCATCTTGATCGCCTCGCTCACATCGGCCGCGCCCCGGATCCGGCCAGGCGCCAGTCCTTCGAAGAACCGGAGCGCCGCTTCGTCAGCGGCAAGCAAGACCACCGGTTTCCCCGACTTCAACGCCAGGGCCACCTCGGATGCGGTGCCCGGTCCCTCGACGCCGCAGGCCACGACCACATCGCTGGTCAGCACGTTGATGTTATTCCGGGCGTTGCCCAGGTCGGTGAAGACCGCCACGTCTACATGAGGAGAGACCCGGCTCGACGCCTCCGGCAGAATGCCGAGGGTGAGGCTGCCGGAGATTTCCTTGGCACCAGCGGAGGCCGCGTCCATCACACCTACATCGCGGCCGCCGGTGAGAAGAATCCACCCGGCTTTGGCGATCTCGCGACCCAGCTCCCGGGCCAGTGCGAGGTAGCGCGGGCTCGGCTCGCCGGCGCCCATGACGCCGATGACGGGGGTACGCATGGAGGTCGCGACCCGCTCAGACCATGTAGGTCCGCTTGGGGTCCTTTTCCTTGAGGATCGGGCGCTCGATAGTGAAGGGGCTGAGATCGCTCGGGGTTTGTCCGTCCACCGCCAGCTCACTCAGGATCCGGCCGATCACGCCGGCGAACTTGAAGGCATGCCCGGCGCCGATGGCGACCATCACGTTCTCGTTGTCGGGGACGAAGTCGATGACGAAGTCGCGGTCGGGCGTCAGGGTGTAGAGGCAGGTCTTGGTGTAGATCACCGGCCCCAGCGCGGTGGGGAGGTAGCGCCGGGCGAAGTCTTCGACGCCTTTGAGGTTGGCGGGATCGGGATCGAAGCTCCGGGTCTCCGCGGTGACCACCTTCCCGCCCGCGTCCTGCGCGATCTTGGTTCCTCGCTCTCCGAAGACCGGAAACCCGTAGTAGCAGGGGTCGTCCATCCAGATCCAGACCGGGAACCGGCCCGGCTCGAAGTCTCGCAGGTGCGGTGTGTCGAAATAGGTCACCTGTTCCTGGGTGACCTGGAGCGGGAGGTTTCCGCCGAAGCAATCCAGCACGTTGTTGGACCAGGGCCCGGCGGCGATCACCAGTCGCCGGCACCGATACGCGAGTCCGCCGGCCGTGACGTCCACCTCGCCGTCGGCGGAGCGGACATCGGTGACGGGCACCCGGTCCTTGAGATGGGCCCCATGCTCCTTGGCCATCCGCTGATGGGCGGCGTTGGCCCGAGCCGCCATCGCGATCCCGCCTTCCGCCTGATAGAGGCCATGGGCGTCGTCGGTAAGGCGCCACGACGGCCAGCGGCGCATGATCTCCCCCGCATTCAGTTCTTCGAATTCCACTCCCTCGGCCCGCATGCTCTGCGCGTAGGGATCGAGAGGAATGGCGCTCTGACGCGGGGCCAAGTCGAGACCGCCGGTCTTGAGGACCACCTGCTCCTTGGCCTCCTTCTCCAGCTCGGCCCAGGACTCATAGGCGCGTTTGGCCAGCCGAACGTAGCCGGGCGTGTGATAGGAGAGGCGGATGATCCGGGAGTGATCCTGGGACTCGCCGCGAATGTGCCCCAGCTCGAACTGCTCGAGGCCCAGGACGTCGGGGCCGGCCTCCCGAGCGAGCCAGTAGGCGGCGGCGCTGCCGAGTCCGCCGAGGCCGAGGACGATGTATTCGTATTCTCTGCGCATGGCCGTGTACGCTTGGCCGCTCAGGCCTTCCGACCCCGCTTGGACGCCCGCGCCTTCTTCCTTCCCTTTTGGCGTCTTCCCTTGCCCCTTGCCCCTTGCCTCTTGCCCCTCTTCAGGCTTCCCAGTCTCTCCCCCACGTACCGCCGGATATCCAGGCTCAGGCTCTCCATCGGCGCGTAATAGCCATGCTGGAACATGCGGCTGGCCATGCCGCGCTGGACCGAGGCGCAGATGGTCCAGTCCTGCCGGTTGGTGATGTCCCAGAACTCCACCGCATCGTTGGGGTTGAAGTCGGGCCGGACGATTTCGTCGGGATGGAACAGGAAGTCGCAGATCACCGTGGTGTGACCGGGGTCCTCCGGCCACAGCGTAAAGGCCGCCGCGTGATCCGCGGAGAGGCTCAGCATGAAGTTGGGATAAAGCAGCTCCCCCTTGTGGCGAACCTTCTCGTCCTCGCTCAGCCCCTCGAAGGGGTGTCGATTGGTGGTGCCGGTCATGGTGAAGGTCCAGGCCCCTTCCCGATGCGGCACCCCGCGTTCCCAGTCGAGGTCGGCCCCGCCCCGCTGCTTGAACGCGGGCACCACCCGGCAGAGCTCGGGGTGCACCGGTCCGCAGTGGTAGCACTCGTTGTAGTTCTCGACTACGACCTTCCAGTTGGCCTCGACCGGGTAGGTGATCCGCCGCGCGATGCGGAGATCGGCGAGCGGGTAGCGTCGAAGCCTCGCGGGTGCGTCGCCCAATTGGTCCCGCAAGGTCCCGGGGCCATCGGCCAGGCGGACGAACACGAACCCACCCCAGGTCGCGACTCCGACCGGATGAAGCCCCAAGTCGTCCTTGTGAAAGTCGCCGCCCTCCTCGAGGAAGGGAGCGGTGCGCAGGGCTCCGTCGAGAGTGTAGGTCCAGCTGTGATAGGGACAGCGAATGGCGCCCCCGAAGGTCCCGCTCGGTCCTACCGCTTCCTTCCGCGGGATGGCGCGGTGCTTGGGCGGCCGGTCGAAGATCAGCTGCGAGCCGCGGTGCCGGCACACGTTGTAGTGCCCGGACAGCGCGCCGTCCTTGGTGCGAACCACCAGGATGCTCTCTCCGGCGATATCGAGCAGGAGGTAGTCGCCCGGGTTGGGGAGCTCCTCCTGCCGCCCGACGCAGAACCATTCCCGAGAGAAGATCCGCTCCTTCTCCCGCGCGAAGATCTTCTCCGACCAATAGTGCTGGCGGGAAAGGGTACGCTGAAGGGTCGTGCTGGGTGGGGCGGAAGGATCGGTCATGGGCGAGAATCTGCGGCGTGAATCACGGTCTCGTCAAATGGCCTCCAATGGCACCAGGAGCGCGGCAAACATGTACATTGAACGATCCGCTTTTCAGGAGCCACGATGGACGCCGAGACGATGGCCCTTCTTACCGGGCTGCTGGGGACTGTCCTGGCCACGCTTCTGATCGGCGGCGCCATGGTGGGGGCCTGGCTCATGGGCCGTCGCCGAGGCGAGAGAGACGCCGGCGGCGGCAATCTGGACGACGCCAACCGTCGGCTGGCTCGGCTCGAGGAGATGATTGAGCGGATGTCCGGCGAGGTCGAGCGGCTGAGCGAGAGCGAGCAGTTCACCATGCGGCTACTCAAGCAGCAGGATAAGGAAAGGGTGGGCGAGCAGGCCCAGGGTGGGGGAAAGCAATAGGCATCGGGGGAGAGGCACAGGGCAAGAGGTACGAGGGGGAGAGGCACTCGGCACTCGGCACCAGGCTGTCATCCCGAGCGAAGTGAGGGATCTCAGGGCTTCATCTGCCCCCGACCCTTGAGATCCCTCGGGCCGTCGCTTCGCGACGGTGCCCTCGGGATGACAGCGCGTAAACCCCTGAACCCTGACCCCGACTCCTGAGCCCCGACCTTCACTCAATCGGCAATTGACAATCGGCGATCGGCAATTGCCTGACCCCCGACCCACTCAGTACCCAGTACTCGGTACTCAGTACTATTCTCCCCCCTTCGGCCCGTAGAACATCACCCACAGTCCCAGATCATCCGAAAACTCCTCGAACCGGTGCTCGACGCCGGCGGGGACGAAAAGGACGTCGCCCGGGCCGAAGCGATGTCGGTCGGGTCCATTCCTGAACCAGCCCTGCCCGCTCATCACCACGTAAATCTCGTCTCGCTGGTGGGGACTCTGGGGATCGGTGCCGCGGGGCGCGTAGTAGCCCACTTCCAGGGTTCCGTGGCGGAGGAGGACGTCGTACTGGTCCTTGTCGGGTCCGGGCATGCGGGAGCGCGCTTCGGTAGTCGTGAGATGGAAGGGTTTCATGGCTGGGGAGATCGAGGGCGGGGTTGAGTGTCACAAGTCACAAGTCGCAGGTCTCATTACGAGAGTCACAAGTCGCATTACGAAAGTCACAAGTCACAAGTCGCAAGTCTCGCGACCTTGCGACTTGCAGCTCGCGACTTCTCTCATCGAACCATCTCTCCAAACCGTCCCCCCGACGCGTAGTACTCGAGCGTCACAGAGCGACGCAACCGGAGCGTGAGCCAGGTGGCCGCGCCCATGCAGGCGGACAAGAACCAGAGCCCGGCCGCGAACGAGTGGGTGTGGTCCCTGAGATAGCCGAGGAGATAGGGGCCGAGAAAGCCGTTCAGGTTTCCGATGGAGTTGATCAGGGCGATCCCCGCCGCGACGGCGTTTCCCGCCAGGAATCGGCTGGGCAGGCTCCAGAAGGGGGCGCAGACGCTGGTGACGCCCACCGCAGCGGCCGTCAGTGCAATCATCATCAAGGGCAGCGAGTGCACCATGGCGCTCATGGCCAGTCCCACCGCACCCAACAGGGCCGGGAGGGCGATGTGCCTGAACCGCTCCCCGGTCCGGTCCGAGCTGTTCCCGACATAGACCAGGCCCACCGCGGCGAAGAGCTGAGGCACCGCGCTCAGCAGGCCGACCTGGAAGTTGCTCCCCTTGGACACCTCCTTGAGGATCTGCGGCATCCAGAGGCTCAGCCCGTAAATCCCCACGATCAGCAGCGCGTAGAGCAGGCCCAGCGCCCAGACCGCCTTGTGGGTCAGCGCTTGCGAGACGGTCAGGGAGCGGCGGCGCTGAATCTGTTCGCGCTCCTCCCGGAGCGTCCGCGCCAGCCAATCCTTCTCCGCCGGTTCCAGCCATTCGGCCTCCTCGGGCCGGTTGGTGAGGAACCCGAGCGTGACCAGGCCGAGGATGACGGCGGGGATGCCTTCGAGAACGAACAACCAGCGCCAGCCCGCGATGCCGGCGATCCCCCCCAGGCTCAGCAGGGCAGTGGAAATGGGCCCGCCGATCATGGCGGAGATCGGGATCGCCACCATGAACCGCGAGACCGCCCGGGCCCGCTCCTCCGCCGGGAACCACTGGGTGAGAAACAGGATGATTCCCGGAAAGAATCCGGCCTCGGCGAATCCCAGCGCGATCCGCAGGAGATAGAAGCTCCTGGGCCCCTGGATCAGAGACATCCCGGCCGCCAGGAAGCCCCAGACGATCATGATGCCGCCGATCCACTGGCGCGCGCCGACCCGACCCATGATCAGGTTTCCGGGGACCTGGAACAGCACGTACCCGATGAAGAAGATCCCGGCCCCGATGCCGTACTGGGTGGCGCTCAGCTTGAGATCGGCGTTCATGGTGAGCGCCGCGAAGCTCACGTTGATCCGGTCGAGATAGCAGACGAGGTAGAGCAGAAACAGGTAGGCGATCAGCCGGCGGGTGACCTTGAGAATCGCGTTGCGTCCGACGACCGGAGAAGGAGTCATCAGGCGCCCCCGCCCCCCTTCAGGATCTCCATCGCCGCGTTACGGCCGTTGATCGCGATCACGCTCCCCCCGGGATGGGTGCAGGCGCCGCAGAGGTAGAAGCCCGCCATCGGGGTGCGCGCCTCCAGGCGGTTACTCCACATGTATTGGGGAAGACACTCGCCCTGAAAGATATGTCCGCCGGTCAGACCGACTCGAGCCTCCACGTCCGGCGGACCCAACACGTCCATTGCAGTCACCGCTTCCGGGAAATTGCTGCAGAACCGGCCGATCGAGGCCAGCCCCATGCGGCCCGCCGCTTCCCGGTGGGTCTCCCAAGTCCCCTCGGCGAAGGTGTGGGGGACGTACTGGGCGAAGACGCTCATCAGATGGGCGCCCGCCGGAGCGACACTCGGGTCGTAGGCGGTCTGAAGGTAGATCTCGGTCCAGATCCGATCCGGCAGCCGACCCTCACGCGCCGCCCGATAGCAGGCCTTCCACTCGTCCTTGGTCAACGGGGTGTTGATGGTGGCCAGGTGATGGGGCTCCCGGGTTCCCGGTCGAGCGCGGAAGTTGGGCAGTTCCTTGAGCGCACAGTTGAGTTTGAGGGTGCAGCCGGTGATGGGGATCGCCTCGATCCGGCGGCGCCAGGCGGGATCGGCCGCGCCACCCAGGAGACGCAGCGTGACGATCGGATCGGCGTTGGAGACCACGACCGGAGCCGAGATCCGGTCGCCGCCTTCCAGCTCGACGCCCTGGCCCGGCAGAATTCGCGCGACCGGAACCCCGGCCGCCACCGTGGCACCCGACTCGAGCGCGGCATCGCAGATAAGGAAGGAGACCGTCCCCATCCCGCCTTTGACGTAGCCCCAATCTCCCGGGTGGACCCCGTCCATCCGCCCGCAGAAGTGATGGAAGTAGATCGAGGCGGTGCCGGAGTCGAAGGGACTGGCGAAGGTGCCCACCACGCCCTGGCCGAAGTAGGCCAGCTGCATCCGCTCGTCTACCAGGTACCGCTCCACCAGCTCCGCCATGGACCATTCGAAGAGGAGGCCGATCCCGTCGGCGTCGTGGCCGATCCGGTCCTCGATCTGCTCGCGGGTAGGCGCGCGGCCGATCCAGACGTCTCGTTCGTCGGGCGGGCGGATGGCGTCGGCAACGCCGCGCATCAGGTCGTGCATCGCCTTGCGACCGGCGATGTCTTTAGGGGAGAACCGCCGCAGCTCCGCCTCGGCTTTCTCTTCGTCGTCCCAGAGCTGGATGCTGCTGCCATCCTCGAAGGGGACGAAGTAGCCGCCGGAGGCGGGGGTCCAGGTGAAGCCACGCGCGGGAAGATCGAGCTCCTTGATCACCAGCGGATGCAGCAGCCCAGCCACGTAGGCGCAGGGAGAGACCCGGTAGCCCGGCCAGGTCTCTTCCAGCGTACAGGCGCCCCCAACCCGCTCACGCGCCTCGAGGACCAGGACCCGCTTCCCCGCCCGAGCCAGGTAGGTGGCGCAGGTGAGTCCGTTGTGGCCCGCGCCCACGATGATCACGTCCCAGCGGCGCGTCGCCAGCTGCTTGATCGGCATGGGGAGGCCGATCTTACCGAGGAGCGCGGCTGTATTCATTGATGATTGCCGATCGCCGATTGCCGATTGACCAGAAGCTAGGAGCTAGGAGCTGGGAATGTCATCCCGAGCGCAGCGAGGGATCTCGGTTCAAGGTCTTCCCGATACGGGACCGAGATCCCTCGGGCCCCTCCCTCCGGTCGGGGCCCCTCGGGATGACAAATCCTGCCCGCCTTGGCCGCCCTTCCATTGCCGAGTGCCCAGTGCCGAGTGCCGAGTGCCTAACCGCTAACTCCCAATTTCCCGTACTTCCCGGCCCAGGGTCCAGGCGCTCCAGGCCAATCCCATGGGAAACACCAGGGTCACCGCGATCAGCGCCCAGCCGGGCAGATGCATCAGGCTCGAGAGTTGGTGCAGGAGCTTCACTAGGGGACTGGTGGCGGCGGTCCAGGCGAGAATGGCTGCCCACGCGATGACCGCTGCCAACGCGGCGCGCGCTCCGTCCCATTTCCGCGGCGCCAACAGCAGCCCACCCACGCAGGCCACGATCGGCACTGCCCACCAGCCCAGCAGGATGGTTGCGGCTGCCAGAACCAACGCGATCAACGCCGAGCGCATCAGTCGCCTCGCGACCCGGGAAGGAGTTCGAGTGTCGCCGTGGTGCGTCCCGACAACTCGTCAGCCGTGTGCGGGAACCTGAGCGAGTCCAGTTCGCCCGCCTCCCATCGCGGCAGCCGATCCAGGTATCGCCTGCTGATCGGGTTGCCAGACTGTCCGCCGGGATAAGTCCCCCAGGCTCGTACCTCGGGCCCCATCTCCACCACCATCCGCCAGCTGGCACCGAAGACGCCGCTGCCCGAAGAGGGATTGAGCGTCGAGGGGCCGCCCTGCATCGGGATCTCGAGGGCGGAAAAGGCGGGGATCCGGAGCAGGTGATAGATGTTGGCGTGCCGGTTGTGGGACCAGAGCCAGGCGTCGTTTTCCGGTTCGCCCAGCTCATGGAGCAGCCGCACCAGGCCGGCCCGAAGGCTGGCCGCCAGAATGTCGTCCCGATGCTCGACCCGGTTGGGAGTCCGTTTGTCGTCCCACCAGGGGTTGTCGGGATCCTGAAGCAGCTCGATCACGGCGCCGAAGCTGGGCGTGATCGTGGGTCTGCCGACGCGGGGATCATCCAACTCGTCCCAGAGCAGCGCCGGCAGCTCTTCCATGGCGGCCTCGAACAGCACCGCGCGCCGATTGTCCCTGGTATACCGGCGATCCCACTGGGCGAGGAGCGCCGCGGCGCGGGCGAGTGTGTCGTCGCCGCTCACCGCTTTGGCCGCAGCGAGAAAGGCGGGCACCATCCAGTCGGCCCGGGGGCTGCCCGGGTCGGTCTGGAAGCGGCGCATGTCGTCGGGGGTCACCGCTGAGTCGGCTCGGAGCAGCTCGTTGATCCGGAGCGCGCGCCAGGGGACGTACCAGTCGGCGCCCAAATAGCGGGGATTCACCCGCGGATCGATCGGCTGCTGATTGTCCGAGGCGAGATAGCCCTGCGCGGGGTTCCGGGCTCCCGGGTATTCGGCTACCGGCCACTGGCCGGTCCAGTCACTCTCGCTGGTGGTGCCCGGGCGAATCACGTCTCCTCGGCCATCGCCGGGCCGAATCGGGAACCGGCCCGTGGAGCGGATCGCGATGCTCCCGGTGCGATCAGCGACGAGCATGTTCTGCGCCGGCGTTTCCATGTCGGTCATCGCGTCTTCGAATTCGCCAACCGATCGCGCCCGCGCTGCCCGTGCGAAGTTCTCGCTCCGGGCGATCCCTTCGAGCACCGTCCAGCGGAACGAGAGCCAGTGCCCGGCCATCCGGCGCAGCGGGCCCCGATGGGTATAGCGCGTGGTGTCGGTGGCGATCACCTCTCCGTGCCGGCCCCGATAGATCTCGGGGCGGAGCTCCAGCGGATGCCACTTGCCGTCCAGCATATACCGGCGCGGGTGCAGCGAGTCGTCCACCGTCTCCTGGTAATAATCGAGGACGTCGGCCTCGGTGTTGGTGAAGGTCCAGGCGATGTCGCGGTTGAAGCCGAGCACGATCATCGGAGCGCCGGGGACCGTCACCCCGTACACGTCGAGCCGTCCGGGGACCACCAGGTGCGCTTCGTACCAGATGGAGGGAAGACTGAGATCGAGATGCGGGTCCCCGGCCAGCAACGCATTCCCATTCTTGGACCGTTTCTGTCCCACGGCCCAGTTGTTACTCCCCAGCGCATCGTCGGATTCGTCTGACGGCGGAATGGTCGAGGCGATCAGCAGCGCCTGGCTGTCAGGAGCGCCCGGCGGAGGAACCCGATGGTAATCCAGCCGAGGCGCGTGTTGTCCGTTGGGTTGAATGGGCTCCTGGATCGGGCTGTTGATCGGGAACAGGGCATCAGCGGCCTCGGCGCCGACCAGGGCCTGGGCCGCGAGGCGGCTCCGCTCGAGATCTGAATAGGCCAGCGTGTACCCCATCCGGTTGAAGAGATGGGTGCTGTTGATCGGATCCCAGTGCGCCGGCCAGCGATCGAGCAGGCGATACTCGAGCGGAAGGTCCCGGCTGCGCAGGTTGTCGATCCAGGCATTGACCCCGTCGGCAAAGGCGCGGGGCAATCGGGAATCGATGCTGGACGAATCGAGGCCCTCCCATTTGTGCTCCGCGGCGCGGGGGAGACCCAGGTCTCGCGCCTCGCGATCGGCCTCAATCGCCGACGGCCCTACCATCTCGGTCAGGCGTCCGGCGCCGGCCCTGGCCTGGAGCTCGAGCTGCAGCAAGCGGTCCCGCGCCACCACGTACCCCAGGGCGCGCGAGGCGTCGGTTTCGGTCTGGGCGAAGATGTGGGGAACGCTCCGGTCGTCGTAGATCACGCGCACCGGATGCTCGAGGTGGGGAATCGAGGCCTTGGCGCTGCGGGGCAGCTCGGCGGTGGTCGCGACGGCCCAGATCCCATGCCAGGGATCGAGGAAGCGCCCCAGCGCCGGAAGCGGTCCGGTGGGACGGGCTCCTACCCAGAGCAGGAGTCCCAGAATCACGACGGCGAGCGCCGCCCGGAGCCGGGCGATCACCGGAGTCGAGGGCTCACGCGGGCTGGTCCGCCTCGGCGCCGGCCGGTCGCTTCCCCTCGCGGGAGAAGGCCTTGCGCCCGCCCCGCTCCATCCGCTCGCCCGGCTTGGCGGTCGCGATCAGTCGCTGAGCGATCTCCACCGACCGGGCCACCAGGGCGCGGGCGCCGTCCCGCAGTTCCTCGCTGCCCATGACCAGCCGGACGTTCCGCTCCATGTCCTCGGCGTCCCAGCCTCGACTGTGGGCGATGAACGGAAACTGGGGGAAGACGCAGCCCAGCTCGGCGAAGAACATCAGCATCTGTCCCGCCACTGCCTGCACGTTGTCCTGGCCACCCATGATGATGAACCCCGCCACCTTGTTGCTCAGCATCACCCGGTTGCGAATGGTGATCTGATTCTGGAGGCAGTTCATCCGCTCGACCATCTTGGTGTAGAGCGAGCTGGGCCCGCCCCACCGAATCGGCGAGGCGATCAGGATCACGTCGGCCCAGAACACGATCCCCTCGTAGACTCGGTCCAACTGATCCATGGGATCCATCTGGGTGATGGAGCAGGGCCAGGTGCAGGCGTAGGCGCTCTTGGAGTAGTAGCCCTCGCAGGCGCGGAACCGGAGATCGTTGAGGCGGATCAGCTGAGTTTCTGCCTTGTGTTTGGTCTTGGCCTCTTCGAGTGCTACGTCGAGCAGACAGTCCGAGGCGGAGAACCGGGGGTAGGCCAGATCCATGATGGTGGTCGAAATCCCCAGCACCCGCACCGGTCCCGGCTCTCGTCCGAGGGGCCGCTCCAGCGGATGGGGCGCGTGATACTTGTGGCCGCGCTTGCTGGCCGGCGTGAGATTGATCAGGAGCCGGCCGCCCTCCTGCTTGAGGTCGTAGCGGGGAACCGCGTCCTCTTCGTATCCCGGCTCTCCCAGCCCGGTCCGGCAGTGGAATTTCCAGTGATGCCAGGGACAGACGATGTACTCGCCGTCGAAGGTGCCTTCGCCCAGCGGACCGCCCGCGTGGTTGCAGGTGCCGGAGACCGCGCCAAACTGCCCGTTCAGATAGGAGAGCGCGATCTTCATGCGACCCAGGTTGATCTGGGTCAGCGGCCGTCGCTTGAGCTCTTCGACCGAGCCCAGGTCCTGCCACAGGGGTTCCGGCATCGGGTGCGTGTCTCGTTTTTGAGGTCGGAGTCGATCCGCGAGCGTCCCCAATATTGTCGGCCCGGTGCACCACGGCTAGGCGGAGGGTCGATGGCACCCTCCTGGTGCGTCAGGGAGCCTATGTCACAACGGGCCATCGGCTTACGTAGCCGGGGGCGGCATCGGTAAAGCCCCGGGGTCCCCGCCGGTCCGCCTTTGCGATAAATTCGTGGGCCCCCGACCGAACGCGCCCGCTCGCCGGTTCCGGGACCAGTGACGCTTTCATTTAGAGGACGATCGGTGTCGACCTATCACTATCCCGAAGGCCACCTGTTCTACCGCAAGCTCCATCGGAACTATCCGAAGATCGTGCGGGGCGAGGGCTGTTACCTCTGGGACGAGGATGGCAAGTCCTATCTCGATGGAGTGGGCGGCGCCTACGTCGCCAACATCGGACATGGTGTCGCGGCGATCGGCGAGGCGATGGCTCGGCAGGCCAAGCAGGTGGCCTACGTGAACGGGATGGCGTTCACCAACGAGCCCGCGGAACGGATGGCTGCGGAATTGGCGGCCCGCTCACCCGGCGATCTCGACAAGGTCTATTTCCTCTGCAGCGGCTCAGAAGCGGTGGAGGCCGCCCTCAAGCTGGCCCGCCAGTACTGGGTGGAGCAGGGCAAGAACTCCAAGTCCAAGATCATCGCGCTGAGCCCCGGCTATCACGGCAACACCCTCTTGGCGCTGTCCGCCTCCGCCCGCGAGTCGTACCGGGTGATCTACGCGGACTGGCTGGTGGACGTCGTCCGGATCGCAGCACCCTATCGCTACCGCTGTTCCTGCGGCGGCGATGCTCCCGATTGCTCGACCTGCAACGGGAATCTCCTGGAAGAGACCATTCTCAAGGAAGGCGCCGACACGGTGGCCGCGTTCATCGCGGAGCCGGTCGGTGGATCTTCCACCGGCGCCAACGTTCC
>Ga0335083_10005828_pt1 | contig 15519 bp, 12 predicted proteins | sample Lox_Sample_42_FD_206716 | JGI IMG/M metagenome (GOLD analysis project Ga0335083, IMG submission 206716) | Soil microbial communities from Loxahatchee National Wildlife Refuge, Florida, United States - Lox_Sample_4.2 | ecosystem: Environmental > Terrestrial > Soil > Wetlands | place: USA... | reverse complement strand
CAGGCGATGCAGCCGTCGCCCCAAGCAGCCCATGCGCATGTGCCCGTCGCGGCCGCGGCGGTGCCGGCGGAGACGGCCGACGCCGGCCAGCGGTTCAAGTCGCGGTTAGCCCAGCTCTGGCGCGCGGCGCTCGAGCTTCCCGCAACCGGCGGACGACTGCCCGAGATCGCGGAGCAGCCCGCAGGCGACCGCCGCTTCCGGGACCCTGCGTGGCACGAGCAGCCCTTCTACTCCCTCATGCGCCAGTCGTACCTCCTGTATGCGGGCTACCTGGGCGAGCTCGCGCGGCTCGCGCCGCTGCCGCCCGCGGAAAAGCGCCGCGTCGAGTTCACCACGCGCCAATACCTCGACGCCATCGCGCCGACGAACTATCCCGGAACGAATCCGGACGTGTTGAGGCACGCGATCGAGACCGAGGGCGCGAGCCTCGTGCAGGGCCTGCGCAATCTCGCCGAGGACGCGCGGAAGGGCCGCATCACGATGACCGACGAGCGCGCCTTCGCGGTCGGGCGCAACCTCGCGGTCACGCCGGGCGACGTCGTGTTCCGCAACGAGCTGATCGAGCTCATCCAGTACGACGCGACCACACCGAAGGTGCGCAAGCGGCCGCTGGTCATCGTGCCGCCGTGCATCAACAAGTACTACATCCTCGACCTGACGCCCGCAAACTCGTTCGTCGCCCACGCGGTAGCGCAGGGGCATACGGTGTTCATCGTGTCGTGGCGCAACGTGCCGGCGGAGCTCGGCACGCTCACCTGGGACGATTACGTCGAGCGGGGCGCGATCACGGCATTGCGCATCGCCGGCGAGATCACCGGCAGCAAGACGGTCAACGCGCTCGGCTTCTGCGTGGGCGGGACGATCCTCGCGTGTGCGCTCGCCGTGCTCGCCGCGCGCAAAGCGCCCATGGTCGCCAGCGCGACGTTCCTTACGACCATGCTCGACTTCGCCGACCCCGGCGACATCGGCGTCTACGTTTCCGAGCAGTTCCTGGCCTCCCGCGAGGCGCAGCTCATGGCGGGAGCGCGCGTGCACGGAAGCGAGCTCGCGAGCGCCTTCGCGAGCCTGCGGGCCAACGAGCTCGTGTGGAACTACGTCGTCGCCAACTACCTGAAGGGCGAGACGCCGCCGGCGTTCGATCTGCTGTACTGGAACAGCGACTCGGCCAACCTGCCGGGGCCGATGTATGTGTACTACCTGCGCAACATGTACCTCGACAACCGCCTGCGCGAGCCGCGCGCGCTCACGATGGGCGGCGTGCCGGTCGACCTTTCGCGCCTCACCATGCCCGTGTACGTGCTCGCCTCGCGCGAGGACCACATCGTGCCCTGGCGCTCGGCATATCGCACGACCGAACTCGTCGGCGGCGACGTCACGTTCACGCTGGCGGCCTCGGGCCACATCGCCGGCGTGATCAACCCGCCGCAGCCCGTGCGCCGCAACTACTGGACGAACGATCTGCTCACCGACGCCGCCGACGACTGGCTCGCGCGCGCGCAAGCCGTGCCGGGGAGCTGGTGGCCACACTGGTACGAGTGGCTCGCGAAGTTCGGCGGTGCGCACCGCGCCGCGCCGAAGCGTACCGGAAGCGCGAAGTACCCGCTGCTCGAGAAGGCGCCGGGCACCTACGTGCTCGAGAAAGCTTAGGGCGGCGTCGCCGGGATGACGTCGATCGCGTCCGTGATGATCGTGTCGACTCCCCACTGCACGAGCTCGGCCACGCGCGACGGATCGTTCGGCGTGTAGCAGCAGACGCGGTAGCCGTTGTCGTGCGTCCGCGCGACGATCTCGCGCGTGAGCAGCTCGTGGTCGGCGTCGAGCGCGACGCAGCCCAGGCGTGCGAGGCGATCGAGCCAGTCCGCGGGCATCTCGTCGAGCAGGAGCGCGCGCGGCAGCGCGGGGACGGCCTCGCGGGCACCCTCGAGCGAGGCCTCGGCGAACGAGGACAGCAGCGGCGGCACCTCCGCGTCGCGCCAGAGCGCGGCGGCGTCGAGCGCCACCGCCCCGCCCGTCTCGCGCTCGCGGCCGGGTGTGGGCTTGATCTCGACGTTGGCGAACACGCCGTGTGCGCGCGCCCAGCGCGCGATCGCGGCCAGCGTCGGGATCATCTCGCCCGCGTACTTCGCCGAATGCCATCCGCCGGCGTCGAGCCTCGACAGCTCGCGCCACGGCATCGCGTCCGCCCGGCCCCGGCCGCTCGTCGTGCGGTCGAGCGTTGCGTCGTGGAGGAGGAACGCGACGTTGTCGGCGGCGAGCTTCACGTCGAACTCGACCATGGAATAGCCGTGCGCGTGCCCGACGCGCATCGCGGTGAGCGTGTTCTCGGGGGCGAGCTTGCCCGCGCCGCGGTGCGCGCACATGCGCGGATACGGCCAAGGTTGCAAAGGACTCATGAGATGCGCGCTCCGGTGGCACTGTCGAAGAGGAAGACTCGTGACGGGTCGGCGGCAAGCTGCAGCGTGGACCCGACCTCCACGGGATGGCCCTGAGGCAGGCGCGCGACGACCGTGTCCGCACCGTGTCCGACATGCACGAGCGTGTCCGCGCCGAGCTGCTCGACCATCTCGACCGGCCCCGCGAACGCGGCGCCGTCCGCGGCTGGGACCGGACGCAGGTGCTCCGGGCGGATCCCGACGGTCACCGCAGCGCCCCGCACCGCGCTCCCCCTCGCGGCAGCGACCGCGCCGCCGCCGAGGAACGTGAAGCGCGAGTCGCCGTCCGCCCTCGCGGGCAGGAAGTTCATCGCGGGCGAGCCGATGAAGCCCGCCACGAACAGCGTCGCGGGATTCTCGTACACCTCCATCGGCGACCCTATCTGCTCCGCGCGCCCGGCGTTCATCACGATCATGCGGTCGGCGAGCGTCATCGCCTCGACCTGGTCGTGCGTGACGTAGAGGCTGGTCGTGCGCAGGCGCCGGTGCAGCTTCTGGATCTCCAGGCGCATCTGCACGCGCAGCTTGGCGTCGAGGTTCGACAACGGCTCGTCGAAGAGGAACACCGCCGGCTCGCGCACGATCGCCCGCCCCATCGCCACGCGTTGCCGCTGGCCGCCCGAGAGCTGGCGGGGCTTTCGCGCAAGAAGCGGCCCGAGCTCGAGGATGCCGGCCGCGCGATCGACGCGCGACTTGATCTCGTCCTTCGCGAGGCCGCGGATGCGAAGCCCGTACGCCATGTTGTCGAACACGCTCATGTGCGGGTAGAGCGCATAGTTCTGGAACACCATCGCGATGTCGCGGTCCTTGGGTTCGAGCGTGTTGACCACGCGCTCGCCGATCACGATCTCGCCCGACGTGATCGCCTCGAGCCCGGCGACCATGCGAAGCAGCGTCGACTTGCCGCAGCCCGACGGGCCGACGATCACGATGAACTCGCCGTCGGAGACGCTCGTGGTAACGCCGTGGATCACCTCGAGCTCGCCGTAGCTCTTGCGCACGTCGCGGAGTTCGACTCTTGCCATGCCCTATTTCTCGGTGTCCACGAGGCCCTTGACGAACCAGCGCTGCATGAGCAGCACCACGAGCGCAGGCGGCAGCATCGCGAGCATCGCGGTAGCCATCACGAGATTCCACTCGGTGGCCGCGTCGCCTCCCGCGATCATCCGCTTGATGCCGATGACCGTGGTGTACATCGACTCGTCGGTGGTCACGAGCAGAGGCCAAAGGTACTGGTTCCAGCCGAAGATGAAGAGGATGACGAAGAGCGCCGCGATGTTCGGACGCGACAGCGGCAGAACGACGTCGAGGAAGAAGCGCATCGGCCCGGCGCCGTCGATGCGCGCCGCCTCGGCGAGCTCGTCGGGAATCGTGAGGAAGAACTGGCGGAACAGGAAGGTCGCCGTCGCCGACGCGATCAGCGGGACGGTGAGGCCCGCATAGGTGTCGAGCATGTGCAGGTCGGACACGATCTTGTAGGTGGGCAGGATGCGCACCTCGACCGGGAGCATCAGGGTCACGAAGATCAGCCAGAACGCGAGGGCGCGGAAGCGGAAGCGGAAATAGACGATGGCGAACGCGGACAGGAGCGATATGGCGATCTTGCCGCACGCGATCACGAGCGCGGAGACGAGGCTCACCCACATCATGCGCCCGACCGGCGGGCTGGTCACGTTGGCCGACACGCCCTCGCCCAGCACCTTCGCGTAGTTCTCGATGAGGTGCGTGCCGGGAATCAGCGGCATCGGCGCCTGCAGGACCTCGTCGGCGGCGAGCGTGGAGGCGACGAACGTGATGTACACCGGCAACGCGACGATCGCCACGCCCACGATCAGCACCAGGTGCGAGACCACGGTGAGCCAGGGACGGTTCTCGATCATGCTCGCATTTCAGTATTGAACCTTCCGCTCCACGTAGCGGAACTGGATCATCGTGAGCGCGATCACGATGGCCATCAGCACGACCGACTGCGCCGAGGAGCCGCCGAGGTCGAGTCCCTTGAACCCGTCGGCGAAGACCTTGAACACGAGGATGGTCGTGGCCTTCGCCGGTCCGCCGTCGGTCGCGGCGTCGATGATCGCGAACGTGTCGAAGAAGGCGTAGACCATGTTGACGACGAGCAGGAAGAACGTCGTCGGCGACAGGAGCGGGAACACGATGGTCGCGAAGCGCTTGACCGGCCCCGCGCCGTCGATGGCGGCCGCCTCGATGAGCGACTTGGGAATGGCCTGCAGCCCGGCCAGGAAGAAGAGAAAGTTATAGCTCACCTGCTTCCACACGGCGGCGATCACGACCATGATCAGCGCGTCGGTGCCGTTGAGCAGCGGGTCCCATTGCACGCCGAGGCTGCGCAGCCAGTGCGCGACGACGCCGAGCGTCGGGTTGAACAGGAACAGCCAGAGGATTGCCGCCACCGCGGGCGCTACGGCATACGGCCAGATGAGGAGCGTCTTGTACACGCCGGCGCCGCGGATCACGCGGTCGGCGAACGCCGCGAGGACGAGCGAGATCGTCAGGCCCAAGCCGGCAACGAGCACCGAGAAGATGATGGTGACCCGGAACGACGCGAGGTAGTCCTCGTCGGCGAAGAGGTCCTTGAAGTTATCGAGCCCGACGAACTGCGTGGTGGTGCCGAACGCGTCCTGCACGAGGGTGGACCAGTATACGGCCTGCCCGGCCGGCACGTAGAAGAAGACGAGGGTGATCGCGAGCTGCGGCGCGAGCAGCGCGTACGGCAGCCAGCGGGACTCGAAGCGGGCTCGTTTCTCCATCGCGGGCCCCGCCAGGATGAGCGGCGCCAAGCGGCGCCGTTCGATCCTGGCGAGTTAATGCGTCGCCGGCGGCGACGTATTAACCCTTGTTCGCCTTGTTGAACCGCTCGATGATCTCGTTGCCGCGCTTGACCGCATCGTCGAGGCCCTGCTGCGGCGTCTTCTTGCCCGCCCACACGGCCTCGAGCTCCTCGTCGGTCACGTCGCGGATCTGCGACAGGTTGCCGGCGCGCACGCCGCGCGAGTTGTTCGTCGTCTTCACGATGAGCTGCTGGACCGCCACGTCGGTGCCCGGGTTCTTGTCGTAGAAGCCCGACTTCTTGGAGAGCTCGAAGGCGGCGGTGGTGATCGGCACGTAACCCGTCTGCTCCGCGAACTCGGCCTGGATCTCCGGCCTGGAGAGGAACGTGAGGAACTTGGCCACCGCCTTGTACTCGTCCTTCTTCTTGCCGCCCATCACCCACAGGCTTGCGCCGCCGATGATGGTGTTCTGCGGCGCGCCGGCGACATCGGCGTAATACGGCATCGGCGACTCGGCGAACTTGAACTTCGCGTTCTGCTTGATCGTGCCGTAGGCGGCCGACGACGTGACCATCATCGCGCATTCGCCGCTGTAGAACTTCGCCTCCGGCTCGTTCTTGCGGCCGCCGTAGACGAAATAGCCCTTCTTGAGCCAATCCTGCATGTCCTGGATGTGGCGCACTTGAAGCGGCCCGTTGAACACGAGCTTGGCGTCGGGGCCGCTGAAGCCGTTGTCCTTGGTCAGGTAAGGCACGTTGTGCCAGGCCGAGAAGCTCTCGAGCTGCGTCCACACCTGCCATCCCGTCGTGAACGGGCAGGCATGGCCCGAGGCCTTGAGCTTCGCCATGGCTGCGACGACCTCGGGCCACGTCGTCGGCGGCTTGTTCGGATCGAGCCCCGCCTTCTCGAACGCGTCCTTGTTGTACCAGAAGACCGTCGTCGAGCTGTTGAACGGGAACGAGAGCATCCGGCCCTTGTAGTCCGTGTAGTAACCCGCCACCGCGGGCACGTATGCCTTCGGGTCGAACTTCTCGCCGGCCTCGCTCATCACCTCGTACACCGGCTTGATCGCGCCTTTCGACGCCATCATCGTCCCCGTGCCGACCTCGAACACCTGCAGGAGCGCGGGCGCGTTGCCGGCGCGGTAGGCGGCGATCGCCGCGGCCATCGCTTCGGGATAGCTGCCCTTGAACACGGCCGTGACCTTGTAGTCGCTCTGGCTTTCGTTGAAGCGCTTGGCGAGGTTGTTGACGCGGTCGTTGTTGGCCCCCGTCATGGCGTGCCACCACTGGATCTCCGTGACGGCCTGCGCCGCGGACGCGCCCGCGACGAGACCGGCGGCGAGCGCGGCGCGCAGCAGCGCAGATACGAATGCTCTCATGAACCCTCCTCGTGGATCGGACGTAACCGGGCATTCTGCGGCCCGGTTTTGACCATTCTATGTCAATTGCAGCGGGGCAGGGCCCGCGGTTACTGGGACTTCGCCCGTGCCAGCACCTGGCGCGCTCGCTCGGCATGAGCCGACAGGTCGATCGCCGGCCACGAGGCGTCGAGAAGCTTCTGATTCGGCTCCCCCGAGACCTTCGCCGCGGCGAGCGGATCATCCGGCGCCGCGCGCGTGCCGCCCGAAACACTCGCGGTGCGGACGCCTTTCATCGCGTACTGGACGACCGGGGCACGCGATCTTGGCCCTGTCGGGCAGCAACCTCCTGGTACTCCGGACCGAGCGACTCCATCGAGCTTCTCTTCACGACGAGCGCCGACAGGAGCTTGCGACCCGGGAAGATCAGTCGGCGTGACCGTGCGCGGGCGCACCGCCCGGCGGCAAGGGTGCGGCGTCGATGCCGTGCGCCTCGAGATGGGCCTTGCGCGCGACCAGCGTGTACGCCACGGGCACCACGAACAGCGTGAGCAGCGTGCCGAACGTCAGGCCGCCCACGATCACCCATCCGATCTGCGTGCGCGACTCGGCGCCCGCGCCGTGCGCGAGCGCGAGCGGCACGGCGCCGAGCACCATCGCGCCGGTGGTCATGAGGATGGGCCGCAGGCGCAGCGTGGCCGCGTCCACGACGGCCGGGATGAGATCCTCGCCCTTGGTGCGCAGCTGGTTCGCGAACTCCACGATCAGGATGCCGTGCTTGGTGATGAGGCCCACCAGCGTGATGAGGCCCACCTGGCTGTAGATGTTGAGCGTGCCGCCGGTGAGCCAGAGCATGAACAGCGCGCCCGTCATGGACAGCGGCACCGACAGCATGATCACGAACGGGTGCGCGAAGCTCTCGAACTGCGCGGACAGCACGAGGTAGATGAAGCACAGCGCGAGCACGAACGTGAAGTAGATCTCACTGCCCGACTGCCGGAACTCGCGCGACTGCCCGTCGAGGCCGGTCTGCGAGGTCGGCGGCAGCACCCGCTTCGCGGCATCGTCCATGGCTTTCAGCGCGTCGTCGATCGTGTAGCCGGGCGCGAGCGTGCCCGTTATCTTGACCGCGCGCAGGCGATTGAAGTGGTTGAGCGACTGCGGCGCCACGCCCTCCTTGACCTCCACCAGGTTGGCGAGCTGCACCATGCCGCCGTCGCGGGCGCGCACGTAGCTGTCGCTGATGTCGGCAGGCGTGGTGCGGTCGATCGGCGCGACCTGCACGATCACGTCGTATTGCTCCCCGTCGCGCTTGAAGCGCGTCACCTGGCGGCCGCCGAGCATCGTCTCGAGCGTGCGGCCCACCGTGTCGACGTTGACGCCGATGTCGCCCAGCTTGTCGCGGTTGATGTTGACGCGGACCTCGGGCGTGTTGAGGCGAAGGTCGGTCTGCAGGTTCTGCACGCCCGGAATCTTGCGCACCTCGTCTAAGAAGTTGTCGACGATGCGTGAAAGCTCGGCGTACGGCACCTGCGACATGACGACGTACTCGATCGGCGTGGAGCGGAAGCTCTGGCCGAGTGAGGGCGGGTTGATCGGGAACGCGAGCGCGCCGGGGATGCTCGCGAACTTCGGCCGCAGGCCATCGGCGATCTCCTGCTGCTTGCGCGTGCGCTCCTCCCACGGCTTCAGGCGCAGCACCGCGTTGCCGTCGACAACCGTCGGGAAGCCCGAGATCATCGTGTACGCGTAGGCCTCGGGCACCTGCGAGTAGAACTCCTCGATGGGCTTCAGCTGGTCGGCGGTGTACTGCGGCGTGGACCCCTGCGGCGCCGTGACGATGCCGAACACGACGCCGCGGTCCTCGATCGGCGACAGCTCCGACTTGAGCACCATGAACAGCCCGGCGCCGGCGAGCAGCATGACGAGCCAGCCGACTCCCGCGATCCACCGGTGGTGAAGGAGCGCGGTGAGCGCCTTGCGGTACGCTTGCGTGAACGCCTCGAAGCCCGCCTCGATCTTGTTATAGATCCAAGAATGTTTCGCCTCGTGCTTGAGCAGCAGCGAGCACATCATCGGCGTGAGCGTGAGCGCGATGAAGCCCGAGACGAGCACGGCGCCCGACAGCGTCAGCGCGAATTCGATGAACAGCCGCCCGGTTCGACCGGTGGCGAACGCGAGCGGCGCGAACACCGACGCGAGCGTGAGCGTCATGGCGATGACCGCGAACGCGATCTCCTTGCTGCCCTGCATCGCGGCCTGCTTGCGCGGCATGCCGTCCTCGATGTGGCGGAAGACGTTCTCCAGCACGACGATCGCGTCGTCCACGACGAGGCCGATGGCAAGCACCATCGCGAGCAGGGTCAGCGTGTTGATGGTGAAGCCGAAGAAGTACATGAGCGCGAACGCGCCGACCAGCGACACGGGAATCGTGACGATCGGGATGATCGTGGCGCGCAGGCTGCGCAGGAAGAAGAATATGACCAGCACGACGAGGATGATCGCCTCGCCGATGGTGTGGAACACGGAGGCGATCGAGCGGTCGATGAACACCGACGTGTCGTACGCCACGACGAGCTTCATCCCCGCCGGCAGGTTCTGGTTGATCTTGTCGACCTCGGCGCGCACGCCCTGCGACAGCTCGAGCGGATTCGCCACGGCCTGCTTGACCACGCCGATGTTGAGCGAGGGGCTGCCGTTGTAGCGCGAGATCGAGCGGTCGTCGAGCGGGCCGATCGCCGCCGACCCGACGTCCTTGATGCGCACCGGATAGCCGCCGACGTTGGCGATGATGATCTGGTTGAACTGCTCCGGCGTCTGGAGATCGGTCTCGGCGACGACGGTGAACTCGCGTGTGGTGGACTCGATGCGGCCCGCGGCGATCTCCGCGTTCTGGCGGCGGATCGCGTCCTCCACGTCCTGCACGGTGAGCTTGTAGCCGGCAAGGCGCGTGCGGTCGATGTTCACGCGCATCGACACCTGGCGCTCGCCGAAGATGCGCACGTCGGCGGCGCCCGGCAGCACCGACAGCCGTGGCTTGATGTAGCGGTTGACGTAGTCGGTGGCCTCGAGGGTGGAGAACGTGCCCGCCTGCACGCTGATGTAGATCACCGGCTGCGAATCCGCCTCGACCTTGGCGATGACCGGCTCGTCGACGGCATCGGGAAGCTTCGCACGAACCCGCGCGACCTTGTCGCGCACGTCCGCCGCCGCGGAATCGGGGTCGCGCGTGAGGCGGAAGCGCACGTTGATGCGGCTCGTCTCGGAGCGGCTCTGCGATGTCATGATCTCCACGCCCTCGATGCCGGACAGCGAGTCCTCGAGGATCTTCGTGACCTGGGACTCGACCACCTCCGCCGAGGCGCCGCGGTACGTCGTGCTGACGCTCACCACGGGCTCGTCGATGCGCGGGTATTCGCGCACGGCGAGGCGCTGGTACGAGATGAGGCCGACGAGCAGGATGACGAGCGAGAGCACCGTCGCGAAGACGGGCCGCTTGATGCACACCTCGGGTAAGGTCATCAGCTCTTCGGCGGCCGCACGGGCAGCGAGCCGGCCTTCACGGTCGTCGCGCTCGCGGGCGCCATCGGCGTGCCGCTCGCATCCACCGCGCCCGAGACGGGTGCCGCGGGCGGCGGCGATTGCGCGGCCGCCGGCGCGCTTGCCGCGCTTTCCGCGATGCGCACGGCGGAGCCGTCGCGGATCTTGAGCTGGCCCGCGGTGACGACCGTGTCGCCCGGCACGAGGCCCGCGACCACCTCGACCATGCCGTCGCGGCGCTGCCCGGTCTCGATCTTGACGCGCGCCGCCTTGCCGTCGATGACCTTGAACACATACTGCTCGCTGCCCTGCGGCACCATCGCCTGCTCAGGCAGCACCATCGCGTCGGCCTGGTCGCGCGTGATGAGCCGCACCCGCGCGAATATGCCGGGCCGCAGCAGCGTGTCGGGATTGGGCACCTGCGCGCGGATCACGATCGAGCGGCCGGCGGCGTCGACGAGCGGATTCACCGCCACCACCTTGCCGTCGAACGACTTCCCCGGCATCGCGTCGAGCGTGATCGTCAGCGACTGACCGGGCTGCACCTGGCGAAGGTAGTTTTCCGGCACGCGGAAGTCGACCTTGAGCGGATCGATCGACTCGAGGTTGACCAGATCAGCGCCCTCCTTTACGTAGTCGCCGATCGACACCGAGCGCAGCCCGATGATCCCCGAGAACGGCGCGCGGATGTCGGTCTTGGCGAGCTTCGCCTCGGCGAGCTGCAGCGACGCCTGCGCCACCTTGAGGTTGTTCTCCGCCTCGTCTTTCGCCTGGCCGGAGATGTAGTTGCGCTTGGCCAGGTCCACCGCTCGGTCGAACTTCGACTGGGCGAGCGTGAAATTGGCCTTCGCCTGCTCGTACTCCGCCTGCGGGATCGCGGGATCGAGCCGCACGAGCGGCGCGCCCTTCGCGACGCGCTGGCCCTCCTGGAACGTGATGGCGCTGATGCGGCCGGCGTTTTCCGGCCGCAGCGTGACCGATTCGTCGGAGCGTAGGCTGCCCACCGCGGTGATCGTCTGCGGCATCGAAGCCGTGACCACCTTCACCGCCTCGACCGTCACCGCCTGCGACGCGGCGGAGGCGTCCTTCGGGTTGCTCGCTTTGGACGCCGCGGCTGCCGGCGGCGGCAGGCGCTGGGTGCCGAGCCAATAGCCCGCACCCGCGGCGCCAAGCGCCACGGCGGTCGCGGCAATGATTGCAACGGTTCGATTCATCGTACTGTAGTGGTCCCCTGCGGCGCCGGCAGCCTCGAGCCCGGCGCGGGGCCCTAGGGCTGCGTCTTATAGATTAACCCTTGATTATGCGCGCAGAGGCCCGTGCCCGCCAAACGCGACGGGCTGTCACGGGGGCCGCGATTGCTAGAATGCCTGGGACGTTCACGAGTGCCCGGAGTTCCTTCCCGATGCAAGCTTTCCACTCTCTTTCCCCAGGACGCCGTTTCGTCCTGCGGCTCTTGGCGCTCGCCGCCGCGCTGCCCGTGCTCCCGGCAGCCGCCCAGGCGTACCCGTCGAGGTCGGTCAAGCTCGTCGTGCCGTTCCCGCCGGGAGGCTCGCTCGACCTCGCCGGGCGCCTCATCGCGCAGAAGCTCACGGAGATGTGGGGGCAGAGTGTGGTTGTAGAGAACAAGCCCGGCGCCGGCGGCAACATCGGCGCCGACTACGTCGCGAAGTCCGCGCCCGATGGCTACACGATCCTGCTCGGCGCGCTATCCACGCACGCGGTCAACCCGAGCCTGTACAAATCGATGCCGTACGACGCGGCGAAGGACTTCGCGCCGATCACGCTGATCGCCGTCACGCCGAACGTGCTCGTGGTCAACGCGTCGCTGCCGGTCAACAACGTGAAGGAGTTCCTGGCCTACGCCAAAGCGAACTCCGGCAAGATCGCGTTCGGCTCCGGCAGCAACGGCAGCGCCGGCCATCTCGCGGGCGAGCTGTTCAAGGTCGAGACGGGCGTGGACGCCACGCACATCCCCTACAAAGGCGGCGCGCCCGCGACCCAGGCGCTGCTCGCCGGGGACACCCAGTTCATGTTCGACAACCTCGCCAACGCCATGGCGCAGGTGAAGGCGGGGAAATTGAAGGCGCTGGCGGTGACGACGGCGCAGCGCTCGCCGCTCGTCCCGGATTTGCCCACGATGGCGGAAGCCGGGCTGCCGGGCTTCGACATTTCCACGTGGTACGGCCTGTTCGCGCCCGCCGGCACGCCGGCGCCGATCGTCGCCAAGTGGAACGCCGACGTCACCAAGATTCTCACCGCGCCCGACGTCCGTGCGAAGCTCATGGCCGACGGCGCCGATCCTTCGCCCGACACGCCCGAGCAATTCGCGCAGATGATCTCGCGCGAGCTCGCCAAATACGCGCGCATCATCAAGGCCTCGGGCGCCAAGGTCGATTGACTCGAAGAAGATCGCAAGGAGGAAAGCCATGGTCCGTACTGTCCTTCGCGCCGCGTGCGCGCTGCTCGCGACGGTCGCGCTCGCCGCGTTCGGCCAGCCCTACCCAAGCCATGCGGTGAAGATCGTCGTGCCGTTCCCGGCGGGCGGCACCACCGACATCATCGCGCGCATCGTCGCGCAGAAGCTTTCCGACTCGACCGGCCAGGCGTTCGTCGTCGACAACCGCCCGGGCGCGGGCGGCAACATCGGCAGCGACATCGTGGCGAAGTCGGCGCCGGACGGCTACACGCTGCTCATGGGAACCGTCGGCACGCACGCGATCAACCCGAGCCTGTACGAGAAGATGCCGTACGACCATGTGAAGGACTTCGCGCCCGTCATCCTCGTGGCCGGCGTGCCGAACGTGCTCGAGGTCAATCCCTCGCTGCCGGTGAAATCGGTGCAGGAATTGATCGCCTACGCCAAGGCGCACCCGGACAAGCTCAACTTCGCCTCGTCCGGAAGCGGCACGTCGATCCACCTTTCGGGCGAGCTCTTCAAGACGATGACCGGCGTGTCCATGCAGCACGTCCCGTACAAGGGCAGCGCGCCGGCGCTCGCCGATCTCACCGGCGGCCAGGTCGACCTCATGTTCGACAACCTGCCCTCCTCGCTCGCGCTCATCAAGGCGGGCAAGCTGCGCCCGCTCGCCGTCACGAGCGCGCAGCGCTCGAGCGCGCTGCCCGACGTGCCGACGATCGCCGAGTCGGGCGTCCCGGGATTCGAGGCGTCCTCGTGGTTCGGACTTCTCGCGCCCGCGGGCACGCCGAAGGACGTGGTGGCGAAGATCAACGGCGAAGTCGCGAAGTGGCTCGCGACCCCCGAGGCGAAGGAGAAGCTCGCCTCGCAGGGCGCGATCGCCGCGACCGGTTTGACGCCGGAGGACTTCGCGCGCCACATCGCGACGGAAACGGTGAAGTGGCAGAAGGTGGTGAAGGAGTCCGGTGCCAAGGTGGAATGAGTCGGGTGAGCGCGTCACCCCCTCGCGATCGCCCAGACCATCGCCGTCCACCCCGCCAGGAACGCGACACCTCCGATCGGCGTGACCGCGCCCAGGCCGCGCACGCCGGTCAGCGCCATCGCGTACAGGCTTCCCGAGAAGAGCACGATCCCGGCGACGAACAGCCAGGCCGCGAGCCCCAGGCCCGCGCGCTCCTCCCGGTGCAGGAGCAGGAGCCCGGTCGCGAGCAGCGCGAGCGCGTGCCAGGCGTGATACTGGACGGCGGTCTGCCATACGGCCGTCATGTCCGCCGGCAGCCGCGCCTTCAGGGCGTGCGCACCGAAGGCGCCGAGCGCAACCGCGAGAAACATCGCGGCGGCGCCCAGGACGAGGGCGAGGCGAGCGCTCATAATTCCATTTAGAATGGTGGCCTCCGAAAATTCCGCCGTCACAGGATACCAACATGCCCATCGAGCGCCGCAACCCCTGCAAGCGACTGTCCGATGCCGTCGTGTTCACGCCGGGCGGCGAGCGCATCGTCTATCTCGCGGGCCAGGTGGCCGACGACTGCAAGGCGGACATGGCCACCCAGACGAAGCAGGTGCTGGCCTCGATCGACCGCCTGCTCGGCGACTGCGGCAGCGACAAGTCGCGGCTACTCTCCGCCACCATCTACCTTCCGGACATGGCCGATTTCCCGACGCTCAACTCGGTGTGGGAATCCTGGGTCGTGCCCGGCCAGACGCCCGCGCGCGCGACGGTCGAGGCGGCGCTCGCGCATCCCGACTACAAGGTCGAGATCCAGGTGATCGCCACTGCACCGTAGAACGCCGATGAACAAGCTCTCCGCCCAGGCCATCGTCGCCGCCACCGCGCGGCGCGACGCGGCGCTCGCCCCGTCGAGCGCGTCGACCCTGCCGGTCTCGCGCGAGACATTCGACGAGATCATGGTGCGCTGCTACGCGCCCGCGTCGTTCATCCCCGTGCGCGGCGAAGGCTCGCGCGTCTGGGACCAGGCCGGCCGCATGTACATCGACTTCGCGGCCGGCGTCGCCGTCACGTCGCTCGGGCATTGCCACCCCGCGCTCATCCGCGCGCTGACCGACCAGGCGTGCACGCTCTGGCACGTCTCGAACTGGTTCACCAACGAGCCGGCGCTTAGGCTCGCTCGCCGTCTCGTCGACCACACGTTCGCCGAGCGCGTGTTCTTCTGCAACTCGGGCGCGGAAGCGAACGAGGCGGCGCTCAAGCTCGCCCGCCGCTACGCGCACGACCGCTTCGGCGAACAGAAGTACCGGGTCGTGTCCACCCAGAACGCGTTCCACGGCCGCACCCTGTTCACGGTGACCGCCGGCGGCCAGGCGAAGTACGCGAGCGGCTTCGGGCCCAACCCTGCGGGCTTCACGCACATTCCGTACAACGACGTCGCGGCGCTCGAGCGGGAGTTCGCCCAGCGCGGCGCCGAGATCTGCGCGGTGATCCTCGAGCCGATGCAGGGCGAAGGCGGGATGACGCCCGGGACGCCTGCGTTCCTGCACGCCGCGCGCCGCCTGTGCACGGCGCACAACGCGATCCTGATCCTCGACGAGATCCAGAGCGGCATGGGCCGCACCGGCGCGCTGTTTTCGTACATGCAGAAGGGCGTGGTGCCCGACATCCTGACCAGCGCCAAGGGCCTGGGAGGCGGGTTCCCCGTCGGTGCGCTGCTGACGACGAACGAGATCGCAGGCGCATTCGGCGTGGGGGTGCACGGCACGACGTACGGCGGCAATCCGCTGGCATGCGCGGTGGCCGGGGCGGTGTTCGACATCGTCAACACCACCGAGGTGCTCGACGGCGTGAAGGCGCGCCACGCGCTCTTCATGGAGGGCCTCAAGGCCATCAACGGGCGGCGCCGCGTGTTCAGCGATCTGCGCGGCGAAGGCGTTTGGCTCGGCTGCGAGCTCGAAGCCAAGTGGAAGGGCAAGGCGATGGACGTCGTGCGCGCGGCGGGCGACGCGGGGCTCATGGTTCTCGTC
>Ga0335083_10005827_pt1 | contig 15521 bp, 14 predicted proteins | sample Lox_Sample_42_FD_206716 | JGI IMG/M metagenome (GOLD analysis project Ga0335083, IMG submission 206716) | Soil microbial communities from Loxahatchee National Wildlife Refuge, Florida, United States - Lox_Sample_4.2 | ecosystem: Environmental > Terrestrial > Soil > Wetlands | place: USA... | reverse complement strand
CGACTGCGCCGAGATCTACGTGCCGTTCTCCTGGTACGAGCCGATGTGGATGGAGAACCTCGGCTTCGCGGCCGAGGGGGAGGGCTGGAAGATGGTCGACGACGGAAGTACGTCGTTCACCGGCGACTTGCCCATCAACCCCTCCGGTGGCGTCCTGTCCTCGAATCCGATCGGCGCGTCCGGCATGTGCCGGTTCGCGGAGGCGGCACAGCAGGTTCGCGGCCTCGCCGGTGAGCATCAGGTGGACGGTGCGCACCTCGCGCTCGGCCACGCCTACGGCGGCGGTGCGCAGTTCTTCGCCATGTGGGTGGTCGGCTCCGAGAAGCCCGCCTGATGAGCTCGTCGGGACTGGCGGGCAAGGTCGCGATCGTCACGGGCGGTGCCCGGGGGATGGGGGCCGCGACCGTCCGCCGCCTCAAGGAGGAGGGCGCGATCGTCGTCGCCGCTGACGTCCTCGACGACGAGGGCAAAGCCCTCGCCGACTCCCTCGGCGAGGGCGTCAGCTACGTGCATCACGACGTGACCGACGAGGCGGGTTGGACCGCGCTCGTTGAGGACACCGAGCGGCAGCACGGCAAGGTCGACGTCCTCGTCAACAACGCCGGGATCCTGCGCTTCAACGCGATCACCGACACCCCGATGGACGAGCTCCGGCAGGTCCTGGAGGTCAACCTGATCGGCACGTTCATCGGGATGCGCGCAACGATCCCGGCGATGAAACGCGCGGGTGGCGGTTCCATCGTCAACCTGTCGTCCACCGAGGGCCTGGGTGCCACGTTGTTCTGCGGCGCCTACACCGCCAGCAAGTTCGGGGTCCGTGGCATCACGAAGGTGGCGGCGATCGAATATGGCAAGGACAAGATCCGGGTCAACTCCGTTCACCCCGGCGGCATCGACACCCCGATGACGCGCGCCGTCATGGGCGAGGAGGGCCGCGAGTACGTCGCGAAGCACGTCGCCGGTCTGAAGCGGATGGGTGAGGCCGACGAGGTCGCCAAGGTCGTCGTGTTCCTGGCCGGGGACGCCTCGTCGTACTGCACGGGTGCCGAGTTCGTGGTCGACGGTGGCGCCACCGCCACCGCCGGCTTCTAGCAGGAGGGTTCGACATGCGCATCGCGTACACCGACGAGCAGGTCGCGCTCCGCGACGAGCTTCGGGAGTACTTCAAGACCATCGTGACCCCCGAGGTCACCGCGGCCATGTCGCACGGCGGGCTTGCCGCGCCGGAATGCATGGCAGCGGTCGCGAAGATGGGTGCCGACGGTTGGCTCGGGGTGGGCTGGCCGAAGGAGTACGGCGGTCGCGGGTTCGGGCCGATGGAGCAGTTCGTCTTCTACGACGAGGCGCAACGGGCGGGTGCGCCCTTGCCTTTCCTGTCGATCAACACGATCGGCCCGGCGATCATGGCGTTCGGCTCCCCGCAGATGAAGGCGGACATCCTTCCGCGGATCAACAAGGGCACCTGCTTCGTGTCGATCGGCTACTCCGAGCCCAGCGCCGGCACCGATCTCGCCGGCCTCACCACCAAGGCCGTCAGGGACGGTGACGAGTGGGTGATCAACGGCCAAAAGATCTACACCAGCTTGACCGATCACGCCGACTACATCTGGCTCGCGGTCCGGACCGACCCGGATGCCTCGAAGCACAAGGGCATCAGCATCATCCTGGTACCCACCGACTCGGAGGGTTTCTCCTACACCCCGATCGAGACGATCGGTGATCACGCGACGTTCGCGACGTACTACCAGGACGTTCGCGTGCCGGTCGAGAACACCGTCGGCGAGATCAACGGCGGCTGGCAGATCATCACCACCCAGCTCAACTACGAGCGGATCTCCCTTGCTGTTCCTGCGCACCTCGAACGCAACTACAGCGAGGTTTTGGCGTGGGCGAAGGAGACGAAGCTGCCCGACGGACGGCGGGTGATCGATCAGGAATGGGTGCAGACGCACCTTGCCCAGGTGCGTTGCCGGCTCGAGGCGTTGCAGTTGCTGAACTGGAAGAACATCTGGCAGGACAGCGTCGGCAAGGTCTCGATCGCGGACTCCTCGGCGGTCAAGGTCTTCGGCACCACGACGTACTGCGAGTGCTACGGCCTGCTGCTGGAGGTGCTCGGTGCGGGCGGGATCCTCAAGGGCGGAACGCCGGGATCGGTGCTCGCCGGTCGGCTCGAGCGTTCCTATCGCGGAAATCTCATTCTCACTTTCGGCGGCGGCACGAACGAGGTGCAGCGCGACCTCATCGCCATCTTCGGTCTCGGCATGCCGCGCTCGCTGCGCTAACGCCCCTGCGAACAAGGACAAGGACTCACCGTGGACTTCGCACTCTCAGACGATCAGGTGGCGTTGCAGGGTCTCGCCCGCCAGATCCTCACTGACCAGGTCACTCACGCGCGCCTCAAAGAACTCGAAGCCGCGGGCGGCTCGGTGTTCGATCGTGCGCTGTGGAGGCGGCTCGCCGACGCCGGCATCACCGGGATCGCGATTCCCGAGCAGTACGGTGGTGCAGGCCAGGGTTTCCTCGAGCTCACGCTGGTGTTCGAGGAGGTGGGCCGAACCGTCGCTCCGGTGCCGGTCGTGCCGACCCTGGTGACGGCGTACGTCCTTGCGCGCTCGACGATCGACGCGGTGACGCCGCTGTTGCCGGGCGTGGCTGCCGGTGAGGTGATCGTGACCACTGGGTTCGGCGACCCGGCCGACATCACCGCGGTGCAGGACGGCGATGAGTGGGTACTCACGGGAGAGAAGAACTTCCTGCCGTACGGCGCTGAGGCCGACCTGACGGTGGTCGGTGCCGTGCACGACGGCCAAACCGTCCTCGCGCTCGTGCCTAAGGGCACGCCGGGCGTCAGCATCGTCGAGCAGCACACCACGAACCACGCACCACAAGCTGCGGTGACGTTCTCCGGCGTACGGCTCGATTCAGCGCACGTCGTTCGCGACGCCGGCGAGATCTACGCGGACCTGACGCTGCACCACACCGCCGCGCTGGCCATGGTCGCGGCGGGCGTCTGCGAGGCCGCGCTCCAGATGACCGCGAAGCACACCAGCGAGCGGGAGCAGTTCGGCAAGAAGATCGCCTCCTTCCAGGCGGTCGGCCAACGCGCCGCCGACGCCTACATCGATACCGAGCTCATCCGGTTGACCGCGCTGTCGGCGTGCTGGCGGCTGGCCGCCGGTTGGCCGGCGCAGGAGGAAGTGGCGATCGCGAAGTTCTGGGCCGGCGAGGGTGGCAGTCGGGTCGTGCACGCGTGCCAGCATCTGCACGGTGGCCTCGGCGTCGATCTGGACTACCCGCTGCACCGCTACTTCATCTGGTGCAAGCAGATCGAGCACGAGCTCGGTACGCCGACCCGCGAGCTTCTCGAGCTCGGCTCGTTGCTCGACCCCGGCCTAGGAGACACCGTCGTGGAGTTCAACCTTGCGGACATCCTGGAGTCGATCGTCGACGTGATCGGCGACCGGGAAGCGCTGATTTGCGGCGACCGTCGTCTGAGCTTCAACGAGCTCGAGGACCGAGCAAACCGGCTGGCGCACCACCTGCTCGCGATCGGCGTCAAGCCCGGCGACCACGTCGGCGTGCAGCTGTACAACTGCACCGAGTACGTCGAGACGATGGTCGCGTGCTTCAAGGTGCGGGCGGTGCCGGTCAACGTCAACTACCGCTACGTCGAGGAAGAGCTTCTGTACCTCTTTAAGGACGCTGACCTGGTCGCCCTCGTCCACGATACGGAGTTCACCCCGCGGATCGAGGCGATCCGCACACAGGCCCCACTGCTCGGGTCGTTCGTCCATGTCGGGGACGGCGAGCACGTTTCCGGCAGTGTCGCCTACGACGATTCCCTCGCCGCGAACGACAACACCCGCGACTTCGCGCCCCGCTCGGCCGACGACATCTACATCATCTACACCGGCGGCACGACCGGCATGCCCAAGGGCGTCATGTGGCGGCAGGAGGACCTGTTCTTCGCCGGCATGGGCGGAGGTGAGCCGATGGGTACCCCGGTCAGCGCTGCGGAGGAGGTGGCGCAGCGCGCGCTCAACCGCGGCCCGCTCGTGATGTTCCCGGTGGCGCCGTTGATGCACGGGGCCGCGCAGCTCGCGACCTGGATCGGATTCATGCAGGCGGCGAAGGTCGTGCTGGTCCGTAAGTTCGACGCGCGGGACGTGATCGAGACGGTGGCGCGCGAGCGGGCGAACTCGATCTCGATCGTCGGTGATGCGATGGCGCGTCCGATCGCGGAGATGCTCGAGGGGGAGCTCGCCGGTGCGGACATGTCGAGCGTGCTCGCGTTCAGCTCCGCCGGGGCGATCTTCTCGCAGGCGGTGCGGGACAAACTCAAGGTCTTGCTTCCCAACGCGATGCTGATCGACAACTTCGGAGCGTCGGAGACCGGCTTCCAGGGGACGGGGACCGAGGGGTCGAGTCCGGACACCGGTCTGAAGTTCTCGGTCAACGACCGGACGGTCGTCCTCAACGACGAGCTCAAGCCGGTGACGCCCGGTTCGGGAGAGATCGGGCGGGTGGCGCAGCGCGGTTACGTGCCGCTCGGTTATTACAAGGACGAGACGAAGACGAAAGAAAGCTTCGTGACGATCGACGGTGACCGATGGGTGCTGCTTGGCGACGCCGCGAAGGTCGAGGAGGACGGCACGATCGCGGTGCTGGGCCGGCACTCGGTGTGCATCAACACCGGCGGGGAGAAGGTCTATCCGGAGGAGGTCGAAGCGGCGTTGAAGGCGCATCCCGCCGTGTATGACGCCGTGGTGACCGGCGTACCCGACGAGCGGTTCGGCTCGAAGGTCACGGCCTTGATCCAGGTCCGGGAAGGCTGTGCGGCCCCGTCGCTGGAGGACATCGCCACTCACTGCCAGACGAGGGTCTCGCGCTACAAGGTGCCGCGGCTGCTGTTCGCCGTCCCGGAGATCCGCCGATCCCCGAGCGGCAAAGCCGACTACCCATGGGCGGCGAGGGTCGCCAAGGACCTTCAGCTCACGTCAGGCTGACGCGATGTCCGGCTCGACTGCGGTTCGCACCCCGCCTGCGTCTCAGCTCGCGCGGCGCGAGCGCATCCTCGATGCGGCGATCGCACTTGCCAGCGAGGGCGGGTACGACGCGGTGCAGATGCGCGAGGTCGCCGAGCGCGCGGACGTCGCACTCGGCACCCTCTACCGCTACTTTCCGTCGAAGGTGCACCTGCTGGTTTCGGCGTTGGGTCGGACGTTCGTCGAACTCGAAACGAGCGTCGCCCCGGCGCCGATGGACGCGAGTCCCGCCGATCGGGTGTACAAGGTGGTGGCCGCGTCGACGCGCTACCTCACGAAGAACCGGCGCCTGTCCGGGGCGATGATCCGGGCGCTCGTGATCGCCGACGCCGACGCCGGGCCTGAGGTCGACGCGGTCGCCGCACTCATGGTGCGGATGATCGCGACGGCGTCGCACGAGCCCGGGATCAGTCCCACCGAGCGTGATGAACTGGTCGCGCACATCATCGGCAAGGTCTGGCTCACGGACGTGTTGACGTTGCTGACCCGGCGGATGACCGTGTCCCAGGTGCTGGAGGACCTCGAGTCCACGATCAACCTGGTGATGCCCGGCTCCTAGGTGGGACCCGGCAAGGCCTAGCTGCCGCTCCCGTTACGCAGCGAGATCGAGTCCGAGACCGCGATCGCGTCGGCGGCCACCGCGCGCAGGCCTTGTCCGAGTCGCTCGCGCGCCTGCCGGAGCAGCTTCATCGCGTTGGCCGAGGAGTCGGCGGGCGCGTCCCGGTCGGGGTTGGCGCCGTGCTCTTCGATGAGATGGCTCTGCAGTGCCGCGGCGACCTCATCGGCGGCCTTGAGAGCCTGGTAGATCGCGCGTTCCCGGTCGGTGTCGTCAACCATGGCTTGAGTATCCGAGGCATCGCCCACTATCGCAAAACTGAAACAGGTTCTAAAATGACCGCATGGTGGACGAGCTCCGACTCGGCCTGATGCTCGGCTACTGGAGCGCAGGGCCCGACGATGCGACCGATGCGGTGCTGGCCGCCGAGGATGTCGGCTTCGACTCGGTCTGGACCGCCGAGGCCTACGGTTCGGATGCGTTCACGACGCTGAGCTGGTACGCCGCGCGGACATCGCGAATCAGGCTCGCGACCGGGATCGTGCAGATGTCGGCGCGGACGCCGGCGGCGACCGCGATGAGCGCGGCGACGCTGGACGGGCTGTCCGGGGGGCGGCTGACGCTCGGGCTCGGGGTGTCCGGGCCGCAGGTCGTCGAGGGCTGGTACGGCGTACCGTTCCCGAAGCCGCTCGAGCGGACCCGCGACTACGTCGACATCGTGCGCCGGATCTGGACTCGCGAGGTGATGACCAGCGACAGCCCGCACTACCCGCTGCCCTATCCCGGCGGTGCGGGGCTCGGCAAGCCGATCAAGTTGCTCATGCACCCGGTGCGGGAGCGGATCCCCATCCTGCTCGGCGCCGAGGGGCCGAAGAACGTGCAACTCGCCACCGAGATCGCCGATGGCTGGCTGCCGATCTTCTATCACGTCGATCGGGGCGCCGACCTCTACGCCGACGCGCTCGCCGGGGCGCCGCAGGGTTTCCAGGTGTGTTGTCCGGTGACGGTGATCGTCAACGACGACGTCGCCGCGGCGATCGAGTACGTCAAGTGGACGCTGGCGTTCTATATCGGCGGGATGGGGGCCGCCAACATGAATTTCCACCTCAACGTGATCGGCCGGTTCGGTTATGCCGAGCAGGCGGCGCAGGTCCAAAAGCACTTCCTCGCCGGTGACCGCGAGGCGGCGATGCGGGCGGTGCCCGACGAGCTCGCGGACGGAATCGCCCTGTGCGGTCCGCTGGGCCGGATCCGCGAGCGTCTCGACCTGTGGCGCGCGACACCGGTGACGGACATCCTGGTCGGAGGGGTGCGCAACCCCGACCATCTCGCTGCACTCGCGGACATGGTCCGCTGACGCTGGCTTACTCGCCGACCTCGACGTTGGTGACCTTGTAGCGGCCGCGCCAAGGTGCGGATCGTCAAGGTCGTGACCCCAACGCATCGCGGATCTGCTCGATCGCCGCAGCTTCTTGCGGGCTGACGTCCTGACCGTCCTCGCGGTGCGCCTTCGCAACTTTCTCGGTGAGGGTCAGGATGAAGCGGCGGTAGTCCTCGACCTCTTGCGGCGTGGCTTTCGTCGAGAGAACTGCGATCGCGTCACGGACGTGCTCCAGGGCGGTCGCGGACAGCTCTTCGGGCGAGTGCGGATGCGCGTGGTCCATCTTCGGTTTCGATCCGACGACGGCGTCGAGCAACTCGCTGTTGCCGTGTTCGGCCCTGGCCTCGACGTAGGCCTTCGACATCGCAAACGTCTCCCGGAATGTCCCGCCGTGTGACGCGGTCAGGACGACGACGCCGGCACTCGTTGGGGCTTGGAGGACGAGTGTCCACTCCTGCGCAGTGAATGCGTCCTGGTTCGTCATTGCTGCCTCCGGGAGTGATGTGACCACGATCGTGTCATGAGCCGACAGGACCGGCGCGCTTAGGCCTCGGCGGTCACCGGCGCGGGAGAGGCGGCGACGCTGGGGACGAAGTCGCGTTGCCGGACGAGAAGGAACGCACCGATCGACCCGACGAACGCGATGACCGCGCCGATCATCATGACGGTGTTGAGCGCGGAGGAGAAGCCCACTTGGTAGCTGTGGAGCAGCGCGCTACGTTGCGCGGCGGATGGGATCGTGCCGGCCACCTGGCGAACGCCGCCGCCCAGGATCGAGCTGCGCAGCTCCGCGCCACCTCGGGCCAGCACGGCTCGCCCGGACGCGTTGCTGGCCAGAGCGGCCAGGGTCTTGCTCTGGACGTGGGATTGGAAGACCGAGCCGAGGGCCGCGATGCCGGTGGCGATGCCCACTTGGCGGAAGGTGCTGTTCGTCCCGGACGCCATCCCGCTGCGCTCGGGTGGTACGACGGAGATCGCTGACGAAGCGAGGACCGGGTTGACCGTGCCGATGCCGATGCCGGCGATGACGAATCCGGGTAACAAGACCGTCCATGACGATGACGCGTGGGTGGTGGCCATCGCGAGACAGCCGAGCGAGATCAGTAGCAAACCCAACCCAAGCAGGTATCGAGTCTGAACGCGCACGGTCAGCCGGCCGGCGATTGGCGCGACGATGAACGCAAGCATGGTCAGCGGCAGGAACCGGAGGCCGGCCGCAAACGGGCCGTATCCGAGGTCATCCTGGACGTAGAGGGTGATGTAGAGGAACAGCGCGAAGATCGACGCGGACAGCGTCAGCGCCGCGAGCGACACTCCCGACATCGCCGGTCGCCGGAACAAGGACAGGTCGAGCATCGGGTCCTGTTGCGCCCACTCGGCGACGAGGAAGATGGCCAGCAAGAGAGCCGAGCCGACCAGCAATCCCACGATCAGGCCGCTGCTCCAGCCGTCATCGTTACCCCGGATCAGCGCGAGGATCAGCATGAACAACGCGCTGGAGAAGGTGACGAAGCCGATCCAGTCGACTCGGCGCCGGTGCGGGTCCTTCGACTCACGGATCTGCGTGAGCGTGACCGCGATGGCGAGTACGCCGATGGGGACGTTGACGAAGAAGATCCACCGCCAGCCGATCCCGCTCGTGATCGCTCCGCCGACCAGCGGGCCGATCGCCACCGATCCGCCGAGGACGGCGCCGTAGATCCCGAAGGCCGTGCCGCGCTCTCGCCCCGAAAAGGCCGCGGCAATCAGCGCCAGCGACGTTGCGAACATGATCGCCCCGCCCACCCCCTGCGCGGCACGCGCGAGGTTCAGCATCAGCGAGGTGTTCGACAGCCCGCACACGAGCGAGGCCACCGAGAAGACGCCGAGACCGATCGCGAACACCTCCCGGCGGCCGAACATGTCGCCGATCACCCCGGCCGTCAGCAGGAAGGCCGCGAGCGTCAGGGAATAGGCGTCGACGACCCACTGGATGTCACTGAAGCTCGCGTGCAGCGAGCGCTGAATATCGGGGAGGGCGACGTTCACCACGGTGATGTCGAGCAGCAGCATGAAGGTGGCGACGCAGACCGCGATGAGCGTCCACCACTTGCGATCGAGCATGGGCATGCCTCGACCCTATGTGCCGCCGCCGACGGTCTGTGTCGTCGCGGGGGGCCACGGCCGCGATCCGAGCCGTCGGGCGGTCAGGACGAGGGAGCGCGGGCAATTCGGGTGACGTGGCCCGACGGGCGCGCAAGATAGGCGATCCTGCTCGGGGTCCGCACGATGATCCCCCGGTACCCCGGGACCAGGGTCGCGCTGCGCGGGACCCTGCCGTGCGCGCGGTGCACTGTGTGGCCGCGGTAGGACAGCGTGTAGATGTGGCCGTCGTGGCCGACGACGGCGAGTCCCCGGCCGGTCGCCGAGATCGACCCGTGGTGTCGCAGTGCCGCGACCTTGCTCGAGGTGATCAGCGCGCCGGTTTGCACCGCGTTGTGGTGGCCGTCGAGGAAGATGACCTCGTCGTAGTGCGCGTTGAAGCCGTTGTCGCCCTTGTCATAGCTGATCGCGCACCGGGCGACCTGGACGGTGACGCCTGTGCACGTCAGGTCGCTCGTTGCCTTGTGCGGGTTCTTGACGTGCGTCCGGTGGTTCGGCTTGTCCCACGGGAGGTAGTCGATGGTGCCCGCCGGGTCGTCGACGGCCAGAACGCCGCCGGGACCAGGGGCGGTCTCGACCTGATGGCCGGTCGGCTGACCGAAGGGAGCGGCGAACCTGGTCACGGTCCCGTTGGTGGCCTGCTGGTGGATGACCATGGCGCTGCCGTCATTCGGCGTCGCGAGACTCACGAACAGCCAGCCGCTCGGCGACGCCGTACTGAGATAGGCAGCGTCGGTGGGGAGATCGGTCGTGCCGTGCGTTCGGGTATCGAGGTTCCACCAGTCGATCGCTTCGGTGGGGTCGAGGATCGTGAGCATCGGACCCGCCAGGCTGAACAGTCCGTCGGTGTCTGCGTTCCACTTGCTGGTGTCGATCGAGCCGAGGGAGTGGGTCACTCCGGCGGCCGTACGCTCGTACATCGTGCCGGCCGTGTGGTCGACTTCACCGTTGGTCGCCCGCGGATACCGGACGTAGACGACGTAGCTGCGGTCGGTTGCCAGCACCCGAATCGCTCCGCGATGCCCGACGGTGGGCGAGGCAGAGGCGATCGAGCTACCGCTGAGCGGGGCAAGCGTCGCGGCGACGATCGTCGCTGACAGTGCCATCGGTGCTGCTGCTCGAAGGATCCTCATGACCTATCAACGCCTCAGCCCGCCCGCAGGTTGACAACCGCCACGATCGGCTAGCTGTCGAGGACCTGCGCGGCGATCAGGTCGTCCAGGTACCGGTCGTTCCAGTTGTTGAGCTGGAGCGACTTGGCACGGCGGAAATACAGCTGGACGTCGAAGTCCACCGTGAACCCGTTGCCCCCGAAGATCTGAACCGCGGTGGCGGTGACGTCGCGGAACGTCCGGCAGGCGAATGCCTTCGCCATCGGGGCGAGGCGCTCGCTGCTGTGCGCGGCGTCATCGGCGGGGTGGTCGTTCGCCCAGGCAGCCTCCCAGGCGAGGGTCTGGGCGCCGTCGACGGCGGTCGCCGCGTCGGACAGGTAGTGCGAGATCGCCTGGAAGGCGGCGAGCGGCTTGTCGAACTGCTCGCGCGTGTTGGCGTAGGCAACGGCGAGGTCGAGGGTCGCCCGAGCCCCACCCGCCGCCTGTGCAGCCAGCAGCGTGATCCCGTCGAGCATCGTCGAGTGCCAGGCGGCCCAGCCATGTGAGCCGTCGTGGACGACGTTGCCGTCATCGACCCGCACGCCGTCGAGCGTGACGCGGAACTGCGCGTCGGAGGCGACCGTCAGTTGCTGCTCGAGGGTGACTCCCGGCGCGGAGGTGTCCACGAGCACGGCGACCAACCCGTCCGCGTCGCGGCCCTCGCCGACCCGGGCGATCACGACCATCGACGTGGCGGCCTGTGCGTAGGGCACGTGCACCTTGACCCCGGACACCACGAACCCATGACCGTCGGGGACCGCCGATGCGGTCACCCCCGATGGCCCGAAGCTCGCGTCCGGCTCCATCGACGCGACCGTGACGATGGTCTGTCCGCTCGCGATCTGCGGCAGCAACCGGGCCGCGAGCTCGGTGTTGGCACTGCGGCTGAGCAGTCCGGCGGCGAGGATCGCGCTCGCAAAATGCGGGCTGGGGACGAGCGAGCGGCCGAACTCTTCGTAGATCACGACCGCGTCGAGCATCGACATCCCGCTGCCGCCGTGCTCCTCCGGGATCGTGACGCCGACCACGCCGAGCTCGGCGAGCTGGGTCCAGAGCGCGGTCGAGTAGCCGACCGGGTCGTTCTCGAGCGTTCGTACCTCGTCGAGCCCGCAGTATCGCTCGCACGATCGGCGTACGGAGTCGCGAAGCAGGTCCTGCTCAGGGGTGAAGTCGATGTCCATCGAGCGCTCCTCGGCTCAGGGGACCCAGCGCTCGCCGTGGCGAGCCCAAGGGTTGTCGTCGGCAGTGACCGGGAGCGCGATCCGTGCCGCGCAGGTGGTGCAGGTGCGGTCCTCGACCGCCACGAGGACGTCGAGACCGACCCAGCCGCAGCCGGTCTCGTCAACGTCGACGGAGGTAACCGACGCGGTGAAGACCATGGTGTCGCCCGGGAAGATCGAGTCGTGCATCCGGAAACTCATCCGTGCGAGCCGGCCGGTCGGTCCGCTCCAGTCGGTGAGGTAGCGCTCGAACCACGCCGCCTGATTCGGGGCGTTGAGGAAGATGTCCCGCACGCCGTTGCGCTGGGTGGCGAACGCGTAGTCGTGATGCTGCGGTCGCCAGTCGCGGGTGGCGAGGGCGCCGACCACCACGGTGGTGGCGCTGACGTCGTAACGCAACTCGGGGAGGGGGTCGCCGACGGCGACCTGGTCGAGGGTGCGACGGACGATGGTCGTCGTCATGCCGCATCCCGACGGTAGCCGAACCCGGTCCACGACTCGATTCCGACGAGTTCGCCGCGATCGTTGCGGTATTCGACGTCGATCACCCAGAAGCGTCCGATGCCGAGCTTTGTCTGCTTCTCCGCACTGACCGAACGCAGCCGCTGGCAGGTGCTGATCACGTCACCGGGTCGGACCGGCTCGTAGAAGATCGTCGTGTTGTCGCTCATCACGGCTTCCGGGAGCCCGAGCTGATCTTTGAGGTCGAAGTGCACCTGCAGCGGCAGCCGCTGTACGTCCAGACCCGGTGCCCAGTGATGCGGGCGGAACCAGGTGGACAGCATCGACGGCGCGGCGATCGGGCCGCCGGTGAGCTCCGCGGCCACGTCGTCGTCCCAGTACAGCGGGTTGGCGTTCTCGGTCGATGCGCACGAGGTCCAGATGTAGCCGCGTTCGACCGGGAAGTCGCTCGTCTCGTCGTAGCGCGGCACGTCGATCAGCGCGGTGATCGATGCGGGCAGGTCGTCGTCGCTCATGCGATCGCTCCTTCGTCGATGAGCCGGGCGATATCGGCTTCGGCGAGGCCGCAGCGGGCCAGCACCGTCTCGGTGTCGGTGACGCTGCGGTCCGGCAGGTCGTATCGCTCTGCGCGCTCCGCGCCGGCAAACAGTGGGGCAACCTGCTGCCAGGTCTCGCTGGTGGGTGCGCATGCGGTGGCGTAGACGCCGCGCGCGGCGAACGAGGTGTCCCCGGCCGCCTCTCGGGCGCTGAGGACCGGGGACACGCAGGTGTCCGCAGGCGCCAGCATCGCGACCCAGTCGTCGCGGGTGCCGGTGCGGAACGCGCTCGTCAGCGCGGCCCGAGCGGCGTCCTGGACGGTGTCGTCGTACTGGGCGTCGATCCACTCCTCGACGCCGAGCGCCCGGCACAGGTTTGCCCAGAACTTCGCCTCGATGGCCGCCACTGCCACCCAGCCATCGTCCGCGGTCGGGTAGACGTCGTAGCAGGCATACCGCCCCGAGAGCGGGGCCGTTGCGGGCAGCTGCTCCGCGCCGGTGGCGAGGACGTCATCGAGCTGCAGGGACATCAAAGCCAGCATGCCGTCGGCGACCGCGACGTCGAGGTAGGCCCCTTCGCCCGTGGAGGCGCGGGCGACCAGCGCCGCGAGGATTGCCACCACGGCGTGCAAGCCTCCGCCGGCGATGTCCGCGATCGTTGTTCCCGGGATCGGCGGCTTGCCCCCCTGGGTCGGTTCCGAGCAGGCCAGGTAGCCGCTGACCGCGAGGTAGTTCAGGTCGTGTCCGGCCCACAGCGCACGCTCGCCGGTCTGCCCGTACCCGCTGGTCGAGCAGTAGACGATGCCCCGATTGCGTCCTTTCACGTCGTCGTAGCTGATCCCGAGACGCTCGACGACACCTGGCCGGTAGCTTTCGATGAGCACGTCGGCGTGCGCCGCGAGGGTGAGGAACGCCTCCCGACCGGACGCTGACTTCAGGTCGATGAGCACGCGTCGGGTGCCGCGTCCACCGCTGTAGTAGTGCGGCTTCGGCACGATCTGGACGCCGGCGTCGGTCGGTACCGGGCCGACCTTGATCACCTCCGCGCCGTAGTCGGCGAGCCAACCCGAGGCGCGCACTGCCGGCCCGACGCTTGCAAGGTCGAGCACGGTCATTCCGTCGAGCAGTCCGGACATCGGAGCGTCAGAAGCTCTTCGGCAAGCCGAGCTTGCGGCGGGCGATGATGTTCTTTTGAACCTCCGACGTACCCCCACCGATCGTGTCGAGCACCGTGTAGCGGTACGTCGACTCGGCCCGGCCCTTCATCGGCGCATCCGCGGTGCCGACGCGTAGCTGGGTGCCCGGACCCGCGATGTCCATCGAGGCGTTCGCCAGCTGCTTGGAGAACTCGGTCGCGAACAGTTTGTACTCGCTGGCCTCGGCGGTCGGTGCCGCACCACCCTTCTGGGACTTCGCGAGGAATCGAAGGCCGAGGACACGCGCGACCTCGGCCCGGGTCGCGAGCTGAGCGATCTGCGTCCGGACGACCGAGTCGTCCTTGAGCGGCCGGCCGTCACGACGGGCCGTCTTGAGGTAGTCGATCAGGAGCTCGAGGCGGGCGAGCATCGGGGAGATGGTGAACATCGTGAACCGCTCGAGGTCGAGAGCTTCGGAGATGTACTGAAACCCGTGGCCGCGCTCGCCCACGACGTAGTCGTTGGAGATCCGGACGTCGTCGAAGAAGACCTCGTTGGTTCGCTCGTCGCCCATCGTCCAGATCCCTTTGACCGTGATGCCCGGATGGTTCATCGGGATCAGGAACAGCGTGATGCCGGCGTGCTTGGGCGCCTCGGGGTCCGTGCGGGCGCCGACCCAGTACCAGTCGGCGAAATGCGCGGAGGTGGTCCAGGTCTTCTGGCCGTTGAGGATCCATTCGTCGCCGTCAAGAACGGCCCGCAACTGCATCGACGCGGCATCGCTGCCCGCGTTGGGCTCGCTGTAGCCGACGGCGAACTCGATCTCGGCGCCCAAGATCTTCGGCAGGAACTCTGCCTTGAGCGCCTCGCTGCCGTGCCGCAGGACGGTCTTACCGATGATGCCGATCCCTTTGCCGATCTGCGGTCCGCCGCGACGGGCGAGCGACTCGTTGAGCAGGTATTCATACACGCCGTCGCTGTCCTGGCCGCCCCACTCCTTCGGCCAGGTGATTCCCAGCCAGCCGCGCTCGGCCAGCTTGCGCATGAACGCGCGTCGTTGTGGCGTGTCGACGACCTGCGCCATGTTCTCGCGGGTCGGGTCGAAGACCTCGGGATCGTCGTTGGCGTCCAGAAAGGCCTCGACCTCGGCAAGGAACGCGAGCTGGTCCGCGGTGAAGTCGAAGTCCATGGCGGGGGAGTCTAGCCATTATCTGACGACCCGTCAGATTCACCCGGATTGCCCCAGGTTTTCTCCTAACAGTTGAGTGTTTCGCTCAACTGTTGATTGAATTCAACCGGCCCTCGGATCCACCCTGGTGCCATGAGCGAAAACAGTGAAGGACCAGTCGTGACGAGTACCACGGTCGGGGAACGGATCACCGAGGCACGCAAGGCCCGGGGATGGAACCAGCAGGATCTGGCCGACCAGGTCGGCGTGACCTTTCAGGCCGTGTCCAAATGGGAGACCGGCGCCTCGATGCCCGACGTGGGGCTTCTCGTCGCCATCGCCTCGGCCCTGGAGATGAGCACCGACGCATTGCTGACCGGGAAGGGTCTCGGCGCCGATAACGGCCCTGCCCCGGAACCGCGGACGCAGTGGGGCCGGATCACCGGCACGGTCACCAAGGACATCCACGGTGACACCGGCACGGTGGTCGGCACGGTCGAGGCGGATATCTACGGAGACGTGAAGGGCGACATCGTCGGAACGGTGCGCTCGATCCACGGCAACGTGGAGGGATCCGTCGTCGGCATCGTGACGGGCAGCATCGACGGGTACGTCGGCAAGAACCTGATGGGCGTCGTGCAGGGGCGGGTGAAGCTCGGCGTGCGCGGCAAGATCCGGGGCACCATCGTCGGCGACGGGATCAACGTCGACGCGACCAAGGGCG
>Ga0335083_10005826_pt1 | contig 15521 bp, 12 predicted proteins | sample Lox_Sample_42_FD_206716 | JGI IMG/M metagenome (GOLD analysis project Ga0335083, IMG submission 206716) | Soil microbial communities from Loxahatchee National Wildlife Refuge, Florida, United States - Lox_Sample_4.2 | ecosystem: Environmental > Terrestrial > Soil > Wetlands | place: USA... | reverse complement strand
AACCGTCGCCGTGCTTGCTCGGCATGTGAGCCTTTCCGCCCACGACCTCGGCTGGCACACGCAACCCTCGCGAAGGTCAGCTCGAACCCCTCCCCCAACGTCACGAACGAACTTCGGGATCGCCTCGGTGGCTCGATCAAGAGCCTGACCCAAAGCTGACCCATGGAAAGCAAAACGGGACCGTCTCGAAGAGACGATCCCGCAGCTTTGTCGTTCGGTTGCGCGGGGAGGATTTGAACCTCCGACCTTCGGGTTATGAGCCCGACGAGCTACCAGGCTGCTCCACCGCGCGGCAGAGGGGCGTAACTTAGTCGCGAGGGGTCGCTTGTCAAGCGTTGGAAATGGCTTCGTTTTTGAAGTGATTCCGAGATGTTGAGAGGGCAGGCGAACCGGCGCAGGGGCCGGTGCTCGCGCGGCCGTCACCGGCACGCCGCCACGACGCTCAACACGCACCGCACAGCACGTTTTCCCGCCGCCGCGGCGCCGCCCGCCGCGCTCCCTCGCCCGCCGCCCGCCGCCGCACGCCGACGCCCACCCCCGTTTCGTCCACGCCCGACTGCGATCACGCGTGCACCTGCGCCGCCCCGCCGCGCTCCCTCGCCCGCCGCACGCCGCCGAACGGCGACCGCCCAGACGCCGTTTCGTCCGCGCTCCCTCGCGCCGCTCACGCCGTTTGTTCGACTTTGAGGGCGGGTTCGCGGAGGAATTCGTTTACGACGCGGAAGAATTCGGCGGGGAGGAAGGGTTTGGGGACGAATTGTTCGCTGTCGTGGAGGGGGCGGACGCGGTCGCGTTCGGCGTAGCCGGACATGAAGAGGACTTTGAGGTCGGGGTTTTGGGCGCGGACGGCGTCGGCGAGCTCCATGCCGCTGAGGCCGGGCATGACGATGTCGGTGACGAGAAGATCGATGGGGTGCGGATGGCCTTCGACGATTTTGAGGGCATGCTCGGCGTCGCGCGCCTCGAGAACGCGGTACGTGCCGATGCGCAAGACGTCGACGAGGAGCTTTCGCACGTCGTCTTCGTCGTCGACGATGAGGACGCTCTCGACGCTCGGGAGGCACGGGACGTATTCGGCGCGCGCGGCGTCGCGCGAGGGCGTGGGCTCGGACGCGGTGTCGACGGCGCGCGGGAGGTACACGGTGAAGGTGCTGCCGTGGCCTTCGGCGCTCTTCACGCTGATGCCGCCGCCGCTCTGGCGCACGATGCCGTCGACCGTCGCCAGGCCGAGGCCGGTGCCGCGCCCCACGTCTTTCGTCGTGAAAAAGGGCTCGAAAATGTGCTTTCGCGCGGCTTCGGGAATGCCGGTGCCGGTGTCGGTGACGGACAGCGCGACGTACGGGCCTTCGGCGAGCCCTTCGACGGGCGCCTCCTTGGTCACGTCGACGTCGAACGTCTCGAGCGTCACGCGGCCGCCGTCGGGCATGGCGTCGCGCGCGTTGAGTGTCAGGTTCATGAGCACGTGCTCGATTTGGCCGGGGTCGGCGAGCATCGGAAACTTCGCGCCGAGCACGGTGACGAGCTCGACGCGCTCACCGATGAGCCGCTCGAGCATGCGGCGCGTGCCGTCGACCACGGCGTTGAGATCCCCCGGACGCGGCCGCAGCACTTGCCGGCGGCTGTACGCGAGGAGTTGGCGCGTGAGGTCGGCCGCGCGGCGAGCGCTCGACACGACGACTTCGGCGTGACCCGCGAGCACCGGATCGTTCACGCTGCCGCGCTTCAAGAGATCGGCGTAGCCCATGATCACGAGCAAGCGGTTGTTGAAGTCGTGCGCGACGCCGCCGACGAGCCGCCCGACCGTCTCGAGCTTTTGCGCTTGGAGGAGGCTCCCCTCGAGCTTGGCGCGCGCGGCGAGCGTGCTCTTGTGCTCGTGAACGTCGGTACAGCCGATGATGGAGTAGCGCACCTGGCCGCGCGCGCTCCGCACGCACGAAAAGCTGACGGCGCCCCAGCGGAGCTCGCCGTCTTTGCGCAGGTAGCGCTTTTCCATCGTGTAGCTGTCGATTTCACCGGCGACGACGCGCTGGAGCTCGTGCCGTTCGCGCTCGAGATCCTCGCCGAACGTGGTCGCCATCCAGTGCTGGTAGGGGTCCGCGCCCATCACTTCTTCGCGCGTGAAGCCGAGAAAGTCACAATACGCGCGATTGACGTCGAGGAATTTCCCCTGCTCGAACGACGAAATCAGGTATCCGGTGAGCGGCGTCGAAAAAGCGAGCTTCGAGCGTTCGCGCTCTTCGGCGAGCTCGTGCGTCAGGCGTAGGTTTTCGGCGCGCAGGCGAGACAGCTCGTCCACCGACGAGGCGGGGTCTTCGGCCATCTTGAAGGCAGAGTAGCGCCGCCGCACCGGCGTAGCCAACGACTTCCGCGGCGCGCGCGAAGCGCGAGAGAGGCGGTGAGAAATTCCGCGCCCCGAGCCCGCGCCCCGAAGGAGAACTCCTCACGTGCCGAGACACGGATTCAGCGGATCGTTCTGATCACCGACACAGGGCTTGTGTGTTGGATGTGGGATAGGGTGCGTGAGGGGGCGCGCCGGATGCGCGTGGCTCGGCGGAACCGGGACGACCGGCGCCGTGACGGGCGCGTCCGTGCGGCGTGAAAGATCGTCGCTCAGCTTGCGAACCTGCTCCCTCGAGGCCGCGAGCAGACCGCCGAGCTTCGCGACCTCGCTCGCGTTCGCCGCGCGGCGGTCGTCGGCGGCATGAAGCTCACGCTCGAGACCTGGACGTCGCAGGAAGAGCTCGACTCCGGTGGCCAGCGCCGCGGCGAGTACGGCCAGCGCCGCACCGCCAATCGCCACGGCACGCAGCGTTCGCGCCCGCGTGCGCTCTCGAGCGGCCGCGAGCTCGAGTGCGTGACGCTCGCGCCGCGCGGCAAGCTCGGTTTCGCTGCGCAGCCGGGCCTCGAAGCGCGCGCGTTCGAGCTCCGCCTGGCGAATGCCTTCGAGGCGGGCTTCTTCGTCACGGCGAAGGCGCTCTTCGGCGAGCAAGCGCTCGCGTTCGGCCGCCGCTCTCCGCGCCGCTTCGGCGACGCGAGCGTGCTCGGCTTCGATCGCGGCGAGCTCCGACGCACGCCGCCGCTCCGCCTCGTCCGTGCGCTCGCGCTCGACCCGTTCGCGCTCGAGCGAAGCCAGCGAAGCCAGCGAAAACAAGAGCGAACTTTCTCGGAGCTCGGCCAATGGAGTCCTGCCTTCTCGCCGCGCGAGCGGTCGACACACGGGTGAAACCGCGCGACGTTCGACGGAGCGTCGCGAGCGGTTTCGCTCTTCCGACACGGGCTTTAACGTTCGCTTGGGTCGAAGGATCTCGGCGCGCTTCGACAGCGAGCCACGCGCACACCTACACTCGCGCACCCGCGTTCGTGAACGCAGCCGCGGGCGGCATGCGGGTGGGTCCATCTTGACCCATTTCCATCCGTCGCAAGGTTTGGCATGTATGGGCCACGCGGCGCGCAATGGCCTCGACGCTGAATGCCTTCAAAGCTCGAGACGACAGGCCGCATCGCGCCCGCTCACGCAGCATCCGCCTCGTGCGCGTCACGCGTCGCGAGGCACGCGCCGCGGTCGAACGCGCGCGTGAAATCGAAGCCGAGCTCGACCGCCCGAAGACGCGGAGCGAGTGCGTCGACGGTCCAAGGCCGTGCCCGCACGTCTCCTGCCGGCATCATCTCTACCTCGACGTGAATCCGCACACCGGGACAATCAAGCTGAATTTTCCCGATCTCGAAGTGTGGGAGCTCGGCGTTTCGTGCGCGCTCGACATCGCCGAGCTCGGCGGGACTCCGATCGAAGCGATCAGCGACCTCTTGAACGTCACGCGCGAACGCATCCGTCAGATCGAGACGAAGGCGCTCTCGAAGCTGTCGTCGCTGTCGGACACGCGGCACCTGCGCGACTTCCACGAAGGCTGAGCCCGAGCGCAAGCGGCGTGCACCGGCGCGGGCACGCGAGCGCACCCTCCGCCGTCGCGCCGTCACGCGCTCACGAGTAGAGCGCGCGCACCGCCCAGCTGAGCGCGGGCATCGTCACGTAATCGCAGAGCCGCCACGCGGCGAGCAGGCCGAGGAGCTCGATGGCGGGCACCTCGCGCATGCGATCGTAGAGGCTCCCCCCGATTTTCGGCGAAGCGCCTTGCAGCACGATGGCGCCGTCGAGCGGCGGCACCGGGATCAGATTGAACAAGCCGAGCAGGATGTTGAGACTCAGCATCAGCGAGAGCACGCGCGCGAGCGCGCCCAGCGGCGAGTGCGGATTGGCGCTCTGAGGCAAAACGACCAGATCGGCGAACGAAGGACTGAACGGCGCGCTCAAAATGCCGGCCGAGAGCAACGAGCGCATCACGAGGAACGCGATGAGCGCGAGCGACAGGTTCGCGAACGGACCGGCGAGCGCCATGAGCGCGGCGCGACGCGGATGCGCGCGTGACCACGTGGGGTTCACCGGCACGCTCGCCCAGCCGATCATCGAATTGTAGAGAAAGAAGGTGAGGATCGGGATCACCACCATGCCCATCGGCGAGCGGCGGATGTGCGGCAGCGGATCGAGCGTCACGTGCCCGCCCGAGTACGCGGTCGGATCGCCGCCGCGATAAGCGACGAGCGCGTGCGCGGCCTCGTGGCACGTCGTGCTGAACACGAACACGAAGTACCAAATGAGGAGATTTGCGAGTTGGTGCATGACAAGAGTGGCGAGCTATTGGCGCTCGACGCGCTCGACGTGCTCACGTAGCATCGAACCCATGCTCTCACGTCGCCTCGTGTTGCTCGGGCTCGTCGGCGTCGCGTGCGGCGGGGCTCCCACCCGGCTCGTGACGGTGCGGACCCCGACCGGCTCGGGTGCCGTCGAGTTCTCGGTCAGGAACCTGAGCGACGTGCCCATCAACACCTTCTACCTGGCTAAGACGGAGCGCGTCGAAGCGGCAGGCCAGCACCGGGTCGATCTCGACGCGTCCGAAAACGAAGCTCTGTGGGGGCCCGATTTGACCGGCCGGGCAATCGGCGTCGGTCAAACCCAGACGATCGCCGTCCCTTCGCCCGGCAATTGGGACGCGCGAGCGCTCGATCGCGACGGCCGCGAGCAGCGCATCACCCGCCTCCACCTGCTCGCCGGCGGCCGCTACATCCTCGAGCTCCATGAAGGAAACTGGCGGGTCTACTCGCAGTAGGCGGCACCGCCGGGTCGTCGGGTGCGTTGAACGCGGCGTCGTCGGGTCGTCCGGTCCGCACGGAGCCTAGGCCTCTTGGCCGAGCTAGTTGCCGCTGGCTGATTTGAACCGGTCAGCCGCCTATTTTCGAGCGGCGACTCTGTAGGCCTGTGTAGGGAAATGTGCAATCTGTGATCTGTTGCATGTGGATGCGGCCGATCGTCGGAGCGCCTTCTCATGGCGGCGCTGTGGTTTTGCGTGCATAAAACTGCATGTTGCACGCAACGTGCGTTCTAGTTGCACCCCGTGCTAGCCTAAAATCGTGGGTTGGCTCCGCGACCTGATGGACGCTGCTCCCTCCGATGTTCGGAGCTTCGACGAACTGGCTAAGATCTGCCTAAAAGCGGCCGAGTGGCCGGAGTCCGCACGCATGCAACCCCGCTCCCTCGGGGCAATTCTCGGGCGGCTCGACCGCGGCGAAGGGACGGACTGGCTAGGGGGCCGCAATGAGGTTCAGGTCGCCCTCGCCGGCGTGCTGGGAGTCGCTCGCGGGACGCTCTCGCTCGCGCTGAACCCCAAGCGAACGGGAAAGGGTGAGCGGTGGCTCACCTGGCAGACGATGCCGTTCGCGCGGGGCCTCGACCTCACGGAAGAGCCGCTGTTCCCCGGCATCCCCGAATTAATCTTTCATCCGGGCCGGTGGGAGAGGTTGGTTTGGGTCGCTCCGAGCGGCGCCGGGCGGTCCATTGCCGGGCAATGGCTCACGGCGCGCGGACTAGCGGCGCATCGGGTCGCCCTTTCTGCGCGTGATGCACCCCACGAACCGCGGCCGCTGCTGCTCGAGCTCGCTTCGGGCAGCGAGCTGCAGAGTACCGATTTGGGAATGGGCCTGTGCGTGGCAGTGCCCGCGCCGTGGGAGCCGCCGTCCGGGTTCGGTGACTGCACGGTGGTGCGCTCGCCCGCCGTCGGCGAGTTGATCGGGCCGCTCGTCACGTGGGCGCGCGAGCGGCTGGCCGCGCGCTCCGAAGTCGAGCCGGCGCGGCTCGTGCGCCGAATTACGGAGTTGGCGGAACGAGGCGTCGTCGAGAGTGCCGGCGACGTGCTCGGCCTCGTCGGCTTGGCGGACGCGGAAGGCATGGACGCGGTCGAGACGGACTCGCTCGACCGGAGCGCCCGCGGCTGGTTGCGGCGCCGCGCCCGCGAACGGCTCGATCCCGAGGCGCCCGAATCGAGTTGGCTCCAGAAACACGGTTTCGAGGGCCTGGTCGGACTCGCGCGCCGGGTCGCGCTCGACGGGCGGCAGCCGTGGTTCGCGCCGCGCAGCGCCGACGACTGGTCCGACCTCGTGCCCGACGAGCTCCGCCACGGGCCGGATCTCGAATGGATGAAAACGGCGCTGCCCCGCGCCGACCCGAGCCTGCGCCCCGCCGCGCTCGAGCGCGCTTCCGAAAAACTGCCGCCCGGCGCGTTTCGCATCGTGCGGAGTCTCGAGCACGCCGGCGTGCTCGCGCGCGACGAGACGGACTTGCTCGCGCTCCGGCCGCACTGGCTCGCCCGCGTGGCGCTCGACGAAGCGCTCTCGACGCTCGTCGCGGGCCCGGCGTTCGACTGGGGCGAAGCGCTGTTGTCGCCCGCGGTGGCGCCGGCGACGATGGAACGGCTCGTCGAACGCGCGAGCGCGCGCTCTCTCCCGAGCGAGGAGCTCGTCGAGCCGCAATCGGGCGCCGATGCGAGCTACGCCGCGGCGATCGAAGGCGCCGTGCGCGCGTTCGGAGCGGCCGAGCTCGCGCTCGTGCACGCGGGCGGCGACGCGCTCGAAGCTTTGTTCGACGAGCAAGTGCGGCTGTCGGCGTCGTTTCCGGACGCGCTTCCGGGACCGCGCGTCGAGCACGCGCCCGCGACCGGCGGCGCCGGAGCCTTCTGGCTCACGCGCGGCGCGTGGCACCTCGCGCTCCTCGCGATCGGCGAGGCGCTCGAAGCGCACCAGGGCGCTCGCCACGCGCTGCTTCGGCCCTGGGTCGAGATCGCGGCGCCGCGCGGCTTCCACCTCGTGCTCGATCACGTCGCGCAGTCGCTCGAACGCGCGGACGCGCCGGCGGAGGTGGTCGGCGCCGCGGTGGCGCTCGTGACGCGGCTCGGCGCGTCGCTCGGGCCGCTCGGCGCCGATCGCACGCGGCACCGGCTGGAACGCGCGGCCACGGTCGCCGACGAAGCCGCCGTCGGCGTGCTCGCCTGGCCGAGCGTCGCCGCGCTCGAAGGCGATCGACTCGCGCTCGCGGGGCTGTTTCGGCTCGCCGCCGATCGGCACCTCGACGGCGCCGCGCTCGCCGCGCAGGTGTGGCAAGCGTTCGAAGCGGCGGGCATGCCGGAGGCGGAGACGGGCGTGCTGCTCGCTTCGGAGCTCGCCGGCGTGCTCCTGCCGCACGCACCGCCGCGGGCCGTGCGCGCGCTCAGTCGCGGGATCGCGGCGCTCGACGCCGCTCCGCCGCTCACGCCGGGACAGTGGACCGCGCTCTTCGACGGCGACGTGTCCACGTTGCCCGTCGGGCTCTTCCGGCACGCGCCGCAGCTCGCCCTCGACGCGGCGCTCGACGCGGCGTGCCGCGCGGAACGGCGCGACGCGCTCGAGGTCCTGTGGGGGCGCTTTTCGGCGCCGCTCACCGCCGCGGCGATCGAAGCGCTCGGCGACCCCGAGACCGGCGCGCGCCGCGGCTTTTTGCTGCGCACGGCTCCGCCGAGCGTGACGAAAGCCGTGCTCGGCGAGCTCGACGACGTCGACGAGCTCATGCGCGGACCGGCGGAAAATCTCGAAGCCGTCCGGCGCTTTTTGCACGGCCAAATTGCCGCGCGCGGACCCGGCTTTCGCGACGCCTACGCGCTCTTCGACGAAATCGAGCGACACCTCGAAGACTTGCGCGCGCAGCGCTGACGCGCGCGGCCGGTAGCCGCCGCGATCGGTGGTAAAGCTAGCGCGCGATGCGCGTCCTCTGCTTGCGCGGTGGGTTCGGGCTCGACCGGCTCGTGCTCGAAGAGCGACCCGAGCCCACGCCGGGAACGGGCGAGGTCTTGCTCCGCATGCGCGCGGCGTCCCTGAATTTTCGTGACGTGTCGCTCGCGCGCGGCACCTACGATCCCAAGCTCGCGCTGCCCGTCGTGCTCGGCTCGGACGGCGTGGGGGAAGTCGTTCGGCTCGGCCACGGCGTGACGCGCTTCGCGCTCGGTGAACGGGCATGTCCGATCGCGGCGCGCGGCTGGTACGAAGGGGCGCCGACGCGCGCGACGACGCGCCAGATGCTCGGCGGCTCCATCGACGGCACTTTTTGCGAGCTCCTCGTCGCGCGCGAGGGCGACCTCGTGCGGCCGCCGCCGCACCTCACGGATGCCGAAGCCGCGACGCTCGGCGTGGCGGGCGTGACCGCGTACCGAGCGCTCTTCGAGCTCGCCGGCGCGAGCGCCGCGCGGCGCGTGCTCGTCATCGGCACGGGCGGCGTCGCGACGTTCGCCGTCGCGCTCGCCCGCGCGGCGGGCGCCGAGGTCGCGGTCGTCAGCCGCAGCGCCCCGAAGCTCGAACGCGCGCTCGCGCTCGGAGCGCACCACGGCGTGAACGCGACGACCGAGCCGGAATGGGGCGTCGCCGTGCGCGAGCTCGCGGGCGGCGACGGTGTCGATCTCGTGGTCGAGCTCGGCGGCGCGGCGACGCTCGGCCAATCGCTCCGCGCCGTGCGCGCGGGCGGCACCGTCGCGCTCATCGGGCACGTTCCGGACGGCGCACCCACGCCGAGCCTCGTGCCGGTGGTGATGCGCGAGGTGCGCGTGCAAGGCGTCTTGGTGGGTCCGCGCGCGTCGTTCGAAGCGCTCGCGGCGTTTTTGGAGCGAACGGCGGCGCGTCCCGTCGTCGATCGGGTGTTTTCACTCGACGACTACCGCCTGGCGTTCGACGCGCTCGCGGCCGGCTCGGCCTTCGGCAAGACGTGTTTCCGCCTCGCCACGCCGAGCTGACCCAACCCCCAACTCGAAAGCCTCTAAGTCTTGTCCGGCTTCGCGCAGCGCGTGCTGCCGGGTTCCGCGAAGCAGCGCTGGCCGCGCTTGCAGCTTTCGTCGGGCACGAATTTGCCGCCGCTGCAGCGCACGATGGCGAGTTGATCTTCGGTGCAGGCGAAGGTGCCCTCGAATTGCTTGTCGCACGCGTCGCCGCCGCGCGCGATCGACACGTCGCAGTCGATCTTGCCGGCCGTCACGCGGCAGCCCTGTTCGCCGCGGCATTGATACATGGTCTGCATCTGGCCGGAGGCGCAGAGGAGCACGCGCTTGCCGTCGGCCGAGCAGGCTTTCTTGTCGTCGTGGTCGCAGGCTTCGCCGCTCTCGGCCACGGATTCGTCGCACTCGGCGCGGCCGCCGTCTTCCGCGCAGCCGCGCTGGCCGCGGCACGCGACGGCGACGTAGCGCCCGCCGTGACACGAGAGCATCGTTTTCGGATCGAGGCAGGCGGCCGAGCCTTCGTCGTCGGTCGAACAGGCGTCGCCCGGCTTGTCGCCGTGCACGTCGCACGAGGTGGTCTCGAGCTTGACCTGGCAGCCGTCTTTGCCGCGGCACGGCGTCTCGATGAAATGCCCCGACTCGCAGACGAGCGCGCGCCCGGGGTCGAGGCAGCGCTCCTCACCCTTGTCGCACGAGCTTCCAGCGTGCGGCTTGCAGCCGATGAAAGCGAAGCAGAGAAGCGCGAGCGGGCCGCGAAAGTACACGGCCCTCGAGTTTACCCGGTTACTTGCGCCTGCGGCGAGCGCCGAACGCGGCGAGGCCCAGGCCCGCGAGGATCCAGCCGGCCCGCGCCGATCCGGAAAAACCGGGCACGAGCGCGCAGCTCGCGGACGCGCTCGCCTGACCTTGAGCTTGGCAGCCGTTCGTCGAATCACAGGAGCTCGAGCCGCTCGCTTCGGCGTGCACGGTCACGTCGATGTTCAACGCGGACTTGAGCGCGGCTTCGCAGTTTTGCAGGTTGTTGCCGTAATCGACGTACTGGCCGTCGCAGAAGAGCGAACCTTGCGGGCTCGTGCATTTGGCTTGGCAGCCGCCGGTGAGCTGGTCCGTGCAGGTCGCGTGGAAGGTGCTCTGACAGCTGATGTCGCAGCTCGCGTTGGCTTGCGCTTCGCACTGACCCTGACAGCTCGCCTGACACGAAGCGTGGCAATCGACCGAACCCGGGTGACCCTGGCAATCCGCGTCACAGCGCACCTTCACCGAAGCCTGGCATTGCGCGACGCAGCTCGCGTGGCCGGAGCCGGCCTCGCACTGGCCGTCGCACATGGCGCTCGCTTCCGCCGAACAGTTCGCGGAGCAATCGAAGCTCGGCGGGTTCGCGTTGCACTCGGCTTCGCAACTCGAAACGTCGCAGCTGCCGGTGCAGGACGCCGACGCGCCCGCGGTGCACGAACCGCGGCATTGAATGCTGCCGCTCGCGTCACACTGAGCTTCGAAGTTTACCGGCGTGCAGCGCGCCGTGCAGCCGCCGCTCGTGTCCACCTCGCACGTCGCGTTCGCTTCCACGTCGATGTTGCCGCAGTCGGCGAGGCTCGCCGCCGAGGCGGGCCGGGTGACGAACAAGGGGGCGAAAGTGAAGAGTCCGACATAAGCAAGCCGCTTCAGCATGCGTGTACCTCCGAATGGGGCGAGAGAATGCCCCCAAGCATACGCGATTAGCCGGCCGAATGCTTCCCGTGGAAGGTCTGACTCTTTTGCGCGAGCTCGACGAGCAGCGGCGCCGGACGGAAGCGGTCACCGTGCGATTTCTGGTGACGCTCGAGACGCCGCACGATTTCCGCGGCGCCGACGCCGTCGACGTAACGGAACGGGCCGCCGCGAAACGGTGGAAACCCGAGACCGAACACGGCGCCGATGTCGCCGTCGCGCGCACTCCGCAAGATCCCCTCGCCGAGGCAATGCACGGCTTCGTTCACGAGCGCGAGCACGCAGCGTTCGGCGGCGTCGCTCGGCGCCAAATCCGCCTTCGGCTCGACGCCGAGCACGGCGTACACGCTGCGATCCACCTCGCGCTCGCCCCGCTTTTGCGAGCCGTAGTCGTAAAAGCCGCGGCCGTTCTTCTTCCCGAAGCGTTCGTCTTCGACCAGGCGCTCGATACCGGGCGGCGGCGCCATGCGCGCGCCGAACGCCTCGTGCAGGATTTTCCCGACTTTGACGCCCACGTCGATGCCCACCTCGTCGAGCAACGTCACCGGACCGACCGGAAAACCGAACCGCACGAGCGCCGCGTCGATGACTTCGATCGGCACGCCTTCGCTCAGGAGGTACGTCGCCTCGTTCAGATACGGTCCGAGGATGCGCGACGTGTAGAAACCCGGGCCGTCGCGCACGACGATCACCGTCTTGCCCTGCTTCTTGCCGAGCTCGACGGCCGTCGCGGTGACCCAGGGCGCCGTCTGCGCGGTCGTGACGACCTCGAGCAGCGGCATCTTCTGCACCGGCGAGAAGTAGTGCATGCCGACCACGCGATCGACCGCGACGGAACCTTCGGCGATCTGCGTGATGGGGAGCGACGACGTGTTCGAGGCGAAAATCAGGTTCTTCCCGCCGTTCGCGAGCACGTCGGCGAGCACGGAGCGCTTGAGCGCGAGATCCTCGAACACGGCTTCGATCACGACGTCGAGACCGTCGAACCCGTCGTAGCTCGTGGTCGGCGTGACGCGCGCCGCTTCGCGGTCGCGCTCGAACGGCGACATGCGGCGCGTGCGCGCGCGCTCCCCGACGAGCTCGGCGAGATGCGCCATGCCGCGTCCGAGCGAGCGCTCGTCGCGATCCTTGAGGCGCACGGAGAGCTTCGCGTTGACGGCCGTGACGTAGGCGATGCCCGCGCCCATGAGCCCCGCGCCGAGCACGCCGACGCGCCGGACCTTGCGCGGCTCGGTGTGCGGGTCGGCGACGCCCGAGTCCTTCTTGAGCTCGTTTTGGGCGAAAAAGAGCCCCATGAGCTCGTGCGCTTCGGGGCCGAGCGCGAGCTCGCCGAACGCCGCGGATTCGGCGCCGAGCCCGGCCTCCATGCCGCGCGAAAGTCCGAGCCGCACGACTTCGAGGATGCGCTCGGCGGCCGGATAGTTGCCGTGCGTCTTCGCGAGCGTCTTCTTCTTCGCTTGCTCGAAGAAGAGGGCGCGCCCGAGCGGATTTTTGACGAGCAACGCCTCGGCGAACGCTTTGCGTTTCGCGCCGCCGCGCGCCGCGGCGGGACCTGCCGTGCGGCTCAGGGCGAGCTTCACCGCGACATCGAAGACGATCGCCGCCGGCACGACTTCGTCGACGAGACCCAGACGCTGGGCGCGCCGCGCGTCGAGCTGCTTGCCGGTGAGGATCAAATCGAGCGCCGCCTCCGTGCCGACGAGGCGCGGCAGCCGCTGCGTGCCGCCGAGCGCGGGCAAGAGCCCGAGCTGCACTTCGGGCAGGCCGAGCTTCGTCTTCTCGTCCGTGCTCGCGACGCGGGCGTGACACGCGAGCGCGAGCTCGAGCCCGCCGCCGAGACACGCGCCGTGAATGGCCGCGACGACCGGCTTTTCGAGCGCCGCGAGCCGGCCGAGCGCCGCTTGCCCGCGCCGCGAGAGCTCGCTCACCTCGCGCGCGCTCTTCGCGGCCATGAGCTCCTTGATGTCCGCGCCGGCGACGAAACCGTCCGGCTTGCCCGACGCGACGACGACGGCGCGCAGGGCGGAGTCGGCTTGAAGCGCGGCCACCGCGGCTTCGAGCTCGGCGGCGAAGGGGCCGCGCAGCGTGTTCACGCTCTCCCCCGGCACGTCGATGCGAATGACGCCGACTCCGTCGTCACGGCGCTCGAGGCGGATCGCCGGCTCGGCGACGAGCGGCGCGCTTTCGACGTGGTCCACGGCGGGCGTCGTCATGCGGCCTCGAGCACCATGGCCGCGCCGAGGCCGCCCGCGGCGCACGCCGTGCAGAGCGCGAACTCGCCGCCGCGGCGCCGGAGCTCGCGCAACGTGTGCAGGATTTGCCGGGCGCCCGTCGCGGCGAACGGGTGGCCGAGCGCGATGGAGCCGCCGAGCACGTTGACGCGCTCCCAGTCGAGCGTGCCGAGCTTTTTGTCGCGCCCGAGCTTTTCGCGCGCGAACGTGTCGCTTTCGAACGCCTGCGTGTTCGAGAGCACTTGCGCCGCGAAGGCCTCGTGCAGATCGACGAGGTCCATGTTCTTCAGCTTGAGCTCGGCGCGGTCGAGCGCGAGCGGCGCCGCGTACGCCGGAGCCATCAAGAGCTGCTCGCTCGGATCGACGGCGGTGAAGGCGTAGCTCCGGATGAAACCGAGCGGCTCGTAGCCGAGACTCTTCGCCTTGCTTTCGCGCATGACGAGCAGGGCGCTCGCGCCGTCGGTGAGCGGCGAGCTGTTGCCCGCCGTGATGGTGCCGAATTTGCGGTCGAACACCGGCTTGAGCTTCGAGTACGCGTCGAGCGTCGAGTCCTTGCGCACGATGTTGTCCTCGCTGAACGCCTCGAATTTCGGCGGTAAGTACGCGGTCATCACGTCGCGCGCGAGCCGCCCGTCGGCCCACGCCTGCGCGGCGAGCGTGTGGCTGCGGTGCGCGAATTCGTCCTGCGCCTGGCGCGAGATGCCGTTTTCCTTCGCCATCTTCTCCGCGCTCTCCCCCATCGTGAGTCCGGTCGACGGCTCCTTCAGCGCGGGCGGGATCGGCACGAGGTCGCGCGCGTGCACGCCGCGAAACGACGAGAGCTTGCCGCCGACGCCGCGCGCGCGGCTCGCGCCGAGCAGAGCGTCGGAGAGCGGCTTGCTCGTGACCATCGGGATGTCGCTCGCGCTGTCGGCGCCGCCCGCGATGCCCACGTCGATGACGCCGGCCATGATCGCTTCGGCGACGCTGACGGTCGATTGGTAGCTCGTCGTGCAGGCGCGCGACACGCTGTACGCTTCGATGCTGCGCGGCAGATCGACGCCGAGCACGATCTCGCGCGCGATGTTCGGCACGGTGACCGACGGAATCACCTGGCCGTAAACCACCTGATCGACCTCGCTCGCTTTGAGCGCGGTGCGCGACAGGAGCTCGGCGACGGCGAGCTTGCCGAGATCGAGCGCGCTCAAGCGCTTGAACGCGGTGCCCTGCTTGGCGAACGGCGTCCGCACGCCGGTCACGATCGCAACGCGGTCTCCGTTCCCTTTGGCCATCGAGTGCGAGCGAGCTTAGAGCGAACGCGCCGAACTGTGGAATGGCCCATAGGGTCGGTGCTCGGGTCGCGCACCGGAACGTCGCGACCGCCGAGGCCCCCCGCCCCGGTGGGCGCCCATTTCAGCCCAATTCGGCCGGCTGTGCGGCTACTCGCTGTTGGCGGCCCGGCGCGGCGCCGAGCTGCTCGGACGTGTCACCGGCATGACGGACGGCATGGTCCCGCTCTCACTCGAGGAGAAGCGCACCCTCACGTTGACGCGCGACGCATGCGGCGCTTCACACAAACGCCCGGCGAGCGCGAAGAGCTCCTGCTTGAAGGGCTCCGCGTCGTCCGTCGCGGCGAGCACGAGATCACCGCCGTCGAGCGCGCTCGAGAGCGCATTGCAAATGCTCTCGCGCACGGAGCGCGCTTCGTCCTGCGCGTTCTCGGCGCACAGCACGACCGCCACGCTGAGCACGTTGGGACCCCGCCCGATTTCGTCGAGCCGATGGAGCACGCGTCCGCGAAACTCAGCGTGTCCTTCACTCGCCGTTTGCGCCACGACCGTGGCATTGGGTGCACGCCGCTGATACTCCGCGATCCAAGCGGGCCAACCTGCCCCCGCTTCGATGATCACGATGGAGCTGCGGCTGTCTTGGTCCATGTCCATCCGTTCCCTCAGCCTGCGCGCACAGCGTGAGCTCTGCGACCGAGCTGCTGTTCTCTCAAGAGCTCCCGCCATCCGTGGCGAGATCAACTCCAAGCGTGAGCGAAAGCTTCCCGGTAACCGAGCGATACTCGCCTCTTCACGAGCGCCCGTCAAGCATCGAGCAAGCGCGACCGAACTTTCGGCGCGCGGATTTTCACCGCCTGATTTTGTACGCGTGTCGGCACTCACGCGGTCGCTCCGAGCACGTGCCCGATCTTTCACCGGCGCGTCGGCGTCATGTCAGGAGATCATCAGAATCGCGTGCACGAGCGTAGGTTCTCGCGCGCAGCGACGCGCGCGGCGCAACGAGATTCAGTGGGCTTTTTCGGCTCGGCGAGGCGCTTCTCGTCGGGGCATCCTGCAACGAACGCGCACACGAAATTTTTGCCGAGCGCGGGACCACGAGCGGCCCTGGTCCAGCGCCGCGAACGATTCGGTGCGGGACCCCGCCCTCGACGCGAGGAGTGTGACACGCACATGTAGGATCGATGTAGGATATTTGT
>Ga0335083_10005825_pt1 | contig 15522 bp, 17 predicted proteins | sample Lox_Sample_42_FD_206716 | JGI IMG/M metagenome (GOLD analysis project Ga0335083, IMG submission 206716) | Soil microbial communities from Loxahatchee National Wildlife Refuge, Florida, United States - Lox_Sample_4.2 | ecosystem: Environmental > Terrestrial > Soil > Wetlands | place: USA... | reverse complement strand
GACGGGCTCAGGTGGGCCGCCGCGTCGGCGGTCGCGGCAGCCTCGAGGATCGCCACCGCGACCATCTGCTGCTCCCACGCCGTGGCGTCGACCGGGGCGACGATCGCGCCGACGTTCGGCTGGAACTTCACCCAGCCCTCGGCCTCAAGGCGCCGCAGCGCCTCGCGCACCGGAATCGCGCTCACGCCAAGCTCCCTGGCCAGGGCGTCGATGTTGAGCCGAGCCCGCGGGGCGAACGCGCCGGAATGGATGCGGTCCCGCAGGACCGTGTACGTCCGCTCCTGTTTGTTCACGCTTCGAGACTAGCGGCGCGACTCCCCTCCGCCCGCCCAACACGAGCCGCTTGCCCGACGCACTGAGTCGACGGCTCAGTCTTGCGGACGGAAGCCGACGTATTGCGCTAGCTGGGCAACGGAGTGGGTGAAAAGGGCGTCGGCCGGCTCGAACGAGCCGACGAACTGGCCGAACAGCTCGAAGCTGATCATGCCGAACAGCTGGGTCCAGGCGATGACGGCGCGCAGCAGCACGTCAGGGGGCACCGCGCCGGCCGGTCCTGGCAGCGCGGCGAGGAGCTTGACCGCCTGGTCGCTGAGTGCCCCGCCGGCCTCGGCGGGCGAGGCGACGCGCGCGCCGGGCTCGACAGTGACCTCCCCGGCCGCCACGGCGGATCCCAGCACGCCGACGAAGGCCAGCGGGACACGGCCCGCGGGCGCGATCGTCGCCTCGGGGGCGCGGTAGCCGGGCACTGGGGAGCCGTAGATCAGCGCGTACTCGTGCGGGCGGCAGACCGCCCAGTCGCGGATCGCATGGCAGGCGGCGAGCCATCTGCGCAGCGACGACCCCGCCGTGGTGGCGATGGCCTGTTCCGCGGCGTCGCCGAGGGAGTTGTAGGCGTCGATGATCAGGGCGGTCAGTAGATCGTCCCTGCTTGGGTAATACCGGTACAGCGCGGAGGAGACCATGCCGAGCTCGCGGGCCACGGCGCGCAGCGACAGGCCGTTCGCGCCGACGGATGCGAGCTGACGGCGGGCCTCCTCCTTGATCTCCCTAGTCAGCTCGGCGCGGGCGCGCTCCCGCGCGGTGCGCGGCGCGTTCGGTGTGCTCATCGTGATCCCCCTCGCGACGACCAGTGATCAATGAACTAAAACGAGAGCAGTGCTCTTGACAATGCACGAGCCTATGGTGTTCACTGATCTTAGTCGAGAGCATCGCTCTCGCAAAGGACCGGCAACAAGAACCGCCAACAAGATCCGCAGGGATTACCGCGAAGGAGAGCAGTCGTGAACGACGCAGCCGCAGAGCCCCGCTACATCAAGCCGCAGTCGGCCACCAACTTCTTCAACACCGTCGTCGCACGGCTGACCCGGATGGGCGTCAGCGTCTACGGATCGCGCGTGCTGTACGTGAAGGGCCGCAAGTCGGGCGAGTGGCGCTCCACCCCGGTCAACCCGCTGCCGCTTGACGGCACCCGGTACCTGGTCGCGCCGCGCGGCACCACGCAGTGGGTCCGCAACCTGCGCGCCGTCGGCACCGGGGAGTTGCGGGTCGGCCGCCGCGTCGAGCCGTTCCGCGCGACGGAGATCTCCGACGACGCCAAGCCCGAGATCCTGCGCGCCTACCTTAAGCGGTGGAAGTGGGAGGTCGGCGTGTTCTTCGACGGCGTGGACGCCAAGGCGCCCGAGGAGAAGCTCCGTGAGATCGCCCCTGGCTACCCGATCTTCCACATCGAGCCCGCCACTCCCGAGCAGGTCCGCTAGCAGGCCTGTCAGGACACCGCGTAGTCGGCGGCGAGCCGTCTGGTCGCGCGGCTGATATGCCGCCTGGGACCCGGCAGATGGTGGAGGCGATGGCGTGCCTTGGCGGCCGGACCGAGCTGGGCCTGCTGCAGGCCGCGGCGGGCGAGCCGGCGAGCGTGGTGGAACAGCGCCTGGCGCCTGCCCTGGGCGCGGGTGTCCTGGTGATGGAATCCGGGCCGCTCGAGGCGGTGCGGTTCCGGCATGACCGGATCCGCGAGGTTTTCCTGGACGGGCTGGATCCCCGGCGGCGGCGCACCCTGCAGCTGACCATGGCACGGCGGCTTGCGCTGGTAAACGCCCTTTTGTCCGCCGCGCTGCCGCTCACCGATCCCGGTGACACCGCGATGCTTGCCGACGTGCACACCGCCCGGCACGCCGCCCTGTTCTGTCTGGGCCGCTTGGACGAGGCGGACGAGGAGTACCGTGCGATCGAGCGGCTGCGCCCCGCTGCCTTGGATCGAGCAGCCGCGACAGCGGTGCAGATAACCAGCTTGACCCATGCGAACCGTAGCGCGGAAGCGGTCGGCCTCGGTCTGGAGTCGATGCGAGCGCTCGGTATCCCGGTACCCGAAGCGGACCGGACCGCCGCCGAGCTCGGCCGGCAGCTCGACTACCTGTACCAGTGGCTGGACCAGACGGATACCGCCGATGACCTGGCCCGGCCCGAGCTCGCCGACGCGGCGCTGGTCGCCGCAACCCGCCTGATCGACGCGGTTCTGACGGCGGTATATCTCATCCCCGACGTCTCCCTGTATGCGTGGCTGAGTCTGGAGGCGCTGCGGATCTGGCTGCGGCACGGCCCGGGCCGTCCGTTCGCGTCACCCTTACCGCGCGCATGATCCGCTCCTCACCATCGGAGCGTAACTCGCCCGGCCACTTCGCGAAAACGGCGCCCGGGCAGGTGAGGAGCGAGAATCCTTGACCAGCAATTATTCGATTTACTCAGAACTAATTAAGACTTTCCTCGGTCGAAAAAGTAACGGGATCGCAAGCTTATACAGGATGAAAATTTCATCTTTACATATCCGCGCACATCTACTACGATCCATATTGCGGATAACTAAGGACGGCATAGTTGACGGGTCAGACAGTCAATACAGTCGTCGCATTCAGGGTTCCGACTCAAAGGGCGGTTGCGTGCGCCAGCGGGAGAATTCCGAGAAGGTCTTTACGTTGCAGAAACGCTTTACCTTCGAGGCTGCACACTTTTTGCCGAACCACGACGGCAAGTGTCGGCGATTGCATGGTCACTCATGGGTAGGCTGGATTGAGGTTGCCGGAGATCATCTCCAAGCATCGGGACCGCAGCGGGGCATGCTTGTAGATTACGGCGATATCTCGTCAGTGCTGCGAAAGATAGTCGACCCTTATCTTGATCATCACTGCCTCAACGAAACCCTGAATATTCCCGACCCGACCTCCGAGGCAGTTGCCATGTGGATATACCAGAGCCTGGCGGAATCTGACTTGCCGGTAACCGCAGTCACCATAGAGGAAACCTGCACCAGTTCATGCACTTACCGCCCGCACGGAACCTCTGATGTCATCTGAGACTCTGGTGGTCTCAGAGATATTCGGCCCGACATTCCAAGGCGAAGGTCCGTCCACCGGACGCCGGTGTCTCTTCCTGCGCCTAGCAGGCTGCACACTTGCCTGTACGTGGTGCGATACGCCGTACACGTGGGATTGGCGAGGAGTAAACGGAGTACAATTCGACCCGGCCCGGGAGATGAAACTGCTGTCGGTAGAAGAGATCGTCGCAGACCTTGATCGTCGCGGCGAGAAATTTCTGGTGGTTAGCGGCGGGGAACCAATGTTGCAGCAAAAGAGGCTGCTGCCACTGCTGAGCCGACTTGCCGATGACGGTTGGAGAATCGAAATCGAGACAGCCGGGGTTCGCCTTCCTGGGGCCGGGCTAGCCGACGTGGTAACCCAGTTCAACGTCTCCCCAAAGCTCGCTTCCAGCGGAAATCAGCTATCCCGGCGCGTTAACCCGGCCGCGCTTCTGGCACTGCAGGCAACCGAGAAGGCGATATGGAAGTTTGTGGCTGAGAGTTCGGCCGACCTCCACGAAGTCGCCCGCCTGACCGCCGACTACAACTTGTCGCCAATTTACATTATGCCGCAGGGCAAGACCAGCGACGCGGTGATTTCCGTCGCGCAGGCTCTGTCTCCTGAGATTCTCTGGCGAGGATGGAACTTGACGCTACGAACTCATGTGATCCTCTACGGGGATAAACGAGGCATATGAACCTCTTCTCGATCCGAGTCTTCTAGATAGGGCAAAACATAGCCATGAACGAGCTGGATGCGCATCTTGCTGATCGCGTGTTTGCTGAGCGCAAGGGCAGCATCGACGAGTTCGCCCTTCGACAAATAGGCGAGCGCCTACTTACCGCCATGGGTTATGACGTCGACTCGCCCGCGCTGCGGGACACTCCAGCACGTTGGGCACGCTGGTGGCTTGAGTTCCACCAGGGGCAGGATGCGAACCTGGACTCGACCTTTGACGTGAAGACGAGCGGGCAGCTGGTCGTCGTGTCCGGGATAACGGTCTGGTCCATATGCGAACATCACCTCTTGCCCTTCTCGATGAACATCACAATTGGCTACCAGCCGGGAGGTACGATCCTTGGACTCTCTAAGTTTGCGCGCATCTCCATCGAGACAACGCGGCGGCTCCAAGTCCAAGAGCGCATAGTCGAGGAAATTGCCGATGCGATATCAGCGGCAACGGGAACCAAGGATGTATGCGTCATAGGCAGAGGAAGACATCTTTGCATGGAAGCGAGAGGCGTGCGCAGTCAAGCCCGCACGGACACGGTCATAGCCCGCGGCATCTTTGAGGCAGACCAGGGAAAGCGCGCTGACGTCATCCAGCTCTCAGGACTGATGAGCGCTTGAAAGGCGCAATCGAAATGTATACTGGCGCCGCAATCGACAAAATTACCGGCCCCGGCAAACCCGGGGCGATCTTGCGAGATTTCGAGTTTCCGCGGATCGCTTGGCTGTCCAAGAATCTGATAGCGGCCTGCTTCCCTCTTATGAAGCTAATACCGGCGAGGTTCATGATTGAGACAGCAGCGGACAACGGCTCGCTCCAGCGAGGAACAAGGGTCATCGAAAGCACGTCAGGCACGTTCGGCCTGGCACTGGCCATGGTCTGCTCGTCCAGGCCCTATGAGCTCACGATCGTTACAGACCCTGCGGTTGACTCCCGGCTCCACGCCCGGATGGAGCAAATGGGGGCTCAGGTGGAAGTGGTAGTCCATAAGGAAGGCAAGCTCGGCCACCAAGGAGCCCGCCTGAGCAGGCTTCGCGAATTGATGGATAAAAACCCGGCGGCCTACTGGCCCAATCAGTACGCCAATCCGCTTAATCCGCAAGCCTATGGGCATGTCGCTGACTATTTGATTGAGCGGATCGGTCAATTTGAAGTACTTGTAGGTCCCGTGGGGACCGGCGGCTCCATGACGGGTATGGCACGCAGGCTGCAAGAACTGGGCAGTCCGACGAAAATTGTCGCGATAGATACCTGCAACAGCGTACTGTTCGGCCAGGAGAACGGGCCCCGAATTCTCCGCGGGCTTGGCAATAGCATCTTGCCGCCGAACCTGGATCACCGGCTGTTTGACTATGTCAGCTGGGTCCCTTATGCGGATGCATTTGCGGCGACGAGAAACCTGAATGGCAATTACGGACTCTTCATGGGGCCAACGAGCGGCGCGTCCTTTAAGGTCGCCCAATGGTGGGCGGCGCGGCAGCCGGAGTCACGTATTGTTTTCATCTGCCCGGACGACGGGAACCGATACGCAAGTACTCTTTATGACGACGATTGGTATTCCCGCCTGGTCTGCGGCCAGACAGCAAGTGCTGACCCGGTGGTGGTGGCCAGTCCAGCGCAGGAGCAGGGGTCATGGTCCCTGATGCGATGGGCCAGGCGGTCCTGGGAAGACGTGACGGGTCAATCAGCCCAGGAGTTGTCGATATGACGGATTTCATCTTTGTTGAGAGCAACACCACGGGCACGGGAGAAATCTTTGTCCGCAGGACTCTCGACATGGGCTACCGGCCTGTCTTGCTCACACGAGATCCCGCGAGGTACCAGTTTCTGGCAACGCCGGCCGGTCAGTCGGTGACGGTTGAAGTAGTGCAGACGAGAGATCGCGAGGAGCTCATCAGAGCAGTCGGAGCGCGCTCCGTTCCGCCAGCGGGCATATTTACATCATCTGACACTTTCTACGGCAGCGCCGCTTGGCTGGCTCACCAGCTTGGACTGCCAGGGGCTGACTACCGGGCCATCGATTTCTGCCGCTGCAAGGTAAACCAGCGGACCGCACTTGGTGAGCTGCGACCGCACCTGAACCCGTCGTGGAGGGCGCCTAGCCTCGAATCGGCGGCGGAGGAGGCAACGAGCATCGGGTATCCGCTCATCGTTAAGCCGTGCGACGGCACAGGCAGCTTGCTGGTGCGGAAGTGCTGGGATGAAGGCGAAGTCGCCGTCCACATTGAACGTATATCACGCGACTGGCACGGTACGTGCGGGCATATTTTGCTAGAGGAGTTTATCGCTGGTCCGGAGTTCTCGGTCGAAATCTTCAACGGCAGGCTGATAGGGGTAACCGAGAAGACGCTCGGGCCAGAACCAAATTTTGTAGAAATGGGCCATCTGTATCCAGCGCAAGGACCGGTCGCGGATATTATTGGACGGAGCGCCACGCAAGTCGCCCGCGATCTGCGGCTGTCCTGGGGGCCCGTCCATATCGAAATGCGCGCGAGCAGTGCCGGGCCGCGGATCATCGAGATCAATCCCCGGCTTGGCGGCGATTTCATTCCTGAGCTGATACGGCTCGCGGATGGGGAAGACGTGATCGCTTCCTGTATCCGTCTGGCTGCCGGCGATACCGTCAACTTTGATGTACCTTCTGGGCGGTTCGCCGCTGTCCATTTCTTGCAGCAGGTGACTGATGGGATTGCCACTGTCACGGGAATTTCATCTGCACTAGAAATGCCATTCGTACGTGAAGCGCGATTGTATCATCGAGACACTTATCACCGGGTGGCGGAGGATTTTACCGACCGGGTCGGACACATTATCCTGGCCGCTCCGAGCCAGGTCGAACTCATAGCCGCCCTTTCCGCGGCGTCAGCAGCGGTGACCGTCTCATCCCAGGCGGTTGAGAGTCGTGCGAGGAGTTTCACGTGAAGATGACGATATTTGTAGGGACGCTCGCTCAGTTGGATGCGAACCATGTTATATTCGCGCGAGAATTTATCAGGCGAGGGGATGACGTGCGTCTCGCGTCGCTCTCGTCGCTGGCCGTTTCCCGTGGCTCAGTTCACGCGGAGACGGTGGAATGGAAGGAGCTGGACGCAGCCGACGGGCTCGAGGCGCCTCGCGTCAGCTGCTTTACATCTCTTGAATACTCGGATCTATGCTGGATTATGAATCAGCCGCACCCGGCAATGGCTATCGACATTTGGCAAATCTTGTGGAATCTGAACAGGCGCGTGCCTTTTGTTAACGACGTCGGGTCGCTTCTGTTCATGAACAATAAGTCGAACCTGACCGTCGCAGTCCCCGAGGAGCACCTACCGGAAACCTACGTGTCAGCGAGCGAGGAATACCTGTGCGGAATTGTCATGAAGAATACCGACCGGTGGGTGCTAAAGCCAACGAACGGTGGCGCAGGCAATAACGTCTTCGTACTGGAAACAGGCGGCCAGAACAGCAGGGCGCTGATCCAGAACATGACCGGCAGCGCCGCAACCCAATATGAACTCTTTACGACTGACGTACTCGGCATCGTGGAACGGCATGCGGTCGTGCAGCGCTATCTGTCTCAGGCACGAGGCGAAGTGCAGCGGGTACTCGTTTGCTGTGGCCAGGTCATACTCAACTACGGAAGAAGACCTGCGGGAGGCGACCACCGCAGCAACTACACGCACGGTGGTGAGCTAACGCCGCCGCGGCTTCTCACGAATGACGAGCAGCGCTTGGCTCATAAAGTCGCACAGAGACTCGCGGAGCTCGGCATACGCTTTGCCGGGCTTGACATGGCATATCCCTACGTACTGGAGCTGAACCTGGCCAATCCCGGCGGAGTGGTGAACTTCCCGGCTGAGTCGGCCGCGGATTCTCCAGCGAGCAGGGTCGCCGATCTCATCTGCGGTAGCTTGACCGGTCGGGGGCATTCTCCGGCAGGCGAGCCGGGTAGGGATGAGTCTCAGTGACCGACATCGTCACGGCATCGGGCAGTTGGGCAGGGCGCCTACTCGGCGAGTGGGATAGGCAGCAAGCCCTGCATCGTCCCTATCGGGAGAGCGGCGTCGCGGTATTGGTCGCAACGGCACGGGCCCTGCTCGGCGGACGGCCCGGAACCGTGCTCGAACTGGGTAGCGGATGCGGCTCTGTTCTGGCCCGGCTCAGGCTGGCTCTGCCCGATACACGTCTTCTGGGCGCGGACCGTGATCCGGTCCTCATGAAGATTGCCGCCGAGGTCTTCCGTGATGACACGGGAGTTCAACTCGTTGACACTGATCTCCGCGACCTTGCTACCGTCTGTCCCCCTGGCACAGCGGACGTGATCGTGTCCTGCACCACGCTTCACTGGCTGGCAGAGGCCGAGCTGGCGGCGGCGTATCGGGCGGCGTACGACCTGCTCGCACCGGGCGGGGCTGTCATTAACCTGGACTGGATGCCCGCGAAATCCGGTGAGCAATACCAGACACTAGCCGCTGCCCAGCTGGATGAATGGTCTCGCACGGCGGAAGCCCAAGGTGCACTCTCGTGGCAGCAGTGGTGGAACCTTGCATCGGAGCAGCCAGAGCTTCATGCAGAGATGCAAGCCAGGTCGGCCGCCGCATTCGGGCGTTCAGCCGAGTTCATGCCTGGCTACGAGTGGCACGAGAGTTCGCTGGCCGCGGCAGGCTTTACCGAAGTGGCCGAGATCTGGCGAGCCTTTGACTCCGCCGCAGTGCTAGCACTGCGCAGGTAAGCATGCATCGTGAAGGGGCGAGAAATTGTCACTGAGTGTCGATCACGTTCCCAGGTTCGGCCAGATTCCCGCTCTCGCCTGGGATGAGCTGGTGGGGGACGGCGACTTCTACGTTAGTAGCGATGGCCTGGTGGCTTATGAGGAGCTGTATCCGAACGAGGCGAGCTATTTGCGTGCGACCGAGTCCGGCAGGCAGGTCACGGGGCTGGCCTGGTATCGGCTGGACCAGCAAAGCCGGGCTTCGCCGTTCACGAGGCCCGATCGTCTCCTGTCGCGACTGCTGGAGGCGCGGGGCCACGAGGCATCGGAAGAGGCGTTGTTGCCTTTGCTGCCCGCCATGCTCTGCGGTGGTCGCCAGGCGGGTCCGTCACGGTTGCCACGAGCAGCGGGATCACCCCGCGAGCGTGCGGGATGGCTCGCCGCCACGCTGACGGCGGCAACACGGCATGCGGCTGCCGCCGACGCGAGCTCGCTGTGCTTCCCGTATGTCGCTCGCAGCGACCTCGAGCTGTGCGACGCGTTGCGCGCCGATGGCTGGATCGAGATTCCCACCGATCCGTATTATCTCCTCGAAATCGGCTGGACTGACTTCGACGGTTATCTGGCGAGCATGCGCAGCAGCCGCCGCATCTCCATCCGCCGTGAAATCACCAAGCTCGCCGAACAGCAGATCGTAGTCGGCCGGGAGCGGGCACATGATGGACTCGTCATGGAGATGGCCGATCTTACTGTCAAGACAAAGCGCAGGCACGGCAGCCCGCGCACGGCCGAAGATATCGCGGAGTCATTGAGGGCCTTCCTGCGGCAGTGCAAGGACTCCTATCTGCTGACCACCGCCCGGTGCGAGGGGACGCTCGCGGCTTACGCCCTCTTCCTGCAATGGCGAGACGAGCTTTACGGCCGCGACGTTGGTGTCGATTATTCCGTTCAGGAGACGCGAAAGGTTCCCCTCTATTTCACGACGATGTTCTACGAGATCGCCAGGGCAAGTCCCGAGCTTGGTGTTAAGTATGTGCACTACGGTGTCGGCTCCGATGACGCCAAGATGAGCCGCGGCGGCACCGCGATCCCCCAGGTCGGTTTCTTCAAGCCGGTTGCGGATGGTGCGTCCGACGTGCTGAAGCGCTATGCGCCGCTCTGTTCGGGTGGCTGATGACCACCGTTTCAGCCAGAGGCCCTCGATGGTACGAATCCAGGAACACGAGGATTCTGGCAGTAACGGCCGGCATCAACATGTTCGGCACTGGATTGTTCCTGACAACCTCTGTCGTCTACCTGACGTCCATCGTTGGCCTCAGCCCGGGACACGTCAGCCTAGGGCTGACAATTGCCGGGCTTGTGGGGTTGAGCTCGAATCTTCCCTTCGGATACTTGGCCGATCTGATCGGAACGCGGTCCATGCTGGTCCACGTCAATCTCGCACAGGCCGTGGTTACGGTTGGATACCTCTGGGTTCACTCATTTTCGGTGTTCCTGCTTCTCGCCTCAGGTGAGCTGTTCCTCGCTAACGCCTCATCGGCGCTCCGCGGCGCGCTCATAGCGGCGGTAGCCGGCGAGCACCGCGTGCAGACTCGCGCATTGCTCCGGGCCATTACGAATGCCGCCATCGCGTTGGGTGCGATGTGCAGTGGAATTGCTCTACACTATAACAGTCGCGCCGCCTATGTTGTGCTGATCCTGATCGATGCGGCAAGCTATCTCATCGTTGGAATAATTGTACTTGGCTTGCCAAACCAGCGGTCATCGGCGAATCGTGGCGCCCGCGGGCCGCGCAGGCACGCGGTAAAGCTTGTCGTGATCAGGGATTGGCGCTACCTGTCGATGACATTAATATCTTCCGTGATGAGCATTCACGGGGCCCTCCTGCAAGTGGCGGTCCCGATCTGGATTGTCTATAATACGTCAGCGCCGAGATGGTCAGTGTCCCTGCTGTTCTTGCTGAACACCGCGGCCTGTGCGCTATTTCAAGTGCGGCTGAGTAAGTATGCGAACGGGATTCCGGCCGCATCGAGGGTCATTCTGGCATCGGGCATCTTTCTGCTCGGCGCGTGTATTCTCATCGGCTACTCCGCCGAGTTTTCCACCTGGGTATGCTTGATCGTTCTCGCATGCGGCGGGATCATGCATGCCTGCGGGGAAATGCTCCAGCAAGCAGGCGGCTGGACCCTCGCCTTCGACATGGCGCCCGCAAATTATCAGGGTCAGTACCAAGGTCTATATTCGATGTCAGGCGGTATTGCGAATGCCCTCGGCCCGGTCATTATCATCCCGCTCGTAACCAGCTTCGGGGCAACAGGCTGGCAGCTGGTCGGCTTTATTTTCACGGTGACGGGCGTCACTCTTTCGCTCGTGGGGCGCGCCTCGTCGCGCCTGTACGAGGCTAATAGTCACATAGCGGGACCGTTATCAAGTGAATACTGACAGGAAGTCACGAATGAAGACGGTTGTCGTTCTCTCCGGCGGGCTCGATTCTGTGGTCCTGGCATACCTAATTCATAGTCAGAGCGATCCTGGAATGGCCTTGTCGGTGAATTATGGCCAGCGTCACGTGAAAGAGCTCGAGTACGCTCGGCTGACCGCGAAACGGCTCGACATGCCTTGGCGCGTCATCGATCTGTCGGCGGCTGGTATTTCCGGCATCTTGGCCGGATCGAGCTTGACCGATGACGCGGTGCCGGTGGCTTCCGCGAAGCAGACCAGGGAAGGAAATAGATCGCACGTCGTGCCCAACCGCAACGCCCTGATGCTCGCGCTTGCCTTTACCGCGGCTGCCTCGGCCGATTTCACCAGGGTCGCGGTCGCGGTATCGGGGACCGACAGGCCGACTCCTGACTGCCGGCCCGAGTTCCTCAGCTCGTTTGAGTACATGGAGAGAAAATCGCTCGCGGGGCTCGCCGACATTGACTTGTACGCGCCGTTTTCTCAGCTGAGCAAGGCCGATGTCGTCCGTATGGGCGCCGATCTCGGTGTTCCGTGGGCTGACACGTGGTCCTGCTACCACGGAAACGCATGGCATTGCGGTCAGTGCCTTGCCTGCGTGGAGCGCCGCGAGGCCTTCTCGAAATCCGGCACTCTGGATCCAACCAAGTACGAGGCGTGACCCGGGATGTCAATCTTTGAATATGTCGATAGCGACACTCGGTTCCTCTATCTCAGCGGCCGGGACGTCGCTGACCTCTGCACGCCGGACATGGCCCTGTCGGCCGTGGACGAGGCACTGCGTTTGCACGCGCTCGGCAAGACGATTCTGCCCAGCGAGAGTTACCTCGGGTGGCAGACGCCGAGTGGCGCCCAAGCGCGCTGCCTGGCCATGCCTGGCGCGGTAGATTTCGGCGCGCAGCAAGCGATCGGGCTCAAGACAATCAACGCGAGCATGGCCAACACGTCGGCCGGACGGGCACGCTCTGACGGTTTCACCATTCTACTGGACCCCGAGTCAGCGCGGCCGGTCGCCGTGCTGCAGGCGGCCCGCATAAGTGCCCAGCGGACCGCTGCAGTCAGCGCGGTTGGCGCTCAGTTGCTAGCCCCTGCAGCGCGGATTCTCGCCATAGTCGGCTGCGGTACCCTTGGCGCCGCCCACGCGACTCTCCTGTCCCACGCCATAGCCAGCATCGACACGGTGCTTCTTTTCGACAGTCAGCCCGGCAAAATCGGACGACTGGCCGATTTCTTGAGCACGTCACTACCCGGTCGCATAAGGGTGTATGGCTCCGAGACAGCTGAGGCCTGCGTGAGGTCAGGAGAAATTGTAATATTCTCCACTACCGCGACAGAAGGCTATGTTCCGTACGAATGGATATCACCGGGCGCCTTTGTCAGTCATGTCTCACTCGACGATCTTCTGCCAGAAGTCTTTGCGCTATGTGATTACCTGGTCGTCGACGAGTGGCGCCTGATCAGCGACGATGGGCGGCGAATCCTTGGCAGGCTGGCGGGAGACGGGCGAATTACTGGCCCGGCCGAGGAAGGCGTCGCTCATTCAGCCGAGACAGCATCACGCGACGTCGACGCGACGCTCGGCGAACTTCTCACCGGTCAGCGGAATCTCCCTGGTCCTGGCGGAACTTCAGTCTGCAACCCGTTCGGCATGGCAATCCTGGATGTCGCGCTGGCCTCCAGGGTGCTTGCCGCAGCGCGAGAGGCTGGCCGGGGCCTGACCCTCAGCCTTTGATGCGCCGCTACCCCGTCTTTTCGCCTTCTGGCGGAACTTAGACGGAACTGGCGAGACCCGGCGGTCCGCCATACCGTCGCCCGCTAAGGCTCCCGGGCAGGAAGGGGGGTGCGGGGGAAACCTGGAGGAAACCGGGTCCTGGGGGGGTTCTCCCCTGGGTGTCCCCCCGCTGCCGTGCGGGTTGTGCGCGGCCAGGGTTGAGTGCGCAGCGCCATATCGGGGCGGGCGGGCCCGCCGCCTGGTTTCCGTGCTGATGGGCACGCGCTCCGGGCGCCCGCGAAAACGGGAGCGCCCAGTGGAGTTCAAGTTACGGACGGAAGCCGACGTATTGCGCCAGCTGGGCGATCGAGTGGGCGAAAAGGGCGTCGGCGGGCTCGAATGAGCCGACGAACTGGCTCAAGCGCTGGAAGTGGGAAGTCGGCGTGTTCTTCGACGGCGTGGACGCCAAGGCGCCCGAGGAGAAGCTCCGCGAGATCGCCCCTGGCCACCCGATCTTCCACATCGAGCCCGCCACTCCCGAGCAGGCCCGCTAGGACACCCCGTAGTCGGCGGCGAGCTTGTCCATCAGCTGGTCGAGCTCGGGGTTGATGACCTGCCTGGCCGGGTCGCCGAGGTAGTAGTCGGCGATCTCCCGCGCGCCTCGCTCGAAGGGCACCACCGCGTGCCAGCCCGGCACCACCGACTTGATCTTCGCGTTGTCGAAGACCATCGAGTGCGTCTTGTCGCCGAGCAGGCCGGCGCCCCATTCCGGGTCGGCGGCGTTGATGACGTCGGACGGGACGTGCACGATCCGCGGCAGGACGCCGAGCGCGGCGCCAACCGCCAAGGCGATCTGGTCCCAGGTCAGCACGTCGTCGGAGGTGATGTGGAACGCCTCCCCCAGGGTCCGGGGGTGTCCGAGCAGCGGCACGAAGGCCCGCGCGAAGTCCGTGTTGTGGGTCACTGTCCACAGTGACGTCCCGTCCCCGTGCACGATCACCGGCTTGCCCGCGAGCATCCGGGCCAGCGACGTCCAGCCGCCGGACAGCACGGTCTTGGTCGCGTCGTAGGTGTGCGACGGGCGCACGATCGTCGCGGGGAACCCGCTGTCGCGGTACTCGGCGACCAGCAGGTCCTCGCAGGCGATCTTGTCGCGCGAGTACTGCCAGAACGGATTGCGCAGCGGCGTCGACTCGGTCACCGGCAGCCGCGCCGGCGGCGTCTGGTACGCCGACGCCGTTGAAATGAACACGTACTGCCCGATCCGCCCGCGCAGCAGGTCCACGTCGGCGCGCACGTGGTGCGGCGTGAAGGCCACGAAGTCGACGACCGAGTCAAACTCAAGGCCAAGCAGAGCATCCCGAACGGATGCGGCATCCCGCACATCCGCCCGCAGCTCCTTGACACCGGGCGGAAGCGGCCGGCCAGCCGACTGCCCCCGGTTGAGCACGGTCAGCTCGATCCCGCCGTCCGCCACGGCCTGTGCCACGCACGCGGAAGAGATGACCCCAGTACCGCCGATGAAGAGAACCCGAAGCTTGCTCATACACCCAACCCTATGAGCTCCGTCAGCGCGCAGGAGAAAGCGGCGGGAACGAGGGGAACCGTGCATCCGTTCTGTATGGATGTCGGGGTTTGATCTTGGGGACGGAACCCGCTGGGGAGAATGGGTCACATGTACTCGGATATGGCTTACCGGGAGACGGCGGCGCCTGGGCGGACCTCGACCCTGTTCGGGCTGACCATGGGGCTGGTCGGGATGACGGCGGCGTTCTTCGCCGCGGGCGCGTACGCGGGACGGAATCTGGGTTCCGGCGCGGTGATCGTCGCCTGGATCGCGGCCTTCGTGGTGCTGATGATCATGAACTTCGCCGCCCGGCGGTCCGCGGGGGCGGCGACGGTGCTGCTGGCGATCTTCGGCGTGCTGATGGGCGCGGCGTCGGCGCCGACGCTCGTCTGGTACGCCTCGACCGAGCCGCAGATCCTCTGGCAGGCGGGCGGCGCGACGGCGCTGTTCGTCGGGGCGCTTGGCTCGTTCGGGTACCTGACGAACAGGGATCTCTCCGGGGTGCGGCGTGCCTCGTTCATCGGGCTGCTCATCTTGCTGCTCGCCGGGGTTGTGCTGATCTTCGTGCGCATTCCGCACGCGTCGCTGATCTGGGCGATACTCGGGCTCGTGGTGTTCGCCGGGCTGACGGCGGCGGACTTCCAGCGGCTGCGCCGGTCGCAGAACCTCGACTCGGCGCCGCTGATCGCCGCGTCGATCTTCCTCGACATCCTGAACGTTTTCTGGTTCTTCCTGCGGATCTTCTCCGGTTCGCGCGACTAGCCTTTCCCCATGGAATCCAGGCAGGCGCCGGATCCGGTCAGCCCGCCGGGACCTGACCTCGACCAGCTCCTCACACTGGTGGGACGCGGCGACCAGGCGGCGTTCGAGACGGTCTACGACCGGACCGCCGCTGCGGTGTTCGGGCTGGTCCTGCGGGTGCTGCGGGATGCCGCGCAGTCGGAGGAGGTCGCCCAGGAGGCGCTCCTTGAGGTGTGGCGGACGGCAGGGCGCTTCGACCCGGAGCGCGGC
>Ga0335083_10005821_pt1 | contig 15528 bp, 13 predicted proteins | sample Lox_Sample_42_FD_206716 | JGI IMG/M metagenome (GOLD analysis project Ga0335083, IMG submission 206716) | Soil microbial communities from Loxahatchee National Wildlife Refuge, Florida, United States - Lox_Sample_4.2 | ecosystem: Environmental > Terrestrial > Soil > Wetlands | place: USA... | reverse complement strand
GCCCGGTTCGCCGACCTGCCGGCCGGCCCGTGGAGCGAGCCGGCTGTCCAGGCACTGGTAGCGCCGCTGGCCCGGCAGGGCGGCACCCCGTACGGGTTCCTGGTGGCCGCCCTGAACCGGTACCGGCCCCTGGACGAGGGCTACCGCGCGTTCGTCGGCCTCGTGGCCGGGCACCTCGCGGCGGGAATCGCGAGTGTCCGCAGCTACCAGTACCAGCAGCGCCGCGCGGAGGAGCTCGCCGAGCTGGACCGCGCCAAGACCACGTTCTTCTCCAACATCAGCCACGAGTTCCGCACCCCGCTGACCCTGATCATGGGACCGGTGCAGGAACTGCAGCGCCAGCTGGCCGACGCCGGCCCGCAGGTGCGCGAGGAGCTGGAGGTCATCAGCCGGAACGGGCTGCGGCTGGGCAGGCTGGTCAACACACTGCTGGACTTCTCCCGCATCGAGGCCGGCCGCATGCAGGCGAGTTACGAACCGGCCGACCTCGCGCAGCTGACTGCCGAGCTGGCCAGCGTCTTCCGCTCCGCCGTCGCCCGGGCTGGCCTGGCCTTCGAGGTGGATTGCCCCCCGCTGCCCGAGCCGGTCTACCTTGACCGGGGCATGTGGGAGAAGGTGGTGCTGAACCTGCTCAGCAACGCGCTGAAGTTCACCTTCGACGGCTCCATCCACATCGCCGTGCGCGCCGAGGGCGGCCAGGCGGTCGTCACGGTCGCCGACACCGGCATCGGCGTCCCCGAACAGGAGATACCCCGGCTGTTCGAGCGGTTCCACCGCATCGAGAAGACCCGCTCCCGCTCTAACGAGGGCAGCGGCATCGGCCTGGCCCTCGTCCAGGAACTCATCCAGCTGCACGGCGGCACCATCAGCGCGTCCAGCGCCGAGGGCGTGGGCACCACGTTCACTATCCGCCTGCCCTTCGGGCCCGCCCACCTGCCCGCCGACGCCCTGGTCCCGGCCGGCCACACGGCGACCGTCTCGGCCACCGCTGACCCGTTCGTCCAGGAAGCCCTGCGCTGGCTGCCCGGGACCGCCGAGGACGGTAACGACGGCGCGGGGGCGTGGCCTGTACCCGGGGAAATCACGCCCGGCAGTGACACAGATTCCCCGGCCCAGACGGGCCGCGTCCTGCCCGCGCGGGTCCTGGTCGCCGACGACAACACCGACATGCGCGAGTACCTGGCCCGGCTGCTGCGCACCGCCGGCTACCAGGTCACCATGGTCACCGATGGGCAGGACGCCCTGGACACGGCCCAGACCGATGCCCCCGACCTGGTCATCAGCGACGTGATGATGCCCCGCCTGGACGGCCTGGAACTGGTCGCCGCGCTGCGCGCCGACGCGCGCACCGCAGCCGTGCCGGTGCTGCTGCTGTCAGCGCGGGCCGGGCCGGAGGCGTCCATCGAGGGCCTGCGGGCCGGCGCCGACGACTACCTGATCAAGCCGTTCTCCGCGGCCGAGCTGCTGGCCCGCGCGCGGGCCAGCGTAGAGCTGGCCAGGTTCCGGAACCGCGAATCGCAGTTCCGCCGTACCTTGATCGATTCCCTCCAGGAAGGCTTCTTCCTCACCGATCACGAAGGCACCATCCTGGAGGCCAACCAGGCCTTCCTGGCCCTGGTGGGCTACAGCCCGGATGGCCTGCCGTTCCGCTGGCCGCACCCCTGGGTTCCCGACCCCGGCACCGACCCGGACGGGTGGGCCGCGACAGCCCAGGCGTTCACCGGCTACAAGCAGCACGGCGGCGGCCGGTACACGGTCCCGGTACGGCACCGCGACGGGCACACCGTCTGGCTGGCCTGCAGCTCGGCCAGCCTGCCCAGCCCGGACGGGCACGGCCGGCTGTTCGTCGGCACCGCGCGGGACGTGACCGCGGAACGGCTGGCCGGGCAGCGCGAAGCCACCCTGGCCGGTTTCGCCGCCGCCCTGGCCGCAGCCGGGGAGATCTCCGAGATGCTCACCACGGCCGCCCGCGAGATCGCCGCCGCGGTGCACGCCACCCAGGTGACCACCACGCTATGGTCCAGCAGCGGCAACACCGCCGTCACCGCATGGCCCCCGGCCGCCCCCGGCCAGGGTGCCCCGGCCTCGGTGACGGGAGCGCTGGACGCCGTCCGGCATCAGCCCGCCGCCTCGGTCGCCACGCTGGCAGGCGACGCGGGCGCCAGCCTGCTCGCCGCCCCGCTCGACGGGACAGGCTCATCGGCCATCGCCGCCGAATTCCCGGCCGGACGGCCGGTCAGCGCCGAAATACGGGACCTGTTCTCGGTCCTCACCAGCCACCTGGCCCAGGTCCTGGCCAAGGCGAGAGACTACGAGCAGACCCGCGCCGTCGCACTCACCCTCCAGCATGCCATCCTCGCCCCCACCGAGCTGCCACACGGATTCGCCGCCCGGTATACCCCGGCGGTTCCCCCGCTCGAAGTCGGCGGCGACTGGTACGACGTGATTCCGCTGCCCGGGCGGCGGGCCGGCGTTGTCGCCGGTGACTGCGTCGGCCGCGGACTGCCCGCCGCCGCGATCATGGGCCAGCTCCGCTCCGCCAGCCAGGCCGTCCTGCTGCGGGCTCCCGGTCCCGCCGAGGCCCTCGCCGACCTGGACATTTTCGCCAGCCGGATCCCGGGAGCCGAATGCACCACCGTATTCTGCGCGATCATCGATCCCGCGAGCGGGACCGTCACCTACAGCTGCGCCGGGCACCCGCCGCCCATCCTGGTCACGACCGAAGGGGAGTATCACCTACTCGACCAGGCCCGCTCCCTGCCGCTGGCTATGCTGCCCGCCGGCTGGCAACGTCGCCAGGCGACCGCCACGCTGCCACCCGGCGCGACCTTGATGCTGTATACCGACGGGCTCATCGAGCGGCGGAACCAGCCGCTGGACACTGGGATCGACGCCGCGGCAGTCGCGCTGGCCGGACACGCCCAGGACCACCCGGACGACGCCGCGGACCACGTCATGTCGGCCATGACGCCGGCCGCCGGCTACGAGGACGACGTCGCCGTCATGATCTACCGGCATCCGCCTGCCCCGCTGACCGTCCGGGTGTCAGCCGACGACTCCTCTTGCCTGGCCTTGCTCCGGGCCCGGCTGCGACAGTGGCTGTCATCGGCCAGCATCGGTGCCACGCAAGCCACCGACATCATGATCGCGGCGGGCGAGGCCGCAGCTAACGCCTTCGAGCACGCCACCGCCGACCGCCCCGCCGATGCGGCACCAGTCCAGATCACCCTCACCGCCCGCGCGGACGACACCGTAGTCCAGCTGACCGTCGCGGACACCGGGAGCTGGCAGCCTCCTCCCGACCGCCAGCCCGCCCCGGGCACCCGGGGGCACGGGATCATCTTCATGCTCGCCCTCATGGACGACGTCACAATCGATCCGTCCGCACTCGGAACGACGGTAACCTTGACCAGGGACCTGAAGCCATGACTAACGACGCGAGCCCAGCCGGTCCTGCTTCCCATCATCCCGCCAGCAGCAACGTCCCCGGCCGCAGTCCGCAGGCACGGTTCGAGTTCCTGCCCGCCAGCGAACGTGAACCAGTCACCGTGCGCGCCGCCGGTGACATCGACCTGACCAACGTCGGGCAATTCCAGGCCGCCCTCGAGCACGCTGCGGCCGCCTCCAGCAGCATCACAGCCGACATGACCGCGGTCACCTACTGCGACAGCGCCACCATCCGGGCCCTGATCATCGCGGCCAGGCAAGCCCGGCTCACCATCCAGGTCAGTACAGCGGGCCCCATCACCCGGACCCTGCTGAACGTCTCCGGCCTGGACCAGATCGCCGCCGTGGTCACCCTGGACTAGGGCTCCTCAGCTCCGGAGACTTGGACGGCTGGTCTCCCGCCGACGCCCGGCTAGAGCTAGACCGTTAGGCTCGGCTAGACGCCGCATGGGCGGCTCAGCCGGCGGGCAGGACCCAGTGGAGCTCAACGCGCGAGCTGATACCGAGCTTGCCGAACACCCAGCACGACGAGCGTTAAGCCAGGGCCGCCTCCTGCTGGACCCGCCGGCTCGCGTCTTCCTCAGCCCGCTGCTGGTGCCGCAGGCGCGCGCGGGAAGCGGCGATCTCGCCCAGCGCCGCCTCCCGGCCCTCGAAGCCCGTCGTCGACGTCGATTTACCTGGCTCGAGCGCCTTGTAGACGTCGAAGAAATGGTGGATCTCGCTGCGCAGGTGGGTCGGCATGTCACCGAGGTCCCGCACCTGACCGAAGCGCGGGTCGCGCAGCGGCACGCAGATGATCTTGGCGTCCGGGCCCTTCTCGTCTTCCATCCAGAAGATCCCGATCGGCCGGGCGCTGACCCAGCACCCGGGGAAGACCGGCTCCTCCAGCAGCACCAGTGCGTCCAGCGGGTCGCCGTCCTCGGCGAGCGTTTCCGGGATGAAGCCGTAGTCGGCCGGGTAGACGGTCGCCGAGAACAGCCGCCGGTCCAGGTGCAGGACGTGGCGCACGTGGTCGAACTCGTACTTGTTCCGGCTGCCGCGAGGCACCTCGATGACCACGTCGACCGCGCTGGCGCTCAGGTCCTCGAGGGCCGCCGGGCTGGTCGGCACCGGCTCGCTCACGCCGGCCAGCTGGGCGATCCGGTCCGCCGGGATCCGCGGCCACAGCCCGGCCAGCAGCCGGGAGAACACTTCCTCGCTGGTCCCGACGCCGTCGACCAGGAGCAGCTGATCGCGGCGGGCAAACCAGTCGAGGAGGGGCTGGGTCTGCTCGTCGTACAAGGTCAGCCGGCGGGTCACCGCCTCCTCGGTATCGTCGGCGCGGCGGTGCACCTGTCCGCCGCACGCCCCGCACGTCCACGCCTCGAGCCCGCGCGCCCGCTCGACGCTGTAGATGCGGCCGCAGCCGGCGCATACCCGCCGGGCGAGCAGCCGTGCCCGGGCCACCTCGAGCGGGACGCCGATGACCACGGCGCGGTCCAGGGTGCTGTCCGTGAGGATGCCGTCCAGGGCCGTAGCTTGATCCACCGTCCGCGGGAAGCCGTCCAGGACGAAGCCGCCGCTGCGCACGGCGGGCGCGGCCAGGCGCTCCGTCCCTGCCCGCCGCCGATGCACATCGTGACGAGCGCGTACCGGCGGCCGGTCCGGCGCAGCTCGTACAGGGCCTTGACGGTGAGGATGGCGCCGGTGGCGCCGATCGGGTGGCCGAGAGAGATGCCGCTGCCGTTCGGGTTGGTCCGGTCCGGCGGCAGCCCGAGCTCCCTGACCACGGCGAGCGCCTGCGCTGCGAAGGCCTCGTTAACCTCGAACAGGTCGATGTCGTCCAGTTTGAGGCCGGCCCGCTCGAGCACCGCCCGCACCGCGGGTACCGGCCGATGCCCATGATCCGCGGCTCCACGCCAGCGTGGGCATACGCGACGAGCCTGCCCGATGGCGTGCACCCACGCCGTTCGGCATGATCCTCGCTCGCCAGCACCACGGCGGCGGCGGCATCGTTGACGCCCGAGGCGTTGCCCGCGGTGACCGTGCCTTCCCTGGCGAAGGCGGGCCTCAGCCGGGCCAGGTCTGCCTCGGTCACGCCGGGCCGGATGTGCTCGTCGGCGTCGACCGTGGTGGTGCCCTTCCGGCCTGGCGCTTCGACCGGCGTAATCTGCTCGGCGAAACACCCCGCGGCGGCCGCGGCGGGTCGCGGTCCGCCGTGACGAGCACCAGGCGCCGCGGGCCGAAGGCAGCGGCGTCCCGCAGCACCGCCTGCGCCTCCGGTGGCCCCGCGGTAATCGCGGTCACCGGCAGTTCCCAGGACTCACCCAGCCGCAGCGCCCACTCCAGCGCAGCGGCGTCGGCGAGGGAGAATCCCGTGGCCCGGCTGTCGTGGCGCACCGTGCCCGCCAGCGGATCGACGTCCGGCCGGAGGTCTGTCCATTTCAGGGCAACGGCGATGAAACCGGGCTCGCTCATCATGACCTCCTGAACACGACGCCCTCGGGATAACTCCAGGTCAGCGCACCCTCTATGTTGCAGACCATGTAACAGGTACCGCACTCGAAGCACTGCTCGTAGTTAAACAGCACGCCGCCGTCGGAAGTCGGCACGAACAGCCGGGCCGGGCACGCGTGCACGCACGCCTTCGTCGTGCAACTGCGGCACACGTCGGAATCCACGGTGATGTGCGGCCGTTCGGCCGTCCGGAACTCGACCGCGGCCATCCGGTCCTCGAAGCTCGGTCCCGAGTACGGGGTCTGCGGGGTCATCCGAACGTCCTCCATCCGGTCCATCCGTCCCTCACCAGATCGCGCAGGCGCACGCCGGTTCGCTTGCGCTCGGCGTGCACCCAGCGGCGCAGCCCCGCCTTGGGCTCCGGGTCGGTCACGGTGAACACCTGCTGCGCGATGCCGCACGCCAGTTCGGGGTACGCCGTCTGCGCCCGCTGGCCCAGGATGAGCTTGTGCGCGCCGCGGAGCTTACGGTGGTTGGCCAGGACGAAGGAGCGTTCCAGGCGGCGGCGGTAGCCGCCGAGCGCGCGGGCCGAGGTGTCCCCGGCCCGGACGGCCTCGACCGCGGTCTCGCCCGCGAGCGCGCCGGAGCCGATCGCGAAGTTCACGCCCTCCAGCCAGATGCCGGAGGCCAGGCACAGGTGCGCGGCGTCGCCCGCGACCAGCATGCCGCCGGTGCTCAGCCGGGGCATGCCGTCCATGCCGCCTTCCGGGATGGTGTGCGCGGAGTACTCCTTGAGCTCGCCCCCGCGGACCAGCGGCGCGATGGCCGGATGCGCCTTGAGCGCGGCTATGACCTCCTCCGGGCGCCGCCCGGAATCCCGCAGCCCGGTCAGGGAGAGCACGGTCCCGACCGAGATCGTGTCGCGGTTGGTGTACAGGAAGCCGCCGCCCGGGATGCCCCGGGTGCCGCCGAGGATCTCGATATCGAGGCCCTCGTCACCGGTGAGGTTGAAGCGGTCCTCCAGCACGTCGCGGGGGAGTGCTAGGACCTCCTTCACGCCCACCGTGAAATGCGTCACCGACCAGTTCTCGTACAGCCCGGCCTCCTTGGCCAGGAAGGAGTTCACGCCGTCGCAGGCGATGACGAGCGAGGCCCGGACGTCGCCCCCCGGCCGGTCGGTGCGCACACCGGTGACGTGACCGGACCCGTCGCGCAACAGCCCGGTAACCGTCGTGGAGCAGACCAGTTCCGCGCCGGCGTCGGCCGCCTTGCCCGCGAGCCAGGAGTCGAAGTCGGCCTGGTACGCCGTGGCCCCGTTGTATGGCGGCGCGTCCCAGTCCTCCCCGCGGAACTCCACGGTGAGCGCCTTGGCGTCGGCCAGCACCATGGTGGCGCGGCGGGTGACCCAGCGCTGCACCGGTGCCTCCTCCCACCAGGCCGGCAGGAGGGTGTCGAGTACCCGGGGGTAGATCACCCCGCCGTACATGTTCTTGGCTCCGGGGAACGGCCCGCGTTCGATGAGCAGGACCCGCAGGCCCGCCCGCGCGGCAACCAGCGCCGCGGCGGCCCCGGCCGGCCCGGCCCCGACGACGACGGCGTCCACCTGGTCAGTCATGGCTCATTTCCTCCGGGGTTTCCGGGATCTCCGGGGTCTTTGGGACGACGCCGAGGCGGCGGGCCAGCACCTCGAGCAGACCGGGGGCGTCGGTAACCAGCGCGAGGTCGGCCATGGCCATCATCGGGCAGCTGGGAGCGGTGTTCACCGCGACCAGGTGGCGGGGGTTGCCCAGACCGGTGACGTGCTGGATCGCTCCCGAGATACCCAGCGCGACGTAGAGCTCCGGGTTGACGGCGACGCCGGTGGTGCCGATGTAGCGCTCGTGTGCCACCCAGCCCACATCCGCGACCACCCGTGTCGCGCCCATGGACGCGCCGATCGCCGTGGCCACCTCGTTGAGCAGGCGGAAATCCGCGGGGCCGCGCAGGCCAGCCCCTCCGGCCATGATCCGCCGGGATTCGGCCAGGTCCATGGTCCCGGGGTCGGGCGGCACGACGTCGAGGACGGTCGCGTCATGCCCGGCGACGACCCGGGCTGTGACCGGCTCGGGCGCGGGCAGGTCGCGCTGGCGGGGCTCGATTCCGCGCACCCCGGGCTGCAGCGTGACCACGACCGGGCCGTCCGCTGCCACCTGCTCCATGACCAGGCCACCGCAGCGGGCCAGCCTGACCTCGCCGTCCCGGTACTCGGTCGCCCCGGCCAGCAGCGGCCGGTCCATCACCGCGGCCAGCCTGGGGGCCAGGTCACGCCCGTCGGGCGACGCGGGCAGCAGGACCGTGTGGTACGGGGCGAGGACGGGGGCCAGCGTGACCGCCCAGGCGCCGAAGGCCGGATTGCCGATCTCCGCGGTGGTCACCGAGACCGCGTCGACGGCCAGGCTGGCCGCCGCCTCGCCGGTACCGGAGCCGGCCAGCAAGACCACCCCGCCCGCCTCGGCGATGGTTTCGTCCGCCCCGGCCGGGAGTACGGCGCCCCGGACCGGGACGACCGCGATCCGCGGGGCCTGGCGTCCGGTGCTCACACTGCCTCCCCGGCCCGTTGCCCCTTGATGACCGCGGCGTGCGCACGTCTCGGGGCCACGCAGTCGCCGTTGGTGGAGAACTTGACGCCGACGTGATGCGCCACGCTGTAGTCGAGCAGGTCCCAGAAGTCCGGGCGGAGGGTCGGCTCGCCGCCGCCGATGTTCACGTAGAACACCTGCATTCGCTCCAGTTCGTCCACCACCCGCATGCACTCCTGCGTGCTGAGCTCCCGTGGGTCACGCCGCCCGGACGCGCTCAGGCAGTGCACGCACTGCAGGTTGCAGGCATAGGTGAGTTCCCAGGTCAGGCAGATCGGCGCCGACAGCCCGGCCTTGAACTGCCCGGTCAGGGCGGTGGCCGGCGCAGGCGGCGGCTGGTCAGCGGGCATCGATGACCTCCGAATCGGCCAGCGCCGCCAGCGCCGCGGCGTACCGGGGCCACTGGCCGGCCGGCACGCCGGCCGCGTCCAGGGCGCCGGCCGCGCTGTCGTGGCTGGCCAGCAACCGGACCACGGTCACCAGCTGGCGGGTCTTCAGGAAGCTCAGCCGCCGGTTGCCGAAGTGATAGACGAGGGCGCCGAACGGCTCGGGACGCAGCGCAACCGCCGGATTCAGCCGGTAGGGGCAGTGCAGGTCGATGGCCACGGGGTCCTCACAGATCGTCGCCGGAAAAGGACGCGGCGCCGTCAGTAGACGCCGCACATGCCGTCGATGGATACCTCCTCGACGAGAAGCTCATCAACGTCGATAACGTCTTCCTCTTGCCATTCAGTGGTGTCGACAGTCACTTCATCAAGACCTTTCTGGCCAAGCCCGGTATGCTTTTCCCTGTCAAACATAGGGATCTGCTCGCGCACCCGTAACTCCCTGAACGGGCAGTGCCCCTGGCCAATCGGCCAGGTGCCTAAATGGCGGACGACCGCGATCCTGGCAAGCATGCCAACCATCGCAACGCCGCATTTCCTCATTCGGAACGGCCGGGTCCGGCCGCGGTTTCCCGACGGCCCGGTTAGCAACGAGCTCGCCGGCCACATCGCCGCCGAACTCGGCCCGCTCGGTCTGGTGCCGGACGGAACGGCGTTCGAGCGGCTCTTCGTCGAGGTGGTACTGGCCACCCACCCTGACCCGGCGCGGGCGTGGGGTGCCTTCTACGGCAACACGATGCGGCGGCTGCGCGGCCCCGAGCGCGGCGGGACGGACAGCGTCGCCACGTTCGCTCGCATCTACCGGCATGCGCTGTCACTGATCCGCGGCAGCACCGTCCTGGACGTCGGGTCGTGCTTCGGTTTCCTGCCGTTGCTCATCGCCGAAGGATCGCCGCGGCTGCGGGTCATCGGCGCCGACCTCGATCCGGCGGCCGCCGCGCTGGCCGGGCGCATCGCCCGCGGGCAGGCCAGCCACGCCCGCTTCGCCGTCGCCGACCTGCTCGCCCTGCCGGCCGGCGACGAGGCGGTGGACACGGTGCTGGCCGTCCACGTGCTCGAGCACGTTCCGGCCGCGGCGACCGCCCCGGCCCTCGCGCAGCTGCTCCGGGTGGCCCGGCGCCGGGTGGTGGTCGCCGTGCCGCTGGAAGACTCGCCCGACCCCACCTTCGGCCACGTCCAGGCCTTCGACCTGCCCAGGCTGGCCGCGATCGCGGCCAGCGTGGACGCCCCGGGCTGGTCGCGGGCCGTCTACCCGGCCGACGGCGGATGGCTGGTGCTCGAGCGGCGCGGACGCCGGCCGCGGGTCCTGCCCGATCGGGTAGGGCGCGGCTGCCCTAACTGACGGTTCTGGCCAGCCATACGCCCGGTTCGCGGTCCGTCGTCTTCCCTCGCGCCGCGCCGCAGCTTAATGTCCGAGCTATCGCAGAAGGATGACGTAATAGCGCCAAGCTCGTCCGGCCAGAGAGGCAGAGATGAAGGTAGAAGAACTTCTCAAGCCATTTCCCATCAAGGAGTTCCATCCATTCCCGCGGGCCATGCTAGGGCCCGGCGCATGGGAACTCCTCGGCCCTGAGGCCAAGAAACTCGGATTTAACCGGGTACTCGTGATGACATCGGGCTTGCGCGGCAGCGACACGGTGGAAAAGATCGTCGGCTCGCTCCGCTACCACGGTCTCGAGGTCGTGGCGTACGACAAGGTCGAGTCCAATCCCAAGGACTACAACGTCATGGACGCCGTCGCGCTGTACCAGGAGAACCAGTGCGACAGCTTCATCTCGATCGGCGGCGGCTCCAGCCACGACGCCTGCAAGGGCGCCCGGATCTCGGTGGCGCACGACGGCCGAAGCGTCAACGAGTTCGAGGGATTCAACAAGAGCGAGAACCCCAAGAACCCGCCGCACATCGCGGTCTCCACCACGGCCGGCACGGGGTCGGAGACCTCCTGGGCCTACGTGATCACCGACACCACGACCGACCCGGAGAAGCCGCACAAGTACGTGGCCTTCGACGACGCCTCCGTGGCCACGCTCGCGGTCGACGATCCGACCCTCTACTACGACTGCCCGGTCGACTACACCGCCCAGTGCGGTTTCGACGTGCTCGCGCACGCCAGCGAGCCCTACGTCTCCCGGCTGAACTTCCCGCCCTCGCTGGGCAACGCGCTGTACGCGATCAGGCTGACCGCCGAGAACCTGCGCCAGGCGACGTGGAACCCGCAGGACCTGCCCGGCCGTGAGGGGATGATGTACGCGCAATACATCGCGGCCCAGGCGTTCAACTCCGGCGGCCTGGGGATCATTCACTCCATCTCGCACGCGGTGAGCGCCTTCTACGACACCCACCACGGACTGAACAACGCGATCGCGCTGCCCCGGGTGTGGGCCTTCAACATGCCGGTCGCCTACCGGCGCTTCGCCGACATTGCGCAGGTGATGGGCGTGGACACGCACGGCATGACCGACGTCCAGGCCGCCGAGGCCGCCCTCGCCGCGGCGATCCGGCTGCTCCGCGATGTCGGCATACCCGAGAAATTCACCGATGTGAAGCAGGACACCTACTCCAAGAACAGGCTCGGCATGGGCCCGACCAAGCTCTACGAGAATTCGCCGGTGATACGCGGGGATGGTGAGGACATCGACCGGATCACCAACCATGTCCTCGGCGACGCCTGCACGCCGGGCAACGCCAAGGAATGCACATTCCAGACGGTCCGCCCGGTTGTCGACCACTGCCTGAACGGCGACCTGGATGACCTTCTCAGCTGAGAGCCCGCCTCAGGTAGGCCCGGTGCCGGCGCACCGGGCCTGCCGTTGGGCCTCACCGGGAGGACGGATGCCCTACTTCGACACGGTCGATGACGTCACCAGCGCGCTGGCCGGTTACGGTTACATCGCCGACCGGCAGCTCGCCACGGCGGTATTCGTCCAGACTCGTCTCGACAAGCCTCTGCTGGTCGAGGGTCCCGCCGGAGTCGGCAAGACCGAACTGGCCAAGGCCGTGGCCGCCGCCACCGGGCGGCGCCTGCTCAGGCTCCAGTGTTACGAGGGACAGGATGACACCAAGGCCCTGTACGAGTGGGACTACGGAAAGCAGCTCCTGTACACCCAGATCCTGCGGGAGAAGATCGGCCAGCTGCTCGAGGACGCCCCCGACCTGCACACCGCGATCGAGCGGGTCGCACAGCAGGAGAGCGTCTTCTTCTCCGAGCGTTTCCTCGCTCCCCGCCCGCTGCTCGAGGCCGTCCACTCGGCCGATCCAGTGGTGCTGCTGATCGACGAGGTCGACCGGGCGGACGAGGCTCTCGAGGCGGTCCTGCTCGAGATGCTGGCCGAGTACCAGGTGTCGGTCCCGGAGATCGGCACGTTCGTCGCCCGCCAGCCGCCGTGTGTCATCCTCACCTCCAACAACACCCGCGACCTGTCCGCCGCGCTCAAGCGCCGCTGCCTGCACCTGTTCCTCGATTACCCGAGCGCCGAGCGCGAACTCGAGATCCTGCGCAGCAAGGACACCGGCCTGCCCGACGCCGCCGCGGCGACCCTGGTCCGGATCGTCCGCGGACTGCGCGGGCTCGACCTGCGCAAGGCGCCCAGCATCTCGGAGACCGTGGACTGGGCCCGCACGCTCGCGGTGCTCGGCGTGGCCGAGATCGCCCCGGCCGTCCTGGCCGACACCGTCTCGGTGGTGGTGAAGTACTCCCGCGACGTTCAGCGCGCGCTCGACGCGCTGCCGTCCCTGGTCGACCCGAATGCGGCGCTAGCTGACCAGCCCGGTCACGATCACCAGCATGATCACGATCACCACCATCACCACGACCGCGGTCACGGACCACGGCCCGGCGATGACCAGGACGCCCAGGCCAGGACCGAACGAGCGGCGAAAGACCAGCCCGGCCGCCACGACGAGCACTACTACGGGTCGCCCACCCCGGCGTCCTCGGCCGGCTCGGGAGACCGCTCCGTGCCCGCCGGTCAGGGCAGCCGCTCCTTCGCCCGCGGCCTGGCCCGCCGCCGCCCCCTTTTAGCCTCGCGAGCCAAGGGACGCGGCGCCGCCTGGACTGAGGAGCGAGAAGCGAGGAACGAGCGAACGAGCCGACGAGGGAAGGCGGCGCCTAAAGAGCGCCCCGGAGGCGAGCGAGGAATGGAACAGAGCCTGCACCGGTTCGTCCGGCTCCTGCGCCTGCGCGGGGTCCGCGTGTCGGTGACCGAGGCACTTGACGCCATGCGCGCCGCGGCCCAGGACGGCGTCCTGGACGACCGCGAGACCCTGCGCTATGTGCTGCGGGTGGTGCTGGTCAAGGACCGGCGCGACGAGGAACCGTTCGACCAGCTCTTCGACCGCTACTTCCGGCTCGAGCCAGTTACCGGACCCGACGGGCCAGGCCACGGCCACGCCCACGACGACCTGGCCGACCAGGGCACGGCGGAGTCGTTCACGATCTCGCCAGGAAGAGATCTTCGGCCCGGTCGTCTCCGTGACCAAGTTCGCCGACGTCGACGACGCCGTCAAGATCGCCAACGACACCCTGTACGGCCTGGGTGCGGGCGTCTGGACCCGCGACATGCACGCCGCCTACCACCTCGGGCGCTCCATCCAGGCGGGCAGGGTGTGGACGAACTGCTATCACCTGTACCCGGCGCACGCGGCCTTTGGCGGCTACAAGCAGTCCGGCATCGGCCGCGAGACCCACAAGATGATGCTCGAGCACTACCAGCAGACCAAGAACCTCCTGGTCAGCTACTCGCCGCGCAAGCTCGGGTTCTTCTAGTCCAGCAGATGAACAGTATCAGCCGGGTGGCTGTCACCCCGCAGGCGGCGGACCTGCTCCGCCGCCTGCGGGCCGTGCACGGCCCGTTGATGTTCCATCAGTCGGGCGGCTGCTGCGACGGCAGCTCCCCGATGTGCTATCCGCTCGGCGAGTTCGCCACCGGCCCGTCGGACGTCCTGCTCGGCTCGCTGGAGATCGACGAGGCGGCGGAGCCGGTGCCAGTGTGGATGTCGGCGGCCCAGTTCGAGTACTGGAGCCACACCCATCTCACCATCGACGTGGTACCCGGGCGAGGCGGCGGATTCTCCCTGGAGGCACCCCTGGGGGTCCGCTTCCTCATCCGGTCGCGGATGCTGAGCCAGCAGGAAATGGCCCGGCTCCGGCTGGCCTGATCCTGATCCGAGGTCAGATCAGCCCGAGCTTGCTGGCCTCGTACACCGCCTCGGCGCGGCGCCGCACGCCCAGCTTCTGCATGACATTGCCGACGTGAAACTTCACCGTCGCCGCGGAGATGTACAGGCGCTGCCCGATCGCCACGTTGCTCAGCCCCCGGGCGAGCAGGCACAAGATCTCTCGTTCCCGCGGGGTGATGTCGCACGCTCCGGCGCCGGGCCGCTGGCTGCGGCGCATCCAGCGGACGACGACTCCGGCGCTCCGCGGATCGAAGGCACTCTCGCCCCGGTGCACGGCCCTGATCGCCCGGACCAGCTCGGTCAGGTCCACGTCCTTGAGCACGAAGCCCTTCGCGCCCTGCTTGATCGAGTCGAGAATTAGCCACTCATCTGCCGAACTCGTCAGGACCAGCACCCGGCTGTCCGGGTAGCGCTGGGTTATCGTGGCGCACAGCGGGAGGCCGTCGCACTCGCTGCCCGGGGTCAGCTTGAGATCGAGCAGCACGACCCCGGGATGCACCCGGTCGAGCATCGCCGTGGCCTGGCTGGCGTTCGACGCCTCGCCGACCACCCGCAGATCGGGTTCCCTGTCGATCATGGCCCGCAGGCCCTGGCGGACGATCGCGTGATCGTCGATGATGGCGACACGGATCTCATCCATCGCTCTCTCCTCGTTCGTAGCCGGCCGGGGCGGGCAACAGGACCTGAATCGCGATCCCGCCTAGGTCAGACCGGTCGGCGCGAAGCGTCCAGCCCATCTCTTCCGCCCGCGCGGCGATGTCGGCCAGGCCCAGGTGGTATCCGCCGCCTGTCCCGGGAACCGCGCCCCGGATGATCTTCCTCAGCGTCTTCGGGTTCCCGCGGCCGTCGTCCGCGACGCACAGCGTGATCACCTCGCCGCCGTAGTTCAGCCGGATGATCGCGCGGCGCGCCCTCCCGTGGATGGCCGCGTTGAAGACGCACTCGCTGGCCATCTGGAACAGTGACTGCCGGACCGCCGCCGGCAGCGGTGCCTGCGGGCCTGCTACCTTCACGTTCACGTCGAGCTCGTGGGCGGGATGCCGGGCCACCAGGCGCAGCAGCATGCCGGGAAGCTCCTCATCGGGGACGGCCATCCCATCTCGCAGGTTCTGCAGCGACGACCGCAGCCGTCGCACGGCGGTCCCGGTGAGCCGCTTGGCGTGTTCCAGCCTTGCGCGCATCAGCGATCCCGCGGGCGCGTCAGCGAGACACAGGTCGATGGCCAGCCCGGCCGCCAGGACCTCCTGGATGGCTCCGTCGTGCATTTCCCTGGCCAGGCGGCGCCGCTCGTGGTCCGCGGCTATCCGCGGCCAGGCCGATGGACTGCCCCAGGCAGCCTGCTGGTTCGGCGAGCATGCGGCATTATCGGCCGGCCGCGGAGGGTGAAGCTAAGGCCCAAGGTCCCGGTATATTCAGCCCTCGGTCCCGGGAGCAGACCAGCGAGGCGCTCGAGCGGCGGGACG
>Ga0335083_10005820_pt1 | contig 15529 bp, 15 predicted proteins | sample Lox_Sample_42_FD_206716 | JGI IMG/M metagenome (GOLD analysis project Ga0335083, IMG submission 206716) | Soil microbial communities from Loxahatchee National Wildlife Refuge, Florida, United States - Lox_Sample_4.2 | ecosystem: Environmental > Terrestrial > Soil > Wetlands | place: USA... | reverse complement strand
GGCCGCATGTCGGTCGCGTTGCCGCTGTCGTCCTTGAGCCGCCAGACGAAGCCCGGCATGCGCTCGGCGATCGCGTTGATGCGGTCGAGATTGTCGAAGAAGCCCGCCATGCGCGGATCGCCCTTCGGATGAAGGAGCTTGCCGACATTGAGCTGCGCGAGATGCAGGACCTTCTCCATGCGCTTACTCCGCCGCCAGCGGCGTGGCGCCGCGACGCTCGGCAATACGCCGCTCGAGCTCCGGCCGGAAGTGCCGGACCAGACCCTGGATCGGCCACGCCGCGGCATCGCCGAGCGCGCAGATCGTGTGGCCTTCGACTTCCTTCGTCACTTCCAGGAGGAGATCGATTTCCTCGGAGCGCGCATCGCCTTTCTGGAGACGTGTCATCACGCGCCACATCCAGCCCGTGCCTTCGCGGCAGGGCGTGCACTGGCCGCAGCTTTCGTGTTTGTAGAAATAGGCGAGCCGCTGGATGGCCTTCACAACGTCGGTCGACTTGTCCATCACGATGACGGCAGCGGTACCGAGACCCGACTGCACGTTCTTGAGCGAGTCAAAATCCATCAGCACGTCGTCGCAGATCGACTTGGGCAGCAACGGCACCGATGCGCCGCCCGGAATTACGGCCAGGAGATTGTCCCAGCCGCCGCGCACGCCGCCCGCATGCTTCTCGATGAGCTCCCTGAGCGGGATACCCATCTCCTCTTCCACATTGCAGGGCTTGTTCACATGGCCCGAGATGCAGAACACCTTGGTGCCGGTGTTGTTCGGACGGCCGATGCCCGCGAACCATTCCGCGCCGCGGCGCAGGATGGTCGGCGCGACGGCGATCGATTCCACATTGTTGACGGTCGTCGGACAGCCATAGAGCCCGACATTCGCCGGAAACGGCGGTTTCAGCCGCGGCTGGCCCTTCTTGCCCTCGAGGCTCTCGAGCAGCGCCGTCTCTTCGCCGCAGATATAGGCGCCCGCGCCATGATGGACGTAGAGATCGAAATCCCAGCCATTGAGGTTGTTCTTGCCGATGAGCTTCGCGGCATACGCTTCATCGACCGCACGCTGCAGCGCTTCGCGCTCGCGGATGAACTCTCCGCGCACATAGATGTAGCAGGCATGCGCGCGCATCGCGAAAGACGCGATGAGGCAGCCCTCGACCAGCGTATGCGGGTCGTTGCGCATGATGTCCCGGTCCTTGCAGGTGCCGGGCTCGGATTCGTCCGCGTTGACGACAAGATAATGCGGACGCTCCTTCACTTCCTTCGGCATGAATGACCATTTGAGGCCGGTCGGAAATCCGGCGCCGCCGCGGCCGCGCAGGCCCGACTTCTTCATCTCGTCGACGATCGCATCGGGACCGCGCGCGATGATCTCCTTCGTGCCGTCCCAGGCACCGCGGGCCCGTGCACCTTTGAGGCTCACATCCTCGAAGCCGTAGAGATTGGTGAAGATACGGTCCTTGTCCGCGAGCATTCACGCCACCTTCGGGAGCGAACGCACGCCGATGCGTTCCTCGATCACATGCCGGAAATTCTTCACAAGACCCAAGATCGGGCCTGAAGCCGCGTCACCCAGGCCGCAAATCGTGTGTCCACCGATCTGGGACGACACCTCGACGAGCAGGTCGATGTCGCGCGCTTCGCCCTCGCCCTTCGCCAGCCGGTCGAGCACGCGATAGAGCCAGCCCGTGCCTTCGCGGCAGGGCGTGCACTGCCCGCAGCTCTCATGCATGTAGAACTTTGCGAGGCGCGCCGAGGCGCGGATCACATCGGTCGTCTTGTCCATCACAATGACGGCGCCCGGATTGGCGGAGACGCCGACGGATTTGAGCGAGTCGAAATCCATCAGCACGCGGTCGCAATCGGGGCGCGCGATCATCGGAAATGACGCGCCGCCCGGAATGACAGCCAGAAGATTATCCCAGCCGCCGCGCACGCCGCCGGCATGCTTCTCGATGAGCTCCTTCAAGGGGATGCCCATTTCCTCTTCCACATTGCAGGGCGTGTTCACGTGGCCCGAGATGCAGAAGATCTTTGTGCCGGTGTTGTTCGGCCGGCCGAGCGAGGAGAACCAGTCCGCGCCGCGGCGCAGGATTTCGGGAACGACCGCGATCGTCTCGACATTGTTGACCGTCGTCGGGCAGCCATAGAGGCCGACATTGGCGGGATAAGGCGGCCTTAAGCGCGGCAGCCCCTTCTTGCCCTCGAGGCTCTCGAGCAGCGCCGTCTCCTCGCCGCAGATATAGGCGCCCGCGCCATGGTGGACGAAAATCTCGCAATCCCAGCCATGGACATTGTTCTTGCCGATCAGCTTCGCGTCGCAAGCCTCGTCGACCGCGGCCCGCAGGTGATCGCGTTCGCACACGAATTCGCCGCGGACATAGATGTAGCAGGCATGCGCGCGGATCGCGAAGGCGGCGAGAAACGCGCCCTCGATCAGAAGCTGCGGATCGTGACGCATGATGTCGCGATCCTTGCAGGTGCCGGGCTCGGACTCATCCGCATTGATGACGAGGTAGCTCGGGCGATCCGTCGTGTCCTTCGGCATGAACGACCACTTCATGCCTGTCGGAAAGCCGCCGCCCGAGCGGCCGCGCAGGCCAGAGCTCTTCACCTGTTCGATGATCGCGTCGTGGCCGCGCGCGACGATGTCTTTCGTGCCGCTCCAGGCGCCGCGCGCCATGGCTGCAGCAAGACGCCAGTCCTCCGCGCCGTACAGGTTCGTGAAGATGCGGTCCTGCGCGGCGAGCATCTCAGGCCCTCTTCCGGACGAAGAGCTTGCGCGCAAACGCACCGGCACCGACCGCACCCGCGCCGCCGAGCACCATTTCGGTCGAGCCACCGAGACTCGCAAAGACAAAGGCAATCGCAACGGCCGCGGCGAAGGTCAGGCCGACGATCTCGGGAAAATGCTGCCTCATGTGGCTGCCCCCGGCGGTTTCTGCTTTGCGCTGGTATCGGCCGTCCCGGCGTTCCTTGTCAGGGCGGTGCTGTCATAGAGAGAGCGATCGGTCAGCGTCGTGGCGCCGCCTTCGGGCTCCGAAGACACGCGCCGCCCGTTCTGCGGTCCAGGCTTCGGCGTGTCGCCACGACGAAATGCCTCGAGGATCTTCTCGGTAGTGGGTCCGTCGAGGTCCTCGTAGAAATCCTTGCCGATCTGCAGCATCGGCGCGTTCACGCAGGCGCCGAGGCACTCGACTTCCATCCAGCAAAACTTGCCGTCCTTGGAGACCGTGTGCGGCGTTGGTGCGATGTGCTTCTTGCAGGCGGCAACGACGTCATCGGAGCCGCGCAGCCAGCAGGGCGTCGTGGTGCAGACCTGCACGAGGTGCTGGCCCACCGGCTCCAGGTTGAACATCGTGTAGAAGGTCGCGACCTCGAGCACGCGGATCTCGGCCATGTCGAGCTTCCTCGCCACGGCCTCGATCATCGGCTTGGAGACCCAGCCCTCCTGTTCCTGGCCACGCCACAAAAGCGAGATCACGGCAGAAGCCTGACGCCCCGGCGGATATTTCTTGATCTGCTCGTCGGCCCAGGCGGAATTCTCGGCGCTGAACGCAAAGGCCGCGGGCTGCATGTCGGGCGGCGCAAGACGGCGGACGCTCATCGATCAACCTCGCCGAACACGATGTCGAGCGAACCCAAGACCGCGGACACGTCGGCGAGCATGTGGCCCTTCGACATGTATTCCATCGCCTGCAGGTGCACGTACGACGGCGCGCGCAGCTTGCAGCGATAGGGCTTGTTGGTGCCGTCAGAAACGAGATAGACGCCGAACTCGCCCTTTGGCGCTTCCACGGCGGCGTAGACCTCGCCTTCCGGCACGCGATAACCCTCGGTGTAGAGCTTGAAGTGATGGATGAGAGCTTCCATCGACGTCTTCATCTCGCCGCGCTTGGGCGGCACGACCTTGTGGTCCGTCGAGGACACAGGGCCGGAGGGCATCTTCTCGATGCATTGCTTCATGATCTTGTTCGCCTCGCGCATCTCTTCCATGCGCATGACGTAGCGGTCGTAGCAGTCGCCGTTCTTGCCGATCGGAATCTTGAAGTCGAACTCGTTGTAGCACTCGTAGGGCTGCGAGCGCCTGAGATCCCATTGCACGCCTGTCGAGCGCAGCATCACGCCAGAGAAGCCCCACATCTCGGCTTCCTTGCGGTTGACGACGCCGATGTCGACGTTGCGCTGCTTGAAGATGCGGTTCTCGGAGAGGAGTCCCTCGATATCGTCGAGCACCTTCGGGAAGTGCTCGCAGAATGCGTAGATGTCCTCGGCGAGGCCGGAAGGCATGTCCTGGTGAACGCCGCCGGGGCGGAAATACGCCGCATGCATGCGGCTGCCCGAGACGCGCTCGTAGAACACCATGAGCTTCTCGCGCTCTTCGAAACCCCAGAGCGGCGGCGTGAGCGCGCCGACATCCATCGCCTGCGTGGTGACGTTCAAGAGATGGTTGAGCAGTCGCCCGATCTCGCAATAGAGAACGCGGATGTACTGCCCGCGCTTCGGCACTTCGAGGCCTATCAGGCGCTCGACCGCGAGCGCGAAGGCATGCTCCTGGTTCATCGGCGCGACGTAATCGAGCCGGTCGAAATACGGCACAGCCTGCAGATAAGTCTTGTGCTCGATCAGCTTCTCGGTGCCGCGATGCAAAAGCCCGATATGCGGATCGACGCGCGTGACGATCTCGCCGTCGAGATCGAGCACGAGACGCAACACGCCATGCGCCGCAGGATGCTGTGGCCCGAAATTGAGCGTGACCTGCGGATGCTCAGCACCAGTGTCTTTGTGTGTCGTGTCTTCTGCGACGCTCATCACGTCTTCTTTCCGGGATCGCCCGAAGCAGCGCCCGGTGCCATGGCGGCCTTCTCATCGCCGGGCAGGATGTGCGGTGCCCCTTCCCATGGGCTCATGAAATCGAAATCGCGAAATTCCTGGACCAGCTGCACGGGCTGATAGACGACGCGCTTGAGCTCGTCGTCGTAACGGACCTCGACGAAGCCGGTGAGCGGGAAATCCTTGCGCAGCGGATAACCGGAGAAGCCGTAATCGGTGAGGATGCGGCGCAGATCCGGATGATCTGCGAACACGATGCCGTACATATCGAACGCTTCGCGCTCGAACCAGTTGGCCGCCGGATAAAGATTGACGATCGACGGGATCGCCTGGTCTTCCGCGAGCTGCGCCTTGACGCGCACGCGCCGGTTCTTCGTCAGCGACAGGAAATGATAGACGACGTCGAAACGCCGGGGCCGCTGCGGCCAGTCCACGCCGCAGATGTCGACAAGGATTGCAAATTCGCAGGACGGATCGTCCCGGAGATATTTCACGACTCGCAGCGTCTCGCCCGGCTCGATCTCGAGCACGAGATCGCCGGCCGCGACTTTCGATGCCCGCACTGCGCCCGGAAGCGCCGCCGCGATCGCCGTCCCGAATTCGGCAAGGCCTTCGCTCATCGATCGATCGTCCCCGTGCGGCGGATCTTCCGCTGCAGAAGCATGACGCCGTAGACCAGCGCCTCCGCAGTCGGCGGACAGCCCGGCACATAGATGTCGACCGGCACGATGCGATCGCAGCCGCGCACCACGGCGTAGGAATAGTGATAGTAGCCGCCGCCATTGGCGCAGGATCCCATCGAGATCACGTATCGCGGCTCCGGCATCTGGTCGTAGACCTTGCGCAGCGCGGGCGCCATCTTGTTGGTCAGCGTCCCGGCCACGATCATCACGTCGGACTGGCGCGGACTGGCGCGCGAAACCGAATCGTTCGAGGTCGTAGCGCGGCATCGAAGCCTGCATCATCTCGACCGCGCAGCAGGCGAGCCCGAACGTCATCCACATCAGCGAGCCGGTGCGCGCCCAGTTGATGATCGTGTCGGCGCTGGCGACGAGAAAACCCTTCTCGGCCAACTCGGCCTGCATCGCCTTGAAGTAGGGATCGTTGTCGCTGATCTTGGCGCCGCCTTCGACGCCAGAACGCGCCGCCTGTCCGGCAGGGATCACTCCCATTCGAGCGCTCCCTTCTTCCATTCGTAGATGAAGCCGATGGTCAGCACGCCCAGGAACACGACCATCGACCAGAACGCGAAGACGCCGGTCTTGCCGAGCGTGATCGCCCAGGGAAAGAGGAACGCGACTTCGAGATCGAAAATGATGAAGAGGATCGATACGAGGTAGAACCGCACGTCGAACTTCATGCGCGCATCGTTGAAGGCGTTGAAGCCGCACTCATAGGCCGACAGTTTTTCGGGATCCGGCTTGGACGGGCCGATCAGAATTGGAACCAGGATCAGCGCGGTGCCGAGCGCCCCTCCGATTCCGATGAAGATCAGGATCGGGAGATACTCGAGCAGCAGCCGTTCCATCGTCGATCCCTAGGCGACCCGGGCGGGTCTTGGAGCGGTCCGGGCGAGCCCCGCGGAGGGCGGGAAGAAGGCTGCCGGACCGGCGTCATTTCGCGGGTGCAGTATAAGGCGCGGCCACCCGCGGGCAACGCGGGTGTAGACCAAGATTCGCCGCGGGAAAACAGGATTTTGGGGTGTCGAAACGACCCATTTCCTCAAGGGAAATGGCGGGAGCGACGGGGCTCGAACCCGCGACCTTCGGCGTGACAGGCCGACACTCTAACCAACTGAGCTACGCCCCCGCGGGAGGCGGTGTTTTCGGCACCGCATCGTCGCGAAAGAGCGCCGATGTAGGGCCCTCACCTACCCCTGTCAAGGATTGGCACCTGCGGCTTAGAAAACGGCTAGTAGCCGCCGGAACCCATTTCATCGATGACCGGAGGCGGAGCGCCGTGTTGCTGGCGCCGCTTGGGGTGCAATTCCTGCGGGGTGAGCTTGCCGTCGCCATCGGCATCGAGCTGCTCGAACAGGGAGCGTGCGGTGGCGGAAAATTCCTCGAGGTCGACGCAGCCCTGGTTCTTCCAGTCGATCAGGGGCGAGGCGGCGGCGGCATCCGCCTTGACGCGTGCCTCGTTGATCGCGGTGACCTGCGCGGAGCTGAGGCAGCCCTTGTGGTCCGTGTCGTAGGAATCGAATTCCGCCTTCAGTCCGGCTTCGAGCTCGGCGCGCGTGAGCGTCCCGTCGTGGTTGGTGTCGTATTTCATGATCGAGCTGGACGGTGAATGCCAGTCTTCGTTCCTGGGCGTAGCATTCGGACTCCAGCGATGCGGCTTTGCCGGCTCGTCGGACCCGCAGGCCGCGAGCACTGCGGCCGCACACACCAACGGAAGAAGCCGAACGGAAATCCCAGCCCAACGCATTTTGCACCCCTGCTTTTGGCGAATCCGTAGCGCATGGGCGCTCCCGTCGCAAAACTTTGCGGCAGTGCGCGACGAAGAGCGCATGAATCCGGGGGGCGTCAGCCAGAATTGCAGCCAACCCTCCTGCGCTAAAAGCTTCGGAGGGCACCTTCGCCGCATGGTGCTGATGGCCTGCCACCCCGAAGCCGCGCAGCGGCGAAGGGTGGTGGGCGGTGACGGGTTCGAACCGCCGACCCCATCGGTGTAAACGATGTGCTCTACCAGCTGAGCTAACCGCCCGTTCGGGGCGCGCTTATAGCAGCCTCGAGGGCGCGATGGGAAAACGCTGGGATTGCCGGGCTAAATCTAGTTCAGCATGTCCTTGAGCTGCTTGCCGGCGCGGAACCGGGGCTGCTTGGAGGGCTTGATCGTGATTTCTTCGCCGGTCTGCGGGTTGCGGCCCTTGCCGCCTGCACGCGTGGCCACGACGAACACGCCAAATCCCGTCAGGCGCACCTCTTCGCCGCTCTTCAACGATTGCGCGATCAGGTCGAAGACGCCGTCAACCGCTTTCGCCGCATCGTTCTTGGGAAGGCCGGTGTGGTCGGAAAGCTTCTGAATGAGGTCATTCTTGTTCACAGGGACGGCTCCTTTTCGCGATTCGCCCGGATACGGGGAATCCTAACGGTTGCAGACGGGGCGGCAAGGGAAAAACCCGCAGAATCAGCGGATTTTTTGGATGACAGGGACAGAACAAAAGGGGCCCGAACCTCTCGGTTCGGGCCCTGTTTCTGTCAGTGGGTGACCACCGCGTCGGAGTCGGGCTCCGCCAGCGGCCTTGGAGGGGTGACCTCCTCGGCTTCGCTCCAGGTGATCGGCTCAGGCGCGCGCGCAAGCGCGATCTTGAGCACGTCGGCCACCGTCTTCGCCGGCACGATTGTCAAACCGGCCTTCACATTGTCCGGAATCTCCGCGAGATCCTTCTCGTTTTCGTCCGGAATGACGACCGTCTTGATGCCGGTGCGCAGCGCCGCCAGCAGCTTTTCCTTCAAACCGCCGATCGGCAGGACACGGCCGCGCAAGGTGATCTCGCCAGTCATCGCCACATCGCGACGGATCGGGATGCCGGTGATGACCGAGATGATCGACGTCGCCATCGCTACGCCGGCAGAAGGACCATCCTTCGGTGTCGCGCCTTCCGGCACGTGCACGTGGATGTCGATCTTGTCGAAGGTCGGCGGTTTGATGCCGAAGCTGGTCGCGCGCGAGCGGACATAGGACCGCGCCGCGTCGATCGACTCCTTCATCACGTCGCCGAGCTTGCCGGTGGTCTGCATGCGGCCCTTGCCGGGCAGCATCACGGCCTCGATCTGCATCGTGTCGCCGCCGACTTCAGTCCAGGCGAGACCCGTCACCACGCCGACCTGGTCCTCGCCTTCCATCTCGCCATAGCGGAACTTCCGCACACCCGCATAGGTGTCGACGTTGTCCGGCGTGACTTCGACGGCCTTGGTCTTGTTGGTGTCGATCTCCTTCACCGCCTTGCGGGCCAGGTTTGCGATCTCGCGCTCGAGATTGCGGACGCCGGCTTCGCGCGTGTGATAGCGGATCAGGTCACGCAGACCTGCGTCCGTGATCTTCCACTCGTCGTCCTTGAGGCCGTGCGCCTTCAGTTCCTTGGGGATCAGGTGGCGCCGCGCGATCTCGACCTTCTCATCCTCGGTGTAGCCGGGAATGCGGATGATCTCCATGCGGTCCATCAGCGGCTGCGGCATGCGCAGCGTGTTGGCCGTGGTAATGAACATCACGTCCGAAAGATCGAAATCGACCTCGAGATAGTGGTCGTTGAAGGTGTGGTTCTGCTCCGGATCCAGCACCTCGAGCAGCGCCGATGACGGGTCGCCGCGCCAGTCGGCGCCGAGCTTGTCGATCTCGTCGAGCAGAAAGAGCGGATTGGCCGTCTTCGCCTTCTTGAGCGACTGGATGATCTTGCCAGGCATGGAGCCGATATACGTCCTGCGGTGGCCGCGGATCTCCGCTTCGTCGCGGACTCCGCCCAGCGACAGCCGCACGAACTCGCGGCCCGTGGCTTTTGCGATCGACTTGCCGAGCGAAGTCTTGCCGACGCCCGGAGGCCCGACGAGGCAGAGGATCGGTCCCTTCATCTTCCCGGCGCGCTGCTGCACGGCGAGATACTCAAGGATGCGCTCCTTGACCTTCGCGAGACCGTAATGGTCGTCGTTGAGCACGCGCTCCGCGTTCAGGATGTCCTTCTTGACCTTGGACTTCTTGCCCCAGGGCAGCGTGAGCACCCAGTCGAGGTAATTGCGTACCACCGTCGCCTCGGCGCTCATCGGCGACATCTGCCGGAGCTTCTTGAGCTCGGCCTGCGCCTTCTCGCGAGCTTCCTTGGAGAGCTTCGTCTTGCGGATGCGCTCTTCGATCTCGTTGAGCTCGTCGCGGCCTTCCTCGCCTTCGCCGAGCTCCTTCTGGATCGCCTTGAGCTGCTCGTTCAGATAGTACTCGCGCTGCGTCTTCTCCATCTGGCGCTTCACGCGGCTTCTGATCTTCCGCTCCACCTGCAGGACGCCGATCTCGGACTCGATGAGCGAGAGCACCTTTTCGAGTCGTGCGCCCGTATTGAGCGTCTCGAGCAGGGCCTGGCGATCGGCGATCTTCACCGACAGATGCGAGGCGACCGTGTCAGCGAGCTTGGCCGGGTCGTCGATCTGCGCGACCGAGGCCAGCGTATCCGCGGGCACTTTCTTGTTGAGCTTGATGTACTGCTCGAAATTCGTCTTGACCGAGCGGATCAGCGCTTCGGTCTCCTTCGGCTCGCCGACGTCGTCCGGAATCTTCTCGATCGTCGCCTGGAAGAAATCGGTGCGGCCGGTGAAACCCGTCACGCGCGCGCGTGTCTTGCCTTCGACCAGGACGCGGACCGTCTGGTCGGGCAGCTTCAGGAGCTGCAGCACGGTGGCGAGCGTGCCGACCGTATGCAGTCCATCCGCCGTGGGATCGTCCTCCGTCGCGTTCTTCTGCGTCAGGAGAAGGATTTGTTTCTCGTCGTTCATCACCTCTTCGAGCGCGCGAACCGATTTCTCGCGGCCCACGAAGAGCGGCACGATCATGTGCGGGAAGACGACGATGTCGCGCAGCGGCAGAACCGGCGCCAGCTGGCCACCCGTTTCGCCCCGGGAACTCTTCTCGATTTCGTGGTCTGACATTGTGTTCTCCTCGCCGGCAGGACTTTGCGCCTGGCCGGGTGAATAAGCCCTTCCGGACCCCAAATGGGCGGCCGGCGGCTGGTGTGGGATCGCCCGAAATGGGCCGACTCCGAAGATATAAACTGGCCTTCGAAGGCTAAGGTTTCAAGGCGTAGCACCGCGTATAGCGGTGTGTGGCAGCGCCAACACAATGACTCGGAGTCAGGTTGGCACGCGCGTCGTTACGACGCGTTCTGCTCGCGCGGCTGGCCTTTGTCCGAATAGGTGTAGAGCGGCCGCGCACGGCCATCCACCACATCGGACGTGATCACCACTTCCTGCACGCCGTTGAGCGTCGGCAGCTCGAACATCGTCTCGAGCAGGATGCCTTCGAGGATCGAGCGCAGGCCGCGCGCGCCAGTCTTGCGCGCTATGGCGCGGCGCGCGATCGAGTGCATGGCCTCTTCCTGGAAGCGCAGCTTGACGCCTTCCATCTCGAACATGCGCTGATACTGCTTGGCGAGTGCGTTCTTGGGCCGTGTCAGGATCTCCATCAGCGCCGCTTCCGAGAGATCGCCCAGGGTGGCGATGACCGGCAGACGGCCGATGAATTCCGGGATCAGGCCGAATTTGAGCAGATCTTCCGGTTCCACTTCGCGCAGAACCTCGCCGGTGCCGCGCTCGTCGGGGGCGCGCACCGTGGCGCCGAAGCCCATCGAGGAACCCTGGGTGCGCGAGGAGATGATCTTCTCGAGGCCGGCAAACGCGCCGCCGCAGATAAAGAGGATGTTGGTCGTGTCGACCTGCAGGAACTCCTGCTGCGGATGCTTGCGTCCGCCCTGCGGAGGTACCGAGGCGACCGTGCCTTCCATGATCTTGAGCAGCGCCTGCTGCACGCCCTCGCCCGACACGTCGCGCGTGATGGACGGGTTGTCGGACTTGCGGCTGATCTTGTCGACCTCGTCGATATAGACGATGCCGCGCTGCGCGCGCTCGACATTGTAGTCGGCGTTCTGGAGCAGCTTGAGGATGATGTTCTCGACGTCCTCGCCGACGTAACCGGCTTCGGTGAGAGTCGTCGCATCCGCCATCGTGAACGGCACGTCGAGGATGCGCGCCAGCGTCTGGGCGAGCAGCGTCTTGCCGCAGCCGGTGGGGCCGATCAGCAGGATGTTCGACTTCGCGAGCTCGACGTCGGAATTCTTGGTGTTCGAGTTGATGCGCTTGTAGTGGTTGTGGACCGCGACCGAGAGCACCTTTTTCGCGTGCTGCTGGCCGACCACGTAATCGTCGAGGACCTTGAAGATCTCGCCCGGGGACGGCACGCCCTCGCGCGACTTCATGAAGGAGGTCTTGTTCTCCTCCCGGATGATCTCCATGCAGAGTTCGACGCACTCGTCGCAAATGAACACGGTCGGGCCCGCAATGAGCTTGCGGACCTCGTGCTGGCTCTTGCCGCAGAAGGAACAGTAGAGCGTGTTCTTGGACTCGCCGCCGCTCGCCTTACTCATTGGGTCTCCCGGGACTTACAGCCCGCTTCAAGCCGTTGCATTGGACATTCCGGCCAATGCCTTGCACAACCCGCGCCAAACGAACCGCCCACTCGCCGATTCATTCGACCACGTTAGCCGGAGCGGGATCAAGATTTGTTTAATCCCGCGGAATAGCTGGCTTTTCGGCGTCGTGGGTTCGCCGTTAGCCATCTTTATGACGCGCTGTCCGAGAGTTCGGGCCGGCGCGACATTAAATGGTCTACCAGGCCGAAGGCCTTGGCCTCTTCGGCGGTCATATAGGTATCGCGGTCCAGCGCCTTTTCAACGACCGCCACGGGCTGCCCGGTATGCTTGGCGTAGATCTCGTTCAGCCGCTGCTTGAGCTTCAGGATCTCCTGGGCATGGCGCGCGATGTCGGCCGCCTGGCCGTAGAACGACGCGCTCGGCTGATGCACCAGGATGCGCGAATTGGGCAGACAGAAACGTTCGCCCTTCTCGCCGGCACACAAGAGCAGCGACGCCGCGGATGCCGCCTGGCCGATGCAAAGCGTCTGCACCTTGGGCCGGATGAATTGCATCGTGTCGTAGATCGCAAGGCCCGCCGTCACCACGCCGCCCGGCGAGTTGATGTACATGTGCACTTCTTTCTTGGGGTTTTCTGCCTCGAGAAAGAGAAGCTGGGCGGTGATCAGGCTGGCGCCGTAATCCTCGATCGGACCGGTGATGAAGATGATCCGTTCCTTGAGGAGCCGCGAATAGATGTCATAGGCGCGCTCGCCGCGGGCGGTCTGTTCGACCACCATCGGCACAAGCGTATTCATGTACACGTCACGGGGATCCGCCATGGTCCCGACCTCTCGATTCGCAGGTGACCGACAGTACGGCGCGACTGCGCCCTGTCAATCCGTACATATAGTGACGCGCTTAAGCGAATGCGACCATTCGCCGGGAAGGGTTATTTTCCCTTCAATTTCTCGGCCGCTTCGTCCGGATCGAGGAACAGCGTCTCGCGGTCGACCTTGCGGTCGGTCACCTCCGCCAGTTCCGCGATGAAATCCACGACCTTGTCCTCGAACAGGGGCGCACGGATTTCCGCGGCCGCTTGCGGATTATTTGTATAGAAATTGAACACCGCCTGTTCCTGGCCGGGGAACTGGCGCGCACGCTGCGCGATGGCGCGCTGGATCTCGTCGGGGGCGACGGTGATGCCGTTCTGCTCGCCGATCTTCGCGAGCACGAGGCCGAGGCGGACGCGACGCTCGGCGATCTCGTGATATTCCGCCTTGAGTTCGTCCTCGCTCTTGCCCTCGTCTTCAGCTGTCTTGCCTTCGCGCTTCAATTCTTCCTGCACCTGGTTCCAAATGCCGTTGAACTCGCCCTCGACCATCGTCGGCGGCAGGGTGAAGGCGTGCGAGGAATCGAGCGCGTCGAGCACGCGGCGCTTCAGATGCAGACGGCTGGCGCGTCCGAAGTCGTTCTTGAGCTGCTCGCGCACGCGCTCTTTCAGCGTGCCAAGGGAATCGAGACCGACCTTCTTGGCAAGCTCGTCGTCGATCGCGAGTTCGTCCGGCTTCTTCACTTCCTTGACCGTCACGGCGAAGACCGCATCCTTGCCGGCGAGCTTCGCTTCGGGGTAGTCGGCCGGGAACGTCACCTTCACGTCCCGCGCCTCGCCCTTCCTGGCGCCGATCAATTGGTCCTCGAAGCCGGGAATGAGCTGGCCCGAACCAAGCACGAGGTTGAAATCGTCAGCCTTGCCGCCGGCAAATTCCTCGCCGTCGACCCTGCCGACGAAGTCGATCACGACCGCGTCGTCCTTCTCGGCCGCTTCGTCGTCGCCGCGCGCAGAATAGGAGCGCGACTGCTCGGCAATGCGCTTGATGGCGTCGTCGATGTCGGCATCGGTCACGTCCGAAGTCAGCCGCTCGATCTTGAGTTTGGAAACATCGGCCACGTCGAAGTCGGGCATCAGGTCGACCTTGACGGTGAATTCGAGATCGGACTTGCCCGAGATCACCTCCTCGAACGCGCTCACGAGATCGATCTGCGGCGGGAAAGCGGGTTTGAGGGAATTGTCCTTGACGGCCTTCTGGCTCGACTCGTTGACGGCGTCCTGGACGATCTCGCCCATCATCGACTTGCCGTAGGTCTTCTTCAGGAACGAGACCGGAGCCTTGCCGGGGCGGAAGCCCTTCAGGTGCACGCGCGGCTTCATCTCCTCGATGCGGCCGGTGAGGCGCTGGTCAAGATCGTTCGCGGGGATCACGACCTTATATTCGCGGCGCAGGCCTTCGGAGACGGTCTCGGTAATCTGCATTCTCGTTTTCCTACTTCTTCTATTCCTTGGACGGCCCGACTCCGCCGCGCAGGATGGTGCGGGCGGAGGGACTTGAACCCCCATGCCGTGAGGCGCTCGGACCTAAACCGAGTGCGTCTACCAGTTCCGCCACGCCCGCGTCGCTCGCTTCCGGGCAGGCGAAGACGGGAAACAGGCCGCCGGAAGGGCGCCCCTATAACAGGGGTTTTGGAGGGTGGCTAGAGACTTAGCGGCCGCTCATAAAGTGCCACATCCCAGAAGCGGCCGAACTTGCGGCCGACCTCGGTTTGCGTGCCGACCAGCCGGAATCCCATGGCGAGATGGAGGCCGACCGACGCCGGATTGGGCTGGGTGATGCCGCCATAGAGCCTGTTGATGTCCTCGCCCTGCAGGGCTGCGATGATCGTCTCGTAGAGGCGCCGGCCCAGCCCTTTGCCGTGACAATCGGGCGCCAGATAGACGCTCATCTCGACCGAGGTGTCGTACGCCGCCTTCTCCTTGTACTTCGCCGAACACGCCCAGCCGATCGCGCGCCCGTCCCGCGTCGCGACGAAGCAGCGATGCCGCCCGACGGGCTTGAACCCATCGAGCCATTCCTGACGCTGTGCGAGCGTGCGTGGCTCAATGTCGAAGGTGATCGGCGTGGTTGCGACGTAATGGTTGTAGATCTCGAGCAGCGCCGGAAGATCAGCCTGCTCCACGCGGCGAATGCGGACCTCGCTCATCGTCGTCCTTCTTCAAAGCGGCGAGCACCGCCGGAAGCTGTTCCGGCAGATCCTCGGCGATCAAACCCGGCCCGAACCGGAACGCCGCCTCCCCATGCAGCCACGTTGCCGCCGCGGCCGCTTTATACGAATTGAGTCCTTGCGCCATCAGACCACCGACAAAGCCGGCGAGCACATCCCCTGAACCGGCGGTCGCCAATGTCGGCGGCGCATGGCTGTTGACGATCGCCTGGCCGTCCGGCGCCGCGATCACCGTGTCCGGCCCCTTGAGCAGCACCGTGCATCTTGCCGCGGCCGCGGCGGCGCGCGCCGCCTCGATTCTGGTTGAGGAGCGGGCCAGAAGTCCCGGAAATATCCGCTCGAATTCTCCTTCATGCGGCGTGAGAACGACATTCGGCTTCAAGAGAAGAAAGAGTGCCTTCGGATCGGATGCGAACGCTGTCAGCGCATCGGCGTCGAGCACGGCCGAAGCCGGACTTGCGAGCACGGCGGCGACCATCTCCTGCGTCGCCCTCCCCGTGCCGCAGCCGGGCCCGATCACGACGGCGTTCAG
>Ga0335083_10005819_pt1 | contig 15531 bp, 11 predicted proteins | sample Lox_Sample_42_FD_206716 | JGI IMG/M metagenome (GOLD analysis project Ga0335083, IMG submission 206716) | Soil microbial communities from Loxahatchee National Wildlife Refuge, Florida, United States - Lox_Sample_4.2 | ecosystem: Environmental > Terrestrial > Soil > Wetlands | place: USA... | reverse complement strand
ACACCTTACGGCTTAACCTTGCCACGCATCGTAACTCACGGGCTCATTATGCAAAAGGTACGCGGTCACACATTGCCTTGCGGCCATAGTGCTCCCACTACTTGTAGGCACACGGTTTCAGGTTCTATTTCACTCCTCTAGCAGAGGTGCTTTTCACCTTTCCCTCGCGGTACTAGTTCACTATCGGTCAACGAGTAGTATTTAGCCTTGGAAGATGGTCCTCCCAGATTCCCGCCGGATTGCACGTGTCCTGCGGTACTCGGGTGCTTCTAACGAGAGCTAGAGTTTTCGCGTACGGGGCTGTCACCCGCTATGGCCGGCCATTCCATGCCGTTCTGCTAACTCACACTTGCTCGTCGGGAGAGATACTGTTCTCCCTAAGAAGTCCCACGACCCCAACTCAGCAACGCCAGTATGCTTGCACTGAGTCGGTTTAGGCTGTTCCCCGTTCGCTCGCCGCTACTAGGGGAATCGCTATTTGCTTTCTGTTCCTCCAGGTACTTAGATGTTTCAGTTCCCTGGGTTCGCTGCCGTATGGCTATGAATTCACCACACGGCTGGTAGGTAGTCCCTACGCGAGTTGTCTCATTCGGAGATCTCCGGGTCACGGCCCGCTAGCGGCTCACCGGAGCTTTTCGCAGCTGTCCACGTCCTTCATCGCCTCTCGTTGCCTAGGCATCCACCGTGCGCCCTTTGTAGCTTGACCTAATCCCTAAGGCACGCATCGAGCTGGTGTTCGGAGTCCGTGTGACGAACTCCTCTTCCAGCGCAGCGTGCCAGACGAAGTCGCTTCTCGCGACGTGCTTCGTTGGCGTGTTATTGGGTATCGAGCACGCCGAAAACCCATGTTTTCGTGCGTCTCGAACCTTCTACCTTCTAAAATCAGCTAAACATTGGACGCTTGTACGTTTCTTTACTTACTTGTGCTTAGATTGTCAGAGAACCTAGAGCTCAGAGAGCTCCGCGACGCGGCGGCCGCGCACCGAACCTTGCGATTCGGAATAGACTTGAGGGGATATTGGGTGGAGCTGATCGGGATCGAACCGACGGCCTCAGGCTTGCAAAGCCCGCGCTCTCCCAGCTGAGCTACAGCCCCAGGGTAGCAAGAGACGCCAGGTGGGCCAGGGCAGAGTTGAACTGCCGACCTCACGCTTATCAGGCGTGCGCTCTAACCACCTGAGCTACTGGCCCAGGATTTGGCTCACCCGCGCGCGTCGAAACGCGAACGAGCTCGCCGACCGAGACGGCTCTCGGTCCCTCAAAACTGAGTCCCATCACCCGCGCATCGGTTCACGCTGGCTCCATAGCGAAGGGAGCCGACGTGTTCCTACGTCGCGGGGCTTTGACCTGAGGTGCTCCACTCGTGAGACCGAGTGGATGCTCCTTAGAAAGGAGGTGATCCAGCCGCAGGTTCCCCTACGGCTACCTTGTTACGACTTCACCCCAGTTACCGATCACTCCTTGGGGACCTGCCTCCCTTGCGGGTTGGCGCAGCCACTTCTGGAGCAATCGACTCCCATGGTGTGACGGGCGGTGTGTACAAGGCCCGGGAACGTATTCACCGCTGCCATGCTGATCAGCGATTACTAGCGATTCCGACTTCAAGGAGTCGAGTTGCAGACTCCTATCCGTACTGAGGTTGGCTTTTTGGGATTGGCTCCCCCTCGCGGGTTCGCAAACCATTGTAGCACGTTTGTAGCCCTGGACGTAAGGGCCATGATGACTTGACGTCATCCCCACCTTCCTCCGACTTGAAGGTCGGCAGTCCTGTTAGAGTGCCCAACTGAATGATGGCAACTAACAGCAGGGGTTGCGCTCGTTGCGGGACTTAACCCAACATCTCACGACACGAGCTGACGACAGCCATGCAGCACCTAACCACGAGTTCCCCGAAAGGCACTCCGAACTTTCGCCCGGATTCTCGTGTTTTCTAGCCCAGGTAAGGTTCTTCGCGTTGCGTCGAATTAAACAACATGCTCCACCGCTTGTGCGGGCCCCCGTCAATTCCTTTGAGTTTTAGCCTTGCGGCCGTACTCCCCAGGCGGAGTGCTTAACGCGTTAGCTTCGGCACCACGAGGGTCAAAGCCCGTGACACCTAGCACTCATCGTTTACGGCGTGGACTACCAGGGTATCTAATCCTGTTTGCTCCCCACGCTTTCGCGTCTCAGCGTCAGTCACTGTCCAGAAGGCCGCCTTCGCCACCGGTGTTCCGCTTGATATCTACGAATTTCACCTCTACACCAAGCATTCCACCTTCCTCTCCAGGACTCTAGCTGCGCAGTTTCGAGTGCACTTCCACGGTTGAGCCGTGGGATTTCACGCCCGACTTGCGCTGCCGCCTACACGCGCTTTACGCCCAGTAATTCCGAACAACGTTCGCACCCTCTGTCTTACCGCGGCTGCTGGCACAGAGTTAGCCGGTGCTTGCTAAGGAGATACCGTCATCGACATGGATGTTAGCCATGCCTTATTCGTCTCTCCCCACAGAGCTTTACAACCCGAAGGCCTTCATCGCTCACGCGGCGTCGCTGCGTCAGACTTTCGTCCATTGCGCAAGATTCCCTACTGCTGCCTCCCGTAGGAGTCTGGACCGTGTTTCAGTTCCAGTGTGGCTGCTCATCCTCTCAGACCAGCTACCCGTCTTAGCCTTGGTAAGCCGTTACCTTACCAACTAGCTGATGGGCCGCAGGCTCATCCCTGAGCGCAAGCTTTCATGAAGAGGCCTGCTTTGACCGCAATCCCAGTGGGATCGTGGTCTCATGCTGTATTAGCCCTCCTTTCGGAGGGTTATCCACCACTCGGGGGGAGATAACCTACGTGTTACTCACCCGTGCGCCGCTTTACTGGGGCCGAAGCCCTTTCTCGCACGACTTGCATGTATTAGGCGCGCCGCTAACGTTCGTTCTGAGCCAGGATCAAACTCTCCAGTTAGATCCTTCGGCAAGCAGGAGCGGGGCTAACCGCGACCTGCCGCCATATGGCTCGCTATCGAAAATCCGTCTCGCCGACCGGGGTGATCGGACGGACGGTTGATTGTCATACCCACGCGATTTCTCGCGGGGTGATGGGGCTCAGTTTTCAAGGACCGAGGGGAAAAACCGCGGAGGGCTTTTCCCGTTCAGGGGGCGCGGAACCTAGTTCCGGATTCGCCGTCTGTCAAAGAGATTTCTCTCTTTGTTCGCCGATTTTTTCGGCGAGTTTTCCGGCCGGGTGACCAGCCTCGGTGAGGCGAGTCTTATCGAACCGGAACGGGGGCTCTCGACCGAGGTCGCGAGCTCACCCGAGACGACCTGCGCTCGGGGTGCCGCCGCCCGGTGAAGGGCGAAAAGCGGCTTTTTCGAGCGCCGGAGGGGCCGTGCCCCGCGGGGAGAGACAGCCTAGCGCGGAACTGGTTCGAATCCAGTCAAATCGCCAGCGAACCACAGGCCCATGGGTTCCCGCACCAAAGCGAACTCATGGCCGGTCGGCAGGCGGGCGCGATACCCCACGGCGCGGCCCCGGCGGCGGGAGTCCACGTGGTAGCGGCCGAGGATGGTGACGGGGCGCCACGAGCCTTGAAACCACACGGCTTGCGGGCGCCGGCGGTCTCCCGGCGCGGTTTGAACCTCGAGCTTCGACCAGCGCTCGCCGTCGCTCGTGACCGTCGACGACGGGAGCCCCGCCTCGAGCTCGAGCTCGCGCACGGCTTCGCCCACGGCGCGACGCGAGAACGAGAACGCGCCGCGCGGGAGCTCGAGGACGAGCGCGTAACCCTCGGCGAGAGCGACCAACGCGAACGACCGCTTGCGCGCACGCACCACGAACTCGTGAACGCGGTCGAACCCCTGGAGCTTCACGCTGCGCGCGTAGTCCAAGACGATGCGCCACTCGGCCGCCATCACCTTGAGGACGAACGGCTCGAGATAGCCCGCGTAGTCGACGGTCTCGCCCTGTTGGTCGACGAGCGCGGCGCCCGCGGCCCCCGTGGTCTCGCAGAGTCGGAGAAGCGTCGCGCTGAAGGTCGACACCGCCTGGTCGCGCGGAACGAGAGTGCGACGGCGACTCATGGCGCGACGGGAACGAGCGCCGTGAGCGCGTCGACCGCGCGCTCGGTGCTCACGGGGGTCGAGGCGCGCAGGCGCGCGACCAGGCCGTCGAGCTCCCGCTTGGCGCGCCCCGAATACACGTCCGCGGCGAACACACGGCGCCGTTCTTCGAGCGGCACGCGCAGCTCGGGGAAGCGGCGATCGAGCTCGATCACGTGGTAGCCGAAGGCGCTCTTCACGACCCCGCTCTGGTCGCCCGGGTGTTCGAGCGCGAGCGCGGCCCGAGCAAAATCGAGATCGAGCGAGCCGCCGAGCGGCGTCGGAGGACTCGCGTTCGGATCCCAGACGCGGCCGTCGAGCGTGACCGGCGGCAGGTGCTCCGCGGTGATCTGGAGGCCGCGCGCCGGAAAGGCGTGGGCGCGGCGGATGAGCTCTTCGCCGTCGGCGGCGCCCTTCAGGGCGACGGCGAGATCGGCGGCGAGCGCCTTGGCCGGCGCGTCGTCAGCCGGCTTTTTGACGAGCACCACCGCGTGCGTCGTCATGGCGCTCGGCGGTCGATCGAACTCGGGCCAGCGGAGCTCGGTGAGCTCGCGCACCTCGGCGTCGGAGGGCGGGCCGAGCGCGTGCGCGTCGTCGCGGATGCGTTCGAGCAGCGCACGAGCGAGAGCGCCGCGCTCGGCCCCGGCAACGAGCGCGGCGTTCGACGGATCCGTGCGGAACGCCGCGCTGAAGAGCGCGTCGGTCACGCCGCGTTGACGCGCTTCGAGCAGCGTGACGCCTTCGGCCCGCGCGATGCGCTCGACGGTGCCGACCGTGATCTGCTCGCCGCCGGCGACAGCGGCGACGCCGGGCGGCAAGGCAGCGCGCGCAGGCTCCGGAGCGCTCGAGCGCTCCCCACACGCGGCCGCGAGCGCGACGGCGAGAGGCATGCTGGACCACCGGAAGTGGCAGCCGGCGCCCCTCGCGCGCCTCATCGTCCCGACGCCCTCGGCCGCAGCATCTCCGTCGCGGCGCGCAGCGCGACGCCTCCGACGACGAGGAAATAGACGGCCTGCAGATCACGCCGATCGCCGAGGGCGTACAAGCCGAGCGCGAAGCAGACGCACGCCGCGGCGAACAGCGTGAGGTTCACGATGTTGGCGACGCGGCTCATGAAAGCGCGTTCGTTCATTTGAGGGCCGCCCAAACCAAACCGACTCCGACGAGCACGGCCAGTACCGCGCCGCGCAGGGCGACCGCGTTCAGTCGCGTGCCGCCCGACGACAGTTCGTGTTTGCCCCCTTGCGCGAGCGCGAGGCGCGACCCGGCGCTCAAGACGAGCAGCGCGCAAGCCGTCGCCGTCGCGTGCGCGAGCACGGCGTGCTCGGCACGATCCACGCGGAAAGCGAGCGCCTCGAAGACGAGCGCGGCGAGCACCGCGAACCCGACGATCGGCAAGCCGAGCGCGTGGAGCCGAGAGCGGGCTACGAGCGGCGCGCCCGGCGCGAGCTCCGCGGGGGCACGCGCCGGGCTTTCGACGCGACCCCAACCGAAGGCGTAGAGCACCCAGCCGAGCGTCCCGAGCGCGGTGCGGATGCGATCGAGGTGCACCGGCGAGGAGTCGGCGCCGAGCAGCGCCCACGTGAGCACCGAGCAACCGACGAAGCCGAAAATGCCGAGCCCGCGGCCGAGATCGGGCCGCCGTTCGACGAGCAGGAGCGAGACGACGAGCGCGGCGAGCGCGAGCAACGCCGCGAGCCGCGGACCGGCGCGCACCCCGCGCGCGAGGACGGGCAGCCCGACCGTGAGGAGCCAGGCGTAGGCGCCCGGGAAGAGCACTCGCGTCCGCTCGGCGAGCGGAAGAGGCTCGGGCGGCGCGGAGGTCGGCGTCATCGGCGCTCGAGCTGCCTCAGCGCGCGAAGCCTTCGACGAGGTTCACGAAGGTGAGCACCGGATGGCCCGTGGCGCCCTTCGGGTAGATGCCGCGAGCGCGCTCGGCATAAACGGGACCGGCCACGTCGCAGTGGATCCAGGGGTAGCCGCCCACGAATTCCCGTAAAAACAGCGCCGCGAGGATCGAGCCGCCGTAACGATCCCCGGTGTGCTTGAAGTCGGCGATGTCGCTCTTCAACTGCTCGGCGAGCTCGTCGAGCAACGGCAAGCGCCAGAACGACTCGCCCGCGTCGCGCGCCGCGCCCTCGAACTTCTGCGCGACGTCGTCGCTCGTCGCGTAGTAGGGCGAGCACGTCTTGCCGAGCGCGATGAGCGCGGCGCCGGTGAGCGTCGCGACGTCGACCACGAGGTCCGGCTCGAGCCGGGCGGCGTAGGCGAGCGCGTCGGCGAGCACGAGGCGACCTTCCGCGTCGGTGTTGATGACTTCGACCGTCTTGCCGGAGAGCGAGGTGAACACGTCGGCCGGACGATACGCGTCGCCGTCCGGCATGTTCTCGGCGGCGCCGACGATGCCGTGCACCTCGACGCGCGGCTTCAAGCGCGCGACCGCTGCCATCAGACCGAGCACGGCCGCGGCCCCCGCCATGTCCGTCTTCATCTCGCCCATGCCGGGCGCCGGCTTGATGCAAAGACCGCCCGAATCGAACGTGAGGCCCTTGCCCACGAACACGAGCCGCTTGGTGGCGCCGCGCGGCGCGTACGAAAGGTGAATGAAGCGCGGCTCGTTCGCGCTGCCCTGACCGACGGCGTAGTGAAGGTGCATGCCGGCGGCGCGGATCCCGCGCTTGTCGAGCACTTTGACGCCGAGCTTGCCGCTCTTCGCGATGCGGCGCGCGATCGAGGCGAGCGCCTCGGGGGTGAGCACGTTCGGCGGCTCGTTCACCGCGTCGCGCGCGAGCGCCACCGCTTCGGCGATGCCGACGCCGAGCGCGAGCTCGCGCCGCGCGCTCGCACCCACGCGCCCTTGGGCGAACAAGAAGATCTTCTTGAGCTCGGCCTTGGGGCGGCGGTCGCCCGTGAAGTATTTGAGGAAGCGATAGCTGCCGAGGCCGGCCGCTTCACCCACGTTGCGCCAGTCGACGTCGGGCGGGAGCGCGACGCCGACGCGCGTGACGCCCGGACCGTTCGCGGCGCGTACGGCGGTCGCGATGGCGGAACGGAGACGAGCGGCGTCGAGCTTTTGCCGCGGGCCGAGGCCGACGAGCACGATGCGACGCGCCTTCGTGCGCCCGAGCGTGGACACGTCGAGCAACTGATCGGCCTTGCCCGTGAACTCGACGAGCTTCGCGTGCGCGATGAGGCCGCCGCCCACGGCCGCCTCGATCGGTTCGAGCCACGCGTTTCGCTCGAGCGACCCCTCTTCGACGCACACGGCGAGCACCTCGAGCGCTGCGCGCGTCGGATCGCCTGACCCAATTTCAATCGACGCCGTCATTGGCAGTGGCGCTCGAAGGTAGTGCCGTGTGCGCGAGGTCGCAAATCGTCACGCGCGGGGCGGCCTCCGCGCGGGTGCGGAAGCGCCCAAAGCGGGTATCATCCGCCCGATGCGGCTCGAGCTCTCGCGAATGAGTCCGCGCTTCGGCGTGCTCGCCCTGCTCGTGACGAACGGAGCGCTCGCACAAGGCACACCCCCGACGGCTTCCTTCCCGGACACGCCGCCCGCGACGCCTACATCGGCGCCTGCGGCGACACCGGGCGCGCCGACCCCGCCACCCGCGACGGCTCCCGCCCCGAGCGCGGCTCCCGTGCGCCCTCCGGCGGCCGCGCCCCCGCCCGGCGCGCCAACGCAGCCGATCGTGGAACCGCCCCCGCCGCCCGAGCCGATTGACGAACCGCCCCCGCCGCCCGAACGTCCGCGCCGAACGCTGCCGCAAATGTCGGTGCGCATCGATCCGTTCAATCTGCTCATCGACGGTGACCTCGGGATCGAGCTCGAGGTGGCGGTGTTGAAGTTCATGACGGTCGAGCTCGTGCCCGATTTCGTCGTGAACGACTCGCCGCCGACCTTCGGCTACCTCACCGGACCCCACGGCCTCACGCGCAAGTCGAACGGCTGGGGGCCGCTCGCGGGCACGTCGGTCGACGTCGGTTTCTGGCTGCAGGGCAAAGCGCTCGACGGCAACGTGATCCGCCTCATGTTCACCGACTACGGCTACAAGTACGCGGCGCCGCTCGACAGCGTGAGCCACGCCGAGCGCGTTTTGTACGGATATTTCGGCACGAACGATCGCTGGGGTGCGTTTTCGATGGAGTTCGGCATCGGGCTCGGCGCCGATCTCAACAAGCAACGTCGCTGCTACGTGCCGGACAATCCGAACGCGCCGGCGGACCAAGTGACGTTTCATCCGACGAACCAGTGCGACGAGAACGCGCTCTTCTTGCGCACCGATCGCACGAACGTGCCGGGCGTGGTGCCGCCGGTGATCGACCTGAGCGGCGGGCTCGCCGGCATTCGCTTGCTCGGGCGTATCTCGCTCGGAGTGGTGTTCTGATGCGTTCCGCTATTTTGATTTCAGGGGCCGGGGGCGCGCTCGGTTCGGCGCTCGTGGCGCACTTCGCGAAGTTCGGGGTGGTGGTCGCGGCGGGTCGCGGGGTCGCGCAAAGCGAGCTCGACGTCGCGCACGGTGCGGGCCGGGTGCTCGCCGCGCCCCTCGAGCTCGGCGTCGCGGCCGCGTGGCGAGAGCTCCTCGATCGGCTTAAAAACGAGGGTTTTGCGCTCGACGGCGCCGTGCTCGCCGCGGGCGGCTGGCGTGGCGGCACCGCGCTCGCCGACACGCCGGACGACGTGTGGTCCGGCATGCTCGCGGTGAATCTCGAAACGGCGCGCGTGTCGCTGCAAGCACTCTTGCCCGGCATGGTGGAGCGCGGGCGTGGCAGCGTCGTCGTGATCGGATCGAGCGCGGCCGTGCGACCGTGGGAAAGCGCCAAAGCCGCGGCGTACGCGGCGTCGAAGGCCGGCGCGCTCGCGCTCGTACAGGCGAGCGCGGCGGAAGTGCTCGCGAACGGCGTCCGCGTGAACGCGCTCTTACCGAGCACCATCGATACGCCGGCGAACCGAAGCGCGATGCCGAAGGCGGATTTTTCGCGCTGGGTCACGCCTGCGTCGATCGCGGAAGTGGCTGGATTTCTGCTGTCGGACGCTGCACGCGACGTCTCGGGCGCGGCGCTGCCCGTCTACGGTCGCGTCGGCGTGTGAGCGGGGTGCGCCCGCGCGAGCGGCGCGTCACCAATACTTCTCGAACGTGACGTGACCCGGCGTGCGCACGCGGTGCTTTCTGAGTCCGCGCGTGCCGAGCAGCGCCGTCATCTCTTCGATCATGGCCGGGTTGCCGCAGAGCATGACGTGCGTGTGCTCGGGCGTGATGGGCACGCCCGCTGCGCGCTCGAGCTCGCCGGTCGAGAGCAGCGTGGTGATGCGTCCGTGAAGCAGGTCGGGGGGAGCCGCTTCACGGCTGAGCGCCGCGACGAGCGAGAGTTGGCGAGGGCGCTCGGCGGCGAGACGCAAGAGCTCGTCGCGGTGGGCGAGCTGCGTCGCGTCGCGCACGCCGTGGACGAGAACGACGCGCTCGAAGCGCCGCCAGAGCTCGTCGCTCCCGAGGATCGAGAGGAAGGGGCCGAGCCCGGTGCCGGTCGCCACGAGCCAGAGCTCCCGCGCGTCCGGCAGCCATTTCAGCGTGAAAAACCCCTGGGGCTTCGGTTCGACCCAGAGCGGGTCACCGGGGCGGAGCCTGAGGAGCCGCGGGGTCAGCGCACCTCCGACCACCTCCGTCACCAAGAATTGGAGCGGCGCGCCGGGCGGCGACGCAATCGAATACGAGCGGCGCTCGATCACGCCGTCGATGTCGAGCGCGAGGTTCACGAATTGGCCCGGCGCGAACGGCTCGACTTCGGCGGCGACGACGAGCGTCGCCAGCCCCGGAGCCCAGTCGCGCCGGGCGATGAGATGCCCTGCTGACCAGCCCTGCATCAAAACGCGAGAAGTTCGATAACTCCGCGCGGACGGTCGAGCAAGGGGCCGAAATCGCGGCTCACACCGCCGCACGGCCCAATCCACCCAAAAAACGCGGCGAATGAGTGAGGAGCGTGTACCCTAAGAGCCTAGGATGCCGTTCTCGGTCACGTGCCCCTCCTGCGGTAAATCGTTCCAGCTCGCGCAGGAGATCTACGAGCGCAAAGTCGCGGGCAAGATCGTCTCGATCAAGTGCAAGCAGTGCCAATCGGGCATTCGCATCGACGCGACGGAAGCGGGCGCGCTCAAGGTGCTCGGCGCGTCGCCGGCCGCGAGCGCGGAAGCAGCGGCACCGACCGGCGCGCAAGCGGCGCGCGCGCGACAAGCGACGCTCATCGGAATGATGGGACCGGCGGGCAAGCCGGTGACGACCGCAACGAGTGATTCGAACGCGCTCTGGGCCGTCGACGCGGGCGGCTCGGGCGACGATCGCGAGCTCGACGACGCCACCATCGCGCGTGAGATTGCGGCGGGCACCATCGGCGCGGACACGCTCGTCTGGCGTGACGGCATGGGGGATTGGCTCGAAGTTTCGAAAGTTCCCGAGCTCGCCAAGCATTTGCCGTCCGCGAAGAAGCCGGAGCCGGCCAAGGTCGCCGCGCCGTTGCCCGCCGCGCGCGCGAAGCAGCCGTCGGCGCCGGGCGTCGCCGCTCCCGCGCCGGCTCCCGTCGCGAAGGCGGCCGCGCCCGCCGCGATGCCTGCGCCGGCGGTGAAGGCAGCCGCGCCGGCCGCGCCGGTGGTGAAGGCAGCGCCGCCCGCTGCGCCCGCTGCGAAAGCGGCGCCCGCCGTTCCGAGCATGGTCTCGGAAGACGACGAAGAAGAAGCGACGATGATCTTCCGTTCGTCGGCGGAAGCGGCCGCAAAGCTCGGACTCGACGCGCCGGGTGACGACGAAGCCGCGCCCGCTGCGCCGCGCCCGGCTGCGGGACGCCCCCCGGTCGCGGCCCCATTGCCGGCAGCGGGTCGACCAGCGCCGACGGCGAAAGCGCCATCCGCTCCGCTCAATCCCCCGCCCGCCGTGAAGGCGCCGTCCGCTCCGCTCCAACCGGCACCTACCGCGAAGGCGCCGTCCGCTCCGCTCAACCCCGCACCTGCCGCGAAGGCGCCATCCGCTCCGCTCAATCCTCCGCCCGCCGCGAAGGCGCCGTCCGCTCCGCTCAATCCCCCGCCCGCCGCGAAGGCGCCGTCCGCTCCGCTCAATCCCGCGCCCCCTCCTCTAGCGGAGGCAAAAGCACCCTCGCCGCCCGCACCGGTCGCGGCTCCGCCCGGGCCGCCGATGCCGCCCCCCCGTGCGAAGCAGCCGTCGGCGCCGATGCTCGCGCGCGGCCTCACGCCGCCACCGGAACCGCAACCGGCGCCGCCGCCGCCGCCGTCACCACCGCCGCCGCCCGCGTCCGATGTCCCCGCCGCTGCGCCGCCCCCGGTGCGACCGCGGCAGCAGTCGGCGCCCGGCTGGCCACGCGGTCTCACACCGCCGCCGGAGCGACCGTCGGCACTCGGCATCGCACCGACGCCGCCGCCCACCGCGCCGCCGTTCATGCCGACGCAGAATCCGTTCGCGCAGGGGGCGCCCACGGCGCCGGGTCAGATGGGCCAGCTCGCGCCGAATCCGTTCGCGGTCGCGACGACGACGGACCTCGAATACAACCCGCCGCGCAGCAAGGCGCCGTTCGTCATCGGCGGCATCGTGCTCGTGCTCGCAGCGGCCGGCGTCGCGTTCGCCGTGTTGGGCTCCGGCGCGCATCCGCCGCCGCCGCCCGTCCCGGCTGCGCCCCCGACGCCGCCTCCGCAAACGCCGGAACCACCGCCGCCGGCGGAGACGCAAGCCGCCGAGACGCCGGCGCCGCCCGCGCACCCGAGCGACGACATCGCCGGCACGCCGCACCCGAGCCCGGCGACGAGCGGCGACTTTTCGCAGATGTTCGCAGCGGGCGCGGAAAAAGCGCAAAAAGGCGGCGCCCCCGCCAGCACGAAGTCGTTCGACGCCGAGGAAGCGAAAACGGCTTTGGCCTCGGTGCTCAAGCTCGTCGCCGCGTGCAAACAACCCGGCAGCCCGACGGGCCAATCGAGCGCCGCGGTGACGTTCGACACGAGCGGCCACGTCTCGAGCGTGACGGTCGGCGCGCCGTTCTCCGGCACGGAGACGGGGACGTGCATCATCGGCGCGTTCAAGAACGCCAAGGTCGCGCCGTTCAGCGGCCTACCCGGCACGATTTCGCAGCCGGTGAGCCTGCTCTGATCGCGAGCGAACGCGGTTAGACGCGGAGCAGCAAGCTGCCCCAGTGAAACCCCGCGCCGAGCGCGAGTAGACACACGAGCTGCCCGGGCTTGAGCCGGCCGTCGCGGCGCATCTCGTCCATCAAGATCGGGATGGTCGCGCCGGACGTGTTGCCGAAGCGATCGATGTTCGACGGCATGCGCTCGAGCGGCACGCCGAGGCGCTGGCAAACGGCCTCGTTGATGCGCTGGTTCGCCTGGTGCGCGATGAACCAGTCGATGTCTTCGGGCTTCGTCCCGGTGCGCTGGCACACGGCGTCGACGCTCTTCGGCAGCTTCGTGACGGCGTGCTTGAACACTTCGCGGCCGTCCATGTGAATGAGCGCCGCTTCGCTCGCGAGCGTCGCCTCGGAGACGTAGGGACGGTCGCGAAAACCGCCGGGGATGCACAGGAGCGGCGCGTAACGGCCGTCGGCTTGGATATCGACGCCGAGCACGCCGGAGCCCGGTTGCTCGGAGCGTTCGACGACGATCGCTCCCGCGCCGTCCCCGAAGATGATCGCCCAGCCGCGGTGCCGAGTCGCGCGGTCCCAATCTTCCGGCGACGGGCGGCGGTCGCTCTTGCCGTCGAGGACGTCCCAATCGCGCCAGGGCATGAGGCCCGCGTGCGCTTCGGCTCCGACGATCAGAATGCGGCGCGCGGCACCGGCGGCGAGGAGCGAATCGGCGACTTGGAAGGCGTAGAGCATCGCCGCGCATTGCGTGCGCAGGTCGAGCGCGGGCACGGTGCGCATGCCGAGCCGGGACGCGAGGAGCGGCGCCGAGCCCGGGAAAATGTGATCCGGCGTCATCGTGCTGAAGAGCACGTAATCGATGTCCGCGGGACCGAGCCCCGCCGCCTGGAGCGCGTGCTCGGCCGCCGGGAGGGCCAGATCCGCCGGGCCCTGACCTGCCGCCGCGAAGTGGCGCTGGCCGATGCCGGTCCGCTGGCGGATCCACGCGTCGTTCGTATCCATCACCCGCGCGAGGTCGTCGTTCGAGTACGGCCGCCCGGGGACGAAGTGGCCCGAGCCGATGATGCGAAGACCGGACATGCGGAAAAGTGCCGAAGGCGCCCGTCGTACTACCACCCCTCGCCGACGACCAGTGCCGATTAACTAGTTGGCCGCGGAACCGGCTTCAAAAAGGCGGCGTCATTCCCGCGGCGCGATAGGCGGCCGCTATGTCCTGCCAGAAGGTCGGATAGGTCTTCGCGACGCAGCTCGGGTCTTCGATGGAGAGGCCCCCCCGCGCCAGGCCGAGGACGGCGAAGCTCATCGCCATGCGATGGTCCGCGTAGCTCTTGACGACCGCCGGGCGGAGCGCCCGGGGCTCGACGGCCAGGGAGTCCTCCGTGGTCGTGACGGCTTGGCCGAGCCGCTCGAGCTCGGCGGCGACCGCGGCCAGCCGATCGGTTTCTTTGATGCGGATGTTCGCGACGTTGCGAATGCGGGTCGCGCCTTCGGCGAGCGGCGCGATCGCGGCGAGCGACATCACCGTGTCGGAGATATCGTGCATGTCGATGTCGATGCCGCGGAGCGCGCGGCCGCGCACCGTGGTGCTCGTCGCGGAGCGAACGACTTCGGCGCCGGCGAGCTCGAGCGCGTCGACGAAGCGGTAGTCGCCCTGAAGCGCGCCGACGCCGAGATCCGGCACCGTGATTGTGCCGCCCGTCGCCGCCGCGAGCGCGAACGGATAGCTCGCCGACGACGCGTCCGGCTCGACGGCGTAGCTGCGCGCGCGGAGAGTCGCGCGCCGCACGACGAAGCCACCCTCCGTCTCGTCGATGCGCCCGCCGAAATCGGCGACCATGCGCCGCGTGATCTCGACGTACGGCCGACTCACGAGTCGCCCCTCCACGCGGATCTCGAAGTCGCCCTCGGCGCCCGCGCCGGACAGCATGAGGGCCGAGAAATATTGGCTCGAACGGCCGCCGGGCATGCTGACGGAGCCGGCCGGCAACTTCCCGCCGTGCACGGTGAGCGGCGGGCAGCCCGTCGCGCAATCGATGCGCACGCCGAGCTGCCGCATGCCGTCGACTTGATCCTGCAGCGGGCGGCGCGCCATCGCTTCGTCACCCACAAGGGTGACGGGTCCGTCGACCAGCGCGGCGAGCGCGGTGAGAAAGCGCACGGTCGTGCCGCTGTTGCCGACGAAGAGCGGCTCCTTCGGCGCCCGCAGCCGCGAACGGCCGCCCTGAACGACGAGCGTCGTCGGGCCTTCGTCCTCGACGCGGATGCCGAGCGCTTCGAGCCCCGCGCGCATGTGGCGCGTGTCGTCGCTGTGCAGCACGCCCTCGAGCCGGCTTTCGCCCTCGGCGAGCGCGGCGAGCACGAGCGCGCGGTTCGTGATGCTCTTCGAGCCCGGCACGCGCCAGGTGAGCTCCGGCGCGCGCGCGAGCGCCGTGAGCGCGAGCGGCCCCGCGGGAAAGCGCGTCACGTGCCCCCGCAGAGCGACGCCGCGGTCGAGAGCGGGGCGCGGCAGGTCTGCGTCGCCTTGTCGCAGATGAACGAGACGCACTCGGCGTCTTCGGTGCAACTCGGGCCGCCGAAGTTCGTCGCCTTCTTGCAGACGCCGTCGACGACGTCGCAAAAGGAACCTAGGCCGCATTCCATATTCGAAGAGCTGGGATCACACATGGAGCCCTCGGGCGTCGCCTGCACGCACGTGCCGACCTCGCCGGGTTCGTTCGCGGTGCAATAGAGACCGAGGTCGCACGTCGATACGTCGCCGTTCGGATAGGGGCAAGCGTCGCCTTCGGCGAGGAGCTCGATTTTCTGGCACACGCCCCCGATGCAGGCGGCCGTCGCGTCGCCGTCGGGCAGCGCGCAGCGGGCGTCGTCGTCGCAATCGCGACCTTCCGGCGTCGTGCCGTCGATCACGCGGCAGCTCGCCCAGAGCTCGCGCCGAATCGCGACCGTCTCGTCCCAATCGGCGAGGCACGTGTCGTACGACGCCTGATGCGCGGCGAGGCACGCGTCCGCCGACGACCCGTCGTACGTCGCGAGGCCCGCCGCGACGAGCTCCGCCGACGGCATGCACACGTGCTCGACGTACGTCTCCACGCAGGCGTCTTGATCGAGCGGCGCCGACGTCGCCTGAGCGCAACAGGGTGCGGCGGCGGCGCAAAGGCGCGTGCCGAAATCGGTGCAGTCCGACAGCACCTGGTCGAGCACGTCGGTTTGCGTGCCCGTTTGAGCGGCCTTGGTCGGCTGCTCGTGATCGTGCGAGGGCGAGCCGCAGGCGGTGAGCGCGACGAGCGCCGCGCCGAGCGCGAGCGCACGCGTGGCCACGACCCCGGATGCACG
>Ga0335083_10005818_pt1 | contig 15533 bp, 7 predicted proteins | sample Lox_Sample_42_FD_206716 | JGI IMG/M metagenome (GOLD analysis project Ga0335083, IMG submission 206716) | Soil microbial communities from Loxahatchee National Wildlife Refuge, Florida, United States - Lox_Sample_4.2 | ecosystem: Environmental > Terrestrial > Soil > Wetlands | place: USA: Florida... | reverse complement strand
GCCGATCGTGAGGTTCGCGACCATGGTGGCGAGGCAGGTCGCGAGCGCGCCCGCGAACGCCGCAACGGTGCCGCCGCCCGGCGTGGGCGTGGGCCCCGCGACCTGGTCGAAGAACGTCGCGATCGGCACCGCCTCGGTGAGCGGCGGCCGGCGCAACCGCAGCTCGAGCACCTGGTCGCGACGGAAGCCTTCGAGCTGGAGGGCGTGTTCCGCGGCCGCGAGCAGCGCCGCCTCCGGCGCGAGCCCCACGACCTCGCAGCCCGAGATCGTGGCGCCGTGGCGCGCGGCCTCGTCGCGCACGAGCGCGAGCACGCGGTGGATCGGTGTCGCCTCGACGTCGACGAGGTTCATGCTGACCTGCGCGCGGCGGCCGCCCTCGATCGAGAAGCCGAGGGCGCGCACGTTCTTCAGCCCCCCGTTCTGCTCGCGAATCGCGGCCGCGATGGCCCTGGCGACGCGCACGTCGCCGGTATTCAGGTTGGCGTTGAAGGCAACGAGGAAACGTCTTGCCCCGACGGCGGTTGCGCCCGCGGTCGGATGGATCCTCGCCGGCCCGAAGTCGGGTGCGCGTCCGGCATCGCGGCCGATCGCCTCGCGCAGGCCCTCGAACTCGCCGCGGCGCACGTCGGCGAGACTCGTGCGCGCGGGCGTCCGCGCGGCGGCCTCGTAGAGGAAGACCGGGATCGCGAGCTCGCGCCCGATCCGCTCGCCCACCGCTCGGGCGAGCGCCGCGCAATCGTCGAGCGTGAGCCCTTCGATCGGCACGAACGGCACGACGTCGGCGGCGCCCATCCGCGGGTGCTGCCCACGATGGTGGTTGAGGTCGATCCGCTCCGCCGCCTTTCGCACCGCGAGGAACGCCGCCTCGGCAACCGGCTCGGGCTCGCCCGCGAACGTCAGCACGGAGCGGTTGTGATCCGGGTCCAGCTCGGAGTCGAGCAGCGTGACGCCGGGCACGGCGGCGATGACGCCGAGGATCTCGTCCACCACTTCGCGGCGGCGTCCCTCGGAAAAGTTGGGGACGCACTCGACGAGACGTGGCATCGTGGGCCCTCACTTTCGATGCGGAGGCTGCGGGTGGGCGCGAACACGGGCGGCGAGGCGCAGGGATGTCCGGTTCGATCCGCGGCAGCCTAACCCGAACGCCCGCGGCCGGGCCACCGCCGGAGTCGATACGCGCGGGCGTGGCGGTCGTGCCGCCGGTGGTCGCGCAACGCGCCCTTGTCCTCGCGGGCCTCGCGGCGTTCGCCGTGCTGACCGCGGTCCTGTGGCGCTTCACGGTCGACGACGCGTACACGACCCTGCGCTACGCGCGCCACCTCGCCCAGGGCCTCGGGCTCACGTTCAACCGCACCGGCCCGCGCGCCGAGGGCTGCACGTCGGTCGCGTGGGCGGTGGTGCTCGCGCTGCCGGACGCGCTGGGCCTCGACGCGCTCGCGTGGGCGAAGGCGCTGGGCGTCGCGTGCACGCTCGCAACGGCGGCGGTCGCGTTCTCGTGGGCGCGGGCGGCCGCGGCCGCCGACGGGGGCGCGCGCTGGGCCGGGCCCGCGGCCGCGACGGCGCTGCTCGCACTCCCGGCGACGGCCGTCCACGCCGTGAGCGGTATGGAGACGGCGCTCGGAACGCTGCTGCTCACGCTCCTGCTCGCGCTCGCCGCGCACGCGGTGCACCGCGGATCGGCGCACGCCGTGCGCGCGCTGCCCGTGCTCGCGACGGCACTGGCGCTGACCCGGCCCGAGGGCCTCATAGCGGGAGCGATCGTGCTCGCCACCGTGGCGTGGCTGCGACCCGGCGAGCGGCATGCGCAGCTGCGCCGCGCCCTGCTCTTCTTCGTGCTGCCGCTGGCGGCGTACGAAGTGGCGCGAACGAGCTGGTACGGCGTGCCGCTTCCGCTGCCGTTCTACGTCAAGCTCGCGCGCCCGGGACTGCTCCCCGGCGCCCCCGTCGTGGGCGCCTGGCTCGCGGATCACGCCTGGCGGCTCGGGCCCCTCGTGCTCGTCGCGCTCGCGCGACCGCCGCGGCCGCTCGTCCCCGCGCTCGCGGTCGCGCTCACCTGGGCCGCCTTCTTCCTGCTCCCGCAGCACCTGATGGGCTACCAGCACCGCTACCTCGCGCCGCTCGATCCCGCGCTCGCCGTCGTCGCGGGCGTCGGGCTCGACCGCGTCGTGCGCCGGGGCGAGGCGCGCGCGTGGCCGCGTGCGATCCTCGCGTGGGGCGCGCCCGCGCTCGTTGCGCTCGTCGCCGCGGGCGAGCTCTCCGACGCGCGCGTCGACGTGCCCGAGCGCCTCGAGTACGCGAGCGGCATGGCCGCCGCGCACGTACCGCTCGGATACGCGCTCGCCGCGCTCTCGCCCGCGGGAACGCTCGTGCTCTCGGACTGCGGCGCGGTGCCCTACCTCTGCGATTGGACGACGCGCGACCTCGTCGGGCTCAACGACGCGCGCATCGCGCTCACGCGCCGGCGCGACCCCGCGGAGCTGCTGGCCAACGCCCCCGACGTCGTCGTGCTCGTCTCGCGGCGGCCCGGACGCTTCGAGCCGTGGGACTGGAACGCGTACGAGGCGCCGATCCTCGACGCCGCGCTCCAGCGCGGCTACGCGCGCGTCGCACTGCGCCGCTTCGGGCCGGACTACTGGCTGTGGATCCTCGCGCGCCCCGGGACGCGCATCGGCGCGGCGCTGGCGGCGTGGCGGTGACTGGGCCGAATCATGGCCACACCCTCCGCTCCACCGCCGGCAGGGCAGCCTTTCGATTGCCGCTAACTCGTTAGCCGCTCGATCGCTGCGATCGCTCGGTCCAAGCTTCGACTCCGACGGCGTGCGACCGCCGGGTCCCAACGTCGACAGAAGTCTGTGATGCGATGTGTGTATGCAGGGCCAACGCGTGCGGAGTGATTGGGCGGCGGCACCAAATCCGTCCGTATCGCGCGCGACCGAGACGCAGACGCGATTAGCACTAGCTCCGCTTTCGGGTCCCTCAAGGCCTCCGGGTCGCCCGGGATTCTCCCCTCTTGAACCTGAAGATACTTAGCTATGCCCGCGCGGTCAGCGAGGAGCCATGCCTCCACTTCGCGAACGGCAATTCGAAAACACATGTGTCGAGCAGGTGATCCCAAGCAAGAGCGGGCCAACTCAGAAGGACAAACAGCGTCCTCATCGAGATCGCGCACGACGACCCAAGGGGAGGTCCTAGCGGCGTTGTTGTACCCGCTAAGGCAAGTGTCGAGTTCATTCTTGCCCTTCTGGCCGTAGACGTACGCGATTTCAATCCTCATCCACGCCAAGAGCCGCGACATGACAGCGCGATCCGTTCGACCTTCGACCGCCACTGTGACCCGCTTCGAGGACATGAAGGGTCAGTCGCCAAAGAGCGAGAGTTGGTCACCCACCCTAGGGGCCGTACGCGGCACCACGGCTTCAGCCAGAGGCGTGCCGCCCTCCACGAGGCTCCTGACCTGCTCATCGCTTGATGCCGCGAAGACCGCTGTGTCCTCCGCTGTCGGGCGGAGAAGCAGAACCTCCTCGGCAGAGATGCCAGGATCCGACAGAAGCTCCGTAGAATGAGTACTCACGAGCAACTGGCGTCCGGCCGCGCGTGAGATCCTAGCCATCATTGACGGAATGTGCCGGACGATCTCCGCGTGAAGAGAGAGCTCCGGCTCCTCTAGCAGCAGAGGGTATTGGCCATCGAGTAGAGCCCAGAGCAGTCCTAGCAACCTAAGCGTCCCATCAGAGAACTGGTCCTCCGTCTGCCACCCTGCGTTCGCCCTCCAGTGCTCGTAGAGGCCTCGAAGATGCGGCACTCCTCGCTCGTCCGGTTCCAACTTCACCTCTCTGAGCTGAGGCACTGCAACTTGAAGGGCCCTGCCGATCTTGTCCAAGCGTGAGCTCTGGACATTCTTTGGCGTTCTTGCGATTTGCTCAAGGAAATCACCGCCAAACGGGTCTCTTGGCGCACGCCCGATCGAGCGCTCTGGCTCCCGGACGATCTGAGGGACAATGTGCAGGTAGCTAACTCGGGCCAGAAACTCCTGCATCGCGCGAAACCGTTTGTTTGCGCTGACCTGTTCAAGGTGAGTCTGCGTGAGCAGGCTTTCATCGTCCTTATCCGCGGAGTCCGGTCGCTCTAGGAGCAATTGACCGTTCGCCCGAACTAGTTCCTTTCGCACGATTGGCCGACCTAGGTTGTCCTGATTGAACTCCAGCCGGTACAACCACTCGACGCCATCTTCGAGGTCCACCTCAACCTCAATCACTATCGTCGAGTACCGTCTTGCATGAAGGGAGCGCAGTTGCGACACACCCTTCCTCTTGACCCCGACGGCTTGCTGGAATCCTCCCTGTGGATCAGCGACATCACGCAAGAACCTAAACACGTCGAGGAGGTTTGACTTCCCGCTCGCATTGGGCCCAATCAGGAACACCCTACTCTCGATGGGCACGTCAACACGCAGGAAGTTGCGCCAGTTCTCGAGCCGAAGATGCTTGAATCGCACGCTCCACACTCCCTGAGGGCGCAATTCGCGCGCACTCACCGTCAGATCGATTCAGCCAGCCCACCCTCAACGCGCTTCACCGGACGAAGGTCTTCAACACCACGAGGACAAGACATGGTGGCGGAGCCACGCTTACTCTGCAGGCTTCCAACTTGTCGCTCGACGCCTCATCACGAAGGGAGCTGGGAACGTACACCGCCAGTTCAGGCTACGGCCACACCCTCCGCTCCACCGCCGGCAGGGCGAGGTCCGCGCCGCGCATGAACACGGTGTCGGGGCGCACGGCCGGCATCCAGTAGGGCAGCTCCTCGAGCGTCTCGCACTCCCACATCACCGCGTCGCCCCACGCCCCCGGCGTCAGGTGGCCGACCTCGGCCTCGGCGCCGAGCGCCCTGGCGGCGTTCCACGTCACCGCGAGCAGCGTCTCCTCCGCCGTGAAGCCGCAGAGCCGGGCCGCGAGCGCGGCGCACTCCATCAGCGACTGCGCGGGGGCGGTGCCGGGGTTGAAGTCCGTCGCGATCGCCACGCGCGCGCCGCTCGTGCGCAGCATCGCGGCCTCGGGCAGCCGCTGCCGCAGCGTGAGCGCCGCCGCCGGGAGCAGCACGCCGACGACGTTCGCCTGCGCGAGCGCGCTCCAGTCCTCGGCGGTCGCGCTCTCGAGGTGGTCGGCGCTGCGCGCGCCCACCTCGGCCGCGAGCTTCGCGCCGCCCGAGCGCGACATCTGCTCCGCGTGGAGCTTGACCGGGATGCCGAGTTCGACCGCCCGGCGCAACACGCCGCGGCACTCCTCCACCGTGAACGCGACGGGATCGCAGAACACGTCGATCGCCGACGCGGTGCCGCGGCGGTGGATCTCGCCGAGCAGCGACGTGCGGACCTCCTCGACGTACTCGGCGCGCCGCCCCTCGTACTCCGGGGGCAGCGCGTGCAGGATCAGGGCGGTGCGGTGGACGCGCGTCGGCACGCGGATCGCGGCGCCACCCATCAGCTCGAGCAGGCGCAGCTCGCGTTCGGGCGCGAGGCCGTAGCCGCTCTTCACCTCGACGGTCGTGCAGCCGTTCGCGCGCCAGCGCTCGAGCCGGATCGCCAGCGACTTCTCGAGCAGATCGTCCTTCATCGCCGACGTCGCGCGCACGGTGCTCAGGATGCCACCGCCGGCCGCGAGGATGTCGGCGTATGCCTCGCCCGCGAGCTTGCGCTGGAGCTCGCCCGCGCGATGGCCGCCGAAGATCATGTGGGTGTGGCAGTCGACCAGCCCCGGCGTTACGAGCTTGCCGTTGGCGTTGAGCGGCCGCGCGTCGGGATGGCGGCGCGAGAGCTCGGCGGCGGGGCCGACCTCGAGCACGCGCCCTTCGCGGAAGACGACCGCGCCCTTGGGAAAGCGCAGCACCTCGCGCCCTTCGGCGTCGGGCGTCACGACCTCGGAGGTGTTGTGCAGGATGAGGTACGCCGTGCGGCCGGCGACCTGCTTGCCCGACGGATCGCTCGCGGGCCAGGTGCTCATGGCGTGATGCCGGGCAGCTTCATGCCCGTGCGCCGCGCGTGCTCGATCGCCTGCGGATAGCCGGCGTCGGCGTGACGCATGACGCCGGTGCCGGGATCGTTGACGAGCACGCGCGCGAGCCGCTCGTCGGTCGCGGGGCTGCCGTCGCAGACGATGACGAGTCCGGCGTGGATCGAGTTGCCGATCCCGACGCCGCCGCCGTGATGGAGGCTCACCCACGAGGCGCCGCTCGCGGTGTTGAGCAGCGCGTTCAGGATCGGCCAGTCCGCGATCGCATCGCTGCCGTCGCGCATGCCCTCGGTCTCGCGATAGGGCGACGCGACCGAGCCCGCGTCGAGGTGGTCGCGGCCGATCACGACCGGGGCCTTGAGCACGCCCTCACGCACCATGCGGTTGAAGCGGAGCCCAAGCCGGTGCCGCTCGCCGTAGCCGAGCCAGCAGATGCGCGCGGGCAGGCCCTGGAAGCGCACGTGCCGCTGCGCGAGCGGGATCCAGCGGTGGAGCCGGGCGTCGTCCGGGAACTCCTCGAGCGCCGCGGCATCGGTCGCGACGATGTCGGCGGGATCGCCCGAGAGCGCGGCCCAGCGGAACGGCCCCTTGCCCACGCAGAAGAGCGGCCGGATGTACTCCGGCACGAAGCCCGGATAGGAGAACGCTTCGGGCTCGGGCAGACCGCCGCGCGCCGCCTCGCCGCGCAGATTGTTGCCGTAGTCGAAGAGCACGGTGCCGCGCGCCTTCATGCCGAGCAGCGCGCGCACGTGCGCCGCCATCGACTCGCGCGCGCGGCGCACGACGTCCTCGGGCTGCGAGCGCCGCGCCTCGGCGAGCTGCTCGACCGTGAGCCCCGCCGGCGCGTAGCCGTTCAGGGGATCGTGCGCCGAGGTCTGGTCGGTCGCGACGTCCGGAACGATGCCCTGACGCAGCAGCTCCGGGATCAGCTCGGCCGCGTTGCCGACCAACCCGACGCTCAGGGGACGGCGCGCGGCCGTCGCCTCGCGGCACGCCGCGACTGCCTCGTCGAGCCGGCGCGCGATGCGGTCGCAGTAGCCCGTCTCGACGCGCCGGCGCGCCCGCGCTTCGTCGACCTCGATCGCGAGGCAGACGCCGCCGTTCATCGTCACCGCGAGCGGCTGCGCGCCGCCCATGCCGCCCAGGCCGGCGGTGAGCACGAGCCTCCCGGCGAGCGAGCCGCCGAAGGAGCGCTGCGCGACCTCCGCGAACGTCTCGAACGTGCCCTGCACGATGCCCTGCGAGCCGATGTAGATCCACGAGCCCGCCGTCATCTGGCCGTACATGATGAGGCCCTGCTTCTCGAGGGCCCAGAAGTGCTCCCACGTGCCCCAGCGTGGCACGAGGTTCGAGTTCGCGATGAGCACCCGCGGCGCGTGGGCGTGGGTGCGGAAGATCCCGACCGGCTTACCCGACTGGACGAGCAGCGTCTCGTCGTTCTCGAGCGCGCGCAGCGACCCGACGATGCGGTCGAACGCCTCCCAGCTGCGCGCCGCACGCCCGGTGCCGCCGTAGACGACGAGGTCCTCCGGGCGCTCCGCGACGTCGGGATCGAGGTTGTTCATGAGCATGCGCAGCGCCGCTTCCTGCGCCCAGCCCTTGCACGACAGCGTCGTGCCACGCGGCGCGCGCACGACGCGGGCAGCGTCCACCTTCATGGCGCGAGCACCTCGTCGGCGAGCTTCGAAGGCGCCTCGGAGAGCACCCAGCGCGCGAGCTCCTCGCATGGGCCCGCGATCGGACGGTCGCCCTCCGGGCCCGGCACGATGCGACGCACCGCTCCGTAGAGCCGCTCGCAGCCGCTGCCGGCCGTGAGCGGGCGGCGGAACTCGAGCGCCCGCGCCCCGCACAGCAGCTCGAGCGCGACGACGCGCGCGGCGTTCTCGACGACCTGCCGCGCGTGGCGCGCGCCGATCGGCGCCATGCTGACGTGGTCCTCGAGCCCGGCGCCGGTCGGGATCGAGTCGACGCTCGCCGGGTGCGCGAGCGTCTTGTTCTCCGAGACGAGCGAGGCGGCGACGTACTGCGCCAGCATGTAGCCCGACTCGAGCCCCGGGTGGGTGGCGAGCACCGCGGGCAGCCCGCCGGAGACGCGCGCGTCCAGCAGGCGGTCGATCCGGCGCTCGGCGAGCGAGGCGATCTCGGCGACGGCGATCTTCAGGTAATCCGCCGCCAGCGCGACCGGCTGGGCGTGGAAGAGCCCGGCCGAAAGCGCCTCGTCGCTGGCCGCGAACACGATCGGGTTGTCGTTGACCGAGTTGAGCTCGATCTCGAGCTGGGACTCGACGTGCACGATCGCATCGCGCGAAGCGCCGAGCACGCCGGGCGCGCAGCGCAGGCTGTAGGCGTCCTGCACGCGGCCGCAGTCGCGGTGCGAGGCGACCAGCGCGCTGCCCGCGGACCACGCCCGCAGGCGCCGCGCCGCTTCGATGGCGCCCGGGTAGGGCCGCAGCGCCTGAACGTCCTCGCGCGCCGGCTGGAAGCTGCCCAGCAGCACTTCCGTGCTGAGCGCGGCGGCGGCGACGGCGGCCTCCCAGATCCGCTCGGCGTCGGCGCACGCGAGCGCGGCGAGCGCGGTCGAGAGCTGCGTGCCGTTGATGAGCGCGAGGCCCTCCTTCGCGGCGAGCGTGATCGGCTGCAGCCCCGCGCCGCGCAGCGCGAGCCCGGCGGGCATGCGCTGCTCGGCGAGCCAGGCCTCGCCCTCGCCCATCATCACGGCTGCGAGGTGCGCGAGCGGCGCGAGATCGCCCGAAGCGCCCACGGAACCCTGCAGCGGCACGACCGGCGTCACGCGCCGATCGAGCATCTCGAGCAGCAGCTCGACGACCTCGGGCCGCACCCCGGAGCAGCCGTGCGCGAGCGACGCGGCGCGCAGCAGCAGCATCGCGCGCACGACCTCGCGCGGCGCGGCCGGGCCCACGCCGGCGCAGTGCGAGCGCACGAGGTTGATCTGGAGTTGCTCGGTGTCCTGCGGCGGGATGCGCTGGTCCTTGAGCTCGCCGAAGCCGGTCGTGATGCCGTACATCACGCGCCCTTCGCGCAGCGCGCGCTCGACCACCGCGCGGCTCTCGCGCATGCGCGCGACGGCGTCCCTGCCGAGCTCGACGCCCGTTCCGCCGCGCGCGACGTCGACGACGTCGTCGAGGGTGAGCCTCGTCTCGCCCAGCCGGATCACGCGCCCTCCTCCCGCTCGCTGCGACTGCCCGCTTCCAGGAACCGGGCCGCCTCGTCGGCCAGCCCGGCCGCATCACGCCACACGCTCGGCTTCACGGGCAGAGCCGCCAGAAACGGCCCCCGGTACGAGGCCGTGGCGAGCCGGGGGTCGCAGACCACCAGCACGCCGCGGTCGTCCGAGCGGCGGATGAGCCGCCCGACACCCTGTCGGAAGCGCACCACCGCCTCCGGCAGCGCATCGACGCGGAACGGATCCTGTCCGAGCTCGCGCAGCCGCTCGGCACGCGCCTCAACGAGCGGTTCGTCCGGCACCGAAAACGGCAGCTTCGCGACCACGAGCAGTTCCAGCATCTCGCCCGGGAAGTCGACACCTTCCCACAGGCTCGAGACCCCGAGCAAGACGGCGCCGCGCGTTGCGCGAAAGCGCTCGGCGAGCCGTCCCGCGGCGCCGTCGACGTCCTGCGCGAGCAGGGCGCGCCCCGCGGGCAGCCGCCCCGCGAGGCGCTCGCGAGCGCGGCGCAGCCGCTCGTGCGCCGTGAAGAGCACGAGCAGGTTGCGCGCGCTCCTGGCCGCGAGCTCGGCCACCACGTCCGCGACCGCGGCGGCTTCGTCGTCCGCGCCCGTATAGACGAACGCGCGCATCTGCTCGGCGAGCGGAAACGGCGACGGGTAGCTCGCGGTCTCGCACGAGCGGCCGTCTTCGTCCGAGAGCCCGAGCCGCGACGCCGACCACGCGAAGTCGCCGGCGCTCGAGAGCGTCGCGGACGTGAGCACGACCGCGCGGGCACGCGAGAACAGCCGCTCGCGCGCCCAGCCCGCCACGGAAACGGGCGCGGCGCGCAGCTCGGCCGTGCGTGCGCCGGGCGACTGCGTTCGCCAGTAGACCCAGCCCTCGTCGCTCGCCTCGCCGAGCGCCAGCAGATCGCGCGCGAACGCACTCCAGCGGGCGGCGAGCATGTCGAGCTCGCCCGTGAGGTCCTGCAGCACCCGCCCGGGCTCGCCGGCCGTGAGCCCGAACGCCGCGCGCTGGAGCGTGCCGGCGATCGTCGCCGCGTGCTCGTGCAGCGTCTCGACGCCCCCCAGCTCGCGCCCCAGCAGCTCGCCCTGCGAGCGATACCGCCGGCGCAGCCCGTAGGAGCCCGCGCCGCGCTCGCCCCCGGCGAGCGCGAGCGAAGCGAAGAGCCCGTCCGCCGCCTCGCGCACCTCACCCATGCGCCGGCCGAGCGCGTCGAGGTCGGCCGCCAGTCGCTCGCCGCCCGCGCCTGCCCCGAGGAGCGGCACCGCGGCGTTCGCGAGCCGCGCGAGCAGCCCGCCCGCATGCGAGGCGTCGCCCCGGGGCCGGCCGCGCCGGCTTCCCGGCCGGCCGGCCGCGCCCGCCGTGAGACGCACGAGCTCGTCGACGCGATGGCGCGACACGCCGTACTCGAGCTGGCCCGAGAGCACGCCCTCCAGCCGGTGTGCCTCGTCGACGATCAGCACCTCGTGCTCGGGCAGGAGTCCGTCGGCCTCCGCGGCGCGCGCGAGCAGCGCGTGGTTGACGATCGCGAGCCGCGCCTCCCCCGCCACGCGACGGGCGCGCGCCCAGAAGCACTCACGCCCGCGCCGGCACGTCGCACCGGTGCACGCGACGGGATCGCTCGCGACGCGCGCGCGCAGACGCCGGTAGACATCCGGATCGGGCGGCTCGAACCGGTCGAGGTCCCCCTTGGCGTCACCGGCCGCCCAGGCGCGCAGCGCCTCCAGCCCCGCGCGCTCGTCGTCGTCGGCCGAGTCCACGATCTCGAGCGCGCGCGGGCAAAGGTAGTTCGACTTGCCCTTGAGCCGCGCCGACGGCAGCGCGATGCCGAGCGCCCGGAGCAGCGCAGGCAGATCCCGCTCGTAGAGCTGATCCTGCAGCGAGCGCGTCGCGGTCGCGACGACGACGCGCTCGCCGTGCTCGTGCGCGTGCAACACCGCCGGCAGCAGGTAGGCGAGCGACTTGCCGACGCCCGTCGGCGCCTCGGCCATGAGCGCACCGCCGCGGTCGAGCACGCGCGCCACGTCGCGCGCCAGCTCGATCTGCGCGTGGCGCTCCTCGTAGTCCGGCCAGCGCGCGGCGAGCACGCCGCCCGGGCGCAGCGCAGCGACGACCCGGGATTCGATGGACATCAGAACGCGGTCACGAGCCGCAGGTGGATGCGCCCGTCGAGGAAGCCGAGTCCCGGCGCGACCGCGTAGTCGACCTCGACGTCGCCGCCCGCGGCCGGCAGGCGCAGCCCGAAGCCAAGGCCGTCGGCGTTCGTGTCGTGGAGCGCGTCGCCGCCCGCGAGCAGCGGCAGGCGCGTCTCCATCTGGGCGTGGTCCCAGAAGAGCGCGACGCGCTCACCGGGCGGCCCGACGAAGAACCGCCACTCGAGCCGCGTCAGCACGAAACGGTCGACGTGGAACTCGTCCTCGTCGTGACCGCGCAGCGTCGTGGCGCCGCCGAGCGGATAGCGCTCCCAGTCGGCGAGGATGCGCTCGGAGCTGAACCGTCCCGCCGCCTGCGTCTCGAGCGCGAGCCCGCTCGAGCGCGTGAACGGCCGGTGCCACTCGCCGTCGAGCTGCACCGCGCTGCCCGTCGCGTTCGCCATCTGCGGCGCGGCGCCGGGCACCGGGGCGAGCGTGCGGGTCTCGTAGATCTGCGTCGCCTCGATGCGCACGCGCGTGCCGCGCCGCGGCACGCGGGCGTCGTCACGGCCTTCGCGGTCGATCGCGAACGACGTGCTCTGCACGTCGGCGTCGCGCACGTCGCCGTGCGGCTCGATGACGCGCTCGTCGTCGAAGCCGGCCTCGACGTGTTCGCGCTCCCCGAGGCCGACGCGTGCGAGCGTGCCCCACTGGAAGCGCGTGTAGGTGCTGTCCTGGATCTGCTGCTGCAATCCCGCCTCCCAGTGGATCGCGTGTCCGAACAGCATGGGCTCGACGTAACGCGCATCGAACGTCGTGAGTCCGGGACCGCGCGACTCCCACGACAGCGAAACCGAACGCGCCGTGCCGAGCAGGTTTCCGAGCCCGAGCTTTGCGAGCCCGACGACGCCGGCCGTGCCCTGCACGCCGATCGCACCCTCGAACGTGTTGTAGCGCGGCTCGTCGACGCGCCAGCGCAGCACACCGCGCCGCCAGTCGCCGGTGCCCGCGAGGCCGAGGTAGTCGACCTTGCGGAACGTGCCGAGCTGTTCGAGCCGCTGGGTCGCCACGCGCGCGGACGCGGGATTGTAGGGCAGCCCGCGCAGCCGTCCCATCGCTTTCTCCGCGATCTCCGGCCGCGTCACCTTGAGGCCTTCGATCCGCACCTCGTCGATCGTGACGCGCGGCCCCAGCGAACCCGTGAGGCTGACGTCGACGTGCGCGGAATCGGCCGCCCAGCGGCTCACTCCCAGCGTCGCCCAGGCGTAGCCCTGCGCTTCGGCGCCGTCCACGGCGCGCTCGATCGCCGCGGTCATGGCGCCCGGATCGGCGGGGCCGCCGTTCGCCCAGTCGAGACCGACCGCGAAGACGGCCGAGTCGGCGCGCGGCACGTCCAGCGCGAGCGATCGGTAGTGGTAGCGCTCCCCCGGCGTCACGCGCACGACGAGCTGCTGCCCCGACGACGCCCAGTGCGCGTCGACGCGCGCATCGAGCCAGCCGTCGGACTCGAGCTCCGTCGTGAGCTCCAGCGAGGCCGCGAGCACCGCGGACGAGTCGCGCGGCGCGCGCAGCGCGGGCGCAACGACCGCCTCGGCAGCGCGCTGCGGCCCCGGCCAGCCCGAGAGCTCGAGCGTCGCACCGTGCGCGGCGCCCCCGGCGAGCGCCGCCGCGAGCGAAAACGCCAAGATTCCGGGCGCGCGGCGCATCAGAAGAACGCCCTCACCTCGGCGCGCCCCGTGACGAGCGTCGCGTGGTCGGGCCGCTCCTGCACGGTAGCGGTCAGGCCGAGCGTCGTCGTCTCGTGGAGGCGCAGGTCGAAGCGCGCGTTGCCGTCCCAGCGCGCGAACCCGGCCGGATCGACACCCGGCAGCAGGTTCACCGCCGGCGGGCCCGAGACGAACGCGCGCCGCAGGCTCAGCTCGGCGCGCCCGCGCGCACCGACGCTCGTGCTGGCGTCGGGTCCGATGCGGATCGTGCGCGTCGATTGCGGCTGCGGCAGCGGACGCGACTGGTCGAGCTCGAGCACGCCCGCCACGCGCAGGCTCGCGCCGGGCTGCCACACCAGCTGCGAGGTCAGTCCCTCGTCGACCAGCGTGCGGCCGTAGAACGCCCCGCCCGCGATCGCCTCGGTCGCGCGTTCCCACTGCACCTGCGCCTGCGATTCGAGCGTCACGACCGCGCTGGCGCGTGCGCGCCAGCGCAGCGAACCGCTGCGATCGTCGGTCGTCTGCGCGAAGTTGCCGAACGTTCGGTCGGCCGTGAGCCGCCGCTCGGCCCGCAGGTGGAAGGCCGCGACGTGCGAGCCCGGCGCGAGGTCGCCCTCGATGCGCTGGAGCACCGCGCCGCGGGCCAGCTGGGGATCGACGAGCGCCAGCCCCGTGCTCAGGAACACGTCGGAGACCCGCGGCCCGCCCAGGCGGCGCGCCTCGTCCTCGAGCGTGAAGTCGAGCCGCGAGCCGCGCCAGACCTCGTTCGAGCCGAATTGCCAGCTCGAACGCGCGCTCGTCTCGACGCGCGCGTAGCGTTCGAGCGTCGGGCTCACCGCGAGGACGAGGTTGTAATCGCCCGTTCCCACGAAGTTGCCGAACTCGTCGTACGTGCCCTGCCCCGGGCCGACGTAGGTGAGGGTGCGCTCGCGCTCGTTGTCCGCCTCGCTCGTGAGCTCGACGTCGATCGTGCCCGAGAGCCCCCATGGCCGGCGCTCCGCGCGCAGCCGCACGCTCGCGAGATCGGACTGCGTGTCGGTGCCGAGCACCAGATCGCGCGCGACGCGGCGCTGGCCCGAGACGGCGGCGCCCAGGCTAGGGCCCGCCGGGCTCTCGCCGGAGGCGCTCCACGTCGAGGCACGCTGACCGGTGAGCCCCGCGCCCAGCTGCTGGCGATCGAGCCGGTCGTCGTACCCGAGCGCGAGCTTCCAGCGCAGCGCCGAGCCGCTCGCCAGGTTGCCGCCCACGTCCTGAACGCGCGTCCGCGTCAGCACGGAATCGCCCGGCGTCTGACGGTCGTCCAGCTCGACGTGGAGCGAGGGCACGAACAGCCGGCTGGTGTGCGCGAGCTCGCCGAGCCAGTGGCGCCGGCCGGCCTCCGGGAAGGTCGCGCCGCCCAGCGCGCCTTCCGAGTCGAGGACGAGCAGGTGGGAGCGCGTCGGGCCGACGCCGGTCCACTCGGCGCTGCGGCGCCAGCCCGCGTAACCGCCCGGCGTGACGAGCCGCGAGAGGTCCGTGCGCAGCTCGCTGCCGGGCGCGGGTTGCCAGTAGGCGCCCGCGTCGGCGCGGCGCTCGTGGTCGAGGTCGGTGCCCGCGGGCAGCCCCCAGTCCTCCTCGGCGAACGCCCGCTCGAGGCGCGTGAACGGCGCGAAGCGCTGGCTCACGTCGCGCTCGCTCGCCCGCAGGCCGACCTTGCCGGGCAATGGCCCGGCGCCCCCCTCGAGCGTCGCGGTCACGCGGGCCGCGCCGCCCGCGTCGTTCTCGTCGTCGACCGCGGAAGCGGTGTTCAGGTCGAGCCGCGAGAACGCGCCCTCGGCCTCGACGCGGAGCGGCCCGGCGCGCGTCGCGCCCCCCACCGTGACGAGCTGGTGCGACTGCGGCAGCGGCAGCGCGCGCCCGAGGACGTAGTCGCCCAGATTCGGCCCCACCCAGTGGTAGATGGTGCGGCCGTCGACGATCGCCGAGTCGGCGTACTCGCCCAGGCCGGGATTGACGTGGGCGAACGAGGCCGCGAACTCGCCCGAGTCCGGGCCGGCGAAGCCGACGATCAGCTCGCCGCCTGCGACGCGCAGCGTGTCGTAGTCGCCGGGTCCGGGCGCCAGGCCCGCGGCGAGCGCGCGCGAGGCCGAGTCGCCGGCTGCGGCGAGGATCTGCTGGTCGCTCGAGGAGAGCGTCGTGTTGAGCGGGCGGCCCTTGTCGTCGGTCTCGGTGATCGCGCTCGTCCAGAACCGCGAGGCCGCGTCGTGCCAGTCGCCGCTGAACGCGGCGAGGTTCCGGCGATAGTCCTCGAGCGCGTACTGGTATTCGACCGTGATGCGCGACGCCGACGAGATCGGCCGCCGGTTCGTGAAGGTGACGCGGCCGCGGTCGTAGTCCACCGAGTAGTCCGCGCTCTCGCCGCGCGCCATGCGCTGGCCGTCCACCGTCACGACCTCGCTGCCCGCGACCACGGTGATCGCCGTGCCCCCGTCACGATCGGTGAGCTGGTAGGGCCCTT
>Ga0335083_10005817_pt1 | contig 15533 bp, 16 predicted proteins | sample Lox_Sample_42_FD_206716 | JGI IMG/M metagenome (GOLD analysis project Ga0335083, IMG submission 206716) | Soil microbial communities from Loxahatchee National Wildlife Refuge, Florida, United States - Lox_Sample_4.2 | ecosystem: Environmental > Terrestrial > Soil > Wetlands | place: USA... | reverse complement strand
AACCGGCTTTTGCATCCGCCAGATCAGAAATCCGGCAGCGGCAAGCAGGACCAGGAGAACAATCAACAGGCCAAAATTGCGAGACCGGCTGGCGGCCATCACCCGGCCTTGGGCTCGCCCGCTTCGCCCGACGTCGTGACCAGGCGCCAGTTCGGATCGGATGTGCGGACGTTCCGCTCGAACGTCCAGACGTCATTCACGTCGCGCACCGCCTTGCTATCGCCTTCGACCAGCGCGCCTTGCGCGTCGACCGTCGCCGAGATGAACTGCGCGCCAAAAGCGACCGTGACTTCCGCAAGATTGTTCCTCAACGCCGCCCCGACGATCTTCGCGTCACGCAAGCCGACGAAGGTGAACTCCACCTTGTGCTGCTGGCGCTCACGTTCGCCGATTGCGGCATCGAAGGCCGAATAAACGTCGTCGCCGAGAAGCGGCCGCAGGGCCGCACGGTCGCCATGGGCGAACGCCGTGACGATGGCCTCGTAGGCCTTGCGCGCACCTTCCCGGAAGTGATCGCTTTCGAAGGCGCGATCGGCGAGCTTGATGGCGAGCATGCCACGGGCAACCGGATCGGTATCGGAAGAGACGCCTTCAGCCTGTTTGGCGGTCTGATCCGGCAACGCGGCGGTTCGCTCTGCCGGCACGGATTGCGGTGAACTGAAACGGTCGAACGCGCTGCGATCGCGCTCGTTGCCGGTCCTGCGGCCAAGCACACTGTAAAGGCGAAACAGAATGATCGCTGCGACAACCGCGACCAGCAGGATCGGAAACAATTGAGAACTCGCCATCGGACTGATCCGGCCTTTCGAAAACCTGCCGCCCCGGGGCTTGCAACGCTTAACGTAGTCTCTAAGCCTCACCCGGTCCAGATGAGGCGAGAAAACGCACGTTCCGCCACAAATGCGGCGGCCGCTTGTCACAAACGCGCGATCCGTGTTAGCCCCGCCCGTTTTCTTCGTGAGCATGTTGATGAGCGATCCAGCATCAGGCCCCACCAATGGCGACGGCAATGCCCTCGCCGGCATGCGCGTGCAGATGCTCGGCCAGTATGTGAAGGATTTGTCGTTTGAGAATCCCGCGGCGCCCGGGAACCTCAGCGGGCGTCCGCAAATCGAGCTGTCATTCGACCTTCAGGCGCGCCGCCTGGCGGTGGAGCAATTCGAGGTGGAAATGAAGGTCCGCGTTTCGGCCAAGGCCGACGACAAGCCGGCCTTCCTGCTTGAGCTGGCCTATGCCGGGTTATTCCAGGTGCAAGGTGCGCCGGAGGAAGTGCTGCAGCCCTTCCTGCTCATCGAAGCGCCGCATCTGCTGTTTCCGTTCGTCCGCCGGATCGTGGCCGACGTGATCCGCGATGGCGGCATGCCGCCCCTGATGATCGAGCCGATCGATTTCGCAGCGCTCTATCAGCAGAACCAGATGCAGGGCGGTCCGCAGCCGACGGCCGTGGTCTAGGCCGCCCAGGCCCAGACGGGTTCAGCTCCAAGATCCGCAATGAACGCCGCGTGGGCGGCGACCTCTGCTTCCGTAATCCGTGGGATGAGCGGCTCGGGCCGGATTCGTGGGATGCGGATTTCCGACGTGACGACCATCGTCGCGGTGTCGACCGGCGCCAGCGTGAGCCGGGTCTGCCGGCCGCCCGCCAGTTCCAGATAAACCCGCGCAGTGAGTTGCGCATCGAGCAGCGCACCGTGTTTCACGCGCGATGAAAGATCGATCGCGAATCGCTTGCACAGCTCATCCAGCGAATAGCGCGCGCCCGGAAGCTTGCGCTTGGCGATTTCCATCGTGTCAATGGCGCGCGCGTACGGAATCGACGGCCGCGACACCCGCTGGAATTCATGGTTGAGGAATTTCAGATCGAACCCGGCATTGTGGATGACAAGCGGCGCATCGCCGAGAAACTCCAGAAGGTCATCGACAATGTGGGCAAAGAGTGGCTTGTCGGTCAGCTGCGCATCTTCGATGCCGTGGATGGCGACCGAATCCCCGACGCTGCGTTCGGGATTGATATAATACTGCCGCTCCGCGCCAGTCGGGATCTGGTCGATCAGCTCGACACAGCCGATCTCGATGATGCGATGGCCCTCCACCGGATCGAGGCCAGTTGTTTCCGTATCGAGGACGATCTCACGCAAGATTCTGATCCTTGAGGCGGCGCGCATGCAGCGCCGCGATCACCTGCTCCACCTGCTGGAATGCGTGACCCAGCCCCTTGTCGGTTTCAATCACAAAATGGGCTTTTGCACGCTTTTCCGCATCGGGCATCTGGCGCGCGAGGATGTGGTCGAGCTTGTCTGCCGTCATGCCGGGCCGCGCCAGCACTCGCGCGCGCTGGACGTCGTGCGGCGCCGACACCACGACCACCGCGTCCATGCGCACATGGCTTCCGGTCTCGAACAGAAGCGGGATGTCGAGCACAACCATCTCGGTGCCGGCGGCTTCCGCTTTCGCCAGAAAGTCTTGCTGTTCCGCCGCCACCAGCGGATGCACGATGGCTTCGAGGCGCTGCAGCCCATCCGGGCGATTGCGAACACCGGCTGCGAGGCGGTCGCGATCGACGCGGCCATCGACAACACAATCCGGAAAGCCCTTCGCGATTTCCGCGACAGCCGCGCCGCCCGGTTCGTAGAGTCTGTGGACGGCAGCATCGGCGTCATAAACCGGGATGCCAAGGCGGGCAAACATGCGCGCGGTTTCCGTCTTGCCCATGCCGATCGAGCCGGTAAGGCCCACGAGATAGGGCCGCGTCACGACGCCACCTCTGCTTCCAGCGCGGCGCGCAACTCCGGGGTGACCTTGGGTGTAAGGCCGTAGAACGCCGAAAACGAAGGCACAGCCTGGTGCATCAGCATCCCGAGACCATTGATGGCACGCAAGCCCCGCACACGCGATCGTTTGACCAAGTCCGTCTCGAGCGGCTTGTAGACGATGTCGCAGACCGCTGAGTCTGCGGGCAGGACGTCAAGCGGCAGATCGAGCGGCGGATTTCCGGCCATGCCGGCGCTGGTAGCGTTGACCAGCAATGCGGCATCCTTCGCGTCTTGCGGCCAGCCGGCAAAGTCGCCCACGATGAGCCTTGCCCGCACATGCGGCGACAATTGCGCCGCCAAAGTCTCCGCGCGCGATTTGTGCCGGTTGAGGATTCGAATGTCCGACGCGCCGAGGCGCGCCAACGCCAGAACGGCCCCGCGCGCGGCGCCACCGGCGCCGAGCAGGATTGCGTGCTTGCCGCGAACGATATCGGCGTTCAATTCCGCAGCGATACTCGCATGGAGGCCTACGGCGTCCGTGTTCCGCCCTTCGATCACGTCATCGCGAAACAGAAGAAGGTTCACCGCACCGCAGGCGCGTGCATCGTTATCGAGGACGTGCGCCAGTGCAAACGCGGCTTCCTTATGCGGAACGGTGACGTTCAGACCCGAGACACCTGAACGACGCAAGCCATCGATCGCGCGGGAAAATTCCTCGCGGCGGATGGGGAACGGCACATACGCCCCGTCGACACGATGCTCCCGGAGCCAAAACCCGTGCAGCCGCGGCGAAAGGGAATGGGCCAAGGGCCATCCGGTCACACCTGCCAGCTTCGTTCGGTCGGTCATGCGCGAATTTCGCCCTGCTCGCGCAGTGCTGCAAGCAGCGAAATCAGTGGCAGGCCGAGGATCGTGAAGTAGTCGCCGTCGATCTTCTCGAACAGCTGGGCGCCGATGCCCTCGAGGTGGTAGCAACCCACACTTGCCAGGATCGCCTCGCCTTCCCGCTCGAGATACGTCGACAGGAATTCGTCGCTGAAGGGGCGCATTGTTAGAACCGCAGCGTCGGCTTGTTGCCAGACGACCTTGCCATTGCGCGCCAGTGCGGCGGCTGAAATCAGCCGGTGGGCCCGGCCCCGCAATTGCTCAAGCAATGACGATGCTTCAGCCATGTTGCTGGACTTGCTCACCAAATCGCCGTCAAGCTCCAGCACTTGATCGGCACCCACGACCAAGGCCTGCGGATAGCGATTTGAACCGGAAAGGGCCTTCGCTTCCGCCAAACGCTGCGCAATGGCCGCCGGCGCCTGACCCGCGGCAAGCAAACCCTTCTTGATCGCGTCTTCATCCACAGGTGCAGACACAATCTCGAATGCGACTCCGGCCTCGTGCAGCAATCGTGCTCGCACGGGACTCTGCGAGGCAAGGACGATCATGGCGAGGCATCGCGGCGCTCCGCGAGCAGGTTCATCACGGCGGCGGCCGTTTCTTCCACAGAGCGGCGCGACACATCGATGGCAGGCCAACCGTGATCCTCGAACAGTCTTCGCGTCGCCGCCACCTCGGCCCGGACGGCCTCAAGGTCGACGTAGGACGTGTCGCGCACCTCACCCAGCACCGCGAGGCGATTGCGGCGAACCTGGATGAGCCGATCGGGTGATGCCCACAGGCCAACGACCAACGGTCTGGTCGCCACAAGAAGCTGCGCCGGCAGGGCAATGCCGGGAACTACCGGCACATTCGCGACGCGCACACCGCGGATGGCGAGATAGACGCTGGTCGGCGTTTTCGATGTGCGGCTCGCTCCAACGAGAACGACCTGTGCATCGTCCAGCATCTGCTGGGACTGTCCGTCATCATGGGCAATGGCGAAATTCAACGCTTCGATCCGGTCGAGGTAGCGCTGGTCCAGCTCATGCTGTCCGCCGACGCGATGCGTTTCGGCAGCACCGCCGAAGAACTGCTTGAGAGTTGCGATCGGACCCTCAAGAACACCCTGGCAAGGAACGCCGATTTCCTTGCATCGTTGCAGGAGCATTCGGCGCAAATCCGGATTGACCACCGTGAAAAATACAAGCCCGGGTTCTTCGCGCACGTGCTCCATCACGCGCGCCAACTGCCGTTCGCTGCGTACAAGCGCGTAGAAGTGCTCCTGAACCTCCACACCTTCGAACTGCGCCGACGCTGCCTTCACGATGGCATTGAGCGTCTCGCCGGTCGCATCGGAGATCTGGTGGATATGGAAAACCTTGCTCACAAAGCGCTCGCCACTTCTCCACACAAAGGGCCAGGAAACACACCAGTCACGGGTACATCCCGACTATCCCGGTGTCCATTCCTGGCTGTCCCGCCACGATCCCCAGCCGCTGTGACCCATTCCATTCCGCATACGGAACAGCCTTTGCCTTGTACCAGAACGTCTTGGCGCTTACACACCCATCGATGCGGCACCCAATCCACAAACTCACAGACCAAACATCATCTTCATCATTCTAGGAGTCCTTTAGTATTGAAGACGATGGATGAAAAACCGCTGTTGGCGGTTTTGAGCGGAAAAGCTGTTTGGCCGCCGCCGATCTGGCTGATGCGGCAGGCTGGGCGCTATCTGCCGGAATACCGGGCACTGCGAGCGAAGGCGGGTTCTTTCTGGACCATGTGCATGGATCCGGTGATGGCGACCGAGATCACACTGCAGCCGATCCGGCGGTTTGGGTTCGATGGGGCGATTGTGTTTTCCGACATCCTGACCGTTCCCTATGCGCTCGGTTGTGATGTGACATTCACCGAAGGTGAAGGTCCGTCGATGGCGCCGGTGAATAGTACCAGCGGCCTGGCATTCGATCTGAAGAAACTTGCGCCTACTTACGAGACATTACACCGCGTGCGAACTCAGCTTTCTGGTGAAATCGCGTTGATCGGTTTCGCCGGCGCGCCATGGACCTTGGCGACCTACATGGCCGCCGGCCGCGGTGGTGATGAACAACGGGCCGCCAAACTGTGGGGCAATCGCGATGCTGGTGGGTTTGGCCAATTGCTTGACTTGCTTGGGGATTGTGTAGCGCGCCACCTGACTGCCCAGCTCGATGCTGGGGCAGATGCCGTGCAGATTTTCGACAGCTGGGCCGGCGGCTTGTCGGCACCCGAGTTTACACGATGGGTCATCGAGCCAACCAAACGGATTGTGGAGAGCGTTCGCGCCGCCAAGCCGGACGCGAAGATCATAGGCTTTCCACGCGCCGCGACACTGGCCGGTTATGCACAGTGTGCCCGCGAAACTGGCGTCAATGCGATCTCGCTCGACAGCAGTGCGCCGATGGATTGGGCAGCGCGGGAATTGCCGCCAGCGGCCATCCAGGGAAATCTCGATCCAGTCGCTCTGCTGGGTGGCGGAGACGCGCTTCGACAGGCGACAGACTCGATCCTCAAATCCATGCGCGGCAAACCGTTTATCTTCAACCTCGGCCATGGCGTTCTGCCAGAAACGCCGCTGGAACACGTTGCTCAGCTGGTCGCGCACGTGAAAGGCGCCGCGTGAGGATCGGCGTCGTCCTGTTTAACCTCGGCGGGCCCGATTCGCTCGAAGCAGTTGAGCCCTTCCTCACAAACCTGTTTTCGGATCCGGCGATCATCACGTTGCCCGGCTTCGTTCGGCGGCCATTGGCGCGGAGGATCGCGAGGCGCCGTGCTCCTATCGCGCGCGAGATCTACGCCAAAATCGGCGGCCGCTCGCCGATTGCGGAGGAAACGGAGAAGCAGGCGCGCGCGCTTGAGACAGCGCTGGCAAGCCGCGGACACGAAGCAAAGGCGGTGATCGCCATGCGGGCGTGGAAGCCGTTCGCGCCACAGGCGTGGGCCGAATTGCGTGCGTGGAAGCCGGAGCGGATCGTCCTGCTGCCGCTCTATCCGCAGTTCTCCACAACCACGACGGCATCTTCGCTGGAGGATTGGTCAAAGGCCGCAAAGCGCGCGGGGCTCGCCGCGCCGCGTGCGCGGGTGTGTTGCTATCCGTGGGATGACGGCTTCGTTGCCGCTGAAATTGATCTCATCCGGCAGGCTTGGGGGAAGCGGAAGCCGGGTGTGGATTATCGCCTGTTGCTATCTGCCCATGGATTGCCCAAACGCATGATTTCACGGGGTGATCCGTATCAGTGGCAAGTGGAGAAAACAGCCGCAACGATTGTGGAGAAGCTGGGGATTGGTGACCTCGACTGGTCGCTTTGCTATCAAAGCCGCGTCGGGCCGCTCGAATGGATCGGGCCGGCGACCGATGCCGAAGTGCGCCGCGCCGGCGCCGACGGCAAAGGGATCGTCATCGTGCCGATCGCCTTTGTCTCCGAACATTCCGAAACGCTCGTCGAGCTCGACATCGAATACGCGAAGCTGGCACGCGATACCGGCGTGCCCGATTACATCCGCGTCCCGACGGTCGGCACGCATCCGGCGTTCATCGAAGGATTGGCGAAACTGGTCGTTCGCGCTGTGGAAAGTGGACCTGTCGTCACTTGCGCGACCGGGCGCATCTGCCCCAAACAGTGGCGCGCCTGCGGATACGAAGCGGCCTATGGCTGATCTCAGAACCTACCTGTCCAACTACATCGACTGGATCAAAGCCTTCCACGTGATTGCCGTGATCGCCTGGATGAGCGGGCTGCTCTATCTGCCGCGCCTCTTCGTGTACCACACCGAGACAGTGCCGGGTTCGGCGGAATCCGAGCGGTTCAAGGTGATGGAGCGCAAGCTTTTGCGCGTCATCATGAACCCGGCGTTCGTCGCGGTGTGGATCCTCGGGCCGCTGCTGGCCTGGCTCACCGGCGCCTACGAGGACCACTGGCTGCAGGTAAAATTCGTACTCGTGCTAGGGCTCACGCTTTGCCACCACCTGTTCGGCGTATGGCGCAAGCAATTCGAACGCGACGCCAACACCCACCCTGCCCGCTTCTACCGCATCTGGAACGAGATCCCGGCCGTCCTGATGGCGTTCATTGTCATTCTCGTGATCGTGCAACCCTTCTGAAACCAGCCCTTGATAACACTTTGCACCGGCACCAAATCGCGCTATAAGGCGTTAGTTTCCCAAACCAACCGCGGGTGATCGAGCGCGACAGTCGCGCGCGATACCAACCGGCGAAAGCCGGCGCGGTCGCCAAAAACTCCATCGAAGACGGGCTGGCCGGCGGCTTTGGCATCCGGCCCGGCGCTTCAGGAGCCCATCCCAAGATCCTCACCCATTTCAGGTAACCTCACATGACCATCCAAGAAGGCCTGCAGGCCATGAAGCTCAAGGACTTGAAGTCCAAGTCCCCCACCGACCTGCTGTCTTTTGCCGAAGAGCTTGAAATCGAAAACGCCTCCTCCATGCGCAAACAGGACATGCTGTTTGCCATTCTCAAGGAACTCGCCGACCGCAATGTGGAGATCACCGGCGAGGGCGTCGTCGAGACACTGACCGACGGCTTCGGCTTCCTCCGCTCGCCCGAATCCAACTACCTGCCGGGGCCGGACGATATCTACGTCAGCCCGTCGCAGATCCGCCGCTTCGGTCTCAGGACCGGCGACACGGTGGAAGGCCCCATCCGCTCACCGAAGGACGGCGAGCGCTACTTCGCCCTTCTCAAGGTGTCCTCGATCAATTTCGAGGACCCGGAGAAGATCAAGCACAAGGTCCATTTCGACAACCTGACGCCGCTCTATCCGACCAAATGGCTGAAGATGGAACTCAACGATCCGACCGTGAAGGACAAGACGGGACGGGTGATCGACATCGTGTCGCCGCAGGGCAAGGGCCAGCGCGCGCTCATCACCGCGCAGCCGCGCACCGGCAAGACGGTGATCATGCAGAACATCGCTCGCGCCATCGAGCAGAACCATCCGGAATGCTTCCTGATCGTGCTCCTGATCGACGAGCGCCCCGAAGAAGTGACCGACATGCAGCGTTCGGTGAAGGGCGAGGTGATTTCCTCGACCTTCGACGAGCCGGCGTCGCGCCACGTCCAGGTTGCCGAAATGGTGATCGAGAAAGCCAAACGCCTCGTCGAGCACAAGCGCGATGTGGTGATCCTGCTTGATTCCATCACGCGGCTTGGCCGCGCCTACAACACGGTCGTCCCCTCATCCGGCAAGGTGCTGACGGGCGGCGTGGACGCCAACGCGTTGCAGCGGCCGAAGCGCTTCTTCGGCGCAGCGCGCAACATCGAGGAAGGCGGATCGCTCACCATCATCTCGACCGCGCTGATCGACACCGGCAGCCGCATGGACGAAGTGATCTTCGAAGAGTTCAAAGGCACCGGCAATTCGGAAATCATCCTGGACCGCAAGGTCGCCGACAAGCGTGTGTTCCCGGCCATCGACATCCTGAAGTCCGGCACCCGCAAGGACGAATTGCTGGTCGACAAGGGCACGCTGTCGAAAATGTATGTGCTGCGTCGCATCCTGGCGCCGATGGGCACGACCGACGCCATCGAATTCCTGCTCGACAAGTTGCGTTCCTCGAAGAACAACGCCGATTTCTTCGATAGCATGAACGCTTAAGCCGCGGGTTGACGGACGCGTTGGGCGGGCTGACACTCGAAGGCACGATATTTAGAGAGTGCCAAACGATGACCGACCACACCGAAGATCGTGCCACCTTCCGTTCGATGACCGAGAGCACGCAAGGCGATTGGGCGAAGATCGTCACCGCCGCCGTTCCATTCAACAGGGCGCTGCCGGATCGCGTGCTGACACATCTGAAGCTGTTGGGCGGTGACTATGGCGGCTTTCCGGTGGATCGCCTCCAGCACTCGCTGCAGTCGGCCACGCTGGCTTATCGCGACGAGATGGACGAGGAATATGTCGTCTGTGCGCTGCTGCACGACATCGGCGACACGCTGGCCTCGATGAACCACGCCGAACTTGGCGCCACCATCCTGAAGCCCTTCATTTCGGAAGAGAACCACTGGATGCTGCAGCATCACGGCATCTTCCAGGGTTACTATTTCTTCCACTATCTCGGGCTCGACCGGAACATGCGCGAGCAGTTCCGCGGCCATCCCTGCTACGAGAAGACGGCAATGTTCTGCGCCCGCCATGACCAGAACGCGTTCGATCCGGCCTACGACACCATGCCGCTGGAAGCGTTCGAGCCCATGGTGCACCGCGTCATGTCGCAGCCCAAGCGCTCGATTTATCTGCGCGCCGACAACACCACGCCGCTCGCCGCCGAATAATTCACGGCGTCAGGATGGTGGCTCCGGTCGTGGCGCGCGAGTGCAGCGCCTCGTGCGCGGCGCGCGCGTCAGCCAGCTTGAACCGCTGATTGATCGCGATCTTCACTGCGCCGCTCCCCAGCACGGCGAACAGATCGTTGGCGGTTTCCTGCAGCTCCTGGGGCGTGCGCGTGTAGCTCATCAGCGTCGGCCGCGTGAGATAGAGCGAGCCCTTGGCGGAGAGCACGCCGGGCTCGAACGCCGGCACCGCCCCGCTCGAATTGCCGAAGCTCACCATGAAGCCGCGCACGGCCAGGCAATCGAGCGAGCCGGTCCACGTGTCCTTGCCGATGGAATCGTAGACCACCGGGACACCCTTGCCGCCGGTGATATCGCGCACGCGCTGCACCCAGTCATCCTTGCGGATGTTCAGCACATGGGCGCAGCCGTGGCTGCGCGCCAGCTCCACCTTGTCGTCGGAGCCGACCGTGCCGATCACCGTGACGCCAAGGTGCTTCGCCCATTGTGAGGCGATGAGGCCGACTCCGCCCGCGGCCGCATGAAACAGGATCGTGTCGCCGCTCTTCACGGGAAATGTGCGCTTCAGGAGATACTGCACGGTCATGCCCTTGAGCAGCGAGGCGGCCGCGACGTCATCGGAAACCGTCACCGGCAACTTCACCACGCGATCCGCCGGCACGTTGTTCGCTTCGGCGTAGGCACCGATGGGGCCCGAGCAGTAGCCAACGCGATCGCCGAGCTTCAGGGACGTGACGCCCTGCCCCAGCGCGTCCACCGTGCCGGCCGCTTCGAGGCCGAGGCCCGACGGCAGCGCGATCGGGTAGAGGCCGGAGCGGTGATAGGTGTCGATGAAGTTCACGCCGATGGCCGTGTGCTTGACGCGAATCTGGCCCGGACCGGGCGGCGGCAGCTCGACGTCATGTAGCTCGAGCACTTCGGGCCCGCCGGTATTGTCGAAACGGATCGCGCGCATGGGAATCTCCGCTTAGCTCAGGGTTTTCGTTTGGGTCGCAGCTGGCTGCGGTACCGCTTCGACGCGGAAGCGCACGCGGCCGATGATATGACCATCCGGCAATTCGACATCGGCGCGCCAGTCCCCCGGCACGACATGGTGCGTGATCGAATAGCCGCGATAGCCGCCATCACGTCCGCCATTGATGGTGAAGCCCAGCTTGGAAACGGTGCGCCAGGCCTTGCGCTGCGTGTCGTAGTGCTGCCAGCGATGGATGACGCGCGTCGACAGTCTGATCGGCGCGAACACGGCGCTGTAGAAATAGAGCGACTCGCCTGCCGTCACGTGCAGCACCGGCGTGGCGCCGAAGCGCGTAAGCCAGGACTGCTCCTCGCCAACCGCCTGATATTCGTCGCCCTGCTTGGCGACGGAATGATAGATGCCGCCATCGGCCATTGCGAGCGGCAGCGGCGGCAGGATTCCGCTCAGGTAGAAGGCGTTCAGAGCGAGAAACACCAGCGCCACGCCGCCGATGATCTTGTAGCGGGCACCCTGCCACTGCTCCAGTCCCATGCGCCGTAACAGCCTGCAAAACACCCAGAACAGGGTGAGCGCGATCATTCCGCTGAAGAAGAAGGTGATGATGCCGATTGTGTGGGTGAGGATCGGCAAGGTCACGATCGTGTAGGAGAACAGCGCGAAAAAGAACAGGATCGCGGTGAACACCAGCCGCGAGTGATAGCGCTTGAACACCTCGTTGCCGACGAGGATGGCGGTCAACAGCAGCAGGAATGGCCACGAGGCGCCGGGCACCGCGCTGCGCGAATAGAAGACGAGAAACGCGCTCCACAACCCGCCGAGCGCGAACTGCGTCGCCATCGGCAGCAGCGTGCGCCATTTGGGCCACGGCTTTCCGGTAGCGGCGCGTGCGGCAAGATGGTGCTGGATCACCATGGCGAGCGAGGCCAGGACCAGATAGCCGACGAACACCGCTTGCGTGTTCGGCAGATCGATGCGGCGGAAGGCGTAATTGTCGAAGGCGAAACCGCCCACCATCGCGGCCATGGAGAGCGCGCGCTCGTGCTGCGACATCCATCCCGTGGCTGAGCTTTTCAGCGCCAATGCGGATTGGTGGAACTGGAGCACGGTGGTGTTGCGTGAAACCGCCAGGGCATCGGCCGCTGCTTTCGCCACGCGTTCGCGCAGCGGCGGTTTCGGCAGGATTGCAGGGCGATCGGTGTCCGGCACGACAACCGGTGCGGCCGGATGCGCGGGATCGAGCGCGCCAGCAGCCGCCGTGTCTCCGATCAAGCCATCGGCGTCGGCCGGCCGCTCAGGCGGATCCGAGAATCGCGGCTCGATGCGTTCGATGTCGTTGCCCAAGACCGTCTCCTGCACTCAGACATAAAGCGGGAGGCTGGGCGGTCAAGCCGCGGCACGCTGAAAGGCTAATTGCGGGCGCCTTGGGCGGCTTGTGGCCCCGCTCGGGTTGCATTTACGCTTGCAATTCGTGCGGAGATGCGAGCCGGGAAGAGCGAGATGACAGCGGTCCAACGCACGATCTTCGGCCAACCGCGCGGGCTGGCGGTCATCGCCACCACGGAATTGTGGGACCGCATCTCCTTCCACGGCATGCAGGCGCTGCTCGTCCTCTACATGGTCGGACAATTGCTGTTGCCGGGCCATGTCGAACACATTGTCGGATTCGGCGCCTTGCGCGCGGGCGTCGAGTGGTTGATCGGGCCATTGTCGACGCAGGCGCTCGCCTCGCAGGTCTTCGGCATCTATGTGGGGCTGGTTTATTTCACGCCGGTGTTCGGCGGGTTGCTTGGCGACCGCCTGTTGGGACGCAGGCGTTCTGTTGTGCTGGGCGGTTTGCTGATGGCGGCGGGACAATTCTCCCTCGCCTTCGATGCGTCGTTCCTGCTGGCGCTGCTGCTGCTCATCCTCGGCGCCGGATTGCTGCGCGGCAACCTCGCGCCACAGCTTGGAGAGCTTTACGCCAAGACCGATCGGCGCCGCGATACGGCGTTCCAGATCTACGGCAGCTCGGTCAACATCGGTGCTTTCTTCGCGCCGTTGATTACGGGAGCGCTCGGCCAGGCGTACGGCTGGCACTTCGCGTTCGCCTTCGCCGGTTTCGGCATGCTGATCGGCGTGACGATCTACCTGGCCGGCCGGCGCGACCTGCCGCCCGAACCGGAGCGCGGACCGCAAGCCATCGCCGCCCCGCTCGAAAAGAACGATCTGCGCATCCTCGGCTACCTGATCGCATTTGTGCCGATCGCGTCGACGTTCTGGGTGGCCCAAAGCCAAGTCTGGAACACTTACAACATCTGGGTGCGCGATCACGTAGACCTGACCTTCGGCCACTGGACGATGCCAATCCCATGGCTTCAGTCACTGGATGGCATTGGGCCATTCCTGTTCCTGCCGGCGATCCTGGCGCTGTGGCATTGGCAGCGTGCGCGCGGCCGCGAGCCGAACGAATTCACCAAGATGGCAATCGGTTGCTTCATCTTCGGCGCCGGAACAATGCTGCTGGCGGCGGGTAGCCTGCAGGCGGGTGCCACCGGCCGGGCCTCGCTGCTTTGGTCGCTGGGATTCCACATGGTCTCGAACATCGGCTGGCTGTTCTTCTCGCCGATTGCTACCGCGTTCGTGACACGCGCAGCGCCGCGCGCGATCAACGCGACGATGCTCGGCGTGTACTATCTGTCGATTTTCCTCGGCAGCGTGGTCAGCGGGCGGCTGGGTGGGCTGTACGAAAAGCTGACGGTGGCGCAATTCTGGACATTGCACGCGGCCATCGTCGCCGGTGGCGGCGTGCTGATTCTGATGCTCGGTGCGGCGATGCGGCCGACATTGCGTCAGGCTGAATCCGCGATCCCGCCTGCACTTGCGCTCAGCTCAGATGCTGCTTGAAGAAGGTCGACGTGCGTCCATTGGCGAGATCTGCGCAGGCCTTGTCGTAATGGGCGCCGCCTTCGCGGGCGAACGCGTGATCCATTTCCGGATAGACATGGATCGTGACATGCGCGTTCTTTGACAGCGCCTCGATGATCTTCTTCTGCGCGTCGGGCTTCACGAACTGGTCCTTGGCCGCGATGTGCAGCATCAGCGGCCTCTTGATGCTCTTCGCCTCATCCAGTTTCTGATCGATGTTGACGCCATAATATCCGACGGAGGCATCGGCATCCGTGCGTGCAGCGGTAAGATAGGCGAGCAGGCCGCCGAGGCAGTAGCCGACGGCGCCAACCTTTCCGCTCGCACCGGGAAGTGCGCGCAGATGCGCGACCGTTGCCTGGATGTCCTTGATACCCATGTCAGGTTCGAACTTCGTCATCAGGTCGAAGGCGCGTTTCCACTCCGCCTCGGACTTGTCGGTCAGCTGAACGCCTTGCTCGATGCGCCAGAAGAGATCGGGCGCCAGCGCGAAATAGCCACGTGCCGCCAAACCGTCGGCGATGTCGCGCATGACCTTGTTGACGCCGAAAATCTCCTGGATAACGACGACACCAGGCCCGCGTCCGGTGGAGGGCGTTGCGAGATAGCCGCCGAAATTTCCATCCGGGCCCGCAATCGTAATGTCTTGTCCGGACATCATCCTCTCCTTCTTATGCCTGTCCGGCTGCTGCACGCGCAGGCAGCAGGATTTGACTGAGCGCCACGGGATTGGTGATCGGCTGCGAGCAGGTCATGCGCTGGCAAAGGTAAGCCGTGGGCATGCCGTTCTGCATGCCTTTGCCGGCGGCAGGATGGCCTTCCGGCAACGACGTCTGCGGATCGATCACCTGGAGCGTGAGATTGGGCAGGCTCCGACCGAGAACGGCAGCCACCAGCTCATGCGTCTTGGGATTCGTGACGGGGCCGACAATGACGATCTGCATGGACGTCATCACTGTTTCGAGGCCGTTCAGGTAGGACGGCATCGAGATGTAGGCGCGCGAAACCTCGCCCGCGAACGCCTCGATCAACCCGTTGTTGCGGTTGCGGTAGGTGTCGTCGCCGGTCGTCAGATAGAGCCGGCAGAGGAGCGACACCATCACGCCGTTGGCCGACGGGATGATCTGGTCAAAGATCATCCGTGAACGGACGATCAGCGGATCGGAATCGTCCGCCGTGTAGAAGTAGCCGCCGTTCTGAATGTCCCAGAAGTGATCGTTGAGGACGGCAACCCAGGCCTGCGCGCGCGCCAGATACCGCTTGTCGCCGGTGACCTGGTAGAGCGTCATGGCGGCGCGCGCCATATGGGCGTAGTCGTCGGCGAAACCCGTCTTGCCGCGCTTGCCGGCGCGCCAGGAATGATAGAGGCGGTCGCCCTCACCCAGCGCCCGTTCGACGAAATCAAACGCACGCACCGCGGCGGTGATCCAGGCACCGTTGCGGAACACCGCGCCGGCGTTGGCGAGTGCGGAGATCATCAGCCCGTTCCAGTCGGCCAGCACCTTGTCGTCGCGCATCGGCGGATTGCGTTTGCTGCGTGCCGCCAGTAGCAATTCGCGCTGGCGCTTGAGCATGGCCTCGTCGGCTTCGGTGCGGGGAAAGCCACCTTGCGGTCCAAGGCGGTTTAAGATGTTGTGGCCTTCCCAATTGCCGGTCGCCGTCACGCCATAGACGTTCTTG
>Ga0335083_10005816_pt1 | contig 15534 bp, 10 predicted proteins | sample Lox_Sample_42_FD_206716 | JGI IMG/M metagenome (GOLD analysis project Ga0335083, IMG submission 206716) | Soil microbial communities from Loxahatchee National Wildlife Refuge, Florida, United States - Lox_Sample_4.2 | ecosystem: Environmental > Terrestrial > Soil > Wetlands | place: USA... | reverse complement strand
TTTGAACCGCGATTGAATCCAATCGATCGCCCCGGCATGGCCGTTAAAACTGACGCCCATCGGCAGCGAAATTCGCAGAATACAGGCCGTGATCTCCCTCTCCCTTTGGGAGAGGGCCGGGGTGAGGGTGCTGCCTGCCGCTGCCAAAATCATCTCTTCCGCGGCCACCATCGTTTTACCGTACACGGTGACCGGATCGGTGGCGTCGGATTCGAGATGCCCGCCGCTGCCGGTGCCCGAAAAAACCAAATCGATTGATAAATGCACAAACCGCACTTGCCGCTGCACGCAAATATCGAGCAGGTTGCGCACGCCGTCGACATTGATCCGCCAGGCCATGGCCGGATCAAGTTCACAGCTTTTCAGCGCACAGTTGCCGGCACAATCGAGCACCGCCGCAAATTGGTAGCGATCGAACAATTGGGCGAGCGCCGCCTGATCTTCGGCGTTGCATTCTTCAATGCCCGGCCCGCTCAGCCGCCAGTTATCGCGCTGGCGGATGCCGATCACCTGCCCCGGATACCGCGCCTGTAAATACGGCAGCACGTTATACCCGGCGACTCCGGAAATGCCGGTCACCAACAACGGCAGCGGCGGCTCAGCGGCAAAAGTGGCGCGGCGAAGCATGCGGTGCAAAGTGAGCTGGCAGATGATGATTTCCGGCGGCGGCCTGGAGAGCAAATTCCAAACAAAAGTGATCGCACTGTTCGTTCAGGCCGCATTTTAAATACCGCGCATATTCGCAACAATCCCGCATTTCGCCGCATTTTCTCGGGAGTCTCTGCATGAGTCAAAGCAAGTAAGGCGCCCCTGGATTTGAATCCAGCCGTTAATGGCAATTGCAAGCCCATCAACGGGGCTTGCGCAGACCCAGCCGCTTCAATCGGGATGTCAGTGTTGTCGGTCTCATTCCCAGTAACTTGGCGGCTCCCCCCGGCCCGTATATTTTCCAATGAGTCCTTTCCATCGCTGTTCGAAGATTCTCTGTTTCGAGCGCTGCCAGCTCATGCGCGGTCATGATCGAGGTTCGATTTACATTCAGCCTGTGAATCAGCCGTCCGACAGGACGTTTTTCGAACCGAATCGAAGCGACTAAACAGTTATTGAAATTAACAGGATCATTCAACGAGCTAATAACCGCTCTCTCAATCACATTTTGCAGTTCACGCACATTCCCGGGCCAACTGTACTGCTGAAACTGCTGGACACTTTCTGATGATAGCCGCCTAACGGGTTGGTTCATTCGTTTGCAATACTGCTGTGCAAAATGATTGGCCAGCAATGGAATGTCCTCGGCTCGCTCGCGCAAGGGCAAAACTTCGACCGGAAAAACACTGAGCCTAAAGTATAAGTCTCGGCGAAACCGACCCGCAGCGACTTCCGCCTCGAGATCCTTGTTCGTTGCCGCGATGACTCGTACATCGACCCGACGGGTTTCATCATCGCCGACACGTTCAATCTGCCCCTCTTGCAACACACGCAATAGTTTTCCTTGCGATTCCAAAGGAATTTCGCCCACTTCATCTAGGAACAATGTTCCGCCATTTGCCAATTGAAAGCGACCAACACGATCCTTGAACGCTCCGGTGAATGATCCTTTCACGTGGCCAAAGAACTCACTTTCGAACAATTCGCGCGGAACCGCGGCGCAATTGACCTTTACCAGTGGTCGGTCGCTTCGTTGGCTGTGTCGATGAATAGCCCTGGCGACTAGCTCTTTGCCTGTTCCCGACTCACCAAGAATTAAAACACTGGCAGACGTGGGAGCGACTACGTGAATTTGCTCCATTACTTTTTGCAAAGCCGCACTTTCGCCGATGATTTCACCGAACGCATGGGCCGCATTAACCTCTTCACGCAAATAGCGATTTTCTGACTCCAGTTGCCCACGCAGACGTTCTACTTCCTCAAAAGCACGGGCATTGGCAATGGCAATGGCCGCATGATCGGCGAACGAACGCAGCCATTCAAAGTCATTGGGTCCAAGTCGATCTCGGCTGAATAGCGCCAACACGCCAAGTATCTCGCCACGAAACGCCAGCGGGTGGCCGGCGAAGCTGACAATTCCTTCCTCGGCAGTCCAGCGTTGATCGACAATCCATTGTTGATCGTCAGCGGTGTTTTCCAACAATACCGATTCACCGCTAGCGGCAATGTGACCTACCTTCCCAGAACCCAACTCGACGCGATGAAACTTGCCGTCGACCGCTGACCAATCTGGCGTGCGGGCGCTTAGCGGCGTGCCGGCACTTGAAACCAGATGCAGCGACCGATCTTGATGGTTCAAGTGCGAACAAACATCGCAGCGATGATTCATGCTCAACAGCCAGATGCGGGTGAGAGCGACATTGGGCTGGCCTGCCAATTCTCTCACGATGCCACTGAGGACCGCTTTCAGAGTGCGTTCCTGGGCGACCGCTGTTGCAATCGACTGCAAGGAAGCGGCGTTCATTGTGCCTCCATTCAGCAACGAAATTCCGTTGTTAATAACGAAAAGGTGTTATACAGCGAATTCTCGTTGTTCACAATGCACCAAAAAAACACGACAAAAACCGCAAAACCGTTCGTTCAAAGACATGGCGCCATATTTGCGTTAAGCGCGGCGAATCGCCAACTAAAGCTAATCCAGGGAGAGCCCGCTGTGTTGAAATTTAGTTGTGTAGTAGTCGCCATGCTGTGTGTAGTGTCATTCACTAACGATGCGTTCGCCCAAGGCAGCCCGATGCCGACGTCGGCACACCCGCCAGATCCGCCTGGTTCAACAAGCCCGTATTGGAGTCCACTCCCGTTTACTGACTTCAGCGCACTTGAAACGGTGGACAGAAACGGCAACTCGACGTACCCATCGAATCAGTTTCCCATCAAGCTCGTGGGGATTGTGTTGAATAACCCCGGCGATATGACCGACAGCATGGCGACGCCCGCCACGGCACAACCGCCCGCATTAAGTCCCTTTAATCCTAATCCTTACTGGCAGATTTTCGTTCAGACCGTGAACATTAACAACGATGGCGATTTTGGAGGCGCGGCGGTTTATGCTTCGCAGAATTATGCCAACATTCCCCCCTACTTTTTTGGTGACCCGAGTACGTACGATCCGGGCCTGAGTTATTCGACCAGCGGCTGGGTCGACGATGTGAATCGCATCAGCAATAACAACACGATTCAAGCGGGCGATTTGGTAATGATTGAAGCCCAAGGCGGGCTGGATTTCGGCGGCAAGTTCAACATCAACGAAGAGCACGAAATCAATCCCAACACTCAATTCAACATGGTTGTTTTGTCGCATATCGCCTTACCAGACCCCACGCCATTGCACTTGGCGGATATTTGGGACAATTCCACGAACACCGTTTTGTTTGACCCCACGCGGGCCACGGGCGGCGAACATTATCAATCCACGCTGGTGCGGTTGGAAGATGTGCAATTAGTTCCCGGCCAGGCTGCCAACTGGCAATCGAACGGATTTGTTACGGTGGAGGATAACGCGGGACGGCCATTTACGGTGCAACTGGGGACCAATTCCGCATTCACGCCAGCCAATGCACCTACGGGTCTGTTCAATGTAACGGGCATTTTCGATCAGGAGGGCTCGCCTCCCTTCGGCTCGACAACCGGCAGCTACGAAGTCTGGGTAATGGACCCCACGACGGTGAGTGAAGTTCGCGTGCTCGGCGATTTTAGTTTCGACGGCCAACTCGACAGCGCGGATGTGTTGGCGATGGAAAATGCCCTGGCTGATCTGCCGGCATACGAATTTAATCACGATTTAACCCCTGCGGACACGTTGGCCATCGGCGATATCAATCACGATGGCGTAGTCAACAATGCGGATTTGCAGGCGCTGTTAAATCTGCTCAAGCCATCCGGCGTGCAAGCGTCGGCGACCGTGCCGGAGCCGCCCGCACTTGCACTTTTGGGATTGGCAGCGGCGCTGGCGAGTGTCGCTCGACTTAAAATATCCGATGCTGAATCAAAGCCAGATTAAGAGTTGCGTGCCCGCATGGCTGCAAAGCACACACAACCGCCGCCAGGTTTTACGCTTGTCGAATTGCTGGTGGTGCTGGCCATCATCGGCGTGCTGATCGCGCTATTGTTGCCGGCGGTTCAATCTGCCCGCGAAGCCGGCCGCCGCTTGGAATGCGCCAATCATTTGAAGCAAATTGGCATCGCCGCGCATAGCTATTCTAATGCCAACGGCGTGTTGCCGCCGGGCAATGTCACCAAAACCGCCGGCGTGTGCTATGGCGATGCACTGCCGGGCACCGCCGGCTTTCCGTCGCAAGATGGTCCGAATTGGCTGATTTGGCTGCTGCCATATTTAGAGGAACAAGCGTCGTATTCGCAGTACGACTTTGATGTGTTCAACGAATCGTATCAAAACATTCCCATGCGGCAGACATTCGTAGGCCTGTATGTTTGCCCGTCCGATTTGGACACCCACCAACTGGGCGTTCCGGCCACGGGTCCCGCTTGTGGAGCGGCACTCAATCTGCAATACATGCCCGGGTCGTATCGCGCCGTAACGGGCCGCAGCGACGGCTTTCAATTTCTGGATACCGGCGATATTCAGCAGTACCCGGTCAATTGGCGTGGGCCCATTCACACCATTGGCATTTTTGGATTCAAAGCCGAAAGCTTCAAAACCATTACAGACGGCATCTCGAACACGCTGATGGCCGGCGAAAGCACGACCCGCACCGATTTTTCGTTTCGCACGTTTTGGGCGTATTCCTATGCCCATTTCGCACTCTCTTCTGCCACTCCACAAAGCCGAACATGGATGGGAGACTACGACGGCTGTGTTGCCCAAGGCGGCCAAGGATCATCCCTGCCGTGCCGCCGCGGCTGGGGCAGTAATCACGGCAATGGGATGAATTTCGTGATGTGTGATGGTTCAACACATTTTTTCGCGGATACAATCGACTCTGAAATTTTTGCAGAATTGGCTACAATAGAAGGCGGTGAACCCGCACAACTACCAAGGTAACACGATGAAACGCACCGCCAACTGTTTGTTATTTGCGTTAGTAGCTTGTTTGTTTCCGTCCGTCGCACATGCTCATACTGGCATCGGCGAAACAAGCGGCTTTATGAACGGGGTGATTCACCCGGTAACGGGACTGGATCATATTTGTGCGATGGTTGCCGTTGGCTTGTGGGCTGCCCAGCGGGGTGGTAAAGCAATTTGGCTAGTGCCGCTCACGTTTGTTTCTGTCATGGCACTTGGCGGCTGGCTGGGCATGATGGGGCACGCTCTTCCGTTTGTGGAGCAAGGCATCGTGGCTTCTGTTTTAATTCTTGGCGTGCTGATTGCAGCCGCGATACGCTTGCCTTTATTGGTCAGCGTGTTGATTGTCGGTCTGTTCGCACTATTTCACGGCCACGCTCACGGTGCGGAAATGCCGGACACCGCCTCCGGTCTGCTTTACGGCCTGGGATTTATCTTTTCCACGCTGCTATTGCACTTGTGCGGCATCGCCCTGGGATTATCCGCACAGCGTTTTGGAACGCCTCAGTTGATTCGCTATGCCGGCGTGGCGATCATCGGCTGTGGGCTATTTCTCTGCGTTGCTGGATGACGTTGTTTCTGCAAAGGTGAAGATCTCGTCATCCGGTAGGCCAGCCACACGCTGTCCTTCCGATTCGAGTTTGTCTGTCGGCACGTCCAGAATGGACTGGACAAACTTCGGCTGAAGTTTGAAGGTTAATCTGCGTCCTGTTTTCCGATCTTCAACGACGGTTCTCAAATCATCGACCGCGGCGCTCTCGATCCGCAAATTTAACTTGCCTAGGCTGGCTCCGGTCGCTGCTTGAACACCATCGGCGATACATGAGTATTGAACTTCTGCCGGCGAATAATGAACCACCGCCAGCGAGAAACTTTGCCGGGGCAGATTCAATTCCTTCAAGGCACGCTCGCCTATCCGGAACCCGGCAACTGCCCAAGGGCCTGCTGCTCCGTGAAATTCTCGGACCAACGCGATGCAGTCGTGTTGATCGTTCGGATTAGATTTCATACATCCGCTGAGGCTGGCCATTTCCAAAGCGATGATGAATCCAAATCGAAACATAATTAAAATCGTCTTGCGGTGCGGCCGATTCGTTTTGAGCCTTAAAACGCCCGTCACGAATTTTAACCTAGATGGACGCCTCTCGCTCTGGAGAAGCAATAGCGTGCTTGCCCAATTTGGCGTCTGGCTGCTGAATCCGTTCAGCTTTTCTTGATTCGCGTTCGCAGTAACTGTTTTTGAACATATATTATAGTCGGAAATCGCCGCATTTCTCGCGATTCCTTGACGCTCCTCCACCCCGCTGATACACTCGCGGATTCGATGATGCAATGCTTTTACGCACGTTGCGTTGCCTATAAAAATCGGCAACCTTCCGCCTGACGGTGCATCTTCGGTGCAGCGCCGTTCGTGCTAAAATCGAAGTATATTCACCGCTAGAAATCTGCCCGCCAAAAAACTGACCAAAGGATAAATCAACCATGGCGACCGTTACCAAGCGCCGCAAAAAGTCTGCTTCCAAATCTTCCGCTAAGGCGTCCAAAAACGGCGCGCCGCATTCCAAAAGCGGAAAGAAATCGTCCGGCGGCAAAGTCGGCAAAATGATTTATCACTTCAGCAAGTCGCGCACCGACGGCGATGGCAGCATGAAGCCGCTGCTGGGCGGCAAAGGCGCCAATCTGGCCGCCATGACCAGCATCGGGCTGCCCGTTCCGCCGGGCTTCACCATCACGACCGAAGTCTGCATGTACTACTACAAAAACGGCAAGAAGTATCCCCCGGCGCTATTGAACGACGTCAAAACCGCCGTCGCCTGGCTGGAAAAAGAAACCGGTAAAAAATTCGGCGATACCAAAAATCCGCTGCTCGTTTCCGTCCGCTCCGGCGCGCGAGATTCCATGCCCGGCATGATGGATACCATCCTCAACCTGGGCCTCAACGACAAAACGGTCGAAGCGCTCAAAGCCGCCACTGGCAACGGCCGCTTTGCCTGGGATTCCTATCGCCGTTTCGTCCAAATGTACGGCGACGTGGTGATGGGCGTGCAAAAACGCCACGAGCATGAGCACGAACCGTTTGACGAAGTCATGGATCACATGAAGCGCGAGCGCGGTGTACAGGAAGATACCCAGCTCAACGAGGCCGACCTACAGGAATTGGTCCAAAAATTCAAAGCCCTCATCCGTGAGCGCACCGGTCAGGGATTTCCCGCCACGCCGTTCGAGCAACTGCAAGGCGCCATCGGCGCGGTGTTCGGCTCCTGGATGAACGAACGCGCCATCCTGTATCGCCAAAAGTACAAAATTCCGGACGAATGGGGCACCGCCGTCAACGTGCAAAGTATGGTCTTCGGCAACATGGGGGACGATTGCGCCACCGGCGTCGCCTTCACCCGCGACCCCGCCACGGGCGAAAACGTTTTTTACGGCGAATACCTGGTCAACGCCCAGGGCGAAGACGTCGTAGCCGGCGTCCGCACTCCCAAGCCCGTGGCCGAAATGTCGCACGACCCGATCATCGGCCCAGCGTTCAAAGAGCTGGAAAAAGTCCGCAAGACTTTGGAAAAGAATTTCGGCGACGTGCAAGATTTTGAATTCACGATCGAAAAGAAAAAGCTCTACATGCTGCAAACCCGTAACGGCAAGCGCACCGCGCTGGCCTACGTCAAAATCGCGCACGACATGGTCCACGAACGCTTGATGACCCCCGAGCACGCCATCCGCAGCGGCGACCCGGAAGCGTTGAATCAGCTGCTGCAGCCCATCTTCGATCGGCACGATTACGAACACGCCAAAAATTCCGGCCGCTTGCTGGCCACCGGTTTGGCCGCCGGTCCTGGCGCCGCTTCCGGCAAAGTGGTATTCAGCGCGACCAAGGCCGAACAATGGGCCAATCAAGGCGAAAAAGTCGTGCTGGCCCGCATCGAAACCAGCCCGGAAGATCTCCGCGGCATGATCGCCAGCGAAGGCATTCTCACCTGTCGCGGCGGCGTTTCCAGCCATGCCGCGCTGGTCGCCCGCCAAATGGGCAAAGTTTGCGTGGCCGGCGCCGGCGACATCCACATCGATTACCACGCCGGCACGCTCACCTGCAAAGGCCACACCCTGCGCGAGGGCGATGCCATCAGCATCAACGGTTCCACCGGCGAGGTATTCTGCGGCTCCATCAAAACCGCCGACAGCGAGCTCAAGCAAGTCCTCATCAGCCGCTCGCTCGACCCCAGCGAAAGCAAAGCCTACCAGTATTACAACTTCATCATGAAGCTGGCCGACAAGTACCGCAAACTCGGCCTGCGCACCAACGCCGATCAGCCCGATCAGGTCGAAAACGCCATCGCCTTTGGGGCCGACGGCATCGGACTGTGCCGCACCGAGCACATGTTCTTTGAAGGCGATCGCATCATCGCCGTCCGCCAGATGATCCTGTCGGAAACCCTGGAAGATCGCAAACGCGCGCTCGACAAACTATTGCCGCTGCAGCAAGGCGATTTCGAAGGCATTTTCCGCGCCTTGGCCGGCCGCCCGGCGTGCATCCGCCTGCTCGATCCCCCCCTGCACGAATTCCTCCCCCAACATGACAACCCCCGTGGCCAGCACGAAGTTGCCGAGCAACTGGGCATTTCGGTCGAAACCGTAAACAAGCGTGTTCACGAGCTGCACGAGTTCAATCCCATGCTCGGCTTCCGCGGCTGCCGCCTGGGCATCAAGTATCCGGAAATTACCGAAATGCAGGCCCGTGCTATTTTCCAAGCCGCCGCGGCTGTGGTGGGCGAGGGGGGCAAAGTGCAGCCGGAAGTCATGGTGCCACTGGTTGGCTTCAAGCGCGAGCTGGATTTGCAAGTGGAAATCATCCACCGCGTCGCCAAAGAAGTGATGAAAGAGACGGGCAAAAAATTCAAATACACGGTCGGCACCATGATCGAAATTCCCCGCGGCGCCCTCACCGCCGACGAAATCGCGAACACCGCCGAATTCTTCAGCTTCGGCACCAACGACCTCACGCAAACCTGCCTGGGCATGAGCCGTGACGATTCCGGCTCGTTCCTGCCGGCCTATCAACAGGCTGAAATCATCAAGACCAATCCGTTCGCCTCGATCGACGTGACGGGCGTCGGGAAACTGATGCAAATCGGCGTGGAAAAAGGCCGCACCACCAAGCCCGATTTGAAAATCGGCATTTGCGGCGAACACGGCGGCGACCCCAGCTCGATCCACTTCTGCCACAAAATCGGCATGAACTATGTCAGTTGCTCGCCGTTCCGGGTCCCCATCGCCCGCCTCGCCGCCGCCCAAGCCGCCCTGGCGAAATAGGGATAGCCCCTCGCAGTTATGGTGTTTAACCGCGACGCGCTAGCGGAGCGGTGGGCCACATAGGCACTTTATCGGGAGCGGGCTGGCGATTGCGGCTGCCAGTTGAATTGCCCGCCCGGCATTGGATTCATGTCGATGGGTTGAATCCCTTTGAACTGATACATCGGCGATTGTTTGTATTTCTCTTCCCACTCTTGCTGATTTTTTGCCGCACTATCGCGCAGCGCCTTTTCAAAGGTCTGGTCCGATTTTGCTCCACCAAGCCACAACCACCAGTCCATCACATTGGCCGATTTCGGCAACCCGATTCCCTTCAGCCACGGTACGGCCAATAATACCAAGCATAAAATCGCCGCCCCGCCAATACCTAACGAAATCCAACGGATGGCTCGATTGATGGAAGCCCCTGCTGAATGCGGGTATTCGCCCGGCTGGGCTATGGCGGGGATGATCGATGAATTCTGATTTTCATCCAGGGCTTCAATGTATTTAGCCGTTTTCAGTTCGATTTCAGACATAGCAAGCCTCGGTTCAGTGAAAGATTTTCTCCCTCGATAAACTTTACCTCACCAATTTCCACCATTTCCGTCCGTTCGTGGCATAGCCTTGCTTGCTCTTCCCCCACCGCGCCCCACTTGCGGCCGGATGGCTGGGGTCGAACGAAGTGAGCCCCCTGCAGCGCGCAAAATTCAAGTCGTTGTGGCGGTTCAACATCGGTCAATTGCACGTTGAATTGCGCAAGACAAATGTCCCGCGGCAAATGGAACCGAGAGTCTCTGCTCTTGCCCGTTTGACTCCAATCCGCCAACTTTACGCACAGTTCAATAAATGCCGTGCCCTATAATTGATTGTCACTCTTGCCACACCACCCGCTTCCACAGGCTTTGCCATGCCCAACACCCTGCGTCCCTCTGCGACCTCTGGCGTAGATGATCCTGCCGCCGAGGGGCAGGCCTCGTTCGCCGAAACCGCCATGAAGCTCGGCGGCAAAAGCGAGGAGGAAGCGCGCCGCATGGGCGCAGTCGACAAGGCCGACGATCAGGTGGAAGGGCTGTTTGCCGCGCGCTTCCAAACCGTCAACAGCCCCATTCACCGCGCGGTTTGGGAGCGAGAGCTGCCCGTCGAGTTGTTCACCAGCCAGGCGCCGGTCACGCCGCCGGAAGTCGACCGGGTAATGCAGCAATCGTTGGAAGTGGTCCGCCGCCATCTAGCAGCCGGCACGCTGCTGGACGAGAAGCAAAAAATCACTAATCAAGTCTTTGCCGATCTAGCGGCCGCCGGATATTGGGGCCTGTTGGTCGACAAACAGTATGGCGGCAGCGGGGCGCCGTTCGCCTCCTTCGCCACGTTTCTCACGCGGATGGCAATGCTCGATCCCACCGTGGCCGGCCTAGCCTCGGTGCATGGCTGCATCGGCGCGGTCGATCCGGTCCGCACCTTCGGCACGCCGGAGCAAAAGCGGCGATTCTTGCCCGGCCTTGCCAGTGGCCAGCGGCTTTCTGCATTCGCCTTGACCGAGCCTGGCGCCGGTTCCGATCTCACCGCTTTGCGCACCCGGGCCCAACGTGTCGGTAACGAATTTGTTGTCAACGGCGAAAAGCTGTTCATCACCAACGTCGTGCCAGGCCGCACCATCGGGCTGGTTTGTCTGATCGAAGATCGCCCGGCAGTGCTAGTCGTCGAATTGCCGGGGCAGGAAAACGAGCATTTTCAACTTCGCAAATATGGCCTGTATGCCCTCAAGCACACATATAACCAGGGAATCTTGTTTAAAGACTTTCGTGTGCCGGCGGAGAACTTGCTGACTCCGACGCGCGGCGATGGCTTGACGATTGCCTACCACGGCCTGAACCTGGGGCGCGTGTCGCTGTGCGCCAACGCCGCCGGAACCATGCGGCTGATGATGGCCAGCATGATTCCTTGGGCCCACTTCCGCAAAACCTATGGCGCGGAAATCGCCAGCCGCGAATTGGTGCAGCGCCGCCTGGGCCGGCTGGCCGCCCTGATTGTCGGTTGCGATGCCTTGGTGCAATGGTGCGCCGGACTGCTGGACCAGGGTTATCGCGGCGAAATGGAATGCATCATTGCCAAAATCTTCGGAAGCGAAGCCCAGAAGGAAGCCGCCGTCGAGCTGTTCATGAAAACCCACGGTGGCCGCTCTTTCCTGCACGGCCACATGTTCGGCGACAACGTTCACGAATTCCTCGCCCCCTGCATTTACGAAGGCGAGGGGGAAATGCTGGGCATGGCCTTCTTCAAATCACTGGTCAAGCAGCACGGCACGAAGTTTTACGAGCCCATTGGCAAAGCGCTGGCCGCGGCCGGCATCAAAAAGCCCAATCCGCTCAATCCCGCCCACGCCTGGGCGCTGCGCAAAGCCGTTCCCCCCTATTTGAAATGGCTGCTGAGCGAAAAGTTAAGCCGCAAGCGGATGTCCCCGTTGCCCCCGGGGATGCCCGCCACGTTGCAAATTCACGCCGAGTTTGCCGCCAACCGTCTGGATCACTCGCCCTTGGCGATCGACGCTGTCATGCGCAAACATCAACTGGCCCTGGCCGACCGGCAATGCCGCATGGCCTACTTATCGCAGCAAATTCAGGATGCCGTCACCATCCTGTGTACCAGCCTTTACGCCGCTCGAACCGACGACGAAGTAGTTCGCACCGCCGCCGACGTTTTGTGCCAAGATTTGACGCGCAAGTTAACCGGCCGTGCGCCCACAGACCGCTATTTCCGCACCGTCACCAAACTGGGCCAGTCGATTGCCGAAGGAGGATTCCAGTCGATCACCGGGGTGCATCCTGACGAGATTCTGATGCCGTACTAGGCAAGATTATCGGGCCGGCGGTTTTCCACGGCTGGCCTGGCTGTTATCCGTCGTGTTGCCGGCGGGCAATTGTGTGGTTGCCGGCGGCGGAATCGCATTTTGCTCTAGCACGTGTTTGGCGCCCAATGGATTGGGGCGGGCGAAATCGTCAAACAAATTTTCCAGCGGCGCCCACGGGTTATTGATCGACGGATTTTCCAACTGAATGACCGTCCGCGCCGGGTTTTGAGTGTTCGCGCCCGGATTGAATATTTGAATGGCCGTCGGCTGCAAATCGGCTTTGCTCAAAATCAGGGTGACATGCGAAAAGTTGGCGGCGTCTTTTTGCAGCTTCGGATAAGCCTCCAGCCAAACGTCGGTTTTTGCAGCGGCTGCCGGGGTAATCATTCGCAGATAGTAACGGGTTTTCAAAGTTTCAGCCCTGGCCCCGAACACAAAGGGCAGCGGTCCTTCGGTAATGGCTTTGCCTTGCATTTCCGGCGGCAAAGGCTTTTCCACCACCAGCGTTTGATTGTCGCGCACCGTGACTTCAAACATCGACTTGCCGTTGCACGTCCACCACTCTGTCGGTTTAACTTTTTGTTCCACAAATTGCCCAGTCTTGGGGTCGGGCACGTAATTCGTCTGTTCTTCCACTTTGAACATGCCTTTGTCGGGCGCGGCGTACTTTAATTCTCCTTTGCTCAAGGCCACCGGCTGATTGGGGTTTCCGCCAACTATGGCCGGATCGTATTCCCAGCGCGTGAAAGTGCATTTGAACGTTCTGATATTGGTGTTTGCGTTCTCCCAGTCCGTGAGCAGTTTATTTAAATTCGCTTCGTCTCCTGGGGAAAGCAAGAATCCGGAAGGCGGAGCCAGTGGCATTGCTTGAGGCTGCTGCGGAGCGGAATTCGTGGAGTGGGGGGAAGTAGTGGCTTGCGGCGGAGTGGTTTGCGCCGTTAGCGGCAGCCCGATCGTAAGCCAGCAAATGGCGGAGGTGAACGCGGTTGTAAAACCGGCGCGGCTCGTCATAACGCGATCCTTTCGGAGGACAGAAAGCAGAAAACGCCCGATGGAAGGTCGGGAATTCTATCGGTTGGCCGCGCACCGCCCTAGAGCGATTCCGACTGGGGGACGGCGTAAATAGCGTGCCTTGCTTGAAGCCCGATTATGCTAGCACGGTCTGTTAGCGCTGCTCGGGCTCTTCCAAATAGGTGTAGCCGTGGAGCCCCTCTTCATAGAATTTGAGGAAGCGACCGGCTTCCTCGTAGCCAATGCGGTTTTCACGCACGGCGGCTTCTGTGGCGTCGCGGAGGCTACGAACCAAGGCGTCAGGCTCGAACTCCACGTAGTCGAGCACTTCGCGCACCGTGTCGCCTTTGATGACGGCTTGCAGAATCACCTCGCCTGAATCATCCATCGACACGTGCACGGCGTTCGTGTCGCCGAACAGATTGTGCAGGTCGCCCAGGATTTCCTGGTAAGCGCCGATAAGAAACGCACCCAAGTAATACGGCTTGCCTTCGTATTGGTGGAGCGGCAAAGTGCGTTTGACGTCTCGGCGGTCGATGAATTGATCGAGCTTGCCGTCGCTGTCGCAGGTGATGTCGCCCAGCACCGAAAACCGCGTGGGGCGCTCCCCAAGGCGGTGGATGGGCATCACGGGGAACAACTGCTTGATGGCCCAGGCATCGGGAATCGATTGGAACAGCGAGAAGTTGCAAAAGTACGTGTCGGACAGGAGCGAATCCAACCCTTGCAGTTCCTCGGGGACAAATTCCATTTGCTGGGCCAGCTTTTGAATTTTGTGGCAGATGGCCCAATACAGATTTTCCACCAGGCTGCGTTGATCCAGCGGCAAGTAACCTTGGGAAAACAAGGTCATGGCGTTATCGAGCGATTGCTGGGCGTCGTGATAGCTTTCCAAAATGTTGCGGACGCCGAGGTTTTGGTACGTTTCCATCAAATCGGAAAGGGGCTGCTCCACTTCCGGGGGCAACTGCGGCGGAATGCCGTTTTGCCCCTGCTCGGAAACTCCCAGGACGCCAAACACCAGCACACTGTGATAGGCCACCACGGCGCGGCCGCTTTCGGAAACAATGGTGGGATGCTTTACGCCGGCGTCGTCGCAGGCCCGTTGAATGTGGTACACGACGTCGTTGGCATATTCTTGAAGGCTGTAATTGACGCTCGATTCGAAGTTGGTTTGCGAGCCGTCGTAATCGACACCCAGCCCGCCGCCGACGTCAATGTATTCCAAGCCGGCGCCGCGGCTGACCAGTTCGGTATATACGTGAGCCGCTTCGTTCAGCGCGGCTTTAATGTGCCGAATGTTGGTGATTTGGCTCCCTTGATGAAAGTGGAGCAGCTTGAAGCAATCTTGCATGCCGCGGCTTTTGAGTTCCTCCAGCCCCTTCAGGATTTCGGTCACCGTCAGCCCGAACTTGGAGCGATAACCGCCGGACGATTGCCACCGGCCGGCGCCGCGCGCGGCCAGCTTCACCCGCATGCCAATTTTGGGGCGCACGCCGATTTTCTCGGCGTATTCCAGAATCAGGCCAAGTTCGGTGTATTTTTCGACGACAGGAATAATGTTGCGGCCAATTTTGTGGGCCAGCATGGCGGTTTCGATGAACTCTGCATCTTTAAAGCCGTTGCAAATGATCGGCGTATCGTTGCTGGCCATGGCGACCACGGCCAATAGTTCCGGCTTGCTGCCGGCTTCCAGGCCGAACTTAAAGGGCCGGCCGAATTCCAACACTTCTTCCACGACTTGACGCTGCTGGTTTACCTTGATGGGATACACGCAGCAATAGTTGCCTTGGTATTTTTGCTCAGAGATTGCCGATTGGAACACGCCGTGGATTTCCGCCAGGCGATGGTTCAAAATTTGGGCGAACCGAATCAGAATGGGCAAATCGATGCCGCGTAATTGCAAGCGATCGACCAGTTGCTTCAGATCGATTGAGCGCTGCGGGTCTTTGGTGGGATGCACGCAAACATGGCCTTCGCCATTGATCGAAAAGTAACCGTTTCCCCAGCGTGCCACTTCGTACAGTTCGGCGGCATCCAACACCGACCAACGTTCCAAATCCAAATCGATTTTCAACTCAGGGGTCCTCGTAACGGAGTGAGAAGTCAGGATTACGGGATCAAGAATCGGGCAATTGGCGGCGGCGTTTGACCCGCATCGCAAAATGAAGTTTGAGAGAGAACCTGTGTCGGGCTGGTAACGCGACGAAAGCAAGCCATTTGCGAAAGAACCTGGAGCCAAACATCGTATCATACATACTTCTCAGAAATTGTGTACACGGTTTTGGGCCATTTGGGAAAAATTATTGTTATTTTTTGACGAGGCGGTTCGGTGGCACTGAAGTTTAAAAATGATGGTCCTGGGAGGGAGGGC
>Ga0335083_10005815_pt1 | contig 15534 bp, 13 predicted proteins | sample Lox_Sample_42_FD_206716 | JGI IMG/M metagenome (GOLD analysis project Ga0335083, IMG submission 206716) | Soil microbial communities from Loxahatchee National Wildlife Refuge, Florida, United States - Lox_Sample_4.2 | ecosystem: Environmental > Terrestrial > Soil > Wetlands | place: USA... | reverse complement strand
GCCCTCAACCGCGGCGTGGGCAGCAACGACCCCGGGTCGATCACCGACCCGACGGCGCTCGCCAATTCGTTTCTGATGCCGCGCGGCTACACGCTCGCGTTCAGCGGATGGGACTTCGCGGCGGGCACGAGCACGGCCAATTTCAACTCGATAATCAACCTGCCGGTCGCGCACAACCCGGACGGCTCGACGATCACGGGGCCTGCGTACGAGTACTTCGTGAACGGCAACGCTACGACCACCTCGTACACGCTCAACTACAAGGCGGCCACGCTCGACCAGTCGAAGGCGGTGCTCACCGACCGCGTTCACCTCAACGACGTTCCGACGGTGATCCCCGCAAGCGGCTGGACGTACAACGCCGACGGCTCGGCCATCAGCCTCGTCGGCAAGCCGTTCAACAACGCCGACATCTACGAGTTCAGCTATACCGCGAAGGACCCGACGGTCAACGGCATCGGCTTCGCCGCGGTGCGCGACTTCGTGGCGTGGCTGCGCTACGCGGCGGCGGACGACGTGGGCACGCCCAACCCCATGGCGGGCGACATTTCCAAGGTCTACACGGAGATCAGCTCACAGCCGGGTCGGATGCTCAACGACTTCCGCAACCTGGGCTTCAACGAGTCGGAGAACCACCAGAAGGTGTTCGACGGTCTCATGCAGTGGATCGCAGCCGCCGACGGCATCAACATGAACCTGCGCTTCTCCCAACCGGGCCGCACCGAGCGCAACCGCCAGGATCACCTGTACGCCGAGGGCGTCTTCCCGTTCTCGAACGAGTCGCAGACCGACCACATCACGGGCAAGACGGCCGGCCGCTACGACAGGTGCACCCAGACCAACACGTGCCCGTTTGCGGTGGAGATCTGGTCGGCGAACGAGTACTGGGTGAAGGCGGCGTCCCTGTTCCTGACCGACACCAAGGGCACGAAGGACCTCGCCGGCCACCCGCTGACGCGCTATTACTTCATGTCGAGCATGCAGCACGGCACGGGTAACGGCAATTCGAAGGGCGTGTGCCAGCAGTTCCAGAACCCGCTCGACTCGAGCCCGGTGCAGCGCGCGCTGTTCATCGCGCTCGACAACTGGGCGACCAACGGCGTTCCGCCCCCGGACAGCCGCGTGCCGCGGCTTGCCGACGGCACGCTCGCGCCGCCGCTGCCGCAATCGGCCGTGGGATTCCCGAGCATACCGGGCGTGACCTACAACGGCCTCAAGACGACGCGCTACCGGTTCAACTACGGTCCGCGCTTCGACCAGGGGATCATGGACATCAACCCGCCGAACGTCGTGCCCTCGTACCAGGACAACCCGCTGAACGGGCCGATCTATCCGTCTTACGTGCCCACGACGGACGCCGACGGAAACGACATCGCCGGCGTGCGCCTGCCCGACGTACGCGTGCCGCTCAACACGTACACGGGCTGGGCCCTGCGCGCGGCGGGGCAGGGCGAGAACGATGGGTGCGAAGGCTCCGGCCAGCGCATCCCGTTCCCGGCGACGAAGGCCGCGCGGCAGGCGTCGGGCGATCCGCGCCTGTCGATCGAGGAGCGGTACCCGACCTTCCTCGACTACTACTTCAAGGTGACGAAGGCCGTGAACGACATGGTCGCCGAAGGCTTCCTGCTGGCTGAGGATGCCGGCGCACAGACCAACCGCTTGCTCAACGCGGGGTTCGCCACGGGCGCGATCAAGATGGACGTGGTAGAGGAAGAGTAGCAGGACTCGAAGCTCGAGACGGCGGCAGCCCTTGCCGCCGTCTCGTGAAAGAGCGGTTCTGGCCGGTTTTGCCGCCGTTACAAGACGTGGATCGCCTTCCACCACATGTAGGCGCCGAGCGCGAGCAGCATACTGGCGAACGCGTAGCGCAGCCGCCGCACCGGCCATTCATGGGCGAGGCGGGCGCCGGTGGGCGCGAGCAGCGTGCTCGTCGTCACGATCAGGATCAGCGCCGGCAGGTACACGTAGCCGACGGCGTACGGCGGCAGCCCCGCCTTCCCCCATCCCGCGATCACGAAGCCGATCGCGGCGAAGATCGCGACCGGCACCGATAGCGCCGCCGACGTCGCCACCGCGGCGTGCAGCTTCACGTTGCAGCGGGTCATGAACGGCACGGCGAGAAACGCGCCTCCCGTCCCCACCATGCCCGCGATCGTGCCGATGACCACCCCGACCGCGGCCATGCCGAGCTTGCCCGGCAGCTGTGTCGACGCCACGGGCGGCTTGTGGCGAAACATGCGGTAGGCGCCCAGCCAGATGAACGCGCCGAAGGCCGCGGCCATCACGGCGGGCGGGAGGTTGCTCGCTATCTGCGGCCCCACGAGCGAGCCGACCACGATGCCCGGTGACATCGACGCGACGACAGGCCAGTTGACCGCGCCCTTGGCGTGGTGGGCACGGGCCGACGACAGCCCCGTGAAGACGATGGTGCCCGCGGACGTGCCGATCGCCATCGGCACGAGGTGTTGTGTCGCGAAGCCTTCGCGCGTGAAGACCTCGATCAGCACAGGCACGATGGTGAAGCCGCCACCGATGCCGAGCAAACCGGCGAGAAAGCCGACGAGCGCGCCCAACGCCAGGTACACCGGCACAAGCGCAAGGTTCATCCCGTGCCGCTGGCGATGAGCTTCTGTACCGCCTTCCACTCCTCCGGCGTGACCGGCGTTATCGACAGCCGGTTGCCGCGGCGCAGGGTGATCATGGTCGAAAGTGCCGGCGCCGCACGCATCTCGGCCAGCGTGACGAGGCGCGTTTTCTCGACGAGCGTCACGTCGACGTTCCACCAGCGCGGGTCTTCGCGCGTCGACTTCGCGTCGTAGTACGGGCTCTTGCGGTCGAACTGGGTCGCGTCGGGGTGCGCGAGCTTCGCGATCTCCACGACGCCGGCGATGCCGGGCTCGGGGCAGCTCGAGTGATAGAACAGCGCGCGCTCGCCCACCTTCATGTCGCGCATGTAGTTGCGCGCCTGGTAGTTGCGCACGCCGAACCACGACGTGGTCTGGCGGGGCGCGCGGACGAGATCGTCGATGCTGAACTCGTCCGGCTCGGATTTCATGAGCCAGTAGGGCATGAAATGACCGAAGCTCTCCCAACGTATCTCACGTTTGCTTGCGTTTCAGGGAATTACTAGGCTTGCCTCAACGCGGAGTATCCCACGGTACTCCATCGTAACCCAACAGATCCCACCCAGAGGCCCACCCAAGGAACCCAATGGCCAAATTGTCCGCGAGATCGTGTGAAACGGCAAAGCCCGACCCTAACAGCAAGGACCGGCTGCTCGGTGACGGCGATGGACTCTTTCTCCGCATTAGGCCGAATGTCACGAAGACGTGGACCGTGGAGTTCACGTTCCAGAGTCGCCGTCGCAAGTTCGTGATAGGGACCTATGACGCGGCCGGGGCAACCGGCCAGAGCATCAGTGCGTGGCTGGCGCATGGGCGCTTGTCGCTCGCACAGGCGCGGGCGATCGCAGGGCACCGGAAAGCCGATCGCCACGCAGGACACGACCCGGTTGCGGAGTTGGAAGCCCGGCTCGCCAAGAATAGGGCAGAAGAAGAGGCGGCGCGTTAGCGGTGGACGTCTCCGGCATCGACATCACAGAACTGCTGGTCTACTACTCGAGCATGCAAGTTGAGCCGGACGTTTCACAAAGCCGGTCGGTTGCAGACCCTCGAAACTGGCGCGTGCGCGGGCGACAAGCGCGTGGTCGTGCACGACAAGGGCGCGGAGCTGAAGCACTACAATGAGAAACACAAGATTAAGGAGCCGCTACCTAAAGGGGCCGTGACCCGCATCGAGATCGTGATGCAGCCTTCCTTGACCTTCGCCGCGTTGGCGAACATGCCGAACCCGTTCGGCAGCTTGGACATCTGCGCGGTCCCTGCGATTTCTTCGGCGAAGACACTGGAATTCGAGTTGTTCGTAAAGCTCGCCCAGCTCGGTGGGCTGCAGCGCGCGCTGCTGGGGCTCCCCGAAGCAAAACAGAAGCAGTTCAAGGCGTCCTTTGCTCGTGGTTCGCGAAGACCGTGACGGTGAGGCGCTCACGACAGGCGCGACCGGGACCGTGTTGCTGCCTTCCCCAGGCCTTTCGTGGTGGCCAGCCGGTGAATCGCCGCCGCGGCGCGGCGCTCGCAGGCGTCTCGCGCGTTCCTCCGGGCGATCACTTCCCGGGCGCAACAACGGCCGTCACTTCGAACTGTCCGTTGCGCTTACCGCGGGCCCCGCAGTTGGGTGCGCGTCCGATGAATACTTCGGGGCCTTCACGAGTTTCCAGCTGTCGGGCGCCGCAGTGACTCCGAAACGGAAGGAAAGCGCGCAGCTCCCACCCTGATCGAGCGCCATATCGCTGCAGCGGAGCCGTGATTGACGAAGTTCGGCGAGTTACCTTGCACCGCGTCTGGCCCGATGCCACGAGCGACGCGCCAGCCAGGAGCGGCACTGCGATTACGGTTAGAGTGCGCATGGGGGTGAACTCCGGGCTGCGCGGGAGGCGCCACGGTGCTCCCTGCCGCCCGCCCTCAGGGCCGCGCCGGCGAGTCGCCAGGTCGGTCCTGCTGGATCTCTACTGCATATAATCCGTCCGCGTGAGCCCTCAACGCCCCGACGCCGACGCCTCAACAGGGGCCCACGGAGCAGCATGGCTGCGCGGCGAGCGGCAGCGTGTCCGTCAACCTGTCCTCCTCGCTGCGACCCTCGGCGCCCTCGGCGGTTTCCTGCTCGTCCCTCAGGCGTGGCTGCTCGCCCACGCGCTGAGCGACGCGGTCGTGAGCCGCGCGCCGTTGCATGCTGTCCTGCCGTGGTTCTGGCCGCTGCTCCTGGTCTTCGCCGTCCGATTCGCGCTGGCGCAGGCGACCGAGCGCTCGGCGTTCGAGGCTGCTGCGCTCGTCAGAACCGAGGTCCGCGATCGCCTCTTGCGTCACCTGCAATCCCTGGGACCGGCTTTCGCGCGCGGCGCGCACAGCGGCGAGATCGCGGTCACCGCGATTGATGCCGTCGAGGCGCTCGAGCCCTACTATGCGCGCTACCTGCCGCAGGTCGCGCTCGTCGCCGCCGTGCCGACCGCGATCCTCGCGAGCGTGCTCCCGCGCGACCCGATCTCGGCGCTCGTGCTCGTCCTGACCGCACCCGTCATCCCGCTTTTCATGATGCTCGTCGGACGCAGCGCCGATCGGTTGAGCGCGCGGCAGTGGAAGGGGCTCGCGCGCATGGCGGCACGCTTCCTCGACGCCTTTCGCGGGCTCGCGACGCTTGCGACGTTCGACGCCGCCGGCCGCGAGGCGCAGGTCCTCGCCCGCCTCTCCGAGGACTATCGACGCGACACGATGCGCGTGCTGCGCGTCGCCTTTCTGTCCGCGCTCGTTCTGGAATTCTTCGTCACCGTCAGCATCGCTTTGCTCGCCGTGCTGATCGGCTTCCGCCTCATGAGCGGATCGCTGACCTTCGAAGCGGGGGTGTTCGTCCTGCTGCTCGCACCCGAGTTCTATTTGCCGCTGCGCCAGCTCGGCACGCAACATCACGCCCGCATGGAGGCGGTCGCCGCCGCGGAGCGCATCGCCCAGGTCTTGTCGATCTCCCCCCCGACGCGGGCCGCCGCGAGCCCCGCATCCCTCCCCCTTTCGATCGACATCCGCTTCGACGACGTTCATTTCGCCTACGCGCCGGGACGGGAGGCACTGCGCGGCGCGAGCTTTTCGATCGAGGCACAGCGCGTAACGGCGCTGGTCGGGGCGAGCGGCGCGGGCAAGAGCACCGCGCTCGACCTGATGATGGGCTTCCTCCGCCCGCAGCGCGGACGGGTGCTGGTCGGGGGACGCGACCTCGCGGCGATCGATCGCGAGGACTGGATGCGCCGCGTGGCCTGGCTGCCGCAGCGTCCTCACGTATTCGCCGGCAGCATCCTCGACAACATCCGTATGGGCGACGCTGGCATCGGCCACGACGCCGTTCGCGCAGCCGCACGGCTCGCGCACGCCGAGAGCTTCATCGAGCGACTGCCGCTGGGCTACGACACTCCCGTCGGCGAGCGCGGGCAGACGCTGTCGGGCGGCGAAGCTCGGCGCCTCGCCCTCGCCCGCGCCTTCCTCAAGGACGCCCCGGTGCTCGTCATGGACGAGGCGACAGCGAGCCTCGACGCCGCGACGGAAGCCCTCGTTGCCGAGGCGATCGCGAGCCTCTCGCGCGGACGCACGGTGCTGGCCGTCGCGCATCGCGTGCACACCGTGCAAGGCGCGGACCGCATCGTGGTGTTGGACGAAGGTCGTGTCGTCGAGGAAGGCACGCACGACGCCCTGCTGCGCCGCGGCGCGCACTACGCACGCATGATCGAGGCCGGCGGCCTGCGCGGATGAACGGCGAGCTTCGGGTCCTGATGCGCCTGCTGCGCGTCTTCCGTCCCTATCGCGCGTGGATGGCGCTGGGCGCGGCGATCGCGACGGCGACGCTGCTCGCAAACATCGGCCTCATGGCGGTCGCGGGATGGTTCATCGCGTCGATGGCCCTCGCCGGCGCCGCCGGCGTCCTGATGAACTACTTCCTGCCGGCCGCGCTCATCCGCCTGTTCGCTATCTTGCGCACAGGCGGGCGCTACGCCGAGCGGCTCGTCACGCACGAGGCCACGTTCCGCCTCCTCGCCGAGCTTCGGGTCTGGTTCTTCCGAAGCATCGAGCCGCTGGCGCCGGCGATTCTGGCGCGTCACCGCAGCGGTGACCTCGTCACGCGCGTGCAGGCCGACATCGACACGCTGCAGAACGCCTACTTGCGACTGTTCTCACCGGCCGCCGTCGCCGCGACCGGCGCCGCCGTCGTCACGGCTGTCCTCTGCACCTACAGCGTCGCAATCGCGGCAATCGCGCTCGCGCTACTGCTTGCCGCGGGGATCGCCGTCCCGCTGGCCGCTCGCAGCGCCGGCCGCGAGCCCGGCGTCGCACTGGTCGAAACACGCGCGGCGCTGCGCGTGGCCGTGCTCGACGCCGTACAGGGCATGGCGGACCTCGCCGTATACGGCGGCAGCGCCCGCGCGGCGGCGAGAGTCGCGAAGCTCACACGGCGCGCGCTCGATGCGCAGCGGCGCCTCGCCCGCCAGTCCGCGCGGTCAGAGGCCGCGGCCGCGATGTGCGCGAGCCTCGCGATGTGGGGAACCGCCCTCGTGGCCATCGCGCTCGTCGGTCGCGGCGAACTCGATCCGGCGGAAGTGCCGATGCTCGCCCTCGCCGTGCTCGCCAGCTTCGAGGCCGTCGGACCGCTGCCGGCCGCCTTCCACCGTCTCGGCGAAACCGTCGCCGCGGCGCGCCGCATCTTCGCGCTGGCCGATGCGCCTTCGCCCATCGAGTTGCCTTCCACCCCTTCGCCGAAGCCCCGCGATTTCGGCTTCGCGATGCGCGGCGTGCGCATGCGCTACGATCCGGACGGCCCCTGGGCGCTCGACGGCATCGACCTCGAGGTGGCGAACGGCACCCGCGTCGGGATAATCGGTCCATCCGGCGCAGGCAAGAGCAGTCTCGTCAATGTGCTCTTGCGCTTCCACGAGTTCGAGTCCGGTCAGGTGCGCCTGGGAGGGCACGACCTTCGCCGCTACGCGCCATCCGAGCTGCGCCGGATGATGTGCGTCGTGTCGCAGGACACGTACCTGTTCAACGCGACGATCCTCGACAACCTGCGATTGGCCGACCCGGATGCGGACGAGGCGGCCGTGGTGCGTGCGGCCCAAGGCGCGCAGATCCACGACTTCGTCGCCTCGCTTCCCCAGGGCTACGCCACCTGGGTCGGCGAGACCGGCGTAAGGCTGTCAGCAGGCCAGGCGCGCCGCGTGGCGGTCGCGCGCGCGCTGCTGCGCGATGCCCCGATCCTGCTGCTCGACGAGCCGACCGAGAGCCTCGACGCGCCCACGGCGCAGGCGATGCTCGAGTCGCTTTCCGCACTCGCGCGCAATCGCACGGTCCTGCTCGTCACGCATGATCTCGCAGCGCTGCGCGCACTGGTCGACGAGGTCGTTCTCATCGAGGGCGGACGCGTCGCCACGCGCCCCCTGCCCGTCGGCTAGCGGGATCGGCTGCCGGCGGCGGCGCGGCGCGCCTCGTCCTGCGCGTCCAGCAGCACCGCGCCGGCGGCGGCGACCAGCACCATGAATCCGGTGCCGAGCAGCCATGAGAAGTACCACGGCCCGTAGTCGCCGAGGATGACCGCGATGAGGATCACCAGGCAAGTCAGCAGTAGCGCGACGATGAAGCGAATCGGCAGGCTCATGGTCGGCTCCAGGGGTCCGTTCCTAGTAGGCGTGCTCGGAGGAGCGGACGCGCTCGGCGCTCATCTTGCCGCGCATCACCCAGAACGCCCAGCTCGTGTACCACACGACCAGCGGCATGAAGATAACGGTGAAGCCGACCATCCACGCGAGGGTGCGCTCGCTCGAGGACGCGTTCCACACAGTCAGGCTGTGCGACGGGTTCGAGCTCGACGGCATCATGAACGGGAACATGGCCGCGCCGGCGGTGCCGATGATGCCGATCCAGCCCAGCGCGCCCGACCACCACGCAAGATGACCGCGCCCGCTTCGCAGCGCCATGAGGCCGCCGAGGATGCCGACGTAGCCCAGCGCGGGAACGAGCCAGAGGATCGGCGCGGAGCGGAAATTAGCGAACCAGCGTCCCGACTCGCGCTCGACGGTCTGCTGGAGCGGCGTTTGCGCGAGCCACGGATCGGGTGATCGCACGAGTCGATAGCCGTCGAGGAAGCCCACCCAGATCCCGCCGATCGTGAACAGGGCGATCGCGACGACGGCGGCAAGGCGCGCAATCCCTTGCGCGCGGCCGGCCATCGGGCCCTCGCTGCGCATCGCGATCATCGCGGCGCCCATGTACACCGACATGGCGACCGACAGGAGCCCGCAGAGGATGGCCAGCGGATTGAACAGCGCGATGAAGCTCCCGGTATAGAACGACGTCAGCCGCCAGTCGAAGTGGAACGGCACGCCCTGGAGCATGTTGCCTATCGCGGCTCCGAATACGAGCATCGGCACGAAGCCGCTCACGAACAGACACCAGTCCCAGCCGTTGCGCCAGCGCGGCGACGCGAGCTTGCTGCGGTACTCGAAGCCGAGCGGGCGCACGATCATGCTCCACAGCAGCACGAGCATCACGATGTAGAGGCCGGAGAACGCCGTCGCGTACACGAGCGGCCAGGCGGCGAAGATCGCGCCCCCGCCCAGGATGAACCACACCTGGTTGCCGTCCCAATGCGGGCCGATGATGTTGAGCGCGACGCGACGCTCGTCGTCGCTGCGGCCGACGTAGCGCAGGATCGTGCCCACGCCCATGTCCGTGCCGACCATCGCGGCGAGGCCCATCAGCAGCACGCCGAGCAGCAGCCACCATAGCGCCTTGAGAACGAGGTAGATCTCCATGCTCGCCTCCTCCCTCAGCCTGCGATCGCCGCAACAGGGGCGGCGGCGCCGGCTTCCGGTCCATGGCCGACCGGTCCCTCGCGCGCGAACCGGAACATGAGGTACATCTCCACGATGATGAAAATGGTGTACAGGGCGACGAAGCCCGACAGGGAGAAGATCATGTACGCCACGCTGTGCGTGGACGCGGCGAGCCAGGTCGGCAGCGTCTCGAAGACCGACCATGGCTGCCGCCCACTCTCGGCGACGAGCCATCCCATCTCGCAGGCGATGAATGGCACCGGGATCATCCAGACTGCCACGCGCAGGAACCAACGCTCGCGCTCGATGCGGTTACGCAGCGTGAACATCGCCGCCAGGACGAAGTAGGCGAGCATCGCGAGGCCGAGCCCGACCATCACGCGGAACGACCAGAACACGAGCCAGACCTCTGGGATGGTGTCGCGCGCGGCCCTCGCGATATCGGCGTCGGTGAGCTTCGTAACGTCTCCGTCCGGCGCGTAGCGCTGGGCGAGGAAGCCGTAGCCCAGGTCCGCGCCGTGCGCCTCGAACTGCGTGAGCGCGTCCTTGTCGCCCGGCGACTCGCTCAGCCTCTTGAGCGCGACGACCGCCGGAATACCGTTGCGGATGCGCTTGTCGGCCTGCGGCTCCAGGACGTCCACGGCGGGAACGGTCCCGCTCAACGAGTGCGTCACGAGGATCGACAGAAGCGCCGGCACCTGGATCTCCACCAAGTTGCGCTGCTGCGCCTGCGACGGGAGCGCTACCGCGTTGAAGGGCATCGGAGCGCTCTGCGTGGTCCACAGCGCCTCCATCGCGGCGAGCTTGGTCGGCTGCGCGTGAGCGCCGACGAAGCCCAGGGCGTCGCCGAGCGTGAGCACGCCCGCGGTCGCGAGCGTGCCGAACAGCGCCGCCATGCGGAAGGAGCGGCGCGCGAACTCGACATGGCGGTTGCGCAGCAGGTAGTACGCGCTGATCCCCGCCACGAAGATGGCCGCCGTCACGTAGCCAGCGATGCTCGTGTGCACGAACTTCGCCTGCGCGTCCGGGTTGAAGAACAGGCTGCCGAAGCTCTCGAGCTCCATGCGCATCGTGACGGGATTGAAGCGCGCGCCCTGCGGATGCTGCATGAAACTGTTGGCCACGAGGATCCACAGCGCTGAGAGGTTCGAGCCGAGCGCCACGAGGTACGTGACGATGAGGTGCTGGCCCCGGGTCAGCCGCTCCCAGCCGAACACCATGAGGCCCACGAACGTGGACTCCATGAAGAACGCCATGAGTCCCTCGATCGCGAGAGGCGCGCCGAACGTGTCGCCGACGAAGCTCGAGTAGTACGACCAGTTGGTGCCGAACTGGAACTCCATCGTGAGGCCCGTCGCCACCCCGAGCGCGAAGTTGACGAGGAACAGCTTGCTCCAGAACTGCGTCATCTCGCGGTAGATGGCGCGACCCGTGGTGACGTACACGGTCTCCATCGCCGCGAGCATGACCGACAGCCCCAGGGTGAGCGGCACGAACAGGAAGTGGTAGAGCGCGGTCGCCGCGAATTGCCAGCGCGACAGATCCACGACGAGGTCGTCGACCATGGGCTATCCCCGGATTTCCGGTGAGCGTTGCAGTAGCTGGCATTATCGGCGAAACGCGGGCGAATTTCGAGGTCCGCACGCGGGACGTCGGAAGACGGCGAGGCGCAAACGTAGCCGCGCACAGCCGCGCGTCGGCGAACCAGAGTTCATCCGCGACCGGGTCCGCCGCGGTCGGCACGGCGGGCGCACGCCTTCGAGCTCTGGGCCTACTGGCAGCGATTGACTAGACCTCCGCAATCCGCTCGTATCTACACCCCAGAATTCACAAAGGGCGTTAGTCTGCGTTGACGCAGTCACTGGAGCTGGTTGATCAGGCGAAGGTCACTTGACGACAGCCTAGTACTATGTAGTAGTTCTTCATCCGTCAGCAAGGAGTGCGTGGGCTAGACCAGAATCTCTCTGGCAGCCCGACGGGGTGGGCGCAATGCCCAACTTGGCACTCCGGCCCGACGGGACTTCCGTGATGCAGCATCGCCGGAGCAATCGCTAATCGGCGGGCCTTTGTTGTCCCGCAGAGGAGACTTGCATGAGCGATTTGCAGGATAGTGGGGGCCCCGTGATGTCGCCCCCGAAACGAGGCTGGCGCGTCCCGAAAGCACCGGTGATTGGACTGGATCAAGTGGGACGCCTGAGGGTGGCTCACTTGCTGGCGATACTCGCGTGCTCACACTCCACACTCTACGCCGGGCTGCGGACTGGTCGGTACCCAAAGCCGGATGGCTATGACGGAAAGTTCCCGTACTGGATGACTACGACGATGAAGGCGTTTCTGGAGGGGCTCGCCGCATGCAATTTGTGCACGTACACCGCATTTGGCCACAGTCTGCCTACGGGGCCGTTGGAGATACTTGTGATTGACCCGGCCGCTGCTCTGACGGCTATGCGACCAAGCGATTTCTGTGCGCTCTTGCGGTTGCATCGCGTTTGGTTTACCCCTATGCAGGCCGCCGCATACCTAGGAGTCAAGCCTCGGACGCTCGAGGCGTGGCGCGCCGCCGGTGGGGAGCCCAAGTTTCGCGGCCGCGGGAAGGGCATTCGCTACCACATCGACGATCTGGCGGTCCCGGAAAACTCAGCTCCTGAGCGGTTCTAGATCGGGTACAGGATCTTTAACGCTCGCGATGATTCGGCACTCGGTAGAGCATTGCGCTGAGACCCAACAGCCCGGCCGTCGTCGTCGCGGTGAGCGTCCACAGCACGTCGAACTGGATGAGGAGGCCGCTCAGCACCGGCCCTAGAAATACGCCGGCATCGACGCCCGTCCGGTACAGCGCAGTGCGCCATGACGCCCCGCGCGCCGAACCCTCCTGATTGATGAGCGATACCGGAAGCATCCACCCCGCGAGTCCCATCCCAAACAACCCACAGCCCACGATCACCACCGGCATGGAGCCGAAGCCGATGGCAACGACACCGGCCGCCATCGACACGAGCACGATCGCAAGCACGCGCGCGTGCGACGTGCGGTCGGCCAGCAGGCCAACGGGCAGCAGCAGCAACACGTCGAAGACCTGCGGTATTGACAGCAGAAGCGCCACGCTCTCGCGACCGAGATCGAAGTCGCGGCTCGCGCGGATCGGCAAAACGAACTGCCCCGTCGACGACCAGGCGACCGCGATCACGCAGCCGCCCACGAATGCGACGATGGTCGTGCGAGATATCCTCGCTCGCGAGCCGCCGCCGCCATCGGCCTCTCCACGTGAGAAGAGGAGACGCGTGCCTCCCGCGTTGGTGTCCGCCGGAAGTGTTCGGAGCACTGGCGCGAGCAACGCGAGCGCGAGCGCTTGCGGCGCGGACGCTGCGAGGAAGGTCACGTTCCAGGGCCAGCGCTCGGGAAGAAACCCGGCGGCGATCATGCCGCACAGTACGCCGAGCATCCCACTCATCTCGAACGCATTGAGCGACAGGCCGCGGGAGCCCGCCGGCCCGTAACGAATGATCGCCGTCAATCCGCCGAGCATGGACAGAGCATGACCAATGCCGCTGAGAGTGCGTCCCGTCACGAGCATTGCATACGGCCCGCCGACACCGAGGCAGATCACTCCGGCAGCCACCGACACGACGCCGATGACGAGCGCGCGTCGCAGATGGTGGGTGATAAAGAGCCCCGCCGGGATGTCGGCAAACACCCTCGCGAGGCCGAAGGCGCCAGCGATTGCTCCCAGGGCGAAGTACTCGACGCCGTTGCTGCGGCCGATCTCGGGAAGGAGAACGGGGAACGCTCCGATTGAGAGCGTGTTGACGAAGATGATGAGGCAGAGGAGACCGACGGTCCTATTCACCCCGGCATCATCCTTGCCGCGGCGTGGCAGCGAGCGCGATCGCCACCACGTCATCGACGTGCCGCTCGGTCGTGGCCCACGAGCAGACGAAGCGGTGATGTGGCGGCTCGTGCCGCCAGCCTCGCTGGAAACGGCAGCCGTGGTCGACCAGCGCTTGCGTTACGTGCTCCGGCAACTGGACGAACACTTCGTTGCCTTCAGTCGGATGCACCAGCGAAGCGCCGGCCACGCGAAGCAATCCTTCGCTCAAGCGTCGCGCCTTTTCGTTGGCGCTGCGCGCGTTCGCAAGCCAAAGCTCGTGATCCATGTACGCCAGGAGCTGGGCCGCGAAAAATCGGCTCTTGGGTGCGAGATGACCGGATCGCTTGCGCAGAAAGGCAAGCGGCGTGTTGTAGCGAGGATTGAACGAGACGATCGTCTCGACGCCGAAGGAGCCGCTCTTCGTCGTACCGAGCGTCAGCACGTCGACCCCCGCGGCCCAGGTCAGCGCCTTGGGCCCAGCGCCTGTCGCAGCAGCCGCGTTGGCAAAGCGTGCGCCGTCCATGTGCACGCCGAGGCCGTACTTGCGCGCGATACCCGCGAGCTCCTGGATTTGCGCAACGCTGTACGCGGTGCCTGCCTCTGTGAGGTTCGTTAGGCTCAGTGCCGCGGGTTGCAGGGCATGCACGATGCCGATGCGCGCTTGCGACAGGTGCTTGACGAGCGCCGCCGGTGAAATCCGCCCATGCTCGCCCGGCAGCGGAATCTGGCGGGCGCCGAAGCTGAACATTTCGGGCGCGCCGCACTCGTCCGTCTCAATGTGCGCGTCCCAGTGACAAAGGATGGAGCCGTACGGCGGCACCAAGGCGCCGAGCGCGATGGCGTTGGCCGCCGTGCCCGTCGACACCGTAAAGGCTTCGAGCGAATCGTGCTCGAAGAACGCGCGCAAGCGCGACAGGGCGCTGCGCGTCCACGATTCGTCCTCGAAGTTCGTGGCGAAACCGACGTTGGCGGCGGTGATCGCCTCGACGAACGCCGGGTGCACGGGCGAGGTGTTCTCGGAGCCGAAGTCGAGCGCGTCGCCCGGCGCTGCCACGCTTTCCTCGGTCATCTTCAATCCTGCAGGCGGAATACCGGCATGCGGCGCTGCGGCCCATGGTCGACGAAGTCGACCATCACCCGGCGCCCGATGAGCGATTCACCCTCGAGTGGCGCGTCGGGGATCTCCGCGTAGATGCAGGCGCCTTCCTCGATCTCGACCGCGGCGAAAACGTAGGGTGCGGACGCGGCAAAGCCGTCGTGATGCGGACGGCGCACCGTGGTGTGGGTAATGATCGATCCCTTTCCCGCGGCGCGAAACCAAGTGAGCTTGCTACCCTGGCAATACGGACAGCACACGCGCGGGTAGAAGACCGCCTTCGCGCAGGCCGGATCCTCGCAGCGCTGAATCATGAGGCGTCCATCGTTCGCGCCTTCCCAGTAGGGACGCGTGAGCTCGGTCACGCGCGGTTGCGGCTTCACTGCGGTGGCTGGTTTGGAATTCGTCATGGCGTTTTCTATTGCACGCGCTCGAGGATCGCGGCGCTCGAGCTCAATCCGCGACCGTAGGCGATCATTCCGTAGCCCGCCACGAGCCCGCGCTCGCACTTGACCTGCCGCGCGCCGGCGCGGCCCAGCAATTGCGTCACCGCTTCGTACACGCCGATGGTGCCCCCCGCAGCACCGGCCTGGCCGGCCGACAGCTGCCCGCCGCCCGTGTTGATCGGAAACGTCCCGCGCGTGGTGATGTCCGTGTCGCGGACGAAGCGATGCGCCGTACCCGGCGGGCAGATGCCCAATCCCTCCATCTGCACGAAGCACATGACCGGGTAGTCGTCGTACAGCTGCGCGAAGTGCAGATCCCTGACGCCGCAGCCGGCACGTGCATAGAGCCTGTCGGCAAGGCCCGCCCAACCGCCCGGCGTGGCATAGACATCGTTCGCGGGGTGATTGTGAATCTCCTCGGAGGCGAGAATGCGCAGGGACGGTCCTCCGAGATCGCGCGCGATGCGCTCGGAGACGAGGACGATCGCGTCTGCCCCGACGCACGGAAGCACGCAGTCGTAGAGGCGCAAGGGATCGGCGATGGGCTTGGCGTTGAGATAGTCGGCCATCGTCAACGGCACCTTGAACAGCGCGTTGGGATTGAGCAGCGCGTTCGTGCGAAGCGCGATGCAGAAGCGTCCGAAGTCCTCGCGCGTGGCGCCGTGCCGCTCCATGTAGAGCCGCGTGTGCAACGCGAACATACCGT
>Ga0335083_10005812_pt1 | contig 15545 bp, 15 predicted proteins | sample Lox_Sample_42_FD_206716 | JGI IMG/M metagenome (GOLD analysis project Ga0335083, IMG submission 206716) | Soil microbial communities from Loxahatchee National Wildlife Refuge, Florida, United States - Lox_Sample_4.2 | ecosystem: Environmental > Terrestrial > Soil > Wetlands | place: USA... | reverse complement strand
ATCGGCGGCTCGTTGCGCGCGACGATGGGACGCGCGTAAAGCTCCCAGGTCGTGTCGTGATTCACGACGAGCTCGTTCGAGCGCGTCTGCTCGTTGTAAACGTAGATGCCGTAGTCGGGCGGCGTGAGGTCGAACTCGTTCTGATCGTTGACCACGCCGTCCGCCCAGGAGACGAGCAGGCGGCCGTCGGGCAGCACCGTCGGCGAGCGATAGCGGCCAATCGGCGACGGGTCGTCGCCCGTCGGAACGCCCGGGGTGATCACGTCGAACGCGCCCGTCTTCTCCTCGTCGATGCGCGTCGGGTCGTTCGCGGAGCGCGCGTCGTAGCGGAAGAGCGCGCCGGCCTGAATCGTGTTCTCGCGGTTCGTCACGATGCCGACGAAGACGTTCGGCGTCGTGGACTCGTTCACCTGCACGAGCGAGTTGCCCGGCTTGTCGTGCTGGCCGCCGACCGCCGTGATCTGCGTGCAGTCGGGGTTCATCGCGAAGAGCTTCACGTCGTTCACGTTCTCGAGGTGCTCCCAGCGCGAGAAGCCGACGCGGCCGTCCGCCATGCTGAACAGGTTCACGATGTGCGAGAGGTTCTGCGAGCAGAGCCGGCGATCGGCGTCGCCGCCGTCGACGGTCACGGTGCCGAGCTGCGTCACGACGCGCGAGTGCTCGTACTCGTCGGCGCGCGTGCCCATCGGCGTGTACCCCTCGTTCGTCACGAACACGATGCGGCTCGAGTCCGCCCAGATCGCGTTGATGTCGTCCCAATCGCCGAACGTGAGCTGGTGACGCTCGTACACGCCGCTGTCGTCGGGCGTCACGGCCGTCCAGTACACGTGGTAGGTGTCGCTCTTGTTCTGCTTCATCGTGAACAAGATGCGCGTGGCGTCGAAGCTCACATCGACGCTCGAGATGTCGGCGTCGGGGAGATCGCTGATGAGGTTCTGGTAGTCGCTCGTCCGGAGGTCGTAGACTTCGAGCTTGCCGCCCGGCTCGTAGCGGCCGTAGTCCATCACCTGGCCCATGCCGCCCGCCACGTCGATGGTCGTCGCGTTGCCGTTCGCGTCCGTCAGCGTGTTCTGGCGCACGGCGTAGACGATCTTCGAAACGTCCGTCTTGCTGTTGTCGGGCGTGAGGGTCGTCGTCTGACCCGTGCACGCGGCGAGGCCGAGCAATGAAAGAAGGGGCAGAGCGGTTCTGAGGTGGCGAGCCATGTCGTCTCAGCATGCAGTTTGCGCACCACCCAAAGAATCACGTAAATTCGGCGATTTAGACGCCAAACCTGGGTCCTCCACCCACCAACTCCCGCCGTCCGCGGGGGCCGCCGCCCCCCAATCGTGCCAAGACTCCCGCTCGCCGTGCCGAACCCCGACATCACCTTCGACTCGAACGGCCTCGTCACCGCCATCGCGCAGGATCGCGCGACCGGCGAAGTGCGCATGGTCGCCTGGATGAACGCGGCCGCCCTCGAGCAGACGCTCGCGACGGGCCTTGCCACCTTTTACAGCCGCTCGCGCCAGAAGCTCTGGGTGAAAGGCGAGACGAGCGGTCACCGCCTGCGCGTCGCGAGCGTGATGGCCGACTGCGACGCCGACACCCTGCTCCTGCTCGTCGACCCCGAGGGGGCCTCGTGCCACACGGGGCGCCCGACGTGCTTCTTTCGCCGCGTCACCGCCGCCGGGCTCGGCGAGCCGGAACGGCAGGCGCTGCCGTACCTCTTCGAGCTCGAAGAGACGATTGCCGAGCGCGCCGCGGCCACGGCCGCGAAGAGCTACACGAAGTCCCTGCTCGACGGCGGCGCGGCCAAGATCAACCAAAAGATCGAAGAAGAGGCGGGCGAGGTCGCGCGCGCGATCGCGGGGGAGAGCGACGAGCGCGTGGCGAGCGAAGCCGCCGACGTGCTCTACCACCTGCTCGTCGGCCTCCGCTTGCGCCAGGTCCCGTTTCGCGCGGTGGTCGAGAAACTGATCGAGCGCTCCGCGCAGTCGGGCCACGCCGAGAAAGCCGCACGAAAGCCCGTTTGACCCTGCTCGCGGTAGCCGGCTATCGTGGGTACGGCGGATTGGTTTTGCGGTCTTGCGAGGAAAGATCACGAGCGTCACGAGACGGCACGAGCCACCTCGCAACCGGCGGGGCCGGCGCAGTGCTGCTCGGCCCGTGGCTCGTGTCGCCACGCGAGACGCGCCAGCGCCGGCCTTCCAAGATCGCTGACCTCGAACCATGTCGAAGAAAATCCTGATCTTCGAGAGCGATGCTGCCTTCGCCGACGAGCTGCGCGCGGGGTTCGCGCGCTTGGGCTGCGAGGTCGCGGTCGTCGACGACGCGACGCTCGGTTTGCAGCAAGCCTCCAAAGACAAACCCGACATCATCTACCTCGCCGTCGAGCTGCCGCGGAGCAACGGCTTTTCGGTGTGCAACAAGCTCAAACGCGACCCGGGCCTGCAAGCGGTACCCGTGATCATCCTGAGCTCGGACTCGACCGACGAGACGTTCGAGCAGCACCGGCGGCTCCGCGGGCGCGCCGAAGACTACATTCACAAGCCGATCGCGTTCGACGCGCTCATCGCACGCACCGGATCGCTCGCGGGGCTGAACGGCGTGGCGGCCGCGGAGGGCATCGGCGACCGCAGCTCGCAGCCGTCGCTCGTCGACGATTCGGACCTGCTCATCGACGACATCGAAGAGGCGCCGCCCGCGCCGCCCGCAGCCGAAATCGCGGTCGTGGAAGAGGACGTGTTGATGGCGGCGCCGAGCATCGCGCCGCTACCGTCCGAGGCGCCGGTCGAGGTGATGACGTTGTCGGAGCCGCCGCTCGAGATCGAGAGCGTGCCGGTGCCGCCGCCCCCCGACAGCTTGGGGGGGCTCGAAATCGAGAGCCTGAAGCCGGAAGTGCTCGCCGAGGCCGCGCTGCTCGAGGCGCCTTTGCCCGAGCCGCCAGCCCCCGAGCCTGCGCCGGCCGAAATGCCGTCGGCGCCGCCCACCCCCGAGCCGCCGTCGGCGCCCCGCCCGGCGAGCCTCGTCCCCGGCGCCGCGCGCCGCCCGTCCGTGAGCCCGGACGCAGCGCGCCTGCACGAAGAGATCGACCGCTTGAAGCAGCGGCTCCGCGAAGTCGAGGAGAGCGAGCGGGCGGCCCTGGCGCGCGCCGACGAGCTCGACGACGCGGTTCGTCGCGGCGCCGCGCGCGACGCCGAAGTGCAGCGCCTCCAGCGCGAGCTCGACGACACGAAGGCGAAGCTCTCCTCGGGCAAGGCGCAAGGCTCCGCGCGCGAGTTCCTCGATCTGCGCGAACAGCTGAACAAGAAGGACAAGGAGCTCCTCGAGCTCCGCGACGAGATCACGCGCCGCGACAAGGAGCTCTTGTCGCTCAAGGACGGCGCGCTCGTGGTCGAGCGTGAAAAGGCAGACTTCGCCGATCGCGTGGCCGAGCTGGAGCAGAAGCTCGTCGACGCGCAGAAGCGCGAGGACGCCGCGAAGAACGACAAGGATCAGGCCGCGAAGCGCGCCGAGGATTTCCGGCGCAAGGCCGACAAGCTGAAGAGCGACGTCGACCTCTTGAGCGCGGAGCTCGCGAGCGATCGCGCCGGTCGCGACGCCGAGCTCGCCGAGCGCGACGCGCGCGAAACGGCGCTCCGCACCGACGTCGAGGAGGCCAAGCGGCGCGGCGAGGCCGAGCTCGAAGCGGCGGTCGCCGCGACCGAGGAGCAGGGCAAAAAGCAGCTCGCCGAGGCGCTCGAAAAGGCGAGCGCCGAAGCAGCGAGCGAGCGCCAGAACGCCGTCGACGCGGCACGCGCCCAGCTGCGCGCCGAAGCCGAGCAGGAACACGAGGCCAAGGTGATGGCGCTCAGTCGCGCGCAGGACGAAGCGCTCGCCAAGGTGCGCGCCGAGCACGGCCAAGCGCTCACCGAAATCGAGGCGGCGACCGCACGCCAGATCGAGTCGAAGTCCGGCGAGGTCGACGCGGCGCGCCGCGAGGCGGAAGAGCGGGCGCAGCGCATCGCCGCGCTCGAGTCGGATTTGATGGTCGATCGCGGCGCGCTCGCCGACGCGCGGAGCCGCTCGACCGCCGCGGAAGAGCAGCTCGCCCGCACGAAGAGCGAGCTCGAGGCCGCGAGCAACGAGCTCGAATCCTTCCGCGACACGGCGACGCAGCGCGCGCGCGCCATCGCGAACCTCGAGCAAGAGCTCGAACGCGCCCGCAGCGCGGCGCGCGCCGCCGAAAGCTCGCTCGGCTCGGAAAAGCAGCGCGTCGAAGAGCTCGTCGGCGCCATCCGCACGAGCGACGCGACGCTCGAACGCGCGAAGGACGCGCTCGCCGCGACGCTCGCCCGCATCGAAGAGGCGCAGCAGAACCGCAGCTGAAGCCGCCGGACGCCGCGCGCCCGGCCGCGCCTCAGCTCGACATGCCGAGCGCGTCGAGGAAATCCGAAGAAAAAAGCCGTCGCGCCTGGGCGGTGGGCAGGAAGCGGCGCCGCGCGGCGACCCACGCGTCGAGCGCGGGACCGTAAGCCTTGCGCACCCAGGCCGGATCTTGCCGGAGCTTCTGGCCCCAATGCAGCGTGTAGGGGACGTTCGCCGCGTCGAGGTCTTGCCAGAAGGCGTTCATCGCGGCGTCGGTGCCGTTGCTCGTGAGCGCGTCGGTCTCGACGGTGCAGATCGTGCGCGGCTCGGTCGTGCCCGCGGCGATGTTGCGCGGGCCGCGCGTGAACGCGAGCGTCGCCGTCGACGCGCGCACGAAGCGAAACGCGAGCACGCCCGCGTACAGGTTCCGCTGCGCGGCGTTCGCGAGGATCTGCGCGGCGCGCGGGACGTCGTCGAGCTCGAAGCCGAGCTCCATGCTGATGCCGCCGGTGCGAAGCGAGGTGTCGCCGAAAATGTGCGCCGGGGTCGAGACGGCGCCGTTCACGAGCGGGACCTCGAGCGCCAAGAACTTCGGAATCGCCGCCTCGAGCGCCAAGCGATCGATCCCGGCGGGAAGATCGTCGAGCAAGCCGCCGATGACGCCCAAGACGCCGGCGGACGGCGTCGGCGTCACCGAGCCGGCCACGGGCGGTTGCGGCACGTACGGTCGCCGGTACATCACGCGCGCGAACGCGCCGCCCGCGCCGTCGGCGAGGTGATACGGGTCGAGCACGAATTCGAAGTGGTACGGCCGCTCGTTCCCCGGCGGGAGCCCGAGCAGGTCGAACCGGAGCGCGCCGCCCGCCACGGCCTCCATCGCCGTCGAGAAGTCGATGCGCTTCACGTATTGCTCGAGCATGAAGGCGGTGGAGACCTCGAGCATGTACGCGTGAATCACGCCGAAGCTGCCGAAGCTCACGAGCGCCGCGTCGAAGAGCGCGTCGTCGTTCCGCACGAGTTCCGCTCCGAGCATCTGCACGAACGCGTCGCTCGCCACGGGGCGCGTCGAGCGCTCGAGCCAGACGTGCCGCCCGCCCGCACCGATGAGGTGCATGCCGACCACGTAGTCGGGCATCGCGCCGACGTCGATTGCGGCGCCGTGCGTGCCCGTCGAAATCGCGCCGGCGAGGGTTTGCCCGTTGCTCGCGCCGCACGTCGGCAGCTCGAGCCCCGCCGCCATCAGCCGCTCGTGGAAGTCGACGACACGCGCTCCCGCCTGCGCGAAGACGAACGTGCGCCCGGCGCCGGGCTGCGACTGCACGGCGCCGTTCGGGAGCCTGAGCACGCTCTCCGTCAGGTTCGTCGTGTCGATGACGTAGTCCTGTAGAACGGCGATCGGCGAGAGGGACCAGAGGCCGCCGAGCGCGCGCACGCGCATGTTGTCGGTCTCGGCGTCCCGCACGATCTGATGCAGCGCATCGAAGCCGGGCCGCCAGCCGTTCGCCGGATCGTGCGTGCCGTCGGCGTTCAGATTGCGCGGCGTGTAGCAGCGCGCCGAGCGCACCGCGGGCACGGTTTCGTGCATATTTTGCCAGTCGAAATTCGCTTTGAAGGAGAAGGACACGGCTAGGGTCCTCCCCCGGGGCCGGGCGGCGGCGCGGGCGGCGAAGGTGGAGGCGGCGGCGTGCTCGCGCCAGGCGCGGGCCCGAGCGTCATCGTGCCGTCGCCCGCGGTCGGCTGATCGACGAGACAGTGCACCGTGACGCTGAGGTCGTCGCGGTCGACGACCTTCACGTCGACCGCTCCGATGCCGTTGTTGCAGCTCGACTCGGGCACGGGGACATCCATGACTCCCGCGGTCGACTTCACCGTGTGCACGTGCGGATCGTCGTCGACCGCGCGGCAGTTCCCGCTCCCGTTCGCGGCGCAGACGCGCGCGGTCCACGGCGGCGCCGAGCAGCACGCGCTCAGCACGAAGGCCGCGAGGCACGCGACCTCCACGGCTCCCCTGTCCGGTCTTCGAGCATGAAATCGTCCCGACCCCGCGCGCATGATTGCTCCTTCGTCTCGCCGCCGCTCCGGCGCTCGCGTCAATCGGAGCTCAGTCTCGGCGCGGTCGCAAGGCGCGACTCATCCCCCAAACAAATGACCAGCGAGCGCTCTGGCGCGCGGCCCGGCGCTTCATGCCCGCAACCGCGCCGTTCACCCGGCGCGCACGCCGCACGTCGCTTCGATCAGGTGAAAGACGCCGGGCATGAGCGGCCACGCGAAGTACGCGTGCGGCCGATCCGCAGGGAAAAACCCCGCGGTCAGATGATCGAGGAGCTCTCCGCTGCCGTCCGCCGCCGACGCGCCGGCCTCGAGCGCGGGGAAAAATCGCCGGACGATTTCCGCGTCCGAGAGGCGCGAGGGCGTGCGCGCCGGCTGTTCGAGCTGCGGCTCGAGCGAGCCGGAGACGCGATCGTGAAAGCTCGCCCAGCTGCGCGACTTCGTGGCGTCGCCGACCGCCGCGCGCAGAGCGGCGAGCCGCGCGTCGTCGCTCGAGTCGGCGCCGAGCAACACGCGCACCTGCCCGAGGATGTTCGTGAAGAGCACCGCGACGTCGCCTTCGGCGTCGAGCAGCCGCACGAGCGCCGTCGGATCGGACAGCAAGTGATCGCGGGATTCGAAGCGCAGCCGCGGTCGCGTTTCGAGCGGCGCGCGCGCGAGCCGGCGCCGGAACAGGAAGTGCGCCACCGGATCCGGCTCGAGGCACAACACGTCCGTGAAGCGCTCGAAGAAGAACGGCTGCACGCACCAGCCGCCGCTCGCGCCCACGACGACGAGCCGGCGCTCGGGCGGCTCCCACGCGTAGAGCCACTCCGCGAGCGCGAAGCGAAACGGCGCCCACAGGGTTTCGGCGTAACGAAACCCGCGCCAGTGATAGCGAAGCCCCCCGGCTTCGTTCAGCCAGGCGGCGCTCACTCGTCGCTCGCGCGCTCGACCGTGACCCAGTGCCCGTCGAGCAGGCGTTCGTGCGGCAAAAACCGCGCTTTATAGCGCATGCGCTCGCAATCCCCGATGTAGAGCCCGAGGTACAGGTAACGCAGGCCCCAGGTGCGGCAGAGCTCGATCTGCTTCAGGATCGAATACGTGCCGAGGCTCAGGTCTTCGCAGCTGGGATCGTAGAAGCAGTAGACGGCCGAGAGCGCGTCGTTGCTGCGGTCCGCGAGCGCGATGGCGACGAGCTTGTCGTCGAGCGTGTAGCGGATCTCGAAGCTCTCGCAGCAGGTCATCACCAAAAATTGGCGATAGCCCGCCAGATCGATTTCCCCGTCGCCGAGCTCGCGCAGCTGCTTGTGCCGGTTGTAGAGCTCGACGCGCGTCTCGTCCAAGAGCGGTGGACCGACTTCGTAACGCAGCCGCGCGTCGCCGCGCGCGAGCGCCCGGCGCTGCGAACGGTTCGGCCGATACGACTCCACGTCGAGCCGAATCGGCTCGCAGGCGCGGCACTCCGGACACGCCGTGCGATAAAGAAACATCCCTTGCCGGCGATCGCCGGCGGCCAGGCGCTGCTCGAGCTCGTCCCCCGTGAGCCTGCGTGACGGCACGCGCAGCGGCAGCACCGCTACGCGACCCGGCACGTACGGACAATCGTGCGGCTCGTCGTACACCACGATCTCGGGCGGCGTGCCCGGGATGATGCGCGGCGGAACGACCGGACTCGCCCGCGTCATGGCGACCTCTCGAACACGAACGGCTCGGGCATCAGGGCCGCGAGCGTCGTCTTTCGGCTCCCGGCCGGTCCCGCGACGATCACCTCCGCGTTCGGCGCGTGCTCGACCAGCACCTGCCGGCACATCCCGCACGGCATGCTGAGCTCCGGACCTTCGGCGTACACGGCGACTCGGGTCACGTTGCTTTCACCCGCCGCGACCATGCAAAATATTGCGGCGCGCTCGGCGCAGACCGTCGCTCCATACGAAGCGTTCTCGACGTTCGCGCCGGCGAAGACGTCACCCCGCGCCGTTTCGACGGCCGCGCCGACCCGAAAGCCCGAGTACGGAGCATACGCTCGCTCGCGAACGGCCTTCGCGGCGGAAACGAGCCGGACTTCGGCGGGGGTCAGATCAGCCAGGGGCGACCTCCGGGGCCAAACGCTCAATCCAGCCTGAAAGAAGCCGTTCCAGCCGATCCCGACTGGCGGCGCCGGTCGCTTGGACGTCGGCGTGGTCGAGCGGCGCGCTCGACAGTCCGGCCGCCATGTTCGTGATCACGCTCACCGCGCCCACCCGCACGCCGCGATGGCGCAGGGCGATCACTTCGAGCACGGTGCTCATTCCGACCGCGTCCGCTCCGAGCATGCCCAACATACGGATCTCGGCGGGCGTTTCATAACTAGGTCCGAGCACACCCGCGTACACGCCTTCATCGAGCTCGAGCCCTTCGGCGCGCGCGGTTTCGTGCGCGAACTCGCGGCAGCGGAGATCGTACGCCAGCGTCATGTCGGGGAAGCGTGGGAACGGCGCTTCGTTCGGACCCACGAGCGCGTTCGTTCCCGTGAAATTTACGTGATCGCGGAGCAGGAGCAATCCTCCCGGGCGTAACCCCGGGCGGATACCGCCGGCCGCGTTCGTGAGGAGCACGACGCCGCACCCGAGTGCGGCGAGAAGCCTCACGCCGAAGACGACTTTGTCCGGGGCGTGTCCCTCGTAAAGGTGAACCCTCCCGGCCAAGCACGCGACCGAAACGCCACGGACCGTGCCGAGCACGAGCTCCCCGGCGTGCCCCGCGACGCCCGGGGGCGGAAAACCCGGGATCTCGCGATACGGGACCGCAACCCGTGCGGCAATGCCCTGGACGAACCCCCCGAGTCCCGACCCGAGCACGACCCCGACTCGGGGGGGCCGCGGGGCTCGCGCCCCCACGATCCGGGCGGCTTCGTCGAGCTCGGCCGTCATGCTATAGGGTCCCTCCCCTTTTGGCCGGCGCTCGTCCCCCGGGTGCTGCTGGAACCCTCATGGCAACCAAATTCGCGCAATTCCTCACGGATAACAAGATTGACCCGCGCCGCATCCTCTCGGTGTCCAAGCGCATCGAGCACCTGCAGGCCGAGGACCGGAAGCTCAAGTTCGCGAAGAAGCAGAAGAAGGGCGAAGGCGCCGCTGCTCCCGCCGAGGGCGAAAAGCTCGCCAAGCCGCGCTCGGGTCGCCCGGTGACGCCCCGCCTCATCGACGCGGCGTCCGCGGGCAAGCCCGTCGCCGGCCCGGCGAAGACCCGCCTGCTCCGCGCCGTGAACCACATTCTGGAACAGAAAAAGAAGCCCGCGGTGGATCTCAAAGCCGTCTTCTGAACCCGCGCCGGGTGCGTGAATGAACTCCGGGCGGGCGGCAACGAACCCGCTCGGTGAGACCCGCACCTCTTTCTGAGTTTACGGAGCCGCGGAGAGCCGCCTGGAGCTCGGGGGAGCATCGCTTGGACGCGCGGCGCGAGCCCGCCAAGTCGGATGGCGCTACCCTGAGTGTCGTGAGTGACGGGAGCGATCTGGTGGCGCGCTGCCGGGCGGGTGAGCCGGCGGCGTTTCGTCAGCTATTTCGCGAGCACCGCACGAGCGTCACGCGCCTGATTCACCGCATGACGGGCGGCAGCCCCGACCTCGAAGATCTCGTGCAGGAGACGTTCGTGCAGGTGCACCGGAGTCTCGGGAGCTTTCGGCGCGAAGCGCAGCTCGGCACCTGGATTTATCGCATCGCCATCAACGTCGTGCTCATGCACCGCCGCGCGCTCAGAAGCCGTCCGTCGCTCGTGCCCGGCCCGAGCGACACGCAACTCGACGAGGACGATCAACCCGACGAGCAGCTCGCGCGGCGCCGCCGCGTCGCGGCGCTCTACCGCCTGCTCGACCGCATGAGCGAGAAGAAGCGCACCGTCTACGTCCTCCACGAGCTCGAAGGGCTCTCGCCCGCCGAGATCGCGAAAATCGTGGGCGCGCCCGTGCTCACCGTGCGCACGCGCCTCTTCTACGCCCGCCGCTCGCTCCTCGCGGAGCTCGCGCAAGAGCCGTCGCTCGCCGCGCTCGCCGACGCGCTGCCTCCGCTCTCCGACCCCGCGCCCGCCGGCGCCGAGCCACACAAGGAGCCGGCATGACTCCGGAACGCATCGAACGCGCGCTGCGCGAAGTGACGCGCGAAGCCCGCACCGAACAATTGCCTCACGTCGATTGGGCCCGCATCGAGGACGAGCTGCCGATGACGCGCGTGCACACCGTGCCGCCGCGGCCGCTGAGCGTGCGTCCGTGGCTCATCGCGGCGTCGTTCGCGCTGACGGGCGCGCTCGGCGCGTACGCGGTCACGCTGGTGCACCCGCACGCCGCGCCGGTCGCGGCGGCGCGGGTGACGACTCCGTCGTCGGCGGCGGCGCGCGCGAGCGCGAACGGCGACGTGAACGGCGACGCCCTCGCCGTCGGCGCGCACGTCGTCGCGGGCGACGTGCCGCAGAGCGTGGTCCATGCCGGACATGCGCGCTGGACGCTCGCGCCGCACAGCGAGGGCACGCTGCTCGCGAACGGCGACATCGTGACCGTGCGTCTCGACCGCGGTAGCGTGACCTCGCGCGTCGTGAAGAGCTCGCGCACGGAGACGTTCGCGGTCGAAGCGGCGGACGTGCGCGTGGCCGCGCACGGCACGGAGTTTACCGTGAGTCTCGGCGCCGACGGCGTCTCGGTGAGCGTGACCGAAGGCTCGGTGCTCGTCGGCCCGCGCGAAGAACCGGGCCAGGGTCAACTGCTCATCAGCCCCGCCGCCAAGCGATACACGCACGCGGGCCTGCCCATCGAAGACGACAGCGGACTCGAGGCGCTCGGCGGACGGCGCTCCCCGAGCCACGTGGAAGACGGCGCGACCGCCGCCGACGGCGCCACGGGCGCGTCGGCCGCGCAGGGCCGGCTCGCGCTCGAAGCTCCCGCCTCGGCGAAGAAGCCCGGTGCGCGCAAGGCGGCGAACGAACCCGAAGCCGGCGACGCGACCGCGGCGAGCGACCTCGACCAGCGACCGAGCGAGCCGACGGCCGCCGGGCTCGAAGCCGCGACGACGAGCGTCATGCGCCTCACGCAGGCCTGCTTCAAGGAGCGCACGATCGCGGGTGAAGGCGTGCGCGTCACCGCGCAGACGAGCGTCACCTTCCGCACGCTGCCCGAAGGCGGCGTGAATCGCGTCGTGTTCGAGCCGCCGCTCTCGCCCGCGGTGCAGGCGTGCGTGAACGCCGGCATGAGCGCGATTCAAACCGAAGGCACGCGCAACGGCTTCCAGGTGTCGCGCTCGATCGACCTCGAGCGCTGAAGCGACGCGACCACGGCGCCGTGAGCGCGACCGCGCGCGCCTGGGCGCTACTCGTCGCGGCGCATGACGACGGCGTGCGTGTCGTCGAGCATCCAGCGCACGCTGCGTTCGTCGTCGATGCGGAGGTGCAGCGGGTCGCTCTTGCCGTCCGGGCGCTGCACGGCGAGCCGCACGTCGCTCTCGTGAACGCCGGCCACCTTGTAGGGCGCCGTTCGCGGCTCTTCCGCCGGGATCGTCACGGTGATTTTCGAGCCCGAGAACTCGAACGACACGCCCTTGGCCCAGCCCGTGGCGCGCGACAGCTCGCGTTGCTCGAAGCTCTCGACGGAATCGCCGAGCCAGCGACCCTCGAGCTGCCGCTGGACCGGGTTGCCGCAGCCGACGAGACAGGGCGCCGCGAGGAGACTCGTCAAAAGCGCGGCTTTTCCCGGAGAAATTGGCATGAGCGAATGGTAAGATACGCACCTACATGGTTGCCAAATTTGTGCGGGAGCTTCAGCGGCAACAGCGTACGCCGGTGCTGTAATCGAAGTACTCGGGCGGGTGCTCGGTGACGCGGGCATCGCAGCCGTTCATGGTCGCCCGCGCGTAAAAGCCGCCGAGGAACGCACCGCCGGGCTCGTCGACCCATTCGTCGAGGTTGCCGACCATGTCGAAGACGGCGTCGGGGTCCCAGTCGCTCCGGCAGCGCGGCGTCTCGCCCGTGCGGCGGAGCAGCGGCCCGCTCGCCCCGTTCACGAGGTTCAGCCGCGGATCGAGGTGGTTGCGCGACGCGTTGCCCCAGAGCACGGCCGCCGGATGCGCCTCTCGGTACACGTTGCAGGCGCCGGCTTCGTAGCTCGAGCCGTACGGGAACTGTCGATTCTGTTGGCCGCGGCACGCCGTGACCCACTCGGCGGCGCTGCAGAGGCGCTTGCCGGCGTTCGCGCAGGCGCGCGCGGCGAGCAGGCCGCTCACGTAACCGTTCGGAGTGACGCCCGGCACCGAGAGCGCCTTGGGTTCGAACGGCTCGAGCAGCTCCCACGCGGGCGGGTGCGGCAGCTCGGGCGCTTCACGCGGCGAGGTGCCCGTGAACGCTTCGAACGCGCTCTTCGCGTCCGCGCGCCGCGGCGCGAAGTACGGCGAGATGGCGCGCGCGAGCCGCACGTCGACGAGCGAGCCTTCGTAGCGATCGATGCAGAAGCGTCCCGCGACGTCGACCATGTCCGCGCCGCAGCGACCGACGCGCAGAGCCGCGCCGGCGCCGGGCGGCGGCGCGCCCTCGAGCGCGCGATCGCCGCCGTCGGGCAGGTAGAGCACGACGGGCGGCGCGGAGCTCGCGGCCGGCAGAGCCGAAGCCGCAGCGCTCGGCGCAGCACGTTCGGCGGGCGGCGGGTGCCGTTCGCACGCCGCGCCGCTGAGGAAAAGGAAGCCGAGCAGCGTCGCGCGAACGCGCGCGCTCACTTGCCGCGGTAGACGATGAGCCCGTGGCTCAAGTCGTACGGCGAGACCGCGACGCGCACGCGATCACCCGGCAGCACACGAATGTGATGCCGTCGCATGCGTCCCGACAGCTGAGCTCGCACGATGGCGCCGCCCTGGTCGACCTTGATGTTGTACTGGCCGCCGCCGAGAGCGTCTTGGATGACGCCCTCCATTTCGAGCAGATCGCCCTTACTCATGTGTTAGGACTCGTAAAAGACATTCGGTCGCGCGTTTTGCCGGCGGAAGAATACATATCCTCGGGCTTCGGGCAAGCCGCTCGCCGCCGAAATCTCTGCGGCCTCGCATTCTTCGCGCTGCTTCTCGCCACGGTGGAGGCCGACGCGGGCGCTCTGCGCGTCGGACCCGGCGCGCGGGCCTGGGCCGAGGCGGGCCGCGGCGCGATCCGCGGCATCACGATCGGCCCGATTGAAAGCGGGCTCCACCCCGGGAAAGGCTACGGCAGCGCGCCGTACCGGCGGACGCTCGACGAAACACGCGAGCTCGGCGCGACGTGGGTGAGCCTCACGCCGTTCGGTCGCGTGGCGGATCTTTCGCCGAGCGGCGTTTCGCTCACCTTCGAGCAGCCCTTCGAGCAGAACCGCGTCGCCGTGGGCCGCGCCATCGACCAAGCGCACGCGGCCGGCCTGAAAGTGCTGATCGTCCCGCACCTCTGGGTCGAGAGCGGCGGGTGGCGCGGTGAGCTCGATCCGGGCGGCGACGAAGACTGGGATCGCTTCGCGCGGAGCTACCGCGACTTCTTGCTCGCGTGGGCGACCGTGGCGCGCGATCACCACGCCGAAATGCTCGCGCTCGGCGTCGAGCTCCGGAGCTGGGTCACGACCGCGCACGCGGAGAGCTTCGTCGCGCTCGCGCAGGAGGTGCGCGCGCTCTATCCGGGCCTTCTCACCTACGCGTCGAACTGGGACGACGTGGACGACGCGGTGCTGCTCGGGTCCGTCGATCTCATCGGCGTGAACGCGTTCTTCCCGCTCACGGACAAGACGGGCGCGAGCACGGAAGAGCTCGTCGCGGGCGGCGCGCGCGTCGCCGAGAAGCTCCGCGCCGTCGCCGAGCGCTGGCAGAAGCCCATCGTGCTCACCGAGTTTGGTTACACGACGCGCGCCGATCCCGCGCTGCGGCCGTGGGAATGGCCGGACAAGATGACCCACGTCGTGGTCGACGAAGCGGCGCAGGCGCGCGCGTATTTCGGTTTGCTCGCGCCGCTCATGAACGAGCCGTGGCTCGCGGGCGCGTTCGTCTGGCGCCTCTACGCCGACCCCGAGGATCTGTCGCAAGAGGCCGAATGGGGGTTTTCACCGCGCGGCAAGCTCGCCGAGCTCGTGCTGCGCGACGCGTACGCGGCGCACTGGGCCGCCGATCCGCCGTGGCCGGTCGGCGAGAGTCTGTTTCGGGACGCGGCCGAGCTACCCGGCGTTTTTTAGCGGCGGGACCCTCGACCGCGCGCAGCACGGCTCGACGCACGGCGGCGTGAGCGACGGCCGTGCGAGCACGGGCCGGAGGGACCCCGGCGCGCGCAGCGAAGCGAGCACGACGGGCGGCACGGCGCGTGAACGCGACGGGGGAGCAACAGGGGCGAACCTGACGCGAACGGACGAGGCCGAGCGGCGCTCAGAATTCGGAGTCGCTCGGCGGCGCGACTTGGGGCAGCTCGAGCGCGAGGCGCGGCACGCCCTTCGGGCCGTCTTCGAGGTAGCGGTAGCGCGCGAAGTTGCCGACGACGCGCTCGACGTAGTCGAGGGTTTCGGCGTACGGGATGCGCGCGACGAAGACGTCGAGCGGCAGCGTTTTGGCGCCGTCGAGCCAGCGGCGCACGGCAGCGGGGCCGGCGTTGTACGCGGCGGCGGCGAGCGCCACGTTGCCGCCGAAGGTGTCGAGCAGCTTTTTGAGGTAACGCGCCGAGAAATGCAGGCTCGCGGCGGGCTGGGCGAGCACGGCGGGATCGAACGGCTCGCCGAGCTCCTTCGCGATGCGCTCGGCGGTTTCGGGCAAGAGCTGCATGAGACCGCGCGCGCCCGCGCCCGACGCCGCGTCTTGCTTGAAGCCGCTCTCTTGGCGCATCACGGCGTAGAGCAACGCTTCGGGCACGCCGGCGTCGCGCGCCGCGTCGGGCACGGCGGCGCGGTACGGGCGCGGATAGACGCAGTCCCACTCCCAGAGCGTCGCGGCGGACGGCGCCGACAGGAGCGCGCGGCCGTCGACCTCCGTCTGCGCGATTTGATAGCGACGCGCGGCGACGTCGAGCAAGCCGTACGCGTCGCAGAGCCCCTCGCCCGCGCGGACGCCGAAGCGCTGCTTGAGTCCGCCTTCGGCGCGCACGAGCTCGAGCTCGGCGTCGCGGTCGAGGCCGAGGGCGTGGAGCACGCTCACGTTTTCGGGCAGTGCGACGCTGAGCGGCGGCAGCGGAACGGCTGGTTT
>Ga0335083_10005811_pt1 | contig 15545 bp, 12 predicted proteins | sample Lox_Sample_42_FD_206716 | JGI IMG/M metagenome (GOLD analysis project Ga0335083, IMG submission 206716) | Soil microbial communities from Loxahatchee National Wildlife Refuge, Florida, United States - Lox_Sample_4.2 | ecosystem: Environmental > Terrestrial > Soil > Wetlands | place: USA... | reverse complement strand
TTTCTCGAAGGGGTTCGACGCGCGAGTGCTCGCGAGCGCGCGGGTCGCTGCGATCGGGCCGGGGACCGCGGCGGCGCTGCGCACGTTCGGTGTGATCGCCGACGTCGTCCCTTCGGAGCGCTTCGTGGCGGAGGGCCTGGTGGACGCGCTCGCCGGCGTCGACGTTCGGCGTGCCTTGGTGGCGCGGGCCGCGGACGCGCGGGATGTGCTCCCCGATGCCCTCCGCTCGCGCGGAGCTGAGGTCGACGTGGTTGCGCTGTACGAGACCGTGGCTTCGCCGTTGAGTCAGGATCAGCTGGCGGCGGTTCAGGACGCGGACTACGTGACGTTCACGTCGTCCTCGACCGTGCGATTCTTTTTTGAGTCGGCGGGCGCGGTGGCGGGACGGCTCCGTGCCCGGATTGTCAGCATCGGCCCGGTCACGAGCGCGACGCTCCGCGAGCACGGCCTCGAGCCGGACGTCGAGGCGACCCGGCACGACATCGACGGGCTGATCGAGGCGCTGGTTGCGGACGCGGCTTCTCGGTGAGCGTCCCCGTCATCACCTTCTTGTCGGACTACGGGCTCGAGGACGACTTCGTTGGCGTCTGCCATGCGGTGATCGCGGGGATCTGTCCGGAGGCGCGCGTGATCGACCTCGCGCACCGGGTGCCGCGGGGGGACGTGCGGGCGGGGGCCGTGATCCTGCGCGGAGCTCTGCCGTACCTGCCCGTCGGGGTTCATCTCGCGGTCGTCGACCCCGGGGTCGGCAGCGACCGTCGCGGCGTCGCCCTGCGTCTCGCCGATGGACGCGTCGCGGTTGGGCCGGACAACGGCCTGCTAACGCCCGCGGCGGAACTCGCCGGTGGCGTGGTCGAGGCGGTCTCGATCGGCGCCTCGCCGTTCGCGTTGCGCCCCGTGTCCGCGACGTTCCACGGACGCGACGTGTTCGCACCGGTGGCGGCGCGGCTGGCCGGTGGCGCGGGGCTGGCCGACGCCGGTGAGCCGGTCGATCCGGCGGGGCTGGCGGCGCTCGCGCTACCCCGAGCGGAGGTCGTTGATGGAGTGCTGGTGGCGCATGTTCTCTACGTCGACCGCTTCGGCAACGTGCAGCTCGACGTCGAGGAGCCTCGGTTCGAGGTCGGCCGCGTGATGGCGGTGCGGTTTGGCTCCGGTCGGTCGGAGCGGGCACGGTACCTGACGACGTTCGCCGACGCCGACGCCGGCGAGCTGATCTTGTACGAGGATTCCTACCGCCGGCTGGCGGTGGCGGTCAACCAGGGGGACGCCGCGAGCCGGCTGAACATCGCGGTCGACGACGAGCTGCGGATCGAGTTGGAATGAGCGCGCCCGCGCTCGGCTACCCCCGGCTCCACTTCCGGCTGACGGACTCGACCAACGCCCGTGGCCGCGAGCTCGCCGTACGGGGCGCCCCGCACGGCACCGTCGTGACCGCGGCCGAGCAGTCGGCGGGCCGCGGGCGCCACGGGCGGACGTGGAGCGCGCCGGCCCGCCGGGCGCTGCTGTGCTCGGTCGTGATTCGCGACCCGCCGCGATTGCTGCCGCTGGTGGCGGGGGTCGCGGTCGCGGAGATGGTCGGGCCGGACGCCTCGATCAAGTGGCCGAACGACGTGCTCGTGGACGGGCGGAAGGTGGCGGGCATCCTCGTCGAGGGTCGCCTGCAGGAGGGCTGGGCCGTGGTCGGGATCGGCGTTAATGTGGCGCTGCGCCTCGAGGACTTCCCGCCTGAGCTCCACGATCGCGCCGGCACGCTCGGATTCGAGCCCGGAGCGATCGAGCCGACGCTCTGGGCGCTGCTTCGCGAGCTGGAGGTTTGGTTGGCCGCCGGCGCGGACGCTGTATTGGAAGCCGTGCGCGCGCGTGACACGCTCCTCGGGCGCGAGGTCCGCTGGGCCGGCGGGGCGGGTATGGGCGCCGGCATTGACGGCGACGGCCGCCTCCTGGTCAGGACGGACGCGGGTCTGGTGGCGCTGGATGCCGGCGAGGTTCACCTCGGTGGCGCCTGACCCCATGTCGAACGCCCGAAAGCCCGACTCCCCGCTCGTGCCGTCGGGACGTAAGCTTGGGGTGGATGCTCATGTCCCTCCGGTCCGCGGCTGACCCGCGGAAACGGGCCGTTATGCAGGGAGATCAGGCCGCAGCCTCGGCGTCGCGGGGCTCGTCGTCCTCGTCATCGGCGGAATCGGCGTCGTCGTCATCGTCCTCGTCGTCGTCCGGATCGTCGTCGTCATCGTCCGCCGAGTCGTCGAGGTCGTCGTCCTCGTCGTCGTCGACATCGTCATCGTCGCGCCCGGCGTCGGTGTCGAGCTCGTCATCATCGTCGTCGACCTCCACCTCGACGTCGATCTCGACGATGTCGTCGTCCGTGGGAGCCGACTGCTCGTCGCCGTTCTGCGCCGCGGTCGCCACCACCGTCTGCCGGGCCGTGCCCGTTCCGGGTGCGGCGCCGGACGTCTTGCGCTTGCGCCGGCTCTTGCCGCGCCGGCCCTTGGGGAAGTTACGAAGCAGCTCGCGCGCGAGTGCCGCCGGCTTGCGGGCCATGCGCGTCCGCGCGCCGCGCAGCGCTTCCTCGGCCTCCGGCGTGTGTGCCAGGGCGGCCGCCAGCAGCGCCGCCGACAGCCGGCGGTCCTCCTTGCGCGCGGCGTGCACGAGTCGCCGTGCGTTGCGGGCATGCGCCGCGCCGCTCGAATTCACCAGCAGTCCGAGCAGGCGCTTGGTCTCGGGCCAGCGCTGCACCGCGTACTCCTCGTGGACCTCGCGGGTGTACTCGGCCATCCGCCAGATCCACGCATTGGCCTGGTCGCGGCGGCCGATACGGCGCTCGGCGAGCGCCTGGAGCATGATCTTCACGCCCTCGCGGCGCTCGTCGCGCGGCCAGCCGGCCATGATGTCGATCGCGGTGTCGAACGCCTCGGCGTCCCTCGAAGACGCGATCTCCTGCAGGGCCCGCAGGCGCAGCTGCGAGTTGCGATTGCGCTGGACCGCGGTCAACAGGAACCGCCGCTTCAGCTCCCCGCCACGGTCGAAGTGGAGCATCGCCTTGGCCCGGCGCCATCCGTTGGGCGCGACCCGAGCGCCGGCGAGGGCCGCCCAAACGTGCTGCTCACCGTAGTCGAGGTGCTCGACCGCGATCCGCCAGAGCTCGCGTTCGAAAACCTGCGCGCGCCGCTCGGGATCGGGCGTCACCGGCAGAACACGCCGTTCGACGCGGACCCGGCGCCCACGGCCCCGGCGGACGGGGCCGACCACGATCGCGCCGCCCCGGTACACGTCGCGATCGAGCAGGGAGTGCAGCGTGACGACCGGGTCGTCGTGCTTGGTCGCGGGGTGGACGAAGTCGACGACGATCCCCGCCTCCTTGCCCGGATGCCGGCGCGTCACGCGGCCAACCCGCTGCTGGTAGATCCGCTTGGAGGCGGTTGGCGCCAGGTGCATGCAGATCGTCGCCCGCGGGCTGTTCCAACCCTCGGCGAGCAGCTGGGCGTTGACGAGCACGTCGATCTTGCCCGACTCGTAGTCGGCGAGGATCCGCGCCAGCTGCCGCTTCGGCGTCTCGCCGGACACGCCCCTCGCCTTCATCCCCATGTCCTGGAAGGCCTTGGCGACGTTGTAGGCGTGGCGCACGCCGGCCGCGTAGACGACCCCGGGGACGTTGTTGAACCGGGTCTTGTACAGGTCCGCGATCGCCATGTTGAACGGCGTCTGGTCGAGCAACTCGGCCAGCATCTCCTGGTCGAACTCGGTGTCGACCTCGCCGCGGCGGAGTGGCACCTTGGCGATCGTGCGGACGCCGGGACCCGGGGGGATGCGGATGCAGCGCAGCGGCGCGATCACGCCCCGGCGCGCCGCTTGCGCGAGGTCGAAGCGCGAGGTCTGGGTCGGGAACAGGTCGGTGACGTGCCGCGCGATGAGCGCTCCAGTGGCGGTCATGCCGATGAAGATCGGGCCCGACCAGGCGCGGATCGCGCCCGAGGTCTTCTCGCCGAGCGCCGTGTGGGCCTCGTCGCAGATCACGATCGTGTAGGCATCGGAGATCTTCCCGGCGTTGCGCACGAACCACTGGTACGTCTCGACCGTCACCGGGCCGTTGGCGGCGTCCTTGCCCTTCAGCAGAGGAGCGTGGATCCGGTCGCGGTAGCCGCGATCGCGCAGCTCCCCGTTGAACTGATCGACGAGGTTCCGGCGATGGGTGAGGATCAGCACCCCGCCGGTGCGCGAGGCCTCGACGAACCCGAGCGCGGCGACTGTCTTGCCGGCGCCGGTCGCGTGCTCGAACCAGAAGCGTCGGTCGGCGTTGGGATCCTCGGGGCGCTCGTCGAGCTGGACGTCGTCGTCGAGCTCGTCGCCGTCGTCCTGCCAGTCCTGGGGCTCCTCGTCCTCCGCGTCGCCGTCTCCGTCGTCCCCGTCGTCCTCGTCGTCCACGTCGTCCCCGTCGTCCACGTCGTCCCCGTCGTCGAGGTCGGAGTCCTCCTCGCCCGGGATCGCCACCGAAGCGAGCTCGACCGGGGGTGCGGGCGCCGGCGCGGACCCGTTCGACCCGTTCCCGTTGCGCTGGGCTTCGGCGAGCAGCGCGGTCAGGGTGCCGGATAGCGCGTCGACCTGGTGAGCCGAGAGCACGGTGTCGTCGGCGAGGTGCGGCTCCTCTTCGGACAGCAGCCGCTCGAGCCCGAGCAGCAGCGAGTAGTGGCGGCGCCACTCGATCGAGGGCTTGTCCGCACCCGTGTCGATCTCCGCGACCGCGGCATCGAGCGCCCGGCGGCGCGCCGATCCGGGCGCGAGCGCGTCTTCGAGCGACTCGCCCTCGTAAACGAAGCGTTCGCGCGTGAACAGCTCCGCGCGCGCAATCGCGGCAGGCTCGGGAAAGGGGGTGGAATCACCCATACAGATCGAAAGGTTGGAGTGACAGAAAAGCGAGCCGCGGAGGTACTACGTGGCGACTCAGGCGGTCTCGCTAGAGGCCGGAACGGCGAGGACTAACCCTCAACAGCGGATGCCCCCTCGCCGCACCCGGCAGGAGGAATGCCACTCCATTAAAGCAGGTTCTCTTCGGCTGAACGTCCGTCGCTCCGTTCGCTTCGGCTGATTGCCCCTCCCGAAGCCCGGCGCGCTTCCGGTTTGTTTGCGCGAGGCGAAAGTGGTCAGGCGCGAGGGCTTCGGGACGGGCATCTCAGCCGCGCTCACGCCGGCCAGCGTCCCAGCCTCGCTCGGAGCGTGGTCGCAGGGGCCGCGGGCGGGGGGCGCAGCCCTTAAGCTGTGGAGTGATGACCGGGACGGCGGTGACCGAGATCCGGCGGGCGAAGACGCGCGAGGAGCTGGAGGCGGCGCTGGAGCTCCGCCACGCGGTCTTCTGCGTCGAGCAGGGCGTTCCGGAGCGTGACGAGCTCGACGGCCGCGATCACGAGGGGATCCATCTCGTCGCGGTACGTGAGGGGAGGCTGCTCGCCACTTGCCGGATCGTGCTGGTGGGCAGCACCGCGCAGTTCAGCCGCCTGGCGGTGCTGACGTCGGCGCGCCGCCAGGGGATCGCGAGCGCGCTGCTCGAGGCGGCGGACCGCGAGTCACGCGCCGGCGGTGCTCGGCGGATCGTGCTCCACGCCCAGACGTACGCGCGCGAGCTCTACGAGAGCCACGGCTACCGACCCCGCGGGCGGCTGTTCTGGGAGGCCGGGATCGAGCACGTGGCGATGGAGAAGCTGCTTGATTGAGGCCCTTGGGGGCCCCGCTCATGCCTGAGGTTCGGATCGACCCGCTGACGGGGTTCAGGGCGATCGTCGCGGGCGACCGGGCGCACCGGCCCGGAGGTGGGTTGAGCGCGACGCCGGCCCCGCCGATCGATCGCGACAGCGACCCGTTCGCGGAAGGGCACGAAGACCGCACGCCCCCGGAGGTCTTTGCCGTGCGACCGGGCGGTGGCGCGCCGAACACGCCGGGATGGACGGTCCGGGTCGTCCCCAACCTGTACCCGGCGCTGACCGACGATTCGCCGCCGCCGGAGCCCGACGGCAAGCCCGATCTGTTCTGGGCAGGCCCGGCGCACGGGGCCCACGAGGTGATCGTCAACGCGCCCGACTCGGTCGCCTCCCTGTCCGACCTAACCCCCGAGCAAGTGGTCGAGGCCGTGGACGTGTGGCGCGAGCGGATGCGGAGCCACGACGAGGCCGCCTACGTGCACCTGATCGTCAACGAGCACAAAGAGGCCGGTGCGTCGCTCCCGCATACCCACGCGCAGCTGTACGCGCTCGACTTCGTGCCCGCGGCGATAGCCCGCGAACGCGAGCGGTTCGGCGCATACGCGACTCGTACGATGGGCGGCAACCTGCTCGCCGACCTCGTCCAGGAGGAGGTTCGCCGGCGCGAGCGGATCGTCGCGATCGACGACGAGACCGTGCTGATGGCCCCGTACGGTGCGAGGGTGCCGTTCCAGCTGCTGATCGCCCCGCGGACGCCGAGGTCACGGTTCGAGGACGAAGGACCGACCGGCGCCCGGATGGTGCACGAGGCGCTGACCCGGCTGGGGCGCCGCCTGGGCGCGAGCCCGCCGCTCAACCTGTGGGTCCGGACCGCACCACGTGGCGCCGAGCACTTCTCGTGGCGGATCGACATCCTGCCGCGACTCGTACGCCTGGCCGGACTCGAGCTCGGCGCGGGCGTCAACCTGAACATCGTCCCGCCCGAGCACGCTGCCGCCGAACTGCGAGACGTGTGAGGGCGCTCGTCCAGCGCGTGAGCCGCGCCTCGGTCTCGGTCGATGGCAGCGTCGTGTCATCGATCGGCCCGGGGCTGCTGGTGCTGCTCGGGGTCGGGCACGATGACGGTGAGCGCGAGGTGGATTGGCTGGCCGACAAGGTGCGCACGCTGAGGGTCTTCCCTGACGTCGACGGGCGGATGAACGAGCCGCTGGGCGACCGCGAGGTGCTGTGCGTCAGCCAGTTCACGCTGTACGGCGACACCCGCCGCGGGAACCGCCCTAGCTATGTGGGGGCCGCACCGCCCGAGCACGCCGAGCCGCTGTACGAGCGGTTCTGCGAGCGTCTCGGCGCCAAGCGAGGAGTGTTCGGGGCGATGATGGCGGTCGAGCTCGTCAACGACGGACCCGTGACGCTGATGATCGAGAGTCCAGGTTAGGGAAGGAGCTCGAGGACTTCGCGGTGGCGTGGCCTGACCGCGGCGAAGTGACGACGGTCGAGCGTGATCACGATCTCGGCTCCGAGCCGCTCCGCGAGCGCGATCACGCTGGCGTCGGTGCCTCCGAGCGGGAAGTCAGAATAGGTCTCGACGAGCTCGCCTATCCGGCCGAAGTCCTCGGCGGTAGGTCCTTCGACGTCAAAAGCACCGATGCCGCGCAGGAAGGCCGCCTCGGCCTGCGGTCCGAGCCGGCGGCCGACGAAGTAGGTCGCTTCAGCGACGACCAGAGCCGGAATTACCAGCCGAAGGTCAGCTCGCGACAGGATCGCGCGACACCGGTTGTGGTCCTCGTCATCGGAATCAGCCGTCGCGTACAGAGGTCCGGCGTCAACTACCGCGAGCATCTCGAGCCCACTCCTGCTCGAGGAGATCCTCCATGTCTCGCGCTGTGGTGTTGTGGCCACTGCCGCCCAGACCGGCGAATGGCAGCTCGCGCTGCTCCCCCGGGCCCCCGATACCGAGGTACGTGGTCAGCGCGTCGCGGGCGATTGCCGATGCCGGCAGTGACCGTCGGCGCGCCTCACGAGCGAGAGCCTCGGCGAGCTCGTCCGGAAGGGAGATGGTGGTGCGCCGCATACATGCATACTAGCATCACATCGGCCTCATGAGACTTGGATAGTCCCCACGATCCGGCTGAAGTTGCCGGCCAGGTCGGTCGCGGACATGTGGATCGTGTACGTGCCCTTGTGCTTGAGCGCCGGCACCGTGAACGAGCGGCTGCCGTAGCCGAAGCTCGCGCTCGTGGAGAAGAGAGTGTGGCCGCCGGGGCCGATCACGACGATGCCCACGCGCGAGACCTTCGACAGCCGGAACGCGATCGACGCCGCCTTGCCCCTGCGCACGTGGGCGGTCAGAAGCCGCAGCGCCGGCGGCGTCGTGAGGTACGCGGTGAAGTGCTGGGCGGTGACGCAGTAGACCGGCGCCTGGGTCCGGGTGCAGAGCTGCTGGAGGAAGCCGGTGACGAGCTCGTGGTAGCTGAGCGTGTCCTCGATGCCGGGCTGGTACAGCGACCAGGCGCCGGTGTCGAACTGGGGCACCTCCGACTCCGCCTCGGCGTTGCCGGCGGCGAACAGCTGCTCGGCGAGCGGGTCGCCGCTGGTCTGGGCGTAGTCGTAGAGCCCGATCAGCGACTGGAGGAAGGCGTTGATGATCGAGGTGCCGGGAGTGAACGTGTACTGCACGTAGCGCGCGCCCACAGGCGTGGTCACGCGCACTCCGGCCGGCGGCCGGGCGGTGAAGACCGGCAGGGCCTCGTGGGCCAGCTGGAGGTAGTTCGGATTGTGCGAGGCCAGGTAGGCGCGGGTCAGCGCCTCGATCCCGGTGCCCTGAGACATCGCGCTGGTCCAAGGGGGCTTGCCACCGCCGAACTGGAAGTAGTACTCCCAGACCAGGCCGCCGGCGCGGTTGACCGCGAGCGGGATCATCTGCGACAGCAGCGTCTCCAGCTGCGAGTACTCGGACGGGCCCGCTGTATACATCCCGTCGGCCTTGCCGAACGTGCCCAAGACCTGCAGCTCGATCCCCTGGCCGGCGTAGTACTCCCACACCAGATCGGAGTCCGAGAACTCGACGTACTGCCCCGAGCTGAGCAGCGGCCCGGTCGTCCACCATTCGCGGTTGCGGTCGAGCGTCTGGAACAGCACCGGGAGGCGGCCGGGGGTGAGCTTGCCGGCGGCCGCGATGTTGTGGATGTTCACGGTGACCGCCTCGAGCTCCTGCAGGCGAGTGCCGCGCAGCCGGTGCTCGGCGGCCAGCGCCGCGTTCCAGTCCGAGTTGTAAGAGCTGTAGTCGGCGGTGGTGATAGCGCCCGAGTTGCGCAGGCGCTTCAGCTCGCTAGTCACCGTCTTCTGAGGAGGCTTGCGCGCCTTGGCGGACCTTGCGGCGGCCGCGGTCGCCCGGACCGCGTTGGGCGCCGGCGTCGGCTCGCCGGCCGGGACAAACCGATCCTGGCGCGCGGTCACGTGGCCGCCGGGACCCATCACGAGGACGGGGGCGGCTTGGGCGCCGGTCGGGTACGCCAGCGCGAGTGCGATTGCGACTGCGAGCGCGACGACGATCGGCGCGCATGCGGCGCGCATGGTGCGACGGTGGACGAACGTCACGCGTCTTTAACCAGCGCGGCGGCCCGATGTTTCGGCCGTACGCTCTGCCAGCAGTCCGTCGTCGCCGCGGCTTCGCGATAAACCTGCAGCGTGGAGTCCGCCGCGTTCTCCCAGGTCCAGGCGGGTGGAGGCGGTGCGGGGCGCTCGGCGGATTCCGCGGCGGCGACGAGCCCGTCGAGGTCGTCGACGGCTCGCAGCGTGGCCCGCCCTTGCAAGACTTCTCGCAGCGCTGGGACGTCGCAGGCCGCGACCGGGGTCCCGCACGCGAGCGCCTCCACGGGGGGAAGGCCAAAACCCTCGTCATCGCTCGGGAACACGAGCGCGTGGGCGCCGGTGTAGATCGCCGCTAGCTCGTCGTCCGAAACCGCGCCGGTCAGCTTGACGCCAGGAAGCTCGTGCGCCCATTGCGCCGTCGGCCCGACCAGGACGAGCGGCATCGACCGCCGCGCGCGGGTCAGCGCGGCGACGCGCTTGCGCGGGTCGGGAGTCCGCATCGCGCCGACCCACACCAGGTAGCGCTCGGGCAGCGCGAACCGGCGGCGGACCGCGGAGACCTCGTCCTGGGAGCGAGGATGGAGCGTCGGCGCGGGCGCCTCGGCGATTACCGCGATCCGCTCTGCCGGGATCTCGAGCACGTTCTCGACCTCTTCGGCGACGGCATAGGTGGGGACGATCACGCGGGTCGCGCGCTGCACCGCGAGGTATCGGAGCTTGAAGCGGAGCATCGACCGGAGATACTGGCCGTGGCGCTTAAGCGGGGCCAGATCATGCACGGTCACGACCATCGGGACCGGGCAGCGCAACAGCGCGCCGTCGATCCACGGGGAGTGGAACAACTCGCAGCGGCGCGGCTCGTGGGTCTCGACGAGCTCGCATTCGCCCGTGTCGCGCAGCGCCTCGATCAGGCACCGGGCGTAACGTCCAACGCCGTGGGTGCTCTTGGTGGGGCGGCTGTCGAAGGCGACTTTCACAAGCGGCGTCCGGATGACGCACGGTAGTCCGGCCTGCGGACTCTAACCACGAACCGCCTGTGATGTCGACTAGTGCAATCGGGCTATCCGGATATCTCGGACCCGGCCGCGATAGGTTCGGGCGATAAAGGACTACTACGAAGATCTGTGGGAGCGTCTCCCGGCCGAGTTGGACCCGCCTTCATTTGACCGCCGGATGCGCTTCCTGCTGGCCGAGCTTCGCCGTGGGGACCGGGCTCTCGACATCGGCTGCGGTGTTGGCGAGTTCACGGCCGCGATGGCGGATGCGGGTGCTCACGCGATTGGGGTAGACGTGGCTGAGGCGGCGTTGCGGCGGGCGGGTGTTAGTCATCCGGGGGTGGAGTTCGAGTTGGTGCCGTTCGATGGGCCGCTGCCGTTCGACGACGGGTCGTTCGACCTCGTCTGGGCCAGCGAGGTGATCGAGCACGTGGCCGATACGGCGCGGTGGCTGTCCGAAGTCAGGCGGGTGCTCGCACCTGGAGGACGGCTGCTCATCACAACGCCGTCGCACGGGAGGCTGCGGGTCGCGCTCGGTGGCGTCGAGCGATTCTCCGAGCCGCTCGGAGATCATCTGCACCTGTATACGAAGCGGTCACTATCGGCTCTGCTCGCCGAGTTCGATTTCGTTGAGGTCCGTGTCCGCGCGGCCGCGGGACCGCCGCTGCTCAGCCGGATGCTGCTGGCGCGGGCGGCGCGCTGAGGCCGGCCTTCGAGGCCGCGCTGTCGGCGGCGGCGAGTTGCTGGGCCACACTGGCCGATGTTGGATCGAGCAGCTGTGCGGTCTGGAACTCGAGCACGGCCACGATCGCATTGTGGTGGACGAGGTCGAACTCGCCGAGCTGCTCGTAGGTCTCGGGGTTCGACGGCTGGACGTTCACCGCCTTGACGAGTGCCTGGCGTGCGGCGGTTGGATCCCGGCGGGCGGAGTAGATCTCCGCCTGCTCGATCAGTGGGTCGATCGAGACCGGATTGCTGGCGGCGGCGCTCTGGGCGTCCGCCAAGGCAGCCGTGGAGTTGCCGTCGGACATCGCGGAAATCGCCGCGTTGAAGGAGTTGTCCGAGTGCAGCGGCTGCCACACGAACCAGGCGGCGACGATCGTGGCGGCGATGATTCCGAGCCCCAAGGCGGCGGCACCCGGGGAGGTCGAGAGGCGGCGCCGGTCGCTCGCCAACCCCACCGGTGCGTCGAGCGGTCCGCGACCCGCGAGCCAGCCGGCGCACACGAGCGCGGGAACGGCCACCCCGGGGACGAACCAGGTCCAGTCGATCAGCGAGGAGACCCCGAAGATCACGACGGTCGCGAGCATCGTCATCAGGCCGGCACGCTCGGTTGTGTAGGGGGCGCGGTCCGCTACGTCGACGGCCACGGCGTCGAGGGCCGCTCCGGCGATCGGAGCGTGTACGTGGGAGGTGGCGCCGTTGGCGGCGGCTGGGTGGTCGCCGGTGCCGTTCGCTGTGTGGTTCGCGGACCCGGTGTCGTTGTCCGAGCCTCCCGGCGATCGAGCGCGGCGGAACCCGAGTGTGCGCGCCACCGCGAGCGCCCACGCCACGAACAGCCCGAGGCTCACCGCGATCCCGATCAGGCCGAAGTCCGAGAACGTCTCGATCACGTAGCTGTGGGCGTGGGCGACGAGCGTGTCCGAGCCGTAGCGGGTGTGCGCGGTGTCGAATCCACCGGCGCCGACGCCGGCGAGCAGCGCGTGCTCCCCGACCTTGAGGCCCTCGCTCCAGTAGAGCGGCCGGCTGTTGCCGAGGTCGCCGAAGCGTCCCACCGTGTTGCCGACATGGCTGTTGGGGCTGGTCAGCGTGTTCCAGCCGTGCGAGATCTCGCCGGTCAGGCCGCGCGAGGATGCGGCCACGGCGCCGATCGCGACGAACGGGACGATCGCCAGACAAACGAGGAGCGCGGTGCCGATCCGGCGTCGCACGGGCTCGGCCAGGGCGATTCGGTCGATCCCATAGGCCGCGGCCACGCCCGCGATCGCCATCACCACCAACACCCCCAGCAACACGAGCCCGAACTCGTGCCCGGCGGTGGTCCGGGCCGTCAACGTGGCGTAGTCGTGCGTGATCGCGTGGTGGTTGAGCGCCCAGGCCGTCGCCACCGCGCCACCGATCGCCCCCAGCGCGAGGAGCAGTGTCGCCCGGAGGCGGAACGGGACGAGCACGAACCAGCACGCCAGACCGACCACACCCGCGATCAGCGCGCCGCGCGAGTAGGACAGCATCAAGGCGGTGATGAGCACCGCTATAGCCGGCACGGTCAGCGCTCTGACCCAGCGGCTCACGGTCGGACGCGCGCCGGCCCAGAGGCACGCCGGCAGTCCCAGGCCGGCCATCAATCCGGTCGCATTCCAGTACGAGAACGGCACGCGCAGGCGCCCATACGGGTCGCTGGCGTTCAACGAGGCCGGGAACACCTTGGCGAGCAGCCCGTACGCGCAGGCCACCACGGCGATCGTCCCGACGGCCCATACGAGCGCCGGCCAGCGAGACGGCGCGAGCCGCGCCAACGCCACCGCCGCGCCGAACGCGGCCAGGTAGGCGAGCGTGCGGTTCGCCTCCACCCAGGAGTCGGCTGGCTGCACCGACCACGCGATGGAGGCATACGTCAGCGCAGCCAGCGCCGCGAACAGCGCCACGGTGACCGCACCCCACCGCCGCGCGTGGGCCCCGAGCACGACGACGGCGATCGCGCTGGCGGCGCCGATTGCGATCAGCGCGATCTCGACCCACGTGTTCGGGGCCAGTTCGGTGCCGCCGCTGGCGGCGAAGACGACTATCCCGAAGCCGGTGGCGAGAGCGACCCCGAGGGCCACGTCCGCGATCAGACTCACGCGGCGAGCGCCGCTCGACGACGCCGCTCCGGCCGGCTCGGGCGTGGCGCGCGTGGGCGCCGTGGCGAGAGTCGACACGCCGCGAGAGTAGCAATGCACCACCCTTTCGGGTGACGGGCGGCGTTCCGCCATCACGGAGTCCTAACCGACGCCGGCGCCCACTGGCCGCTGCGAATCCTCGGATATCGTCGGCTGGATGCCAGATTGTCCATTGGTTGCGGTACAGGTCGTGAACTACCGGACGCGCCGCTACCTAGAACGGTGCGTGGACACCGTGGTTTCGGACTTGGAGGGCAGTTCGATGGTGTTCGAGATCAACCTGCTCGAGAACGCCTCGGGCGAGGATCTCGACGATCTGGCCGCTCGTGTTCCGAACTGCCGGGCATACGCGGTCGCGACCAATCTCGGCTTTGGCGGAGGCCACAACTTCCTGGCCAGGGAGACCGACGCTCAATACCTGCTGATCCTCAATCCGGATGTGGAGTTCCTGTTCCCCGACACCGTCCAGCGTCTGCTGCTCCCCGTCGCCAGCGTTGACCGGGTCAAGGTGGCCGGGCCAAAGCTGCTCACCGCCTCGGGATTGGTTCAGCCGTATGACCATGGGCGTCTGCATGGACTCCGGGCCGAGATCGCGCTCAATGGCGGCCACAGCTACTGGCGCGAGACCGCTGTTCGCCAGGAGGTGGCGTGGGTGTCCGGCGCCGCGATGCTGGTCGAGCGCGCGGCGTTCACGGCGCTGGGGGGATTCGACGAGAAGCTGTTCTTGTACAAAGAGGACGAGGACCTTTGCCTGCGGCTGCGGGAGGCGGGAGGCACGGTGATCTACGAGCCGGCCGCGGCGGTCCGCCACCACGGATCGGTGGTGGCCGACCACCACGCGGAGCTCGCGGTGGCGTCGAGCTATTACTTCGCCAAGCATTTCGACGACGAACGATCTCGGCGGATGTTCGCGGCCGTGCACCGGTCGCTGGCCTACGTGCACCTTTAACGCTCGCGCCGGAGCCGCTGGGAGGCGTTGTAGCCGACCTTGAGAGCGCTGAAGATCGGTCCCGCGATGCGCGGATGGGTGGCGAGGGCCAGCAACGGCCGATGGACGTCAGATGGAAGCTCGCCACCGGGCCCGACGAGCCGCATCGCATCCTCGCCGAGAGGCAGGGTGTCGAACGCGGTGCCCGTGCGCGCGGGCGCGTCTGCCGCGGTCTCGTAGAGCTCGAGGAGCTCCGCCGCGGTTGCATCCCAGGTCAGCGGCTCGGCGGCTGTGCGAATCGCGTCGAGGCTCCTCCGTCGAGCCTCGGCGTCTCGAAGCAACGCGAGCGCATGGTCCGCGCTTTGCTTCTCATCCCAGGGGACGATCCCGGCGACGTCGTCGGGCAGCAGTTCGCTGAGCGATGTCACCGGGGCCCACATGCACGGGGTGTTGTGCGCTGCCGCCTCGAACGGAACGAGCCCAAAGCCTTCGACTATCGATGGATAGAGCACGAGCGCGGAGCGCTCGAACAGCCACGCCTTCTCGGCTTCGCTGACCGCTCCAATGTCGAGGATCGCCTCTGCCAGCCGCGGGTGGACACTGAGCCACTGTGCCTCCTGCTCGCGTGATGACCCGTGGGCAACGGTGGGGCCGGCGAACACCAACACGCCATTCCAGCCATGGCGGTCCTTCAACTGCTCGAGGACGCGCAGCGCGAAGACCCGGTTCTTGTGGCGAAAATCCGTCCCCAGGCACAGGATGGCCTCAGCCCCGGAGGCCAGCGGCTCCACGCCGGCCGGAGCAGACGGGCGCTGCTCGCCGGGCGCGAACCCGTGGTCGACCCCTAGCCGGACGACAACCGCTCGTGTTGGATCGACCAAATCCTCGTCGATAGCGTCGGCGCGGGCATGGGACGAGAAGAACGCGATCCGGTCGGCGGTCGCGAGCGCCAGCGCAGTCAGCGTGCGGTACCCGCCCCAGGTGTCGGGGTCCGGGAAGTACGAGGGATTGCGATAGCCGATCAGGTCTTGCTGGGTCAGGATGAGTCGATCGCCGAGCGTTCGGAGGAAGGTGAGATCGCCGGCGTTGCTCAGCTGGAACGGCCGATGTACGACGTCCGCCGGCGCGCCGCCGGCGTTCGAGGCCTCGCGATAGGTCACCAGCGTCACCCCGCGCTCGGACGCGAGACGCGCGATCGCGTAGTCGCTGGGATTGTCAGGCGCGATCACCGTCAGGCGCACCTTGCCGGTCCTGGCGAGTCCAGCGACAAGCTCGACGATATGGACGTGCGTGCCGATGGTGGGGCCGTACAGGATGCGCCCGTCGATGACGGCCGAGAGGCCGGTTATGGCCCGCCGGATCCTGCCCGCGGCGCGTATCGCCCGGGGCGTAGGAATGGTGCCCGCGCCCGCTCCCATTGGCTCTGCCGGGGCCGCACGCCGGTCCAGGACAAGCACGTCGT